>JGI12316J15310_10000016_pt18 | contig 159937 bp, 136 predicted proteins | sample MarCyaLeptolynsp_FD_15310 | JGI IMG/M metagenome (IMG submission 15310)
CAAAACACGCTATCCGAGCCTCGAATTCCCAATCGAAATGCCCCGCCAACCGCGGGCGCGGCGTGCGACGTACCGCACCATATCACCCAGCGCCGACAACCGCCAAACCGAATTCCAAACCGACGTCGATCGGTTCTTCTACCTCGACTTACTCTGCCGGAAGCCGCACGAGCACGACCTGTCCATCCTCGGCCGGTGCCCGATGCCGAACCACGTCCATGTCATCGCCGTCCTCGTTCGCACCGACGCGATGACCAAGACCCTAGGCCAATCCGGGAAAGGCTCAATTACAAAGGCGGCTGGCGCGTGAGAGCGAGTACTATAATTGAGCCTGTCCCGGTTTCCCCGGTTTCCCCCCGGTTTCCCCCCCCCCGGTTTCACCAAGTTGCGAGAAGTCGGGCCGCGAGGCAGTCTATGGCCGGGGCAGTCGCGGGTGACGCGAACGCGATGGCTGCTGGTGCGGCCGTGGGCCAAGCAGCGGCGACGGCCGAGTATGCTACGAATCAAGCTGCAGCGAAGGTGACGACTGCGGCACGAAGCGCTGGGAGTGCCGCTGGTGCTAACGTTGCCCAGCGCCTATATCGCTGGTTGTGGGGAACTAGCGACGATGAAGAGGAGGATGAGGGAGGTTGGCGATGCTTCGTAGAGCGCGCATCCACGGTAACAAGAGCGGCGCTACGGTATTTCGCTATCCCTGGTGGTTTATCACTGGGACAGTCCTGCTCGCACTATTTTTTTGGGCCGTTGCCCTTCTAGGCTACTTCGATGAACAATCACCGAGTCTTGTCGGAATTGCCGGCTTGATCGCCATGGCTTTAAGTCTGACGCCGGTTCGTTGTGCTTACTACCGGCTTGAGCTCGACGCAGAACACGTTCGTATGCGGGGTTTCTTTGGTTGGCGTTTCTCCCGTGGGTACACTGAACTCGAAACCGTTCGGCAGGACAGCTATGGCAAACTCAGCTTCTACTTCCGTGGCTGGGGTAGGCTGCCTTGGGAGCGCCGACTTGAACACTGGCTGCTGGATTCTCTGGGCTTCTCAGACATGATGTTTACTATCGTTAGCCCGATTAGCAAGGATATCAGGCTAAAGGAGTGTTTGGAGCGGGCCCTAGATGGACTGAGATTGTCAGCAGATGGCAGGGAGAAATCTTGGAAAATTGGCGGCGTCGAGCAGGTCTCCGGGAAAGGGGCCGTCGAGGCAACTGAGAAAGGACCCTGGGCGCAGGACCAGGGCTGAAAGGGGCTAAAAAGCAGAGGGTAGCAGAGGGTGACAGCCTTCGACGCACTTAATCACAATCCCACCAACGCTTTGCGAATTCACCAAAACACGCTATCCGAGCCTCGAATTCCCAATCGAAATGCCCCGCCAACCGCGGGCGTGGCGTGCGACGTATCGCATCACATCACCCAGCGCGGCGACAACCGCCAGACCGTATTCCAAACCGACGCCGATCGGCTCTTCTACCTCGACTTACTCCGCCAGAAGTCGCACGAGCACGGCCTGTCCATCCTCGGCCGGCGCCCGATGCCGAACCACGTCCATGTCATCGCCGTCCTCGTTCGCACCGACGCGATGGCCAAGACCCCAGGCCAATCCGGGAGCTGATCCGGGAAAGGCTCAATTACAAAGGCGGCTGGCGCGTGAGAGCGAGTACTATAATTGAGCCTGTCCCGGTTTCCCCCCCCGGTTTCCCCCCGGTTTCCCCCGTGCCCTTACCTGACTGGGTGCAGGACGAGGTCGAAGCGGCCCAGGCTGGAGAGTGAGGCCCGACACCTGAGGGGACGGAGCAGAGGGTGACGAGCAGAGGGTGAAAGCCTTCGACGCACTTAATCACAATCCCACCAACGCTTTGCGAATTCACCAAAACACGCTATCCGAGCCTCGAATTCCCAATCGAAATGCCCCGCCAACCGCGGGCGCGGCGTGCGACGTACCGCACCATATCACCCAGCGCCGCGACAACCGCCAAACCGAATTCCAAACCGACGTCGATCGGTTCTTCTACCTCGACTTACTCTGCCGGAAGCCGCACGAGCACGACCTGTCCACCCTCGGCCGGCGCCCGATGCCGAACCACGTCCATGTCATCGCCGTCCTCGTTCGCACCGACGCGATGGCCAAGACCCTAGGCCAATCCGGGGGCCAATCCGGGAAAGGCTCAATTACAAAGGCGGCTGGCGCGTGAGAGCGGTTACTATAATTGAGCCTGTCCCGGTTTAAGGGGGAGGGAATATGTGTGCCAACCGGAGATTTGGAGTAGGAAGGTGGGTGTGGTCTTGCGGTCAGCCTACGGTCGCGGTGTATCTAGCTGTGTCACTTGCTCTCTGTGCGGCAGCGGCAACGGCGGCGGTGTGCAAGCAGAGTCTAGTCGTTGAGGTCTACGATCCCAGCGGGAACGCAGTCGAGGGCTCCTCCATCGTGGTTCGCAACGACCTTCGCTCGGGGCCAGGACTCGAGTTGTCACATGGCGTCAAGGTGGATCTTGAGTGCGGTATTTACGAACTCATGGTTAACGGCGACAAACGCGGGGGATTAGGGCAGTACATGTCAAAGTTTTTTTTGAAGGACCCGATGCTACAGCGGATAGGATTGAGATACAATTCTGAGGCCAGTCCTCTGATCGGGCATCGCCCGAGCTACTCGGTCGTCGGACGAGTACTGGATCTGGAGGGACGCTCCGAGAATTTGGTGGTTCGTCTAGTGACGTTGGCGGATTCGTCCGGCGGCGATATGCCGGAGGCGCGCGTGGTGGAGGGCCAGTTTGAACTGCGCGGCGTGCTGCCCGGCATGTACGGCGCAATTCTGCTGGATGGTTTTCAGATTCTGGATGCTACAACTGTGGCGGTTACTTCGGGATCTGAGCCGGCGCAGGTTTCGTTTGGCGTCGGCCTCTGAGAGCGTGGCGGGAATTTCGAACAGGGCATCTTACTCACGTTCCGCTCGCCAGACCCATCAACCGTCAGGTCGCGTGTTCCTAAGCGAAAATTAGGATATCCATGAAAGGTAGATGTCAAGAGCCCGCTGTGGAGACCGTAGTTTTCCGGGGGCGGGTCCGGAGCAGAGGGTGAAAGCCTTCGACGCACTTAACCACAATCCCGCCAACGCTTTGTGAATCCACCAAAACACGCTATCCAAGCCTCGAATTCTCAATCGAAATGCCTCGCCAACCGCGGGTGTGGCGTGCGACGTACCGCATCACATCACCCAGCGCGGCCAATCCGGGGCCAATCCGGGACAGGCTCAATTACAAAGGCGCCTGGCGTGTGAGAGCGATTACTATAATTGAGCCTGTCCCGGTTTCCCCCGTCCCGGTTTCCCCCCCGGTTTCCCACCATCGATGTGCTCTGCTTCCCCAACTCTGAGAGAACTGCTCCGGCTCGCTGCTCTAGCGAGTGATGAAGAGTCTGCCGCCGTCCTCCATCCTTATCTAGAGAAGCCGCTCTTGGAGGATGGTCATTGGAGGACGGAGTACGTCGCGCTGGCGGGTGTGAGTGGTACAGAGCTCACCTTTTCGGGCGAGCTGCGTTTCGAAAATGCGGCCAAGATTCTCGTCACTGCACTCCACGAGTTACCCCGTCTCGCCCATCTCGCACACGATACCCGCTCTTGGAGGCTGCGATCTTTCCTAAGTCAATGTCCTGCATGCTTCGGAACTGGCTTGCTTGGAGACGCGGACCTTTGCGGATCCTGTGGCGCGAAAGGGTGGGGTTCTGTTGATCTCTGACTGAGGCCCAAAGAGACCTTATGCGAGGGCGATGACCGGCTGACGCTGGACCATCTAGAGCCCCGTTCCGCTAACATCTTGGTGGACCAATCTGGGGGGCAGGTCACTAGCGAGCGAAACAACGGGCTGTCGCTTCGCGAATCGCCCTGGACCCGGCACTCACGTACCGGGCTCTGACGGATCCGACCGCCGCCGCGCATTTTTCCACAGCCGACCCGCGCTAAGGCCCCGGAGCTACCCAGACCACGACGCCCTCCTGGCTCACCGCGTCGCCGATCGAAACCTTCACTGCGAGCGCCCCTGTCGCGTTGCCCAACTCGACGTTCAGCTGCATCACGCCTGCCGTGAACGGGGCCTGCCCCTCGAACAGGGTCGTCGCCGTCTCGCCGCCGATCTCGACGCCGACCGATGCGACGGGAATCGGAAACGACCCGCCCGTCGGGTAGGCGCCGCTTCGACTCGGCGGGCTCGTCACCCCTTGCCCCGTCACGAACAGAGTCACTACGCTGCCCGCCGCCGCCGGGTTCAGCTCGGAGTTGACCGTGCCGTCCTGATTGAACACTGCCGGGAATAGGCCCGCCTTGGCCGCCGTGACCGCCAGCCGGACCGGTTCGCTCGACTGCCTGCGGAAGGCGACCACGAGATCAACCTCCGTTGCGGAAGCCATTTCGTAAGGAACCTGCGCGTTGATCTGCGTCTTGGATACGAAATAGAGCGGCGACCGGACGCCGTTCCACGTGACCGTCACCCCCGCCAACTCAAACGGCAGCACGCCGTCCGAGTCAAACTGCGACGACATGCCCGCCACCGGGCCCGCGTCGTCGACAAAGAGGGAGACGATCTCGCCCGGCGCCACCGCGTTCCCGGTGAAGTTGAACGCGTTTACGACGCCCTGGGTCGACGTCGTCGGAGCCGTCGAGAGGGCGAACAACCACAACTCGTTGGTCCGTCCAGTCGAAGTTCTTCCGCCGAAAAACACGACGCCGACGCCGTCGACGAAGGCGCCCTCAAGGCGATGGCGGGCGGTCGGCATGGCTCCCGTGAGCGTCGGCTCGTGCCAGTTGTCCGTCGCCGGATCGTACTCCCAAACGTCTCCAAGCAGCCCGTCTTCTCCGTCGCCGCCGTAGAGGATCATGCGTTGCGTTCCCGGGTCAAACGCCGTCCCGTAGAATTGCCGCGCCGGCGGATCGCTTGAGAGCTGACGCCACGTGTTCGTCTGCAGATCAAGCGCCCAAAGATCGCCGAGGGGACACGGGCCGACGCCGCTTGCGCACCCCCCGAACAGCAGCATCTGATCCCGAGCCGGGTCGTACACCGCGTCGTGCAAACAGCGCCGCAACGGCCGGTTGTCCGGCGAAATGTCGCTCCACATATCGGTCGCCAAGTCGAACACCCAGGTGTCGTCGAAGCGACCTCGGCTGCTGAACCCGTGCGAGATCACCATGCGGTTGCGCGAATCGACGATCGCCGAATGCCCATAGCGCGGGGTCGGCGCGGGGCCGTCGCCGCCGACTTGCGTCCAGGCGTTGTTCGCCAAGTCGTAGGCCCAAACATCGTTGAAGAAGCCGCTCGCTTGTCCGCCAAAGACGACCAATCTGCGACGAGTCGCGTCGAGCACTAGGGTGTGTCCCGAGCGCGCCGCGGGCTGGGCGCCTGTCGGGTTGAGCTCGATCCAGGCCGCTTGCTCGAACGAGTAGGCCCACAGATCGTTCGTTCGGCCGGCGCCGGAGTCCCCGCCAAAGACGTAGAGCCGTCCGGAGACGGGGTCGAAGACGGGAGGCGTATCTAGGCGCGGCGTCGGCGCCGGCGGCTCGAACAAGACCGGCTCGAACGAATACGTCGGCTGCGCACTTGCAGCGACACTGAGCGCTCCAAACAGAGCGACAAGCAAGATCGACATCGTAGCTACGCCTCAACTACTCCGCTATCGCCAGAAACGCCTCGTCCGAAGACCCGTCCGGCATGCGAACGGCGATCGTAATCGCATCGCCGGCCGCGACTCCTGCCGGGATCTCGATGTTCACCTGGTAGAGACCAGAGAACCCAGGCGCCAATCCCGAAAACACCACGCGCGCCGGAATGCCGCCGACCAGCACCTCAGGCAATGCCGTCGTGGCGTAGATCACGCTCCCATCCGCCGGAGCCGTTTGGTCATCGGGCAGGAGCATGCCCGCCGGTTGGCCTCCCGGAGTCGCCCGCCCAAGCCCGGTTGCGAAGAGCTGAATCACTTCGCCTGGACGCGCCGGTTGTCCGCAGAGCGAAGCCGCGTTGACGCCGTCGGCCGCACAGTTGGTCGGCAGGCCCAGCGCGATCGAAACCGAATCTGGAATCGGCAGCCAGACGGTGTTTCCCAAGATCGCCGCCGCAAAGCGCCGACCGGGAGTCGTGGGATCGTTGACCGGAAAGAGCCCCGGCGAAAACTCCGCCAAGTCGATCGTCAGCGGTTCGGTCGTTCCCGATGCCGTCCGCAGAACCACGTCCGTCGTGCCTGTGACAGGCAGACTGCGAGGCACAAGCAGATTCACCTGACCGCTCTCGGGCACGACCGCGAACAGAGTCGCCGCCGTTCCGTCGAAGGTCACCGAGAGCCCGCCCACGTCGCTGTTCGGGAACGCCGCCAAGACTTGGGGTGCGTTGAGGCCCCCGCCGAAAACGCTGGCGATCGAGCCCGGGGCAAGCGCCTCATCGCCAAACGTCGCCGCGTTCGTCACGGCGTTCAGCGTCGGAGTTACGTTCGACGCTTCGACAGGAAGGACAACTTCGTTGCTGCTCACCGGCTCGCTTGCGCCGTCGCTCAACTCCAACCGGACAAGGTAGTCGCCTGCAGGCAGACCGGCCGGGACGACGAACTCCACTTCATAGGTCCCGACGCTGCCCGCCACGATGCCTGCCGAAGTGACCGCCGCTTCAAACTCCGCTTCCTGCTGCTTGGCCGTCGCCTGGATCGCCGGGCTGGATGGAGGCGTCAACACCACCCGCACGTCAGCCAGCACGGGTGAAAAATCAGCCGCCGGTTCGCCGATCGGCGGTACGGTCTGCGTTAAGCCCAGTCCGTACGCCTGGGCGACAAGCGTTTCACCCTGGACCGCCGGACGCTCAGCAGAAACGATTGACCCATCGCTCCGCGCCAACTCTCTCGATACGACCGGGGCGTACGCCGCGACGGTCAGCGGCAGAGGATCCGTCTGTCCGTTTCCGTCAGGAGAGACGAACGACTTGGTTGCCGGGCGACCGTCTCCGGCTCGAAGTTGCGCCGGAGGATCTAGACCGTCGATGAAGACGACCAGGTTCTCGTCGCCGTGGTCCAGGTCCCACGGCGCCTGCACCAGCAATCGGCTAAATCGCAGCCCTTGCCCGAGCGCCGCGAACTTTGTACCGATCGTGACTCGCGTGGAACAGGGAGAGTTCTGGCGAGGCCAAGGCTCGGTCGGGTCGCCGCAGATCTCTCCGCGACTCTGCGCGAACAGATTGACGCCGACCACGAGAAACACCTCGCCCGGAGCGATCGTCTGCTTGCGCACGTTCGCTGCGGGGCTGCTTAGTCGCGAGACGGACGGGGTCTGGGCCGCCGCTAAGCCGGTCAGCAGGAAAGCAAACGACAAGAAACACCTGACTCGATACATGGCCTCTAAGTTCTCAGTATTCGCTTCGCTCCGACGGCAGGTTACGCGCTGATGTTTGCAAGACGGAAAAGGGGACCGAGCCCTGAGCGTTCTTGCCCCTATGCGAAGCCTTCGCGGGCGGAAGCCGCCCGTTCGTTGCTACAAGCAGTGTGATCGTCGAGCCGTGCCGGAGAGCCGATCGGGACGCGCTTGAGAGCACCTGCTTTTCGGGGCCTCCCGGGGGCGTTTCCACTCCGCTCCTCGTCGGCGTCCCCAAGTTTGGAGACTGTGGGTAATAATGTCGAGTCATGATGCGCGTTCGACTTGTGTTCTCGGTCGTTCTCATGGCGGCTCCGTTGGCGGTGGACGGTCAGACGGAGCCTGAAGCGCCAGTGTTTGACGGCGTCGCCGTGGAACAGACGCTCACTCTGACGCGCTCGACCAACGGGAACTGTAATCAACCGCCTTTCCGGCGCACGACGACTACGTTTCCGCCGGGGGTGGTGGAAACGGACACGTTCGAGGTGGGACGTTTCAGTTGCGAGGTGCTTGAGCTAGACGCGGATTCGATCCGGTTTGATCATCCGGAGATCGGGTTGCGCGGGACGCTCGACGGCGCGAACGTCGATCTGATCGAGCCGGCGGAGTTCTCGGCCTCCTTGGACGGCGAGGGGACGGACAACGGCGGGGGCGATCCGCACTCCTTCATCGGATGGGCCGCGATCGATCCGGAAGAACGGGGCACGACCCGGGCGTCGCGAATTGGGGAAGACTGCCAGGACGCGGGAATCTTCCAGACGAATGGTTCCACGGGCAGCGGTCCGGTCCGGGCGAGCGTTACTTGCGGGGTAGAGCGGCTGGATGTGATTACGAACAGCGTGGAGACGGACGGCGAGCGGGTGGTGAAGTTCCGCGCCGTCATGACGAGCGTCGTTTGGATTCGGGCGGATCACTCGACCGCTCGACCTGGCGAGGCCGGGTTCCCCGGCGGGATTCGGCGCGGAGCGCAGGTGAACTTCGAACTACGGACGGTGTACGAGTTCACGCCGCTTCCGGACGACGTGGACTACGAGATCGATCACATCCAGGTGGTCCAGGTGGTGCAAGATCGCGGTCACCCAATTGATTTGGTTGCGGGAAAGCCGTTCATGATTCGCGTGTTTCCAAAGCGGGCGAATCCGGGACCGCCCGTACCGGCTCCGCCCGTGGAGATCACCGTGCGGACGGCGGAGGAAGAGGCTTCGCTCCAGTTGAGCGGCGGAGGGACGCTCGTCGTCGAGAGTCCGTTTCCGGGGGACCGACGCCATTCGTACAACCTGGCGTTCAGCGGCTCGGCTGCGGAAGGCGAGATGCAGGTTACGGCGACGATGAACCCCGAGGAGACCGTGGGAGAAGAGGACCTGAGCAACAACACGGGGGACGTTACGGTGACCTTCGTGGAGCGGCCCGGGTTGAGGGTTCGGTGGGTCCCGGTATGTATCCAGAGCGCCGAGCACGGCGAGGTGTGTCCGACGCGTGACTACGGCGATCTAGGAGAGGTCACCAAGCGTCTATTCCCGGTCGCGGCGGCGCAGTTCAGTTTTGAGCGCCTGGACCTCGACAAGGTCGTTTGGAGTGAGAACAGCCTGCGGAGTCTGGGAGACGAACAGGGATTGTTGCGGAAGTTGGAATCGGTCTATTTCGATGAGGCGCTGCAGGTGGGGAGCCGGGGCGAGACCCTGCCTGCGAGTTTCGATCAGTTGGTCGGCGTGTTGCCGCGGACGGTCGGCGCTACTCCCGTGCTGGGCAATTTGGCCCTCGGCGTAGCGGCGGCGCGCTGGGGCGCATTCCAGGGGCGGACTTCGTTGGTGGTCGATACGGGGAGATTCGTCCAGGACTCGTTCACCATGGCGCATGAGCTTGGACACAACTACGGGTTGGCCCACCCGAATACGGACGAGTGTTTGGGACCCCTTGCGGGATTCCTCCGATCAAGGGGCGAGCCGCTGGTCCAAAGATGGCCGCAGGCGAGCGCAAACATCCGCTTTCACGGGGCCGACCCTCTTGCGTCCGAGATCAAGGTCGGGCGACCGGCTGACCATCCGTCGGTGCAATACGACTTGATGGACGGCTGCGATCAGCAGCGACAGTGGATATCCGACCTTCACTATTTCGCACTCTTGGCGGGCGACTTCGAGCCTGCCGCGACCGCTTTCGACTTCTCCGACTTCCCGCCGGTGGCGAATCAAGCGATCGGAGTTCCCACCTTGGTGTCCGGAGCGGCTCTGCTCGGGGCGGGCGCCGAGATTCTGGACTTGAGGATCCTGCCGGAGGCGGCTGCGGCGGATCCGCCGAACGCCGAAGGGGACCAGTGTCTCCTGTTCCTCGACGACGCGGGCGCGGAGTTGGGACGGCACTGTTTCGTCTTGGACTTTCGGTCAAGCGAAGGCGGGCCGGAACTCGAAAGACAGGGATTTTCGCGGGTCGTGTTGATGCCGGAGGCCACGAAGCGAGTGGTGTTGGAACGGCTCGGCGTGGAGGCCGACTCGACGATGATCTCTGACAACGCTCCTGCCGTGGAGGTGACCGCTCCCGCAGCAGGGGAGCGTTGGGAGGGCGGCGAGCGCGCGGTGCGCTGGTCCGGTACCTACGGGGACGGCGACGAACTGACCTACTCCGTGCTCTACTCGCCGGGCGGCGGCGAAGGCTGGCGGGTGCTGGCTTCGGAGATCTCCGGGAGCGAGTTGTCCGTGGATCCGGCGTTGATCTTCGGCGGAACGGACGTACGGTTCCGAGTGATCGCGTCAGACGGGTTCCGGCGGACCTCGGCCGAGGCCGGTCCGATTGAGATCGTGCAGAGGCCGGAGATCCGAGTGGCCGACCAGCCGGTGCGGCTTGGAGAGGCGGTCGTCGGTCGGTCCGTGGCGGGCGAAGTTCGGATTGAGAACCCAGGAACCGGGCCTCTGGTGGTGACCGGCGCGAGTGTAGATTCGGGGCCTTTTGAGCTGCTGACGGAATCGTTCCCGCTGACGGTGCGGGCGGGAGCGTTCAGACGGTTGCGGGTCCGCTACACGGCGACGGCGGAAGGCGCCGAGTCGGGCACGCTCACGATCCTGAGCAGTGCGGCGGACATGGCTGAATTGCAGGTCGCGCTCGAGGGGGTCGGTACGAACGGGCAGACGCCGCGGATGGCACTCGATACCACGGACGCGGCTTTCCCGACGGTCGTGGCGGGCGGTACGAGCATGGGGAGCGTAACGATCGAGAATCCGAGCCTGGTTGAACTGGAGGTGAGTTGGAATCTCTCGGGAGCCTCTGAGATTCGCGGTCCCGCGGATGCGGAGCCGTTCACGATCGCGGCCGAGGAGTCGGCGACGTTGCCGTTTACGTTTGCACCCGACGTCGCCGGGACGTTCGATGCGGTGCTTACGGTGCAGGCGAACGATCCGGGTCGACCGGAAGCTACGGTGGCGTTGAGCGGAGATGCGCTCGACGCGCCTCAGCCGCCGGTGTTCAGCTCGGCGGGAGTGGTGAGCGCGGCGAGTTTTTCAAACGGGCCGCTGGCGGCGGATATGTGGGCGGCGCTATTCGGCGAAGACCTGGCCGAGGAGCTCACGGCGGCGTCGGGTAGCTTACCGACGTCGCTGGGCGGGACGCGCGTCACGGTGCAGGACGGCGCGGGCGTGCGCAGGGCGGCGAAGCTTCAGATCGCGGCGCCGGGGCAGATCAACTTCTTGGTGCCCGCCGGTTCGGCGATCGGCCAGGGACTGGTGGAAGTGTCTGCGGGGGGAGCGGCGAGCGCGCCTGTTGAGATCGCGACGGTTTCTCCGGGCCTGTTCTCCGCGGATGCAAGCGGCAGAGGCCCCGCTGCGGCAACGTTTCTGCGAGTCGCGGCGGATGGGGCTCGAACGGAGGGATTCACTTTCGCGACGGACTCGCCGATTCGCAGCAACGTTCCGGTGGCGGTGACGGTGGATGGAGATCAGTTGTTCCTGAGCTTCTTCGGTACGGGCTTTCGGGCGCAGTCGACGGTGACGGCGACGATCGGCGGGGTGAGCGTACCGGTGATCGGAGCCGTGGCTCAGGGGCAGTTCGAGGGATTGGATCAGGTGGTGGTCGGGCCGCTTCCGGCGGAGCTGGCAGGGGCCGGCGAGGCCATGGTGGAACTCACTTTTGACGGGATCTCGGCGAACGTAGTGACCGTGGAACTGGAGTAGGAGTAGGGCGGCGCGAGGAGCGAGTAGGCCGGGCGCGCTTTCCCCGAGGATTCATCTCCCGATGCGTAGGCGGCGGATCAGGCGTTCCTCCAACAACGCGAATAGATCCGCGCGATGCGAGCGGCGTTCGCGGCCGGACTCGGTCGAGGACGTCGCGACTACGGTTAGGTCTAGCTCGGGAAACAGCAGGATGTACTGGCCGCCGTAGCCCCATGCGAAATAGGACTGCACGTCCGCGAACTCGCGCATCCACCAGCCGTAGCCGTACAACTGACCCGAGTACCGTGAGCGTCCGCGCGGAATGAACGAGCGCTCGATCCAGTCCTTCGACAGTACGCGTCGACCCTCGTGCATTCCTCCGTTGCGATAGAGCTCGCCGAAGGCCAACATCTGTCGAGGCGTCATCGCCATATTGTTTCCGCCGAAGTAGATCCCTTCGGGGTCGCGCTGCCAACGGGGAAGGGACATGCCGAGCGGCTCGGCTAGATTCTCTTGGGCGAAACTCCAGGTGCTCTCGCCGGAAGCCTGCGTCAGGATCGCCGACAAAAGGTGCGTGTTTCCCGTCGAGTAGATCATCCGTCCGCCCGGCCGAGCGATCAGCTCCTGGTCGAGCGCGAATCGAACCCAGCTTCGGCTCGCCGCCCAACGGCCGTAGTTGCGGTTGCTGGTCGTCTCTAACCCCGAGCGCATCGAGAGTAGATCGCCTACCGTGATCGCGCGCTTGGCTGCGTCTTCATCCTTCGCTAGGTACTGCGAGAAATACGGCCCGATGGGCGCCTCGGGGCCTTCGATGAGTCCGCGGTCAATCGCGATCCCGACCAACGCTGAGATGACGCTCTTGGAAGCCGACTTGATGTTGGCGGTTCGGTCCGCGCGAGCGCCGTGGTAGTAGCGTTCGAAGACCAACTCGCCTTTGCGGGCGATCAATAGACTGCGTAGGCGGGGCGACTCGGCGGCCTCGGCTTCGACGCGGGCGAGGATCTCTTCGAGCGGCGGCGGAGGGGGCGGCGCGGGGAGCGCTTCGCGAGGTCCGAGCGCAGGCGGGGCCGCCAACCAACAGGCCGCGGCCAGCTGCAGAACCGCCATCGTTCGCACGAGGTTCAGTGTAGTCGGTCACTCGGCCGGGCTCGACGGTGATCGCGGGGACCCCTAGCCGGGACGACAGGCGTCGGTTAAGATCGCCCTATGAAGCCGCGCCGTCGGGATCTGATCAGCCTCGGGGCCGTTGCGGGAGCGTCTGGGGCCGTGGGGATCGGTCTTGGGCATCGCTACCATCGCGCCATCGACGCTCGGGTTGGAGCACTCTCCCCCGACGGGGGCGGGCCTGTCGCCGACTTTATGCGCCGGAGTCGGGAGATCGAGGAGCGCCACAGCCGTCAGACGGTCGAACATGTCCGCTCCCTGAAGGCGAAGTACGAGAGCCCGATCCTGGGCCGGTACCGTGTTTGGGAGCTGATCGAGCGGCTTGGCCTGTGCATCGATCCGAGCGACTCGAGCCTGCTCTGCACGAGCCAGTACATGCACGTCTGCCAGATCGTCTCCGCGATGGAGGCCGACGGCGTCAAGGACGACAAGCTTTATCTGATCGCGCTGCTGCACGATCTCGGCAAGATCGCCATGTTGGGCGGGGAGGAACCCGAGGACGTGGTCTGCTACATCGCGCCGCTGGACGGCGTGCAGGGCGCCGGGCTCGACAACGCCGTCTTCCAGTTTGGGCACGACGAGATCGCCTACAGCCGCTTCAAGGACCACGTCGACGAAGACGTCGCTTGGGTGCTGCGCTACCACAGCATGGTGCTTGGTTGGGCCGAACCGTTCATGAACGAGAGCGACCGTCAGAAAGAGGCGGACCTGCTCCAGACGTTCCGGATGTACGACCAAGGAACGAAGTCCGCAGCGAATCGGCCGCGGCACATGACGCTCGATCGCTACCGCGACTTCATCGAAGAGCGGTTCCCGAATCCCATCCTCTTTTGAGGTCAAAGGCCCCGACCCGCGAGGCCTCTGACCCCTATTCGATCGCGATGGTGACGCGGTTGGCTTCGACGCCGTCCGCGATCAAGACGATCTCGACTACGCCTGATCCGATCAGTTCCCGGAGGAGTTCGACGTTGGCTTGGTCGAGGCCTACGAACTCGCCTTGGGCGCCGGCGAACAGGACCGGAATCGTCACCTCTCCGATGCGGGCGGTGACTTCGCTTGCGCCTCGGAAGCCGGTGCCGAAAATGATCAGGACGGTCACGTCGCCTTCGTCGCCGAGGTTGATCGGGACCGGCGTACGCGAGCCCGGCAGGTCCGAGGAGAAGGCGTTGAACGAGGTCTGCATTCCGCCGGACGCCTGCACCACGACGGCCGCCGCCACGCCCTCGCCGTTCGCGTTAGCGGTGAACAGGCTGGGCGCCGCCGGGGCGACCGTCAACGAGCCCTCGGCGACCGTCGCGCCGTCGCGCTCGACGTTGACCGTCGCTTCGCCCGCCGCGGTTCCCGTCGGGACGATGTAGTTGATTTGTCCGGCCGAGACGAAGATCAGTTCCGCAGCGCGCTCCGTGCCTGCCGAATCGGTGACCAAGACGCGAACTCCGGCGAGCGTCATCGGCAGCGGCACGGAGGTCGCCGCCGCGGTCTCGCCGGCCAGGTTTTCGCCGAATCCCGAGACCAACGACTCAGCCGCCACGGCCGCTTCCTGCGCGAAACTGGCGGCCGAGACCGTGGCGAACGGCGGGGCCGCCGCTACGCCCTCGAACTTGACGACGAACGCCTCTTGGCCGTCGATGCCGCGTGCTCGGATAGCGCCCTGCGTGCGTATCGGAGTCCGCGGAACCGGATCGTACTCGCTGACCCCGACGACGACCACCGCGCCGTCGGCGCCCGTCGCCACGCCGCGGCCGGTGTCCTTGTTCGAGCTTCCGAAGAAGGTCGACTCCACGATCCCGGTCGCGTTCATGCGCGTGTAGAAGGCGTCGCCGAGCGTGCTGCGCAGGGTCGGCTGCGGGATGCCCGAGGTGACGGGGAAATCTTGCGATTGCGTCTCGCCGGTGAGCAACAGGTCGCCCTGCGCGTTGACGACGAGGTCGCGCGCCTCGTCGTCGCCGTCTCCGCCGAGGTAGGTGCAGGTCGCGGTACTTCCGTCGGCTGAAACGGTCGCCGCCAGGATGTCGGCGCCGCCGGCGTTGTCGGTCTGGAAGGCGTCGTCGCCGACGGGCAGGTCGCTCGATTCGGTGATGCCGGCGATGGATGCCGAACCGTCGGGTTGGAGCGCGAGCGCGTTGGCGCGGTCGTCGGCGCTGCCGCCCAGCAACGTCAGCCAATCCACGGTTGCGCCGTCGGCCGAGAGCTTGGCCGCGAAGGCGTCTTCACCGCCTGCGTTGTCTTGCTGGAAGGCGCCGGGCGTCGTCGGAAAATCGGTCGAGTCGGTGAATCCGGCGACGTAGATTGCGCCGTCGGCGCCGAGCGCGACGTCGTGCGCCCACTCGTCGAGCGATCCGCTCAGCACGGTCGAGAAGACGAGATCGGTCCCGTCCGGCGTCAACTGCAGGACGAACGCCTCCTGGCGTCCGCGTCGAGGGGCGGCGGTGGTGACGGTGAAATCGTTCGAGCTGGTCATGCCGGCTACGACGGCGCCGCCGGCGCCGTCGGCCGCGATCCCTTGCGCGGTGTCTCTGCCGGCGCCGCCCAGGTAGGTTCCCCAAAGCAGTTCCGACCCGTCGGCGCTGAACTTGGCGGCGAATCCGGAAACGCCGGTCCCGGCCGGGCGAGCGCTCTGGACGGCGTCGGTACTGGTCGGCAGCCCCAGCGAGACGGTCTCTCCGGCGACGTAGATCGCGCCGTCGGCGTCGACGTCGATCGACTTGCCGACGTCGCGATCGGCGGCGCCGTAGAAGGTGGAGAAGACGATCTCGGAGCCGTCGGGCATGAGCTTCATCACGAAGACGTCCATGCCGGGGTCGTCGTCTTCTTCACCGCCCAGGTTGTTCCCGAACTCGCCTCCGTGCTCGGCTTGGAACACCCCCTCGGTCGTCGGGAAAGGTTCCGCTTCCTCGGCGAACTCGGCGTATCCGGTCAGGTAGATATAGCCGTCGTCGTCCATGGTGACCGCGGCGGCGCCGTCGTCGTCGTCGCCCGCGAGGTAGGTGGCGAACTCGACGATGGGGTCGATGACAAGCGGCTGCTCGCGGTCGTAGTCGCCCAAGGCGAAGCGGATTTTGCGTCCTTCGCTGAGCACGTAGCGGGCTGCGACGGCGACTCGTCGGCCGTCGACCGGTTGGTAGGCGACGGGGCGCAGGCTGCGGACTTCGCCCTCGGGAGTTTCCAGGACGAGATCGCCGGTTGGGTCGATGCGGACCTGGTCGGCGCCGTGCACGGCGAATCCGATCTCGTCGGGGTCGGCGCCGGGTTCGAGTACGAAGTCGAACTCGAGGCGGCCTTCGGCGCCGTAGTGTTCGAGGTCGACGCCGGGGAACACGCTGTGCTGGCGGACTCGTCCGAAGCGCGGCGTGGCGGTCGTCCAGCGCGAGCGATCTTGGCCGCGGAGATAGTGGCTGACTCCGCGTTGGCGGTCGAGCGGCGTCCAGTCGGCGCTTTCGGAATCGCTCAACCATTCAACCGCGACGGATGCGCCGGAGCGGCCTTGGAGTGCGATGCCGCGGTCGTGCAGTCGGATCTCGTATTGGCGCCCTCGCGCGGTGAAGCGGGCGTCGGGGGCGTGCTGGCCGAGGTTGGGTTCGAAGCCTAGCGGGAGGCGCTTCCAGGGGGCGGTCTCGGCTGCGGGGAGGGGGATGACGGCCGAGAGTAGGAGTAGGGGGAGGAGGCGTCTCATGAGGGCAGATTGTACAGGCGTTTTGGGTTTGGTTCCAGATGGAAACTGGAGGCGGGGGGTAGAGCAACGGGCTCTTGCTTCGCAAATCGCCTTGGGGCGGGGCTGAAGTCCGCGCCACACGGAGTTTGGGTGGTTCTTGTGGGGGAGATCCGAAGGACACCCGGACATTGCATGGACCTTCGAGCACGGCTCGAAGGCGGCACGGCGGGAGCCGTGCGCCACGTGCGAGCTAGAAGCGTCTTGCGGCGGTGAGGCGGGCGGCTAGGATGGGGCGGGCGTCGGCTTGGACTAGGAGTTCGCGGGTGAGGCGGGGGGCGAACAGGCCGTCTTCGTCGTGGTGGGCCGTCTGTTCGAGGTAGTGCAGGAGTTCGTGCGAGGCGACTCGGGCCATGGCGCGACCCACGGTCTCCCAGCAGCCCGCGCGGGTTGCGCGCATCAGCGGTCCTAAGAAGATCTCAAGTGCGCCGCCGATTCCGTCGCCTTCGCGTACGGCGAGGCCGAGTGCGTCCGCGGGGATCCGGGGGCGTGACTGGCGGACGGTCAGCAGGACGTCCGCGCGCTCGGTGCAGGATTTGCGGCTAATCTCAAATGGTTGATTCTGAAGGAGTACGCGCAGCTCTTGCTGGAAGGCCGCGCGTGCCGGGGCCGGTACCTTTACGGCGTAGTCGATGCAAAGACGAACCGGTTGCAGCGACGTCGACGCGGCTGCGACGGCGCCCCAAAGCAGCGCGGTCAGCACCAGCTTGAGGGGCATCTTAACCGAACGTTAACATTGGGTTAATCAAAACGCAATAAGTCTAGACAGCTAGCCGGGCATACGGATCCCCCCGAATCCGGCGCGTGGATCCGCCCGAGCGACGTTCTACCACTCGTTGTAGGGGGTGCCGTTGAGCGAGACCTTGTCTGATCCGCTCTTGACGTCGAAGACGCCGGACTGGCCGGTCGGGCCGGTCTCGGTGATGATCTCCCAGGTGTCGCGCGATTCGGTGAAGGGGTCGGCGGGGATATCGCGCAGGTAGCCGTCGGAGACGAGGTCGTCGAGGCTTTGGGGCGGCTCTTCCTTGTCGTAGGTGTACTGATCGATGACCGAGCGCATGGTGAACAGGTTGCTCATCAAGACGCTCTCTTTGGCCCGGATCATGGCCTGGGTGTAGAAGGGGACGGCGATCGAGAGGATGGTGACGATGATGGCCATGACGACCATGACCTCGACCAGGGTGAATCCTCGGTTTTGATTCGTCCGCGTCATCGTTCGTGCTCTACCAGTCGCTGTAGCGGGTGCCGTCGAGCGCGGTGTCCATCGACATGGAGTAGACGTCGAAGACGTTGCTTCCGCCCCAGCTCATCGAGTTCGGATCGTCGGAGATGGAGCGGAAGCCCCACTCGGCCATGCCGGTGATGGGGTCGACGGGGATTTTGCGCAGGAAGCGCATCTTCTTCTCGCCTTCCTCGTCTCCGAAGCCGCCTTGACCGAAGCCACCCTGTCCGAATCCACCGAGGCCGCCGCCGGAGCGTCCGGAGGAGCCGGATCGCCCTTGACCGCCGAAGGCGCCGCCGCCGCGTGACGAGGAGCCGAAGCTGCCTCCGCCGCCGCGCGAATTGCCGAAGGCGCCGCCGGAGCGACTGCCGCCGATGCCGCTCTGGCGGCCCTGTTGCCCGAAGCCCTGCTGCTGTCCGAAACCTTGTTGGCCGGGCATGCCGCCCATTCCGGGCATGCCGCCTGGACCGCCGGCGGAGACCTCGACGCCTTCGACCAGGATTTCTAGGCTTTCCGGGTAGCCGTGGTTGTCGGGGTCTTGCTGGCCGAGTTGGCCGGCGTCGGCGGCGTCTTTGTAGCGGTCGATCGCCGTGCGCATCTCTTCGAGCGCCATGCGTAGACGACGCTCCTTCTCGCGCTGAACCTTGATGCCGGTCAAGGGCAGGGCCATGGTCGACAGGATGAGCAGGACGGTGAAGGCGACGATCAGCTCGATGAGCGTCAGGCCGGCGCGCGCGTCGCGAGAGGCGCGCGCGGGGTGCCGAGACTGCGTTCGAGCGATCATGGCGTGCTATTGCGTCACCGTGATATCGGCCTTGGCGGCGGCTACCGTGATGACTTGTTGCGAGGCGTTGCGGGCGCCCATGGGGGCAACGTTGATCGCCGACTGTCCCGGGCCGATCGCTTTGAAGGTGAGCGTCAGCAGGCTGCCCGAACCGTCGGCGCCGCCGGTTCCGGGGAAGCGCGAGATGTTGACGGCCGCTTGTCCGACCTGGTTGCGGATGTTGCGCGAGAAGATCAGATCGGTGCCTTCAGGTCCGGCCAGGAAGTCGCCCTTGACGACCTCTTGGAGCTCGAGGATCGACTTGTCGTAGCGGATGCGCAGCGGCATGCCGAATAGTTGCTCAGCTTGGTTGACCTGGATCGACACGCTGAACTCGGCGTTGACGCCGACGCTGGCCGTGGGCGGATTGACGCTGAGGCTCGGGCCTGCCGCGGCGGCCGTGGGAGGCGCGGGCTGTTGTGGGGCGGGTGCGGGCGCTTCGGCAACGGGGGCGGGGGCCGGAGTCGGCGCGGGGGTCGGTTCCGCTGGACGCGGCTCTGGAGTGGAGGAGTTCGGCGTCGCTTGCGAGGGGCGGATGGCCGGGCCGCCTGAGGGCGGCGGCTCGATCGCTTCACCCAGCTCGGGCAGCGCGCGTTTGCCGTTGCCGTTTTCCATGTAGCGCACCTGGAACGTCTGGTCCGTACCCGAAGCGATCGCCTTGAGATTGGAATCATCGATCGTGGGCAGGCGCACGATGTGCGGGATGACGACGATGAGTAGTTCGTTCTCCAGGCGCTCGACGCGCTTGCCGCCGAAGATGCGGCTGAGGATGGGCACCTCGGCCAAGAACGGGATTCCGTTCTGCGTGACGAAGGTGGAGCCCGCGTTCAGGCCGCCGAGGATGCTCGCCTCGCCCTCGGCCAGACGGATGTCGTGCGCGATGGTGCGTTGGCCGATGATGGGCTGCTCGATGTCGCCGATCGCCTGGAAGCCGCGGATGTTCGAGATCTCGATCTCGATGTGCATCGAGACTTCGCGGTCGTTGTGGATTTTCGGTTGGAGGTCAAGGTTGACGCCTACCTCCTCGTAGGTGAACTGGGTGTTGACGAGCGGGTTGACGCCGCCGACGCCGCCGACGCTCGGCTGGAAGCTGCCGCTGGCGATGGGGAACCGTTCGCCGATGCGCAGCGAGGCTTGCGCGCCGTCGGTCGCACGGATGCGCGGCGACTGCATCAGGTTGGTGTCCGAGGCGTTGAACAGCGCGGTCAGTTGGGCGCCGGGCAGCGTCGTCACCCAGTCGCGCGAGCTGACCGAGCCCAGGTCCGAGAGCCGCACCGAGCCGCCTCCGTCGTCCGAGGCGTCGCGGTTGAAGGTGACCGGCAAGCTCAGGCCGCCGCCGTTGCCGATGTTCAGGCCCATGTCGCGGATCTTCGACTGGCTGGCTTCAATCACCAGCACGTCGAGGACGACCTCGGGGCGCGCCTTGTCGATGTCCAGGATGACCTTCTCGGCCAGGGCCAGTTTGGCCTCGGTGCCGCGCAGGATGATGGCGTTCATCGAGGAGACGGGGAACATGCGGCGGATGTCGGTGAGGCCGCGGATGGCGGTGGTGATCTCTTGCAGCTCTTGGGGCGTGGCGACGTTGTTCAGGTAGATCGTCTTGACGATCTCCTCCTCGAACTTGCGGCGGTTGTTGGCGTCGTCGCGGGTGACGAAGATGGCGTTGCGCGAGATGGGTTTCCAGTAGGTCTCGCCGATGAGGCTGACGTAGTCGAGCGCCTCGGTGAGGGTGGCCCGCTGGATCTCGATGTCGACTTTTTTGTCGGTGAAGCTCGGGTCGAAGAGGACGTTGACGCCGGCGAGTTTGCCGATGGTCTCGAAGACGACCTTGATCTGCTCGCTCATGGTGAGGTCGATCAGTTGATCGGACAGGGGAGCGAGCTTGACCGGCGCCTTGAGCGACTCGACCATCTCGGTGCGCTGGCGGCGGTCGAGGTCGATGGCCGAGGTCATCAGGTCGTCGTCCTCGTCCTTGTCGACGCCGTCGCGCTTCTTGATCATCTCGAGGGCGCGGCGGAGTTGTTGCTCGGCGACGGCGGAGGCGGGGTCGATCTCGATGGCGCGTTGGAACTGCGCGGCCGCTTCTTCGAGTTTGTTCTCAGACAGCAGACGGCGGCCGGTATCGACGTGGGCCTGGGCGGCGACGAAGCGCAGGCGACGGACGGCCAGCTCGTAGCGGTAGTTGCGGGGGTCCTCGATCATCGCCTGTTCGGCGAGTTCGAGCGCTTGGTCGTATTCGTAGCGGAGTTCGGCGGCGCGGGACTGGCCGTAGAGTTTTTTGGCTTTGCCCTTGCCGGCTTGCAAGGGCACGGGGGCCAGCGTCGCGACCAGGGCGAAGACCTGGAGAACGGCCAAGAAACGTGCCAATCTAGGCAGAGGGGACTGCATCCTAAAAACCCTGACGCGCGGGCGGGCTCGGGCGTGGAGGTCGATTCCCCTGCGATTGTGACGGCTACATTGTGATGGCGCGGCAAGAAGGCATCAAGATCCTGTCGGACAACCGGCGGGCGCGGCACAACTACCACTTCATCGAGACGTTTGAGGCGGGGATTATGCTGTCGGGCGGCGAGGTGAAATCGGCGCGTGCGGGGCAGGTGCAGTTGCTGGACGCGCACGCGGGGATCAAGGACAACGAGCTGTGGCTGTTCAACGCGCACATCCAGCCGTACTCGCACGCTCGGCATACGGGGCAGGAGCCGAATACGGTTCGTAAGTTGCTGATGCACCGGCGTGAGATCGATCGGCTGATCGGCAAGACGCGGGAGGGCGGGCTGACGCTGATTCCGACGAAGTTTTATTTGAAGGGCGGGAAGATCAAGGTAGAGATCGCGCTGGCGAAGGGCAAGCAGGAGCACGATAAGCGGGAGACGATCAAGAAGCGCGAGGCGGATGCGGAGGCGCGGGCGGCGTTGTCGCCGCGGCGGAACTGAGGGCGCGATGCGGGCTGGGAGCGCCCGGACCTTCGAGCGGAGCTCGAAGGCGGCACGGCTGGAGCCGTGCGCCACGTGGGGTGATTCGACGGTCGGGCGTGGGGAATACGGGAGCTAGCGGGGGCGGGCGGCGGTGTCGTAGACGGCTTGGTAGCCGGCGGCGGCTTTTCTGCCGGTGAAGGAGACGGCCTTCGAGTAGAGGTTGCCGAGCATGCGGCCGTAGGCGGTGCGGTCGTCGCGCCAGAGGTTTGCGCCGAGTTGGAGGGCGTCGAAGAGCTGTTCGGCGATCGAGACGTAGAGCGGGATTTGGATGCGGTCTTGCGGGCGGGATGCGTTGACGATTCCGCTCCAGGACGTGCCCAGCGGCAGCTTTTCGTGGAAGAGGATGCCGGTGGCTTCTTCGCGCGAGACGCGGTAGTCGTTGACTTGGTCGGTGAGGCCGCCTGAGCGGCGGGCGATGACCGGCGTGCCTGCGAGATAGGCTTCGGTGGCGGCGCCGAAGGGTTCGTAGAGCGAGGGCATGACGGCGAAGGTGGCGCCGCCCATCGCCTCCATGTAGCCGCGCTCCATGCGGAAGGGGTAGACGGCGACGTCGCCGGGGCGCTTTTCGGCGAGTGCGGTGAGGTCGTCGGCGTAGGGGCCGGGGTCGCTGACGATGGGGGTGAGGATGAACTTGGCTTCGTTGCGGGCGAAACCTTCGATGGCGCGGGCGAGCAGATCGAAGCCTTTTTGGCCGGGGTCGAGGCGGCCGAACATCATGAAGACCGGCACGTCGTCGGAGAGATCGCGGAGGGGTTTGCCGCGGCCGCCGTCGAGCCCGCCGGCGATGCGCGGGTCGGAGTAGGAGGCGAGCGCGTCGAGCATGCGGTGGCGACGCTCGAGCTTTTGGCGCACGATCAGGTCGGGGACGCCGGCGGAGGATTCGAGGGTGGCGCCTTTGGAGAACGGGGATTTCGATTCGCCGAACAGAGGGTTGTTGACGCCGACGACGCCGTGCGCGCGGTAGACCGATTGGAGGTGGCGGGCGAAGTGTTCGGTTTGTAGGGGGTCGTCGGTCAGCTCGCGTGCGAAGCCAGGGCTGACGGTGGAGAGCGGCGCGTCGGTGATGGGGACCATGCGCTCGTAGACGGTGCCCCAGCCGAGCGGCCAGCGCACGGGGCCGAGCCGGTCGGTGATCCAGGTGAGGTGGTGGTCGTGCAGCGGGTAGTCGTAGGGGTTGTGCGAGGTGACGACGCAGGCCGCCGAGTCGAGCACGCCTTCAATCAGCGCTTGCTTGACAGAGAGCGTTGAGGCGGCGGTCTGCCAGTCCTGTGCGTGGACGACGACGTTCGAGACAAGGCCTAGATGTGCGAGCACTTGCGGAACGGCTTGGGCGAGGAAGAGGCCGTCGCGCAGCAGCAGATCGGGATGGACGTGCGAGTAGGGGTTGGTTCGCGTCGCGCCGCCGGGCGCGTCGAAGATCGACCACGACTGGACGAGCATCCAGCGGTTGCCCAGCTTGTCGAAGTATTCGAAGAGTTCGGCCTTCACTTCCGACCCGGCGAAGGGGACCATGATTTCGCCGAAAAAGTGCAACTCGTCGTAGGTCGGCGTGGTGGCTAGATTGCGATGGAAAGGCGAGATGAGGAGCGTCTGATCGCCCGCCGCGCGTAGGGCCGGGGGCAGGTGCGAGGCGACGGCGAAGATGCCGCCGGCGCGGGCGAAGGGATTTTCGTAGACGACGTAGGCGACCGTGCGTCCCTTGGGCGAGAGGGCGGTGCGCGCCCGCTCCAGCTTGTCGCGTTCTTCGGGGCTGAACAACGCTTCGGCCGCTCGGGGATCGGGTTTCCAATCGGCGAGAGTTTCTTCGAGCGCGCTCATCGAGACTCTATCGTACCCGAGGCGGCGGGTCGATCTGATCGGCGTGAACACGCTGTTCGGACGGGTGCTGCCGATCGTGCTGGCGGCGGGTTGGCTGCGGCTGGCGCTGCACCGCTCGGCCCATCCGGAGGTGTTCGGAACGTGGTCGTCGTCGTACGCGGCCTTTCTGACGGCGGCCGGGTTTGCGGCGATGGCGACCGGTTGGTTGCTGCGTCCAGCGATGCTGCGCAGCGTCAGCCGACCGGCGGCGGCGGGCGTTGCGCTGATGCTCGCGCTGTCGCTGCTGACGGCGGAAGGGGCGGTCCGTGCGCTCGACCTGTTCGGCTCGTCGTACTACGAAGAGACGGCTCGCTACCTGCGCGATACGCAGCCGGATCCGCTGCTCGGGTATCGGCACTTAGCTGAGCGGCAGACGCGCTATCAGGGCGTCACGGTGGACTTCAACGAACTGGGGATGCGCGACCGTCCGCTCGACGATCGGGCGACGAAACGCGTCTTGTTGCTGGGCGACTCGGTGACCTTCGGCTGGGGCGTCGCGGCGGAGAAGACCTTCGGCCGCCGCTTGGAGGCCTGGCTCGACGGCGCCCGGACGGTGAATGCGGGGGTGTGCGGGTACAACACGGTGCAGCAGCGCTACTACCTGGAGACCGAAGGCTTTGCACTCGATCCCTACGGCGTCGTGCTGCTCTATTCAGAAAACGACGTCGAACCGACGCTTGAGATCGCCGAGGAGGGCCCGCTGCACGCCAGCCGCCTCTATCGGCTTTGGGAGCACTTGGGACGGGTCGTCTTCGGGCCGGGCCGTGATCCGGTGGAGGCGGCCTCGGCTCGTAACGCCTCGCTGAGCGCGCTGCGTTCGATCTCGGAGAGCTGTCGTCGGCGAGGGATTCCGTTCGCCGTGTTCTTCTACCGTCTGCGCCGGAGCGAGGCCAACGAGCGGCTGTGGTCGGACGTGGCCGCCGTCGCGATGGACGCCGGATTCACGCTTACGGACACGGCCTCGTGGTTTGAGGAACGTGATCTCGACGAATGGGTGAACTCCTACGTCGACTCGCGGCCGAACCCGCAAGCGCACGCGGTGCTGGCTCGCGGGATCGCCGAGACGCTGGGCGGCGGAACGCGCGCCTCGCGCTAGATCGCCGAGATTCGCTGCTCCATTTTCTACGTGTGACCTCTAGTACATTCGTCTATACTTTTGTTCTAGTTGGTGTCCTCGTAAGATGACGCAGCTTGGGATCTTCCATAGCGCGCCCGACGATTCCCCGAAACGACGGCGGTTTCGACAGGCGCTGCTGGCCTTTGCCGCCACGTCGCTGTTCTTGCTCGGCCAGTTCTGGATGCAGGGCGAACAGTTGGTCACGGGGCCGGCGAACGACTTCTTGCTGACCTACGGCGCCGCTTCGGTGCTCGATTCCGCGGACATCCATGCGCTCGACGGTTTGGCTTATCGCCGGACTCCGCTGACGGCGATGGCGGCGGTCCCTTTGACCTGGCTGCCTTACGCGAACGCGTACTGGATCTGGTTGCTGGCGGGGATGTGGTCGGCGGTCGCCTTTATCGTGCTCTGGCGACCTGCGTCGCCTGGGTGGACGTTGATTGCAGCGGCTTGTTCGGCGCCCCTGTTTGTCGGATTCTTGGAAGGGCGCGAGACGCCGTTCCTACTGCTCGGCTTGGCGCTGGCGGCTACTTGGGCGCGAGCGGAGAAGCCCTTTCGGGCGGGATTGGCTCTGACCATTTGCTTGCTGCAGTGGCAGCTGTTGCTGTTCGTTCCGCTGCTGTTGGCGGTACAGCGTCGCGGGCGGATGCTCGGCGGCCTGGTTGCGGGGGCGGTTGCTGCCTGTGCCGTGACCGTCGCCGCAACGGGAGCGGACTGGCCGCTGCGCATGCTGGATGCGTGGGAAGCGTTTCCGGCGGACCCCGGAACGACGCCGACTTTGGCCGCGGCTCTGACCGGCGCTCCGTACGCGTTGGAGATCCGCTGGGTGGTCGCGTTTGCCGCCGCCGCTTTGATTTGGGCCGCTGGACGGAAGACGAACCTGGAATTTGGACTGGCGACCGCGCTCGCGACCGGGCTGTTGCTGAGTCCTCGCGCGGAGTTGGCTGATGCGGTCGTCCTGCTCCCGGCTGCTTTGGCGGCGGCGAGCGACGCGCGGATCGGCGGGCTTCGACTGCTCGGACTGATCTTGCTGACTCCGGCGCCGTATCTGCTGGGGGGCGTGCAACACACGGCGCAGGTGCTGGCCGCGGCGGTCCTCGCCTTTCTCGGGTTGACCGCATTGGAACTGCTGGGTCAGCCGTCCGAGGCCGGCGAGCGCAATCAAACGCAGACTCCTTCTCCGAGCCCCCAAGCCGGATAGCCGCGCGCTAGGATGGCGTCTTGGCCCGGCTAATTCCCAAGAACGTCTCGACGCAGCGTTTCGGTCTCTACGCCGGTCTGGCGGCGTTCACCGTGCTGGCGCTCGCGCCTACGCCTGAAGGCATGTCGTTGGCGGCGCAGCGTACGGCCGCGGTGGCGGCGTTGATGGCGCTGTGGTGGATCTCTGAAGCGGCGGATATCGCGGTGACGGCGCTGTTGCCGCTGGCGGCGTTCCCGTTGCTGGGCGTGATGTCGGCGACCGAGACGGCTTCGCACTTCGCGACGCACATCGTCTTCCTGTACTTGGGCGGCTTCATCATCGCGCTGGCGATGGAGCGCTGGAACCTGCACCGCCGGATCGCGTTGTGGGTGATCCGCCAGGTGGGGACGAAGCCCTCGATGATGATTCTGGGCTTCATGACGGCGACGGCGTTCCTCTCGATGTGGATCTCGAATACGGCGACCACGATGATGATGTTGCCGATCGCGATGGCCGTGGTGCGGCAATTGGCGGATCTGGCCTCGATCGACGGCGAGCGCGACGAGACGACCGGGGAGAAGGTGGAAACCGCGTTGGGGGTGATCTTGTTGCTGGCGATCGCCTACTCGGCGTCGGTGGGCGGGGTGGGCACGATCATCGGATCACCGACGAACGTGGCGTTTATCGGGTTTGTGGAAGAGACGTTTCCGCAGTATCCGCCGATCGAGTTCGTCGAGTGGAGTATGGTTTGCATCCCGATCGTGATCGTCTTTCTGCCGATCGCTTGGATCTACTTGACTCGCTACGCCGCGGATATTCCGTTGACCCGGATTACGTTCTCAAGCGACGTCGACGTGATTGAGAACGAGCGGAAGAAGCTCGGCGCGATCACGGGCCCGGAAAAGGCCGTGCTGGCGATCTCCGCCACGACGGCGGTGCTTTGGATTACGCGACGTCCGATCGAGTTCGGCAGCGTGTCGTTGGCGGGCTGGTCGTCGTGGTTTGAAGACCCGTCACTGGTCCAAGACTCGACGGTGGCGATGCTGATGGCGACTCTGCTGTTTGTCCTCCCCGCGCGCAAGAGCGCCGAGGGCGTGACGGAGTACTTGATGGATTGGAAGCGGGCGTCGTCGGGCGTGCCGTGGGGGATCGTGTTTCTGTTCGGCGGCGGCTTCTCGCTGGCGGCTGCGATCGCCGACACGGGATTGGCGTCGTGGATCGGCGAGCGGATGGCGGCGCTTGAAGGCGCGCCGGCCTGGGTGCTGGTGCCGATGAGCTGCCTGTTGGCGGTGCTGTTGACTGAGACGACCTCAAATATCGCGACCGTACTGATGTTGTCGCCGGTGATTGCGGCGACGGCGCTCGAGATCGGCGTGCACCCTTACTTGTTGCTGATTCCGTCGGCGGTGATGGCGTCGTTTGCGTTTATGTTGCCGGTGGCGACGCCGCCGAACGCGATTGTGTTTTCGAGCGGGTGGATCTCGATTGCGCGGATGTTTCGGGCGGGGCTGGCGCTGGACTTGATTGCGCTCGTGATCGTGCCGGCGATGGTCTATTTGTTGGGGGCTGGGGTGTTTGAGTTTTAGGGCTGCTGTCCGCTGTCCGCTGTCCGCTGTCCGCTGTCCGCTGTCCGTCGCTCCGCTGTCCGGAAGACGGGAGCATCGGGCTCTTGATTTGCACGTCGCCCTAGGGCGGGGCTGAAGCCCCGCTGCGGGCTGAAGCCCGCGCCACAAAGGTTGAGGCGGCGCCGGGCTGTCGTCGGGGGGCCGGTTAGTGGTGGTCGGCTTCTTCGTCGGCGGAGTCGCTGGTGACTAGGGACTCGAAGATCGCCAATACTTGTTTGCGGTACTGATACATGCGCTGGAGGTCCTGGCGGAAGCGCTGGTCGTACTCGCGGGCGTTCATCCACTTGCGGAACATCGTCGGGGTGATGTCGATCTCCTCGCGGATGGACTCGAGCGAGTGTCCGCGCAGGAAGAGGCCGTAGAACATCGCCGCTTCGCGCTGGGGCGAATGGAACTCGGCGTCGGAGGGGAACCGCTTCTCGACGCGCGGCGTGGCCATGGCGATGGTGGACAAGAGAACTCAGTATACTGGCGGTCCGCCGGGGCGGCAACCAGGGTGAATCCCCGATAGAATCGGCTGGTGCGAGCGTTGACATTAGGGGGGCTGGCGGCCGTCGCCGGGTACGTCGGCTACCAGGCCGTGCACCCTCGGGCGCAGCGCTGGGGCAGGGGATTCGCGCGCGGTCCCGAAGACGAGAACGCTGTCTATCTGACGTTTGACGACGGGCCGAGCGACGAAACGGAACGGTTGCTGGACGTGCTGGGAGAGCACGGCGTGAAGGCGACGTTTTTCCTGTGCGGGTTGAACGTCGAGCGCCGGCCGGAGACGGCGCGGCGGGCGCTGGCCGAGGGGCACGCAATCGGCAACCACACCCACGCACACCCGGCGCTATTGCGGCTCGGTCCGGCCCAGGTGCGGGAGGAAGTGACGCGCGCGCAGCGGACGATCGAGGACCGGTTGGGGGCGAGTCCGCGACTGTTTCGGCCGCCTTACGGGCTGCGCTCGCCGTGGCTGCAAGAGGCGCTCGACGAGCACGGGCTGACGCTGGTGCACTGGACGGCGATCGGCAACGATTGGAAGCTGGCGGTGGAGGGGATCCTGCGGCGGATTCGGCCCGCGTTGCGGGCGCCGGGGACGATTGTGTGCCTGCATGACGGCGACGGAGTCTCGGTGGAGGTCGATCGCGCGGAGACGACTCGGGCGGTCGCTCGGTTGTTGGGCGAGCCGCGGGAGACAGAGTTTCGTGCGCTCGGCGCCTAGACGCACGAAGGGCGGACCTTGCGGCCCGCCCTGGAAAATCCTCGGTTGTGTGAGGTCCTAGTCGTCGGCTTTGGCGGCGCCGGAGGCTTGGGTGACTTCCGTGCCGTCTTTGCCCATCTCCTCGATCTCGGAGAAGTAGACTTTGCGCTCCTCGTCCATCGAGAGATTGGCGAGCATGACGGCGACCGAGTCTTGGAGGCCGACTTCGATGTCCGAGCGCGGCTTGCCGCCGTCGCGGACGTCGGTGAGGAAGCTCTCGAGCTCGGTGTACTCGGGGTCCTGATCCTCTTCCGGCATCATGATGCCCTTCGAGTACATCCAACGCTTGGCGTACTCGACCTCTTTCTCAATGAAGCCGACGTCGGGGCTGTTGAGGTCCTTGATGCCGGGGACGATCGGGAAGCCGTCGCCTTGCTCCATCGTGTCGGAGCCGACGGTGGCGCCCGCCTTCCAGGCTTCACCCGGATCGGCTTCCTTCTGGTCGCCCATCTTCTCTTTCATCGGGTCGCGGAACCACATGCCCTCGCCGTAGGGAATCAGCGTGAGTTCGATGGCGCCGTCGGTGCCCATGATGATCTCGCGGCAGCCGTCGCCGGGCACGCGGCGACCTTCGATGTGGCGGTTGGTCATGATCGAGCTGTATTGCAGCTTTTCGCCGCCGGGGTACTCGAAGATGAGCTGGATGTTGTCGTAGATGTCGCGGCCGTCTTTCCAGTAGTCGATGCCGCCGACGCCGGTGACCGACTTCGGATAGTCGCCGATGAACCAGTCGGCGACGTCGACTTGGTGCGACATCAGTTCGGCGCAGAGGCCGCCGGAGAACTGACGGTAGAGACGCCAGTTGATCTGCTCTTCCATCTCCGGGGTGGAGCGGCGGCGCCAGCTCTTGTTGCGGTGCCACTGCGCTTGGATGTGGGTGATCTTGCCGATGGCGCCGTCGTCGATCAGTTTCTTGGCGGCGACGTAGAAGTCGGAGTAGCGACGTTGCAGGCCGACCTGGATGACGAGGTTGGGGCTGGCCTCGTGCAAGGCGCGCAGGCCGTGAACCTCCTCCGGCGTGAAGACGAGCGACTTTTCGCAGAAGACGTGCTTGCCGGCTTCAAGCGCGGCCTTGGTCACTTCGTAGTGGGCGAAGAGCGGAACGGTACAGAAGACGGCTTCGACGTTCGGGTCTTCGACGAGCTTGCGGTAGTCGGTGTAGGCGGTGGGCTTGCCCTCGAACAGCTCCATGGCCTGCTGGAGGTTGGGCTCGTAGATGTCGCAGAGCGCGACGCACTCGCCGATGTCCATCTTGTGCATGTGGCGCTCAAGCAGACGGTAGCCGCGGCTGCCGGGGCCGACCCAGCCGTATTTGATCTTTTCGCCGGCGGCTTTGCCGCGACGGACGAAGGGGCCGTGGCTGGAGAGCGCGGCGGCGGCCGCGCTTGCCGCGCCTGCGGCCTTAACGAAGTCGCGGCGGTTGGCGCCGGTCGATTTCGCGGGGCCGGATTCGACGGCGGCTTCGGGCTTGGGAGCGTCGTTGGACATAAAGGGATCCTCTGGAGCGATCGGGCTTCCTCGAAAAAAGCCACCCATATTTTAGGGGACGCAGGACGGGGCCGCAATGGGAACTGGATCGGGCGCTCGGATACCTATACTGAAATCCGGGTGGGGGCGACGCGTCTCATTCTTTTGTCGCTGGCGGCCGCCGGGATGCTCTCGGCGCAGGTCTGCCGGCTGTCGGTGGCGGGGCTGAATCGGAACCGGCAGGTGCTGGGACCGGTGAACGTCGAGTGTCCGGGCGGGGTGCATTCGGCGCCGTTCGGCAATTGGGGCGTGACGTCGAATTTCGGCTCTGCGCTGGACGGGCATCAGTTTGACGGGTGGTGCCACGATTCCGAGGTCGTCTTTAACGACGAGAAGGAGAAGGTCGCCTGCGGATCGGACTGGTACCAGTGGAATTCGTGCACGTCGCACCCGGATTTTTCGGCGCCGAACTGCACGCTCTACAACGGCGACGAGTGCACCATTCAAAAAACGACGACCGGCGTGAATGTGCTGGGGACGGTTTCGGTCGACGTGCCGGTGGGCTGTCCGCTGGACCTGAGCGGTGACGGAGAGGCCGATGCGGGAGGCTGCGCGGACGTCGACGCCTACGCCCACGGCCGGAACTTCATGACGCTGTACGAGCTCGATCCGTTCACGGGCAACCAGTTGGTGCAGACGTTGTTCTTCCCCGAGACGCCGGTGGTGCTGGATTGCGATATCGCCGGCTGCGAGCCGAACGGCAGTCCTTGGGTCCAACCGGAGGCCTACGACGACCCGATCGACCGGGTGCTGGCGACGGCCGAGTTTGCGATGGCGGTGAACGGCGGCGTCTTCGATCCACAAGGGCGCTGCTCGGGCGCGCCGCTGACGCCGGTGCATCCGGTCTCGGCGGCTGCCTATCGCGGAGGCGTGCTGGCGGCGGGGTCGTTGGCGAGTCTGTTTGGCGAAGGGATCGCTTTGCGCGACCAGATTGCGCCGAGGCTGCCGCTGCCGTTGCAGTTGGCTGGTCGACGGATCGCGGTGACGGACTCGTTGAGCGTGACGCGGGAGGCGCAGTTGCTGTTCGTCTCGCCAGGGCAGATCAACTTCATCGTTCCCGAGGAGACGGCCGCGGGGACGGCGCGGATCGACGTGCTGGACGAGTTCTTGAAGCCGTTGGCGTCGGGACGGACCCAGATTCGGGCGTCGTCGCCGGCGCTGTTTTCGGCAGATGCTTCAGGCGCGGGCGCGGCCGCGGCGCTGTGGGTCGAGACGGAGGCGGACGGCGGGCAGACGGTCGGGTTCGCTTTCGAGTGCGAGCAAGGGGCTTGCGTCGAGCGTCCGTTGCGGACGGGGCCAGACCGCGCGCTGGTGCTGTTCGGGAGCGGGGTGCGCGGGCGGACGAATTTGGCGGACGTGGCGGTGCTATTCAACGGGCGGGCCGGCGTGGTGCTGTACGCCGGCCCGCAGGGCGAGTTCGCCGGGCTGGACCAGATCAACGTAGTTCCGCCGGAGGGGTTGAGCGGGGCGGTGGACGTGGAAGTGCGAATCGGGGAGATCACCTCGAACCGGGTGCGGGTGCTATTCGAGTAGCTGCTGTTGGACCGCCGACGGCTCGCCGCGGTACCAGCGACTCATGACGTCTAGGGCGGGTTTGCCCCAGATGCGGTGGGAGTCGTCCTCGGGGCCGCCGCCGCAGGTGCCGAGCTTCCACCAGAACAGGCCTTGGAGCCAGGGCTGACCGTAGAGGCCGCGGAAAATCGCTTCGTAGGCTTGGGCTTGCGCTTCGAGCGAGAAGTCGCCGCCGGGCTCGGTCTCCCACGGCTCGGCGTGGGTGCGCGTGCGCGGGATGAAGCCGGCCTCGGTGAGCAGGACGGGCTTGCCGCAGGCGTGGTGGACGCGTTCGATTTTCTGGGCGATGTGGCCGGTTGCGAGGTCGGACGGCAGCGGATAGTACTGGTCGAGGCCGACGTAGTCGAGGTCGTCCCAGAAGGCGAGGTTCTCGAACTCTTCCCCGAAGTTCGCCGAGTAGACGAGCGGGCCGTCGTAGCGTTCGCGGGCGACGGCGATCAGCTCGCGCCAGGGCGCCGGGTCTCGGGTCAGTTTGGCGAACTCGACGCCGACCGAAAACACGTCAGCCTCAATGCGAGCGGCCAGATCGGCGTAGTGTTCGACGAAGCGGCGGTAGGAGGCGAACCAGCGGCGTCGGGCGTCGGGGGCAGGGTAGTCGAGGTCGCCGGGGTAGCCGCCGCGGACCCAGACCTGCGGCTTGAGCAGGACTCTCATGCCGAGTTCGCGGGCTTGGCGGGCGGTCTCGGCGACCGCTTCGTCGCGCTCCATCCGCAGAGGGAACTGCAACTGGTCCGAACCCATGCGTTGCGCGGCGTAGGGGACTAGGGCGACGGCGTTGACGTCGAGCGCGGGCAGGGCGGCGAGGCGCTCGGCGGCCTCGGGCGTGCCGTAGTGATGGGGCCACTCGGCGGTGAAGTTGACGCCCTTGAAGAAGTCCTCGCCGCGCGCCTGAACATATTCTGGGATCAGCGGCGGGGCCGAGTCGGTCGAGCCGCAGGCGGTCGCAGCCGAAGCCGCGACGCTTGCGATCCATTCCCGCCGGGTCGGCCCGCGCATGGAGGTCACCCTAGCACGCGGAAAGCACGTAAAATCGAGCGATGGACCTGACTGGAAAGCGTATCGCCGTCCTCGTCGAGCAGAAGTACGAGGATTTGGAGCTTTGGTATCCCTACTACCGCGTGCAGGAGGCCGGGGCGGACGTGTTTCTGGTCGGGCCGGAGGCGGGCCACTCCTACGGAAGCAAGCACGGGTATCCGGCTCGGGCCGACCTGCCGATCGCCGACGCGCACGCGGATCACTTCGACGGGATCGTCGTGCCGGGCGGTTTTTCGCCGGACTACATGCGGCGGAATCCGGCGTTCCGGCAGTTGGTTCGGGATGCCGTGCACGCCGACAAGCCGGTGGCGGCGATCTGCCACGGGCCATGGATGCTCTGTTCGGCGAAGGTGCTCGAAGGCCGCCGGGCGACCTCGTTCTATTCGATCCGGGAGGACATGGAGAACGCCTGAGCGGAGTGGATCGACGAGGCGGTGGTAGTCGACGGACCGGTGATTACGTCGCGGACTCCGGCGGACCTGGTACCGTTCACCGTCGCCTTCGTGAAAGCGGTCGCCGGTTAGGACGCGGACTTTTTCTTCTTCGCGGCGCCCGTTTTCGAGCCCGGGCCGCCTCCGCCCGCGCCGCCGGGACGGCCGCCGCCGGCAGGAGCGCCCGCCACGGCGATACGGTCGCCGTCGCGCAGCATGGTGGCGCCGCGGCCGACGATCTTGGTTCCGGGCTCCAGACCCCCGCCCAGGACTTCGACCTGATTCTCGCGCGTCGTCCCCGTCTCAATGCCCTTGAAGACGGGCTGATTCTGCTCGTCGACCACGTAGACGCCGGGCTGCTGGCCGCGGTAGACCAGGGCGTCGCGCGGGATCAGCGTCGCCGAGCGCATGGTGCCCAAGTCGAGGTCGATGCGGGCGAACATCTCGGCCTTGAGCACGTTGCGCGGGTTGGGGATGTCGATCTCGATGAGCGCCGAGCGGGTGGCGGCGTCGAGGATCGGCGCGATGCGCGCGACCCGGCCGCGGAACGTCTCGCCGGGCAGCGCGTCGACCTTGACTTCGGCGATGTTGCCGATGCGCAGCTTGCCGACGTTACGCTCGGGGACGTTGCCCTGGGTGACCATGGTCGAGAGGCTGACGACGGTCAAGATCGGCGACGACGGACTGACCAAGGCGCCAGGGTCCAGGTGGCGCACGGCCACGGTGCCTGAGAGCGGCGAGTAGATCTTGGTCTGGGCGAGCTGGATCTTGAGTTCGGTCAGCTCCGCTTCCGCCTGGAGCCGTTGAGCCTCGGCGAGCTGAAGCTGCGCCTCGATCATCGAGAGGCTGGTCTTTTGCTGCTCGTACTCTTGCGGCGAGAGCAGTTCCTCGTCGAAGAGCTGCTTAGCGCGGTCGAGGTTGGCTTTGACGTTGCCGAGTTCGGCTTCGCGCTGGGCGACGTTGGCCGCGCTGACTTGGATCGAGGCCTCGGCTCGGCGGACGCGCTGCTCCAGCTCGTCGTCTTCGAGCTGTGCGATCAGGGCGCCGCGCTTGACGAAATCGCCGACCTGGTAAGCCACTTCTTCGAGACGCCCCGGGGAATCGGCCATCACCGCAACGGTCTCTTTGGCCTTGAGGGCGCCGGTGAGCAGGAGCACCTCTTCGACCTCGCCGGTGCGCGCTTGGGCCAGGTCGACGCTGATGGTGCGTCCGCCGCCGCCTTTCTTCTTCTTGGCGGGCGCGGCCTGCTCCTGCTGGATCTCGTAGACCCGCGAGCCGACCCAGAATACGAGGCCGCCGCCGATCACGATCGCCAGAAGGCGTTTGGTCCAAGTGGGCACAGATTCTCCTCTAAGAAGGACGAGGCGTCGTAGCGGCGCGGGTGGTTACCTGCGGCCGAGTACGTCCCCGGTCACAGCTTGTACAGCCCGTCGAGCGCGGCCACCTTATAAGCCTCGGCGTAGGTCGGGTAGTTGAACACCGTGTCGCGGAAGTACTCGACCGAGCCGCCGTGCTCGATCACGGCTTGGCCGATGTGGATCAGCTCGGTCGCCGAAGGGCCGAGGATATGGACGGCGAGCAGCTTCCGATCTTCGCGGTTGAAGATGACTTTGAGCAGGCCGTCGGAGCCTCCGGAGATCTGGGTGCGGGCCAGTTCCCGGAAGCGGGCGATGCCGGTCTCGTAGGGGACCGACTCCTTGGTCAGTTGCTCCTCCGGCGGGCCGATCATCGAGATCTCCGGGATCGTGTAGATGCCGTAGGGGAGCAGCTTGGTAAAGGTGTGGTTGTTGTGCGCGAAGGCGTGCTCGGCGGCGATGCGGCCCTGCTCCATCGAGGTGGAGGCCAGCGAGGGGAAGCCGATGATGTCGCCCACGGCATAGACGCCTTCCACCGAGGTGCGGAAGTGCTCGTCGACGGAGATGCGGCCGCGCTTGTCGGTTTCGATGCCGATGGCGCCGAGGTTGAGCGCTTCTCCGGCGCCGACGCGCCCGGCGGCGAGCATCAGGGATTCGACCTTGAGCGTCTTGCCGCTCTTGGTCTTGATCTCGACCTGTCCGTCGTCGGTGCGGCTGACCGCCTCCACGTCTTCGCCGTAGCGCAGGGTCACGCCCTCATTGCGCATCTGGTAATAGAGCGCGTCCTCGACCTCGTCGTCGACGAAATCGAGCGGACGGGGGCGCCGATCGAGCAGGGTCACGCGTGCGCCGAGGGTGCGGAAGATGGTGGCGTATTCGCAGCCGATGACGCCCGAGCCGACGAAGGCGATCGAGCGGGGAATCTCTTCGAGCGTGAGCAGGCCGTCGCTGTCGATGATGCGCTCGTCAAACTCGAATCCGGCCGGCCGAGAAGGTTTGGAGCCGACGGCGATGATGATCACCTGCGCGGTGATCTCGCGCGTGCCCTCCGGCCCTTCGACCGAAACCGTCTTGGGGTTGACGAAGGAGGCGGTGCCCGGGATAACGTCGACGAAATTGCGGATCAACTGATCGCGCAGGACGTTGACTTCGCGTTCGATGACGCGCTTGGTGCGGAAGGACAGGTCCTCGATGGTGATGCGTTCTTTGACGCGATAGCCGGAGCCGTAATAGTCCCTCTGCTTGAGGCCGGTGAGATACGATACGGCTTCCCGCAGCGTCTTGCTGGGGATGGTCCCTTGATGCAACGACGAGCCGCCCACGCTGAAGTTGCGTTCGACGACGGCGACGCGCTTGTCGAGCTTAGCGGCGGCGATGGCCGCCTTTTGGCCCGCCGGACCGCTGCCGATGACGAGGAGATCGTATTCGGACATGAAGTCTCCAGTGTAGAGAAGGTTCGCTTTTCGGGCGAGCTTCGGCTCCGCGGGAGCGCGCGTTGATCTCGGTCGTCATCCCGGTGCGCACCGGCGCGGCGACAGAGACGGCGACGGCGGCGGCGACCGTCTCGGACGCACTGGCGGGTCCAGCCGACGAGATCGTCTTGGCCGTTTCGCGGGAAGACCGTTCGGCGCGCATGGTTGAGGCGTCGGCGGAGGCGAATGGGCGGGTGCGCGCGGTGGTGTTGGAGGGGCGTCGGTCGGTTCCCCAACTGCGGCTGGCGGGGTTATTGGAGTCTCGCGGGGACGTGGTCGCCTTTACGGAGGATCATTGCCGCCTGGCGCCCGGATGGCCGGAGCCGCTGGCCGAGGCCCTACAAGACGAGCAAGTCGGCGTGGCGGGCGGTCCGGTTCCCAACCGACGCAACGGGTCGATGGTCGACCGTGCGATCTACGCTTCGCGCTACGCGGCGTTCGCTCCCCCCGTCGCCGCAGGAGATGCAGTCGCGCTGCCGGGGACGTCGATCGCTTATCGGCGCGAGACGCTCGATCAGTTCTTAGGAGCGGAAGAGAGCGGGCTTTGGGAGCACGAGTTGAACTTGCGCATCACGGCGGCCGGGTTGCGACAGGTCATGGTCCCCGAGGCCTGGGCGTCGCACGGCAAGCCGTATCGGCTGGGCGCCTACTGCGCGCTGCGCATGCGTCACGGACGTTGCTATGCGGGGCGGCGGCGAGACGAGGGCGCTTCCGTCACGCAAGCGTTGCGGGCGCCGCTGCTGCCGGGGCTGCTGACGGCTCGGACGTTGCGCCAGAGCGCGGGCAAGGTCGCCTGGAGCGACTTGGCGTTCGAGGCGCCGGTGTTGGGGATGATCCATTCGGCTTGGGCGCTGGGCGAACTGATCGGCTATCTTCGAGGGAGCGGACCGAGCTGTTCCGAGACCGACTGAATGCCCGAGTTTCGAGCGATTCTCACCTACCACTCACTCGACGATTCGGGGTCGGTCGTCTCGACCGCCCCGTCGATTTTTCGCAGCCAGATGCGGAATCTCTTCGAGCGTGGAATCCCTTCGGTCTCGCCTGCGGAGTTGCTCTCCTGTCCCAAGCTGGACGCGGCGCATCCGGCGGTTTCATTAACCTTCGACGACGGGTTCGACAACTTCTATACCGAGGCGTTTCCGTTGTTGGCGGAGTACAACATGCGCTCGACGGTGTTCCTTGTGGCGGATCGTCTGGGCAAGCCGAGCGACTGGGGACGGCAGCCGGCGTCGCACCGGTCACGCGAGTTGATGAGCTGGTCGCGCGTGGAGGAGTTGCACCGGGCCGGCGTCGAGTTCGGCGCGCATACGTTGACGCATCCGCGGCTCGCCGAGCTGTCGGACGAGGCGGCGCGGACGGAGATCCTGGAGTCCAAAGCGCGGATCGAGGATCGGTTGGGGGCTCCGGTGCGCTGCTTCGCCTACCCCTACGGATCGGAGTCGCCGGGGTTGCGCGGCGTGGTGGCGGAGACGTTTGAGATCGGTTGCTCGACGCGGCTGGGGTACCTGCGGCCGGACTCGCCGCGGGAGTCGCTGGAGCGGATCGACGCCTACTATTTGCAGCATCCGTTTTGGTTCCGGCGGCTGTTCCGTAGCGTCACGCGTTCCTATCTGGCCTCACGCGCCTTTCTGCGCTCATGGAATCCGCAGCACGCCTAGTCGAGCGTTTTCGCGCGCGCGACGTTGAGTTGGTTTGCCCGGCTTGTCGGGAACAGGCGTTACGCGCAAGTGACGGCGAGTTGGGCTGTACGGCCTGCGACCGCGCTTACCCGGTGGCGCGCGGGTTGGCGGATCTACGGACCGCCCCGGACCGGTTCTTGACGATGGAGGAAGACCGCGCCAAGGGGCTGCGGGTGCTGGAGGCGGCTCGCGACGAATCCTACGAGGCGGCGCTTGAGAGCTACTGGGCGCAGACGCCCGAGACGGCCGCGCAGCTGAAGGCGAACTACCTGCGGCGTCAGCTTGCCGAGCCGGAGAACGGACGGGCGTTGCTGCGGCATCTGAAGCCGGTGGAAGGTCCGCTGCTCGACCTGGGGTGCGGGCAAGCGGGGCTGGTCGAGGCTGCGGCGGAAGACGGAGCGGCGGCGATCGGGCTCGATGCGGCGTTCCGTTGGTTGCTGGTCGCAAAGCAGCGTCTGCCCGAAGAAGCGCTGGTCGTCTGCGCGAATGCCGAGACGCCGCCGTTCCGCGAGAACGCCTTCGCAACGGTGGTAGCGAACGATCTGCTGGAGCATGTCAACGACGCTGCGACGGTCGTCGAAGCGGCCGCGGACTTGACGAACGACCGGCTCTATCTAGCCTCGAACAATCGTTGGTCGATCGCCCCGGAGCCGCACGTGCGGTTGCCCGGCGTGGGTTGGCTGCCGCGAACTTGGCAGCGACGCTACGTGGAAGCCCTAAGCAGACACGACTATTCGCGGGTCGTCCTGCCGTCGCGCGGGGAGGTCCTGCGCATGCTTCTCAAAAAAGAGTTTCAGGTCCGAAAATCCGGTTCGGCGCCGGTCTTCGCGGCGCATCTGGACGGCGGGTCGAAGCGACTGGCGGCGCTCGCGCCGCGCTTGGGTCCGTGGGCCCCGCGTTTCGAGATCGACGTTCGTCACCGCTAGCCTGCATTTCTCGCCGGACGAGGAGCGAAAGCGCGTGAAAGGCCTGTCAGGGCGAGGCGCGCGCCGTTTGGCGCGCACAGGCGTACTTGACTGTACGTCGAGCACGACGAACAAGCGCAACAAAGCCCTGGCAGGTCTAGCGCGTGCTTGCGCCCGCGGCTGGCGAGACATGCAGGCTGGGCTACAATCGACCTCTTGCCGTCGTTGCGCAATCTCGGGCCGCTGCTCGGCTTGGTCGTCGTCTACCTGCTCTTTTGCGTGTGGGCGGGCGAGGCGTTCTATTCCGGCTTCAACTCGGTGACGGTGCTGACCCAGAGCGTGATCGTCACGGCCGGGGCGCTCGGGATGACGCTGATCATCGTCTCGGGCGGCATCGATCTGAGCGTCGGTTCGCAGATCGCGCTGGCGACGGTGGTGGTGGCGAAGATTCTCGAGACCGGCGCCTCTCCGGCGGCCGCCGCGGCGGGCGGCATCGCCACGGGCGCCCTGTGCGGCCTGGTCAACGGGATGTTGATTACGCGGCTGAAGCTGGTGCCGTTCATCATCACCCTCGGCACGCTGCTGATCTTTCGCGGCGTGGCGACGGGGCTCGCGAACGAGCAAAAGATCGACGCGCCGATCACGTGGTTGAACTCGCTGCTGGCCAAATTCCCCGACCCGCCTTGGCTGCTGGTGGCGCCGGGGGTTTGGCTGACGATCATTCTGGCGGTCGTGGTCGCGCTCGGGCTGCGCAACACCGTGCTCGGGCGGCACATCTTCGCCGTCGGCTCGAACGAGAACACCGCGCGCATCTGCGGCGTGCGCGTCGAGCGCACCAAGCTGTGGATCTACGCCCTCGGCGGCCTGCTGACGGGCGTGGCCGGGCTGATGCAGTTTTCGCGGCTGACGGTCGGCGACCCGACGGCGGCCAAGGGCATGGAGCTCGACATCATCGCTGCGGTCGTGATCGGCGGCGGCAGTCTTTCCGGCGGCGAGGGGAGCGTCACGGGGTCAGTGGCCGGGGCGATGTTGATGGCCGTGATCCGCAACGGGCTTTCGATGAAAGGCGTGCCGAACTACGTGCAAGACATCTTGACGGGCGCGATTATCGTCGGCGCGGTGGCCATCGACCGTTGGCGCCACCGGGCCGCCGACTAGGCTAGCGCGACCCGAGGTACCAGTCGGCGCCGACGTAGCCAAGCGTTACCGAGAGGACGAGTAAGGCGCCGATCAGGGTCGGCGGGGCGGGGACGGGGATGTCGAACCAGCGGGTCGCGGCGCCGATCCCGAGTCCGATCAGGAGCCCCAAGAGAATCTTCATGACGGCCCTATTTTCGCCTAGTTCAGGCGGCGTAACGTCGGACCGCATCGGCGTCGAACTCTAGGCCCAGTCCGGGACGATCCGAGAGGACGATCTCGCCGCTCTCGACCGCGGGCGGGTCGCGGAAGAGCGGGAGCGACCAGGGCATGTGCTCGACGTAGAGCGCGTTCCGGCAGGCCGCCGCGCCGTGGGCCATGACTTCCGGCGCAAGGTGGGTGACGACGGGGATGTTGAACGACTCGGCCATGTGCGCGGCCTTCGCCCAGCCGGTGATGCCGCCCACGCGCATCAGGTCGACCATGAGCACGTCGACGGCGCCGGCGCGTAGCAGGTGATTGAGGGAGGCGAGGCCGTAGCTGTATTCGCCTGCGCAGACGGGAGTTGAGAGGGCATCGGCGATCTTGCGCATGCCCGGGAGGTCTTCAAAGTGGATCGGGTCTTCGAGCCAGCGCACGCCGTCCTGATCGAAGGCGCGGCCGGCGGCGACGGCGCGGTCGGCGTCCCATCCCTGGTTGATGTCGATCATCAAGTCGACCTCGCGGCCGACGACTTCGCGCACGACCCGCAGGCGCTCCAGCTCGGCGTGTAGGGACTTCTGCGCGCCCATGCGGAGCTTCATCGCGGTGAAGCCCTGTTCGACGAAACGGCTCGCCGATTGCGCCATCTGGTCGAGCGATTCAGTGCGCCAAAGTTTGCCGCTGGCATAGGCGGGGACGCGCGAACGGGCGCCGCCGAGTAGTTTCCAAAGCGGCTGGTCGAAGGCCTTGCCGCGGATGTCCCAGAGCGCAACGTCGATCGCCGAGGCGGCGCGGGTGACGAGTCCGGCCGGGGAGCCGTAGGCGCCGTCGAAGAGCAGCTTGGCTTGGATCGCGTCGGTTTCGTGCGGGTCCAGACCGACGATGAGACCGGCGAGTCCGTCGACGGCTTCCTTGAGCGCGCGCAGCATCACCGGGGGAGTGAAACCCGCGTAGCCGATGCCTTCAAGGCCGTCGTCGGTCCGAAGCGTCAGCGTGACGAAGGTCGCGATCGCCTCCCCGGGGGTGCCGCGGATCGGCTCGGGCGCGGCGGTCAGGTCGACGGCGTGGGTTTCAAAGGAAGCGATCTTCATGGCGGGCCCCGGAGCCTAGTCTCGGAGCGCAAAGGCGAACATGGCATGCCCGGCGGCGACGGCGATGTACTGTTTGCCGTCCACGGAGTAGCTCATCGGCGAAGCGATGACCTGCCCGCCTAGATACTTGCGCCACAACACCGTCCCGTCGCGCGCGTCGAGCACGAAGAAGTGCCCTTCTCGGCTGCCCGTGAACAGGACGTTGGTCGCCGTGGTGAGCACGCCCGATTCGGTCATCTCTTTCAAGCGGAACTCCCAGACCCTCTCTCCGGTATCGGGGTCGAGCGCCCGGAGTACTCCGTAACCGGTGTCGACGTCGCGTACGTCGACTTCTCGCCGACGGGTGGGCGAGACGACCGACTTGGGCGAGCCGCCCGAATACCAGCGGCCGGGCTCGTACTGGTCTTCCCATCGGTAGTAGATGCTCGAATAGCCGTCCCACGCGGGCAGATAGAACAGGTCCGTCTTCGGCGAGTAGGAGGGCGAGTACCAGTTGGTGCCGCCTTGCACGCCTGGGAAGGTCAGCGAACCCTTCTCAGTCGGCTCTTTGCCTGGCACTCGGATCGGGCGCCCGTTTTCGTCCAATCCCTCTGCCCAGGTTTGGGTCGTGAAGGGTTCGCCCAGCAGGAACTCGCCGGTCGCGCGATCGAGCACGTAGAAGAACCCGTTGCGGTTGCCCCACAGCATGAGCTTGCGGTCCTCGCCCTTCCAAGGACGGTCGACCAGAACCGGGATCTGAACCGAGTCCCAATCCCACTCGTCGTGCGGCGTGAATTGGAAGTGCCACTTGAGTTCGCCCGAATCGGCGTCCAGCGCGATCACCGACGAGCTGTAAAGGTTGTCGCCCGGCCGGACCTCGCCGTTCCAGTCGGGGGCCGGGTTGCCGACGCCCCAGTAGGTGAGATTGAGGTCGGGGTCATAGGAGCCGGTCAGCCAGATCGAGGCGCCGCCGGTCTTCCAGGCATCGTTTTCCCAAGTCTCGTGGCCCGCCTCGCCGGGGCCGGGGACGGTGTGGAACTTCCAAGCTTCCTCGCCGGTCTCGGCGTCGTAGGCCGCCAGGAAGCCGCGGATGCCGAGTTCGCCGCCGGCCGTCCCGACGATGATCTTGTCCTTGACCGCCAGCGGCGCCAGCGCCAGCGCGTAGCCGATCGGGTACTCGCAGACCTGCCTCTCCCACTGCTTGACGCCGGTTTGGGAGTCGAAGGCAATCAGCTTGCAGTCGAGCGTCGCCAGGTAGACGAGTTCGTCGAGCATGGCCAAGCCGCGGTTCACCTTGCCGCAGCAGGCGGTGATGTTGGTCGGCAGATCGTGCTCGTACTTCCAAAAAATGCGGCCGGTGCGCGCGTCCATGGCCACGACGTCGTTCGGCGGAGGGGTGAAGTACATCACGCCGTCGTCGACGAGCGGAGTCGGCTCGAACTTGTCGAGCGCGTTGGCTTGGTAGATCCAGGCGATCTCCAGATCCGCGGCGTTTTCCGGCGTGATCTGGTCGAGCGTGGTGTAGCGCTGCGACTGATAGGTCCCGGAGTACGTCAGCCAGTTTTCGGGTTCTTCGGCGGCGTGCAGGAGCCGATCGTAGGAGACCTGAGCGGGCAGGGCGCTTGCGATTAGCAGGGGTAGGAGGAAACGCATCGCGCCCACATCATATCCCGTACAATGGCCCGGCTAGATGAAAACCGTATCGATCGCGATTCTGGGCTCCGGCTTCGTCGCCGACTTCTACATGCAGGGGTTGGCGAACGTCAACGGCCAGCAGGTGGTCGCGAACTATTCGCGCTCGTCGCGCCGCGCCAAAGCCTTCGCCAAGCGTTGGAGCATCCCCGAACCCTCGACCGATCTCGACGCCCTGATCGCTCGGGACGACGTCGACCTATTCCTGATTGCCCTTCCGAACGAAGAGCATCTGCCGGTCTCGAAGGCTCTCTCGAAAGCCAAACGCAACCAGGTCTGTACCAAGCCGCTCGGCCGCAACCGCAAAGAGGCGAAAGCGATGCTCGACGCAGCCGTCCGTTCGGGCGCGATGCACGGCTACGCGGAGACGGAGGTCTTTGCTCCGGCGGTCGTGCGCGCCAAGGAGACGATCGACCAGGGCGGCGTCGGCCGCGTCCTGTGGGTGCGCTCGCGCGAATCGCACTCCGGACCGCACAGCCCGCACTTCTGGGACGTCGAGAAGACGGGCGGCGGCGCAATGAGCGATCTCGGCTGCCATTGCATCGAGGCGGCGCGCTACTTCTTCGGCAAAGACGATCCGGTGGTCGAAGTGATGGCCTGGGGCGCGACGCTGGTCCACGGGAAAAAGACCGAAGGCGAAGATAACGCCCTGCTTGTGCTCGAGTTCCAATCGGGCGGCCTCGCCCACTGTGAACTCTCCTGGACCACCCAAGGCGGCCTCGATCTGCGCAACGAGATCCACGGCTCGAAGGGATCGGTCTTCACCGACGTCACTCGCGGCACGCCTATCCGAGCCTTCGTCTCGGAGTCTTCCGGCTACGTCGTCGAGAAGGCGGACATCGATTTCGGCTGGACGCAGCCGCTGCCCGAGGAGGCCTTCACCTACGGCTACCAAGCGGAGATGCGCCACTTTGTGGAGTGTGTGCGCGACGGCGTTGAGCCTCGCGAGACGTACCACGACGGGTTTGCGGTCAACGCTATCCTCGACGCCGGCTACGAATCGATGAAGAAGCGCAAGTGGGTCCGCCCAAGACTCTAGACGGCCGATAGCGACTAGGCAGCCACTATAATCAGATTGCCCATGGCGACCGTTCACGATATTGCGGCGTATATCTTGGAAAAACGCGGCCAGATGACCGCGATGAAGCTCCAGAAACTCGTCTACTATTCGCAAGCTTGGTCCTTGGTTTGGGATGAAACCCCGCTGTTCCGCAACAGGGTGGAGGCGTGGGCTAACGGTCCGGTCATCCGAGCCCTCTACGGTGAACACCGCGGCCGCTTTCAAGTCTCTTCCTGGCCTTGCGGCGACTCGTCCAAGCTCTCGCAGAAGCAGAAAGACACCGTCGACGGAGTCCTGGAGTTCTACGGCGATAAGACGTCGCAGTGGCTCAGCGAATTGACGCACTCCGAGCGGCCTTGGGTCGAAGCGCGCAAGGGGCTAGCTCCGGGCGAACGCGGTAACGCCGAGATCACGCAAGCGGCCATGGCCGAGTATTACGGAAGCCTGACATAGCAAAGCCCGGTGGGGAGAAAAGACAAGAAGCCCAAATCCGCGCAGTCGCCTTCTCCGCGGAAACAACCTGCGACCGCGGGTTTCGCCGATCCGGACCAAGCTCATCCCTCGTGGCGAGTGAATCGGATGGAGTGCGTGCACGCGTTCGGCGGCTGGCAAGAGTTGGAGCCGGACAAACTCAATGAGATTCGCGACAAGCTGTCGAACTTCGAGAGCATGACGTGGCATGAGATTCTCGTCAAGGCGAAGAAACAGCATCACTCCATACCTGTCGGAGATTTTCCGGGGGCCGCTCAAACTCGCTTACAGGAACTGAAGCTGGACGACGTGGACGAACTGGTCTCTCTGCGTCTGAAAGGACGCGAGCGTATCTATGGAGTCCGCCAAGCCGGAGCGCTGCTGCTCTTGTGGTGGGATCCGAGCCACGCGATCTATCCGGCGAAAAAGAAGCATACCTAGCCGAAGCGAGCGGCAACCGGCCATGGGGCGTAACAAAACTGCTGCGCCGCTTGTCTTCCGTAAACCCGACGAGTACGCTCTATCTTCGTGCGCCTAGTCTGGTCTGCTATTTTTCTATCGCTCGCGCTCCAGCCGAACTCGGCCTCCGCCCAGCCGTTCGTCTTCTACCGCGGCGTCTTGAACGCGGCGAGTTTCGTTCCTTCCGGGCTGCCTGGCGGTTCGATCGCCCGCGGCTCCATCTTCTCGATCTTCGGCCGAGACCTCGGTCCCGCCGCCGGCGTCCAGGTCTCGGCCTTTCCGCTCGCCGACGAGCTTGGCGGCGTCTCCGTCGAAATCTGCCAAGACGACGCCTGCGCGGCCGCGATCCCGCTGTTCGTACGCGCCGATCAGATTAACGCCATTCTGCCCTCCGACGCCCCGCTCGGTCCGGCCTCCCTACGGGTGAGCTTCGACGGCCAAGCGGGAAACTTCACCCCCATTGAGATCGTCGAGTCGAGCGTCGGCCTCTTCTCCGTCAACTCCGGCGGCTTCGGCCCCGGCGTCCTCCAGAACTTCGTCTCGCAGGAGAGCCAGCCTGTCAACTCCGCCCTCGCCGCCGCCAGACCGGGCCAGGTCGTCACCCTGTGGGCCACCGGACTCGGCCCCGGCCTGAACGCCGACAACCTCGCGCCCCAGCCGGGCGACCTTCCCTTTGACGTCGAAATCTGGGTCGGCGCCGCCCGCGTCACGCGAAAACTCTACTCCGGCCGCAGCCCCTGTTGCGCCGGGGTCGACCAGATCGTCTTCGAAATCCCGGCCGACGCGCCCCAAGGCTGCTACGCCCCGGTCCACGTGCGCACCGCCGGTCGCACCGTCAGCAACAGCGTGACCATCGCGATCAGCGACCAAGACCAGTGCTCCGATCCCCAAGAACCCTCCGTGGCCGCCCTGCGCGCGGGAGGCGATCTCGCTGCCTTCTTCGTCCGGCGCGGCCGGCGGCGCAACCCCGCCGGCGGCACGACGATCTACGATCTCGCCTCCGCCTCTTTCGGCGCCGAAACCGGCGGTCCGTGGGCCTACAATCCGAACTACGTCAGCCCCCCGCCCGGCGCCTGTCGCGTCTCGGCCCGTCGCGGAGCGCTCTTTGAGACGACCGCCGTCTACGGCGCCGTTCCGTCAGGCGGCGCGCTCGACGCCGGTCCCCGGCTGACCGCCTCGACCGGTCGCGGCGCCCGCGCCCTCGGCCCCCGGCTCGGACCGCACCCGGGCTACCTCGGCGACCTCGGGCCGCACGGCCAAGACGCCGAGACCATCCTCGAACCCGGCGCAACCGTGCGCATCTCCGGCCCCGGAGGCGCCGACGTCGCCGCGTTCGCAGTCGAACTGCAACTGCCTGAGCCGCCAACGTGGAACCTAGAGCAGACCGAAGTCGACCGATCCCGACCGCTCAACGTCTCCTGGAGCGGAGGCCAGACCGGCGACCAAATCTGGCTCGTCGGCGGAGCCGCCGATCCCGTCCACGACGCGGCCGTCATCTTCTCCTGTCCTGCGCCCGACGGAGCGACCGCCTTCACCATCGGTCCCGAGATTCTTAGCCGCGTGCCCCAGGCCGCCGGCTTTCTCTCGGTCTCGTCCCGCCGGCGCGGCCCCGATCCGTCGTCGACCGCCGGACTCGACGGCGGCGACGCTTCTGCCGGCGCCGGAACCAGCCTGGAGGTCAGTTTCCGATGAGGCGATTATTGACTGTCCCGAAGCCGCTGCTCACCGCCTTGCTGATGTTTGCGATGGTCGGCCCTCCTGTAGTCCGAGCGATCGAACTAGAGACGCCGCCCGACATCGGCGAAATACAGAAGCTCTTCGACAGGTTTCTGGGCTTTGGCGACGACCTCGACGACGACAGGCCCGGCGGCAGCCGTGGAGTTGTTGCGAAAGCGTCTGACACGGCAGGCGACGACGTCGGTCTCAGAATCGCGATCTTGTTGGGGCGTATCCTGGTAGGGAATCCGCCGTTGGACGCCTCGCCGTTAGTTGAGGAGCACGCTCGGCCCTACCAAGCCACGTCCGACCCGCCTCTGCTTGAGCTCGACCAACCGGCCCTCGCCGTCCGCATGATCGCCGGTTCCCGCCCCGGCCCCGACGGCCCCGTCCCGACCCTCTACATCCTCAACGACGCAAGCCTATCGCGCGATGAATCCGGCCAATTCGTCTCGGGCGAAGTCTCCGTCGATCTACTCGACGAAGACGGCACGACCTTCGCCCGCCGCATCAGCCTTGAGACCGGCCTCCCCTCGTCGCCCTTCCGCGTCGTCGACATGGCGCTCAGCCGCGACAGTCGCCGAGCGCTCGTCGCCGTCCAGGGATCCAACCCGACCACCCTACCGGGAACGCCCGTCCCGCACCACCTCGCCCTGCTGGACCTCCAAGCCGGAGCGCTCGCCGACCGCATCAACCTCGGCGAGTTCAATCGGCCCGTCAGCCTCGCCCTCACTCCCGACGGCGCGACCGCCTACGTAGCCGTCGCCGAAACCGACGAGCAACACACCACCGCCGTCGGCGTCTCCGTTCTCGTCGTCGACGTCGACGCCCGCCAAATCGTCGAGCGCATCGAACTCGCCGCCCCGGGCTCGTTCTCCGTCGGCGACTCCGTGCTCACGCCCGACGGCGCCCTTCTCTTCGTCGCCGCACAGAACGGCGTCAACGTCGTCGACACGCGCTCCCGAACCCGTACGACCGTCATCCCGATCGGCGTCGGGACCGGCCGACTCCGTCGCCTGGCGATCGACCCGGCCGGCACGACCCTCTACGCCTCCGACGTCTTCCTGCTGACCGTCGAAGGCTCGAACTCCAATATCGGCGTCGCCGTCATCGATACGGCGACCGCTCAAGTCCGCGAGACCATTCGCATCCCAAACGCCGAGGGCGGAACCGTCCAAGACACCGCCGTCAACGCCACCGGCCGCCTGCTCATGCATCTGGATTCAAGGACCGCCATCTGGTCGATCTACGACGCCGTCGGGCTGCGTTTGCTCGACCAGATCGACTTGGGGGATCCGGTCTTCGCCGGCGGAATCGCAGACGGCTTCTAGTCCCTTGTCCCTGGTGTTCCTGGGCGGCCGAGGCACGGTTGTTACCATCTCCTCGTGCCGAGACAGGACCTAGTCGACTTCTTTCGCGCCCTCGATACTTCCGGCGTCAGCCACACCGGCGGGACCTATATGGGGCACTGCTTCGCGGTCTACCGCGACATGCAGGCCTGGGGATACGAGGAAGAGTTGGCTCTGGCCGGGCTGTTCCACTCGATCTACGGGACGGAGCTCTTCCAACGGTTTAAACTCGATCTCGACCGTCGCGACGAGGTCCGTGCGCTGATCGGCGAGCGAGCCGAGCGTCTGGCCTACCTCAACTGCGCCGTGCGCTACGAATCCTTCGACGCCGAGGTCTTGCGGGGCACGCCTCCCTACAGCATGGAGAACCGCCTTGAGGGCGGCCGGATTGAGGTCGCCGCCGAGGATTTCGAGGACCTCCTGCGCATGCAGCTCGTCGACCGCCTTGAGCAGGTCCCTCGGTCGGAGAAGTACGAGTTCCGCCGCCCGGCCTTTGAAGCCATGGCCCGCCGCCTAGGCCCCAAGGCCCAGGCCGCCTTCGACGCCGTTTATCCGACGGCGGTGAGCTGAGACGGAACGGCGCTCGCGGCCACGGAAGGCATCTCGTCCCAAGTTCGGCCGTCAAGCCGCCTGCCGGTGCGCTTTTTGTGGACGCCGCCCCACTGCTTAAAAAAGAACGGAGTCTCCTGCTTCAGGCACTGGTCGCGGATTCGGCGCACCCAATCCGCATCCATGGGTCTTGCCCCGGGGCCGGATTCGCCTCCGGCGATCACCCAGTCAATCCCCTCCAAGTCGAGGTCGTCGAGCGGGCCAAGCAAGGGTTCCAGAGACAGGAACCGGACTGCGGCATCCGTCGCTCGAAGGTCATCGATACGCCCTGTCTGTTTCGTGTCTTCGACGCTCACTCCCATCCAAATGTTGTCCGGCCAACCCAGCGCGGGTGCAAGCTGTCGAAGGCGTCCGGAACGTTTGGTCAGAACCTGGAACCGATGCCAGTCGGCGTCGTGCATGACTTGAAACACGTCTCGGATGTAGTCGCTCGGGACCGCCTCATGGAAGAGATCGCTCATCGAGTTAACGAAGATTGTTCGAGGCGTTCGCCAGCGCAAGGGGAGATCAAGCGCTTGGGGCTGCAGCGTGACCTCGAACCCGTTGCGGTAGTTCGGTTGTCGCATCGCACGAAGGCGCTTAGCCATCCGCTCGGCATAGCAGTGCTTGCAGCCCGCGCTGACCTTCGTACAGCCGGTAACCGGGTTCCAAGTCGCTTCGGTCCATTCGATGGTTGATCCGATCGCCATGCGGCTACACACTCCTCAACACTTCATTGGCGATCCGCAACGCGAGTCCTTTTGCTCTCACGCCGGGGTTCCCGACTGCGAAGCAGAGCAGGAATAGGGGCGAGTTCGTCGAGTTCGTCAGAACCTTCGGTTTCGCGGCGACGCCGGCAAAGATCCCGCTGAGCCTTTGGTTGAAGTACTTGCCGATCACGGCAAAACCCGCCTTTTCGATCTCTTCCGTCTCCCCAAAAAGATTCCGCTCCGGTCGTTGCATGTAGAACTCGTCGTACCAGTTCTCCGTCCCGAAGAGGCGATTCAAACACAGGCGCCAATCCTCCGGTATCTTGCCTGACCGGGTGAGCATCCTGTTGACCGCGCTGAGCGGGAACAGGATCCACAGGTCAATGGAGCGAGTCTCCGCCACCGCCTCGATCGTCGCCCACTCAACCTGCGCTCCGTACGGGTCGAGGAACAAAACAGCCCTCCGTGACCTCCAGTCCATCGCACAAAGCTGCTTGATCGCGGCGTTGGCCTCCATCTGCCGTACGTCGATGTGATCTGCCAGCTGCGGAACCTCCTTTCGCAGGTTCTCTAGAGCCGCACAGCGACCCGGACTGCGCTCCACGAACACATATCGATCGAAGGGGGGATCGGTCTCTAGAGCGATCTTCGCCGAACCGGCCAACAACCCTTCGGCCTCTGGGTCATGCAGCTCCGGCAAGAGTGCCGATTGTGCGGCGTCGCGGGAGTCGTGAGCCCTCTGGGGAGCCTTTCGATACCCAGTCCCGGCGAAGGCGTCGATGTAGAGCTTCTCGAAAGGTTGATGCTTGAGCGCCGTCGTGTAGGCGCTGAGGTACTTCCGTAGGACCGCGAGCTTCTGTTCCGTCCAGTCTCCTCCGAACTCGTGCCCAAGATCCACGGAGAACATTCTAGCCGGTAATGTTTGCAGGCAACGCGATTTCCTCTCCTCCCGGCGGTGATAGACTAAGCGGGCGATGAGGTATCTCCAGGCCGCCGGCCAAAAGCTGGTCGCGCTCGAACCGGATCACGACGTGATTCGCAATCTCGTCGAGCAAGCCGGCTTCGAGTGCGTCATCGACGAAGATCGGCGCCAGCTCATCCTCGAAGTTACTCCGGAACATGAAGGCGAGCGCCTGTTGTTGTTCGACGCCTCCGCTAAGGAGAACCTCGGCTGGTTTTCGCGCTGCCAGTTCTACGTCGACGGCCTCACCGGCGCGGTCCTGCAGACGCCGATCACCATCTCCAACTGCCGTCGCGAAGGCAAACTCGTCAAGAACGCCCTTAAGGTCGCTCTCTCGACGGAGCTTCCCGCCGGTTTTCGGCTCCCCGGGCGGCAGAATCTGAGCGAGCAAGTCGTCTACGCGCTGCTCTACAACCTGCTCAACGCCTTGCGCGAGAACGGCGTCGCCGTCTGCGGCGCCGGCAGTATCGTCCCGCTTGCAGGCGCCGGAAAGCGCCCGTAACAGGAATTTCGGGCCGCGTTTATAGGACGGTCGTACTCCCTTAGAATCAGCGGCGTACACCAATAGTACCAGTCGTTACATAGGGCTTCTCAGGCAAATCCGTCGGTACGGTTACCCCCAAGGTACCCCTCAGTTTTTGAACCCATCGGGCTATTGAGAGACGCCCGGTTCGATGCGATTCTAGGTGCGTACCAGGGACGACTCGTTGGGCTCACAGGGGGGACAGAGTTCAACGTAGTCGGAGGCCGGTTCGGCTTGCCGAACCGGCCTTATTTTTTGTCCGCGAGCGATTCCAGGCCGATAAGGAGGGCATGAGCGCTCCCCTGGCCGACCCCGTCCAACTGCTCGAACAACTCGTCGAAGACCAAGCGCAGCGCCTCCGGCAGACCGAACAGGCACTGCAAGCGGCGCAGGCGCGTCTGGCCCAGGTCTATTCGACCGTTCCGTCGTCTCTTTGGGTCGTCGACCCCTCCGGCGAGATCCTCAACGCCAACCGCCGGGCCGCGCGCCTGCTCGACGTCTCCTGCGACCGGCTGGTCGGGGCTCGGCTCCAGTCCTTCTTCGAACTCGAAGGCGACGCCGACCTGCTCACCCTGCTCGCCGACCTGCAAGACGGCCAGACGCTGCGCCACGAAGCCCGTTTCGCCGACAGCGCCTCCCGCGGGCGCGCCGTGCTGCTCTATGCCTCGAAGGATGAGGAGCAGTACGTGGTCGCGGCGCTCGAAATCAGCGAGCAGCGCCGCATGGAGATCGAACTCAATCACGCCCTCAAGATGGAAGCCGTGGGCTCGCTCGCCGCCGGCATCGCCCACGAAATCAACACCCCGCTGCAATACGTCGGCGACAACCTCGACTTTCTTCAAGAAGCCTTCCTCGAAGTCGATTCGCTGCTCGCCCTGCATCGCCGCGTCTGCGCTGATCTACCCGACTCGGCCCGCGAACCGCTCTCCGCCGCCGAAAGCCGGGTCGATCTCGAATTCCTGCACCAAGAAGCTCCGTCCGCCTTCGAGCGCACCCGCGAAGGCCTCAATCGCGTCGGCGAGATCGTCGGCTCCATGCGCGAGTTCATGCACCCGGGCAAGGATCGCCTCTCGCTGACCGACCTCAACCGCTCGCTTGAGAGCGCTCTCACACTCACCCGCAACGCCGTCAAGCACGTCGCCCAAGTCGAGACCTCGTTCGGCGAAATCCCTGAGGTCGAGTGCAATCCCGGCGACGTCGGTCAGGTCTTCATCAATCTGCTCGTCAACGCCTCGCAAGCGATCAAGGAGGCCGGCATCGAGCCCGGCCTCATCCGCGCCTCCACCGAACGACGCGGCGACTCGGTCGTCGTCACCGTCGCCGACAACGGCCCCGGCATCCCGGCCGAGATCCAAGGCCGCGTCTACGATCCGTTCTTTACGACCAAGGGAGTCGGCCAAGGGACCGGCCAGGGGCTGTCGTTGTGTCGAGCGATCATCTGCGATCGCCACCGCGGGCGGATCTGGTTTGAGACGCCGGAAACCGGCGGAACCGTCTTCCACGTGAGCCTGCCCGTCCGCTCCGCATGCAAGCCCGACGCCGTCTCGGCCGATAGGACTCATGAGGAAGCTTCGTGACCGAGCGCGCCGCCCAAATCCATCCCCGAATCCTTCTGGTCGACGACGAGCCGAACGTGCTCGAAGGGCTGCGGCTCAAGCTCGCCCGCCGCTACCTCGTCGAGCGCGCCGAATCGGGCCAGGAAGGGCTTGAGATCCTAGCGCGCGGGGACGAGTTCGCCGTCGTCTGCTCGGACATGCGCATGCCGGGCATGAGCGGCGCGGAGTTCCTCGCCGAGGTACGCGAGAAGTATCCCGATACGTCGCGCATCCTGCTGACCGGCTTCGCCGACATGGAGGCGGCGCTCACGGCGATCAACGACGCGCAGGTCTTCCGATTCCTCTCGAAACCCTGCGACGCCAAGCGTCTGCTGGAGGCCTTCGAAGCCGCCTCGGAGCACCATCGCCTCAAACGCGCCGAGCGCGAACTGCTCGAAGAGACCTTGACCGGCGCCGTCGGCGTGCTCGGCGAAGTGCTCGCCCTCGTCAACCCGACCGCCTTCGGCTGCGCCTCGCGGATTCGCCGCACGGTCCGCGCCATCTGGGAGCGCTTTAATCCCGACGGCGCCTGGCAGGCCGACATCGCCACCCAGCTCTGCCAGATCGGCCTCGTCAACACCTCAGGCAGCTTGCTTGAGAAGTTCTACGCCGGCGAGAGCCTGTCGCCTGAAGAGCAGCGCGTCTTCGACAGTCACGCCTCAGTCGCGCGGACGCTGATCCAGAAGATCCCGCGCTTGGAGCACATCGCCGATTGCGTGGCGATGGAGTACTCCCCGGAGGACGCGGCCGAGACGCCGCTCGGTGCCCGCATCCTGCAGGTTGTGCTGGAGTACGACCGCCTGGTCACGCAAGGAGCGTCTCCGCGCGATGCGATCCTCGCCATCAAGGACGACGACAACGCTTACGACGAGACGGTCCTCGCAGCGCTCGAAGAAGAGAGCCTCTCCGAGAGCGAGCGCACGGTCCAGCTCATCGCCCTAGCCGACGTCGAACCCGGCATGGCGCTCGACGCCCGCATCAAGACCGAGCGCGGCGTCACGCTCGTCGGCGCCGGACAGGAACTCACCCCCTCGATGATCGAGCGCATCCGAGCCTTCGACAAAGCCCACGGAGTCCGCCAACCGATCGCCGTCCGACTGAGGCGAGAGGCCCCGGTTCTACTACAACGCCCAGTAGCCTAGAACCGAGAACCTATTACCTAGAACCTAGAAGCTTCTTGAACTACTGCCCCAAATCGTGGCAGAGGAAGCATTCGCTCGAAGCCCCGTGCTCGGCGTGGCACTTCATGCAGGAGATCATGTTGATCGACTTCTCCTGCATCAGGACTTCGCGCGTCGCCACCGGCCCGTGGCACGTCTCGCAATCGGCGCCGGCCTTGGCGTGCCGCTTGTGGCTGAAGTAGACGAAGTCCGGCAGATCATACACCCGCACCCAATCGACCTTCTTCATCTTCAGCGACGAGAGCTGCGCCATCTTGCGCACCTCTTCGTGCTCGGTCGCAATCGCCTGATGGCAGACCATGCAGTCTTCGAGCGTCGGCATGCCCGCGATCCACTTCTTCTCCGCGCCTGGGTGGCAGTCGGTGCACTCCAGGTTGTTCTCGGCGTGAATCTTGTGGTTGAACGCGATCGGCTGCTTGCCCACCGGGCGCGGCAGGTCTTGCGGCGGCGACTGGTAGGGAGGGAGTTGGTACTCCTGCGCGGAAAGCAAAGCGGCCACGGCGAGCAGCAGCGCGCCCGCCCATCCCGCTCGCTCTGCACCGGTCGTCTTCATTCCTTTTCCGCGGGCAAGGCGTAAACCATCAGCTTCGCCAAGTACGTCTTGTTGTACTTGTTGCCGCCTCCGGAAGCAATCGCCACATACTGCCGCCCGTTCTTTCCACGATACGTCATCGGCGACGCGTGCCCCGAAGCCGGCAGCCGCGTCTCCCACAACACCTCGCCCGTTTCCTTGTCGAACGCGCGGAACCGGCTGTCGTTCGTCGCCGCAATAAAAACCAGCCCGCCGGCCGTCACCACCGATCCGCCCAGGTTCGCCGCGCCCGTCTTCGGAACGCCGCGCTCGGTCAGTTCGTCGTACTCGCCCAGCACCGCCCGCCAGCGGAAAGTCCCCGAGTTCAGATCGATCGCCGTCAGATGCCCCCACGGCGGTTTCTGGCAAGGGTACTGATTCGAATCCCAGAACCGGCCCCACTTCGTTCCGCGCGTACGCCAAGCCGGATCGCCGCCCGTCTCGATCATCCGCATGAAGGCGCCGACGTCCATCGAATTCACGTACAACGTATCCGTCTCGGGATCAAACGCCGCCCCGCCCCAATTCGGTCCCCCGTTCGTCCCGGGAAACATCACCGTCAGCTTCTCTTGGATCGGCCGGAACAGCGGCCCCTCAACCACCGCGTCAGCGATCATCTCCAAGCACTCCGCCCGCGACTCGGGCGTCACGTCCGTCACGTCGGCCCGCGTCATCGACTGCCGCGCGAAGGGCGGAGGCGCCGCAGGATGCGGCTGCGTCGGCCATGACTCCTCGCCCGCAACCGGACTCTTGGGTACCGGCCGCTCTTCGATCTCAAACAGCGGCTCCCCGGTCAGCCGATCGAACAGGAACACGAACCCCGTCTTGGTCACCAGCGCCACCGCGGCCACGGGCGCGTCGTCGCGCATCACCTCGACCAGATTGGGCTGCGCCGGCAGATCCCAATCCCACAGATCGTGGTGGATCGTCTGGAAATGCCAACGCCGCTCGCCGCTCTTGCAATCGAGCGCGACCAGCGAGTTCCCAAAGAGGTTCGCGCCCTTGCGATCCCCGCCGTAGAAGTCGATCGAAGGCGACGTCAGCGGCAGGAAGACCATACCGTTCTCTTCGTCCACCGCCGGGATCGACCACATGTTCGTCCCGCCGCGCAGCTTCCACGAATCGCCTTCCCAAGTCTCATGCCCGAACTCGCCCGGTCGCGGAACCGTGTGGAAGCGCCACAGCGTCCGTCCGGTTCGCGCGTCGATCCCGCGCACGTCGCCCGACGGCCCCTGCGTCCGCGAATCCGTCACCCAACCGCCCGCCACCAGCACGTCGCCGCACACCCCGACCGGCGACGTCAGCCCGTAGCGCCCCTCGGCCTGCATCACGTCGGCCCCCAGGTCGAGCCGCCCGTCGTCGCCGAACGCCCGATCGAGTTCGCCGGTCTCGGCGTCGATCGAAAACAGATAGCCGTCCTGGTTCCCCATGAAGACGCGCGCACCGTCGCCGTCCCGCCAATAGGAAGCCCCGCGGCTGGTAAACAGATTGATCCGCGCCGACTTGTCGACCTTGGAATCGAAGCTCCACAGCTCGCGCCCGCTCTCGGGCTCCAACGCGATCAGCCGATGGAACGGCGTCGTCACATACATCACCCCGTCGACCACCAGCGGCGTCGCCTCAAACGCCGAACGATAGGGCCAATCGCCCTTTCCGTCGCTCCAGTCGCCGGTATCGTACTCCCAGGCCAGCTCCAACTCGGCCACGTTCGTGCGATGGATCTCGTCGAGCGCCGAATACTTCATCCCGCCGGGATCGCCGCCGTAGGATGGCCACTCTTGCCCGAAGGAGACGCTCGCCAACAGGAGAAAGACTGCAATCCGCACGCGCCCAGTCTACCGCCCGGCAAGCTAACGTAGAGACAACGTGTCCGACTCGCCTCCCATCCGCGTGCTCGTCGCCAAGCCCGGCCTGGACGGCCACGACCGCGGCGCCAAGATCATCGCCCGCGCCTTGAGCGACGCCGGCATGGAAGTCGTCTACACCGGCCTACGTCGCACGCCCGACCAGATCGTCAAGGCGGCGCTCGAAGAGGACGTCGAATTCATCGGCCTGTCCATCCTCTCGGGCGCGCACACGGTCCTCGTCCCGCGCATCCTCGAACGCATGGAGGCCGAAGGCATGGACGACGTGCGCCTCATCCTGGGCGGCATCATCCCCGACGACGACGTCGAGCAGCTCAAACGCCAAGGCGTCGCGGAAGTCTTCCAACCCGGCGCCTCGCTCCAAAAGATCGTCGACTACATCCGCCAAAACCGCCCCGTGCGGACGCTCTAGTCGCTGTACTCGTTGTGGATCGAAGTCCGCACCAACAGCACGGCGCCGGTCTTTGAGAAGCTCTTACGATGCGTGCTCCCGGCCTCGGCGAAGCAGTAGTCCCCTGGCCCCATCGGCTGCCCGTGAACCTCCAAGTCGCCTGACAGCACCAGTACGTCCTCGCCGCCGCCGTGACGATGCTCAGGCACGTACGAACCTGGGTCCATGCGGATCATGTGCGTCTTGGACCCGGCCTCTTTGTCGACCGTCAGGACGCGCGAAGCGACGCCTTCGCCGATCGGTTTCCAATCGACCTGCGAACTGCGTGTCACGAAGACTCCGGCGTCTTCGAACACCCGCCCTCGACGCGACGGCTGCTTCTCATCCGCAACGCGATCGAGTAGGCGCGCCCGCAGCCCCTCCGGCGGATCGACGGCGCGCGCATCGAGCGCCAGCGTTTCAGCCGCACGCTCGAGCGACGCCAACTCCGCGCGCACCTCGGCGCCGGAGCCTTCGAGCCGCCAGCGCGCCGCCTCGGTCTCTTCCGCCGGCAGCGCTCCGGCCGCCAGCAGCGCCGCCAACTGTTCGAGCTCAGCCCGCGCGCTCATGCCGATCCTCCCTCAATCGCGGTTCGCAGTTCGGTCAGCGCGGACCGAATCCGCGTCTTCACCGTGCCCAAAGGCGCTCCCAGCCGGTCGGAAATCTCGGCATGCGTCAAACCTCCAAAAAACGCCAGTTCGATCGCCTCGCGCTTCTTCTCGTCGAGTCCGGCCACCGCGCCGCGCACCGTCTTGGCCGTCGTCGCCGTCTCCAGCGCCTCCAACGGATTCTCGGCGTCGTCGCCCGAATCGTGCGTGACCGGGTCCCACTCTTGCTCCTGCTGCCGAGCCCGCCCAGCTTTCGAGCGCACGTAGTCCACCGCCCGGCTGCGCGTAATCATCAGCAGCCAACCGAGCGCCGACGCCCGCCCGGGGTCGAACCGCGCGGCCTCGCGCCAGACCTGCGTATAGGCGTCCAACGTGATCTCTTCAGCGACCATCGGATCGCCCACCACCCGCAGAGCCAGCCCAAAGACCCGGCCCTTCGTCTGATCGTAGAGCGCCGCCAACGCCTCGCGATCGCCCGACGCCATGCGCGCCGGCAGATCGTCCACGGAAACCCGATCTGTTCCCGACTGAGGCACGGCGACCAGCATACAACCGTCATTACGAGATACCAACGCTGCTGGATTGCGTACGTTCGTAAAAAGATCCGGCTAACATCCGTTCGCCGGGGCGGTGCGTAGTCCCAGGCAGGCGCCCGAATGCTAACCTACGGCCACTCGAGCTCGATGCTGCTCGCTCTCGCCATCTCGCACCCGGCGCCGCCGTCGGGTTCGGATCCCGAACTGCTCGCGCGCATCGCTGACGCGCGCGACCCCCAAGCGCTCGAAACGCTCTACGACCGCTACGCGCGCCCGGTCTACTCGGTCCTGTTGCGCGTCGTCGGCGATCGCGCCGCCGCCGACGAGCTGCAGCAGGAAGTCTTCCTCAAGCTCTGGCGCAACGCCCAGACCTTCGACCGCGCCCGGGCAAGCGCTCTCCCCTGGCTGCTGACGCTCGCGCGCAACGCCGCTCTGGACCGCGTGCGCACCAAGGCCGAACGCCAGCGCCGCCGCGAGTTCGGCGACGACGAATCCTCGACCGCGCTTCAGTCGGCCCCGCACGCATCAGCCCGGCACGACGAAGCCTGGCTCGACCGCCGCCGCCTCGCCGAACAAGTCTCCGAGGCCCTCGAGCAGTTGCCCGAGCCGCAACGCCGCGCCCTCGAACTCGCCTACTTCGAAGGCCTCAGCCAAACCGAGATCGCGGCCCAACTCGACGCGCCGCTCGGCACCGTCAAGAGCTGGGTCCGCAAAGCCTTGCTGCGTTTGCGCGACGATCTAGGAGGACCTTCCTGATGGAACGCGAACGCCTCCAGTCGCTCGCCATGGAGTACGCCCTCGGCACGCTCGAAGGCACAGAAAGGGAAGAACTCGTCGACCTGATCGAGATCCGCGACCCCGCCGCTCTCGAAGCGCTCGCCCAAGCCCGCGAGACCGTCGCCGCCCTCGGCCTCTCCGCCCCCGAAGCCGCTCCAAGCGCGGAGGTGAAGCAGTCGTTGCTCGCTCGCATCGAGCAAGAGCAGACCCAAACCGTCCTCACCCCGGCCCCGCGCCGACCCGGTTGGCGCGAGGCGCTCGCCTGGGCGATGGCCGCCGCCATGCTGACCTTCGCGCTCGTCTCCCGCCGTCAAGTGAAGGACCTGCGCACGGTCGCGGCCGATCTGAACACCCGTCAAGAGGCCCTGCTCGCCCAACGCGACGAGCTGCTCGAAACCCGCGACCAATTCGATCGCATCCTGGAGATACTCTCCGCGCCCGAAACCCGCGCCGTCTCGCTCGACGGCGATCTCCGCCCGCGCGTCCACGCCTACTGGAACGAATCGCTGGGCCTCGTCCTCGCCGGCGCCGACCTGCCCGTCCCGGCCGACGACCGAACCCTACAACTGTGGATCGTCCCCAAGGAGGGCGCCCCGGTCAGCGTCGACGTCTTCCGCCCGGACCCGCAAGGCGCCGCGCTACTGGTCGCCCAAGCCGCGACGCCGATCATCGAAGCCGCCGCCCTAGCGATCTCCGACGAACCCGCCGGCGGCAGCGCACAACCCACAACCACCCCAGTCTGGGTCGGCCCGGTCTCGTAGGCTGTGTCGCCTCGAAGCGGTCGCCGTCAGGCGCAGGCTACGATTCGTTCATGCGCTTCTTTGAAGATGCTTTAGCCCTTGGCCCGGGACTATCCGTCTTCACGCTTCCAACCGGCAGCGCTGCTTACGATTTCGATATCAGGCGGTATCTGCCGGTTCGGTCCATCCAGAGTTTTGAGAGCGTCGGCCCTGCCTTGCTTCGGATCGGCGCGATTCGCGACTATCGCGCGCTGGAGGCGCAAGCGTCAGAGCTTGGCGCGTCGTTGCTCCAATCCGCCGAACAGAACCGGACGGTCGCCGAACTCTCAGGCTGGTACCCCATCCTTCAAGACCTGACGCCTCGGAGCGTTTGGTACGAGGAGCTTCCGACGGCGGAACGCGTCGAACAGGACCTCGGATGGCCCGTGTTCGTCAAGGGCGAGCGCCAGACGAACCGCCACCGCATCTCAACCTCCTTGGCCCGGTCGCGAGACGAATTTGAGCGAATCCTCGGCGTGTGGAAGGACGACGAGATCCTTCACTGGCAGCGGATGGCGTGTCGAGAGTGGGTCGAGTTGCAGCCGGTCGGCAAAGCCGTGGGCGACGCGGTCCAGCCGAGTGCAGAGATTCGGTGCTTCTTCTTCCAAGGGCAGTTGGTCGGGAGCGGCGTCTACTGGGCCAAAGAGTCTTGGCGACCAACAACTCGGCAACAGGCTGATGCGCTGCGCGTAGCCGAACTCGCGGCCGAGCGGCTCAGTGTTCCGTTCGTAGCCGTGGACGTCGCGTTGACGGTCGACCAGCGCTGGATCGTGATCGAGTGCAACGACGCTCAGGAGTCCGGTTACGCGGGCGTGGCGCCGATGCCGATGTGGCAGCGAATCATCGAGCAGGCCGGAAGTGGCCAGGCGCCGGGAGCGACAACCAGAGACTTGGCCGATCGCTAGAGCTCGAATCGAGTCGCCCGCTTTTCTTCACGCCGCTCCAACGCCAGCGCGATCAACCGGTCGACCAGTTTCGCGTACGGAATCCCCGTCGCTTCCCACAACTTCGGGTACATCGAGATCGACGTAAACCCGGGCATCGAGTTCACCTCGTTCAGCAGGAAGCGACCCGTCGAGTTCTCCAAAAAGAAGTCGACCCGCGCCAGGCCGCTCAACTCGACCGCCCGAAAGGCTTCGACCGCGAGCCGTCTCACCTCGGCCAGGTCCTCCGCGTCGAGTTCGGCCGGCACGACGAGTTGCGTGTTGTCGGTCAAGTACTTCTCGTCGTAGCTGTAGAAGTCGTCGCCGGGAACGATCTCGCCCGCGACCGAGGCTTCCGGCTGGTCGTTGCCCAGCACCGCGACTTCGATCTCGCGCCCCTCGACGCCGGGCTCGACGATGATCTTGCGGTCGAACCGGGCGGCTTCTTCGAGCGCCGCGGCGTACTCCCGGTCGTTGGTCGCGCGCGAGATCCCCACCGAGGACCCCAGGTTCGCCGGCTTAACGAAGAGCGGATAACCGAACCGCTCCAGCGCCTCGGCCGAGCGCGATTCGATCTCGCTGCGCAACAGCGCGACATGCGGCACGGTCGGCAACCCGCGCTCGCGGAAGAGCCGCTTCATCACGTCCTTGTCCATGCCGCAGGCCGAACCCAGAACGCCCGAACCGACATAGGCGACATCGGCGAGTTCGAGGAGACCTTGGACGGTGCCGTCTTCTCCGTACGTGCCGTGCAGGACCGGGAAGACTACGTCGAACCCCTCGCTGGCGCCCGGTTCGCGCGAGAGGGCGGTCTCGGTCGAGAGCGTCAGATCGCGCCGCGCCGCGTCAGGCAACAGTTGGAACGACTCGGCCGTGGATAGCCAGCGGCCCTGCTTGGTGATGGCGACCGGGATCACCTCGTAGCGCGACCGGTCGAGCGCCTGCACCACGGAAGCGGCCGAGCGGATCGAGATCTCGTGCTCACCCGACCGGCCGCCGAACAGAACGGCGACGCGGAGTTTCTGCGCGGGAGTCTCGGGCATCTAAGGCTTCATCCGATAGATCATGCGCGGGAAGGCGATGGTTTCGCGCACGTGCTCGACCCCGCAGATCCAGGCCACGCAACGCTCGATCCCCATGCCGAATCCGCCGTGCGGAACCGAGCCGTACTTACGCAAGTCGAGGTACCAGTCAAACGCCTCTTGCGGCAGATCGTGCTCGCGAATGCGGCTCAGCAACAGGTCATGGTCGTGCACGCGTTGCCCGCCGCCGATCAGCTCGCCGTAGCCCTCGGGCGCAATCATGTCGACGCCGAGCGCGACCTCCGGCCGCTCCTCGTCCGGGTGCATGTAGAACGCCTTGATCGCCGAAGGGAAGCGGTGGACCAGAATCGGCCGGTCGTGGTCTTCGCCCAACAGGCCTTCGTCCGCGTTGCCGAAGTCCGAGCCCCATTCGATCTCGCTGCCCTTCTTCTGGAGCGTCTCGACGGCTTGGTCGTAGGAGATGCGCGGGAACGGACGGCGCACCGATTCCAACTTCGACGTATCGCGTTCGAGCCGCTTCAACTCCTCGCCGCGCTCTTCCAAGACGCGCGCGACGACGTACTCGACGAATTCCTCGGCCAGATCCATGATCTGATCGAGTTCGACGTAGGGCATCTCCGGCTCGACCATCCAGAACTCGGTCAGGTGGCGGCGCGTCTTCGACTTCTCGGCGCGGAAGGTCGGACCAAACGTATAGACCTTGCCGAGCGCCATGGCGGTCGCTTCGTTGTAGAGCTGACCGGACTGAGTGAGGTAGGCGCTGCCCTCGTCGAAGTAGGGAACCTCAAACAACGTCGTCGTTCCCTCGCACGCGGCGGGCGTCAGGATCGGCGTATCGACCAACGTGAAGCCGTGCGTATCAAAGTAGTCGCGCACCGCGCGCACGACCGAGTGCCGGACGCGCAGCACGGCGTGCTGGAGACGGCTGCGAATCCACAGGTGCCGACGGTCGAGCAGAAAGTCGACGCCGTGCTCCTTGGGCGTAATCGGGAAGGGATCGTCAGGCGGGACGGCGTGGACGATCTCGACGTCCTCGACCTGCATCTCGTAACCGCCGGGGGCGCGCGGCTCGGCGCGCAACTCGCCCGTCACGCGGACCGCCGACTCGTGCGTCAGGTGGCGGATGCGGTCGAAGGTCTCCTCGCCGAGTTCAGCCTTCACCGCAACGCCCTGCATGAAGCCGGTCCCGTCGCGAAAGATCGGGAACGCGATCTTCCCGGACTTCCGCAGGTTATGGACCCAGCCTTGAAGCTGGACGCGCCGGCCGTCGAATTGGGCGGCCTCTTCGATCGTGATGCGGGGTGCGATGCCGGATTCGGAGGTTGAGTTTTCGGCGTTCGAGGCGTCAGCCATAGAGGTGTTCTTCCAATCGATCGAAGCTCTCGCGGGCGGCGTCGAGCGGCTGTTCCGCATCGCCCGGTTCGGCGTCCAAGACCAAGTCAGGCTTGCGCGGGTGCTCGCCGATCTGGTCGCGCAGCGAGTCCCAGTCGACGGCGCCTCCCTCGTTCACGAAGGGGAGCACGCGCTCGGCGTCCTCGGTCGCGTCCGCCGCGATGATGCTTCGAGTCTTCTCGCGCATTGTCTCAAACTGGTCGACCGGTCTCTGCTCCGCGGCCGACGACCGCGCCGCCGCTGATACGTCGAAGGCGTACCCGAACGGGAGGTGGGTCATCGAGAGGAAGAGTTCGAGTTTGGACGCCGACCCCATCTCCGACGGCTGATTCGCAAGCAGAATCTCCACGTCGAGCCCGCGCGAAAAGACCAGCAGCTCGTCGAGCGCATTGAAGGCAGCGTCGATCTGGTGCGGATCGTAGTCCTCTTCTTCCGCGCCGAAGGGAAGGATCAAACGTGCGAAAGGCATTCGGTCGGCGACCTCGAGCACGCGCTTGAGTTCGTCGGTCGAGCGGATCCGCTCGGCCTTGTCGCGGTTCGTTATCCGGATGCGCGTCTCCGGTCCGCCGCGCCCGCCCGAGAGATCACTGTGCGCCGGGGCCCGTAAGGAATCGAGCTCCAGCGTCGAATCCGCGAACCAGTTTCGGAGCTCGTCGATCTGGCTCGGGTTGCGGTAGTCGAAGCAGCGGCGATCGGCGAAGATCTGCGCCGCCTCAAAGCCCGCGCGCGAGACCCGGTCGAGCCGAGACGCGGTGAGGCGTTCGGCGGCGAAGATCCGAGTCGAGAGGACGCTGCGCATGGGAGAGCGAGGGGGCCTATCGATTGTATCGGTCCCTTCAGATAGCCCGAGGCGCCGGCCCCGTCGAGCGGCTCCCCATCCGAGCGGCTCCCAAGGCGGCGATCGTCGATTTTCCGCCGTAAAGCTGTCGTCGGCCTGAAGAGCTTGTATAGGTTTTTCGGAAATTTTCGCCTTTATGATAAAAATCCTATGAACAACAAAAAATGGGCAAATTTCCATGACCGAGAATATGTATGGTGGGCGGCCCGCAGGTAGGAAGAACGGCTGGTCGCTGTTGGGGACCACCCACGCCGTGTGGGATTGGTTCGACGTTCGCGAAGGCGAAGAGTGGTGGTCTCCGCGTTTCTACCAGCTTCTGGGCTACTCCGAGGGGGAGATCGACCCCAACCTGAGCGCGTGGAGGGCGCACCTACACCCGGACGACAGGGAAGCGGCTGAAGAGGCCGTTCGCGAGGCGTTCGCCGGTCGCCGCGAGTTCGACGTCATTTACCGGCTACGCACGAAGACGGGGGACTACCGCTGGTTTCGCGCCCGTGCCGGCGTCTTTCGTGACTCGGACGGTTCGCCGCGCCGGATGACCGGCACCATCACCGACATCACGGAAGAGCGCGCGGCCCGTGGCCTGCTGGCCCGGCATTCGCTCGTTCTGGATCAGGTGTCGGACCCGGTCATCGCTCTCGATGCGAGCGGGAAAGTGCTCACCTGGAATCAGGCGGCGGAAGAGCTGTTCGAGCGGCCGTCCGTCGAAGCGGTGGGCGGAGTTTGGGACGATTCAAAGTGGTCCCTACGCTGGTCGCAACTGCTCGAGTGGATCGGCGACGAAGACTCGGTCTCGAAAGAGGCCGTGCCGCTCAAGCTCGCCTCCGGCGCTGAGTTAGTCGTCCGTCTGAGGATCTCGCGCTACAACGATCCCGAAGCGCACGAGTCCGGATTCGTCGTCAGCCTGCATGACGAGACGGCCGATCTTGCGGTGCAGGAAGAAAAGCGCAAGTTGGCGGCGAAAGTCCAGCAGGCGCAGAAGCTCGAGAGCCTCGGCGTTCTGGCCGGGGGCATCGCGCACGACTTCAACAACCTCCTCGTGGCGATGGTCGGCAACGCCGAATTGGCCTTGTTGGAAATTCCCCGCGAATCGCCCGTCCGTCGCTACGTCGCGGATATCGGAGAGACCGCACAGCAGGCGGCGGATCTGGCCAACCAGATGCTTGCCTACTCCGGTCGCGGTCGGTTCATCGTCGAGGAACTCAACATCTCGCGCGTCATCCGAGAGATGCAGAGCCTGCTCTCGGCCTCGATCTCCAAAAAGGTCATCCTGCGCTACGAACTGGCCGAACAGGCGCCGCCGGTGATGGCAGACGTGGTCCAGTTGCGACAGGTGATCATGAATTTGGTCGCCAACGCTTCGGACGCGATCGACGGCCGTGACGGCCAAGTGACGATCCGAACCGGCGTCGTGGACGCGGATCGCGAGTACCTGGAGTCGGCCTTCTTGGACGAGTCTCTGCCGGAGGGCGAATACGTCTTCCTAGAGGTCGGCGATACCGGCAACGGAATGAGCGTCGAGACCCAGAAGAGGATCTTCGACCCGTTCTTCACCACCAAGTTCACGGGCCGAGGATTGGGGCTGGCGGCGGTCCTGGGCATCGTTCGCGGCCACAAAGGGGCGATCCGCGTCTATAGTCAGTTAGAGCGGGGTTCGACCTTCAAGTTGCTGTTCCCGTGCTCGCGGTCCAGCCGCGCAGCCGAACCCCCAAAGGACAACCGGATTGTGGATTGGACGACTTCAGGCCGCATCCTTGTGGCCGACGACGAAGAGCGCGTGCTCGTGCTCGTCGAGCGCGTGCTGAAGCGCGCCGGGCTGGAAGCGGTCTTGGCCGTGGACGGCGAAGAGGCGGTCCGCCTGTTCCGCACCTCGCCCCGCGCCTACCGAGCCGTCTTGCTTGATCTGACGATGCCTCGCATGGACGGCGAGGAAGCCTTCAACGAGCTCAGTCGGATCTCGCCCCAGACGCCGCTGCTGATGATGAGCGGCTATCACGAGAGCGAGGTGCTGCCGCGCTTCGCGGGCAAGAAGATCGCCGGCTTCCTGCAAAAACCTTTCCGGCCGCAGGAACTTCTCGGCCAACTGCGTGTCGCGTTGGGAGAGGATCCGGGCACGACGCCGACCGAGCCCGCGGTGGTGATGCGACGCGGTCAAGCCGGCTGAACCTCGCCCGTGCGCGGCCGTCGTTTCCTTCGCTCTGATCGCTAGGATGGAAGGTTCATGCCGATTGAACCTGGTACCGTCAACGCGCCCGAATTCCCGGCCGATCTAGAGTGGCTCAACACGGACCGACCGCTGCGCATGGCCGACCTGCGCGGCAAGATCGTCCTGCTGGATTTCTGGACCTACTGCTGCATCAACTGCATGCACGTGCTACCCGATCTGGCTCGCCTGGAAGAGAAGCACGGCGACTATCTCCAGGTCATCGGCGTGCATTCGGCCAAGTTCACGGCTGAGCGCGAGACCGAAAACATCCGCCAAGCCGTGCTGCGCTACGGCATCGAGCATCCGGTCGTCAACGACCACGAGATGCGCGTCTGGCAAGAGTACGCCGTGCGCGCCTGGCCGAGCTTCATGCTCATCGACCCGAAAGGCAAGGTCTTCGGCACGCACTCGGGCGAACGCATCTTCGAACTCTTCGACGGCGTCATCGGCCAGATGGCCGAACACTACGAAGGCCTCGGCGAACTCAAGCGCGGACCGCTGGAACTGACGATGGAACGCGACCGCGAGCCGAAGAGTTTGCTGTCGTTCCCGGGGAAGGTTCTTGCCGAACCAGGCGGAGACCGGCTCTTCATCGCCGATTCCAACCATCACCGCATCGTCGTCGCCTCGCGCTCGACCGGCGCCGTGCTCGACGTCGCGGGCTCGGGCGAGCCGGGCTTCGGCGACGGCGCCTTCGAGGAAGCCCTCTTCCAAGGCCCGCAAGGCATGGCGCTCGAAGGCGACCTGCTCTACGTCGCCGATACGCTCAACCACTCGATCCGGCGCGTCGACCTGCGCTCGCGCACCGTCGTCACCTTGGCCGGAACCGGCAAGCAAGACGAAGACTTCAACAACCTGCCCGGCCCGGCGCGCGGCCGCTCGCTGAACTCGCCGTGGGATTTGGAACTGGCCCACGGCGTCCTGTTTATCGCCATGGCCGGCTCGCACCAGATCTGGGGCCTCGACCTCGAAGAGTTCTACATCGCCGGTCACGCCGGCAGCGGACAGGAAGACCACATCGACGGACCGTTACTGGCGGCGGCGTTGGCGCAACCGAGCGGATTGACCTCGGACAACGACAACCTGTTCATCGCCGACAGCGAAGTGAGTTCGATCCGGTCGGTCGACCTCGACCCGCGCGGCGGCCACGTCAAGACCGTCGTCGGCGAGGGGCTGTTCGACTACGGCGACGTCGACGGCGGACCCGATGTTGCGCGCCTCCAGCACCCTCTGGACGTCGAGTACGTCGAGGGCACGCTGTTCGTCGCCGACACGTACAACAACAAGATCAAGGCCGTCGGCCTGCACACCCGCAGCGCACGGACGTTCTCGGGAACAGGCGAGGCCGGGCTCGCCGACGGCCCTGCCGACCAGGCCCGCTTCGACGAGCCCGCCGGACTCTCCGCCGCCGACGGCAAGCTCTACGTCGCCGACACCAACAACCACGCGATCCGCGTCGTCGACGTCGTCGACGGTTCGGTCGAGACCTTCCAGTTACGCGAACCGCAACGGCTGGCGCGTCGCAGCAAAGATGCGATTCAGCTTGAGCCCGTCTCAATTGAAGGCGAAGAGGCGCGCTTGGAAATTGCGGTCCAACTGCCCGAGGGCGCCGAGCTGAACGGGGCCGCGGAGTCTCAGATCGAACTTGTCCAAGACGGCGAGCTGCAAGTCTTCGCCTACGAGGGGCGGCCGGTCCTGGCCCGTGTCCGGCCGGGCGCGGCTCAGGTTGAGACGTCGATCTACTACTGCACCGAAGGCCGCGAGGCGCTCTGCCTGTACGACATGAAGACCTATGAGTTGACCGTGCGCGAGGGCGGGGAAAGGCAGGCGGCGCTCACGCTCGCAGCGGGCGCCTAGGGGCCAAAAAGGGCCGCTGCTTCATCGAAGCCTCGCTCCCGGGCCAGTTGCCGCGCAGTCCGAGACCTAGCGTCCAGGCGGGTCCGGTCCGCCCCGTGGTCCAGTAGGACTCGCACCGCTTCAGCCTCTCCTCGCCATCCGGCCGCGGCGTGCAGCGGAGTCGTCTGCTCTAGCCCGGCGCCGTCGGGATCCGCGCCGGCGGCCAACAGCACTTTCGCAACTTCGATCCGCCCCCAACCGGCGGCCTGAACCAGCGGCGGCCAGTCTTCGGGATCGATTCGTCGGATTTGGTCGGGGTCTTCGCGCAGAATCCGCTCGACCAGATCCAGACGGCCCATCATCGCCGCGCGGCTCAGGTCGATGTGTGCGCCACGCTTGATCAGAAAGTCGCGGACGGCGTCTTGGCCGTTCTCATTCGCCCAACCCGTGGGGCGTGCGCCGAATTCGGACTCTATCCGGTCGAGATCGGCGCCCGCGCGGATCAGTAGGTCGGTCGCCGCAAGACGCCCGTGCCAGGCCGCCCAGTGCAACGCCGTCGGCCCGCCGTCTTCGGGGTAGGCGACAAGCCCACGGTCCTGATCGATCAGCGAACGGACCGAATCTAGGTTGTCGTCTTCGAGGGCTGCAATGAGGGAGCGGAAGGCGACGTGTTTCTTGAGCCGAGACCAACTGGAGAAGCCGTACTCAGACGCCAGTTCGCGCTGCGCGTGATGGAGGCGAAGGTCGGGCTCCAACGATTGGCGTTTGCGCAGCCGGTCCTTGGCTTGGGAACGAAGCTGCTCCCAATCGGGACGCTTCGGTAGAGTGCGTGTGGGCATGGAACATCCTCGGACGCGCCCGCGGTCCGCTCTCCGGGCGGCAAGGAGTTTCCTACGCTTCTTGCGACAAAAATGTTGGGCGAGTTCGACTCTTTCCGCGGACCCGGCAGCGCCCCAACGCGCTGTCAGGAGCATAGGGGAAACGTCGTCTGGCGGTCAATTCGACTGGTAAACTGCGACCGATGCCCGTCGCGGCCAAAACCTACACCTGGGACGAGATCAAGGACTGGCCTGAGTCCGCGGCTCGGACTGAACTCGTTGAGGGGGAATTGGTCGTGTCGCCTACGCCGGGCCGGAGCCACAACTACGCCGCGTCGCGTCTGGCGCTGATCCTGGGCGCCTGGGTTTTCGATCAGCAGCTAGGCGAGTTCTTCGCCCAACCGTTCAGCGTCGTGCTGACGCCGGACCTCACCTTCGAGCCCGACCTCTGCTTCGTCTCGAAGGAGCGCGAGGAACTCATTGGCGAGCAAGCGATCGAAGGCCCGCCCGATCTCGTCGTTGAGATCGTTTCCGAGTCCAATCGCACCCACGACACCGTCGTGAAATTCGAGAAGTACGCCCTCCACGGCGTCCGCGAGTACTGGCTCGTCGACCTCCGCGAACAGACCGTCAGCACCTGGCGCGAAGCCGACGGCGCCTACCAACTGATCGGCCGCGCAACCGGCCAGACGACGATCGAAACGGTAGTGTTTGCCGGCGTCGGTCTCAGCGCCGGCCGGCTCTTCCGCTAGACTGCGAGGCAGTAACCATGCCCGCCGCGGCCAAAACCTACACCTGGGACGAGATCAAGGACTGGCCTGAGTCCGCGGCTCGAACCGAACTCGTCGAGGGGGAATTGGTCGTGTCGCCCGTCCCGGGAAATCAACACAACTACGCTGCGATGCAGCTGACCTTGGTCCTGCTGCCTTGGATCGTCGAGCGGGGGCTAGGACGGTTCTTTCCGCAACCGTTCAGCGTCTTGCTGGCGCCGGACCTCACCTTTGAGCCCGACCTCTGCTTCGTCTCGAAGGAGCGCGAGGAACTCATTAGCGAGCAAGCGATCGAAGGCCCGCCCGATCTCGTCGTCGAAATCGTCTCCGAGTCGAATCGCACCCACGACACCGTCGTGAAATTCGAGAAGTACGCCCTCCACGGCGTCCGGGAATACTGGCTCGTCGACCTCCGCGAGCAGACCGTCAGCACGTGGCGCGAAGCCGACGGCGCTTACCAACTGATCGGCCGCGCGACCGGCCAAGAGCACGTCGCGACGGACGCCTTGAGCGGCGTGGAAGTACTCGCCGAAAAGCTCTTCCTCTAGCCGATCTCCATAATCTCTTTCTCTTTGACCGCCGAAGCTTCATCCAGCTTCTTGATCGTCGCGTTCGTCAGCTCCTGAATATCGTCGTGCGCCGAGCGGCCTTCGTCCTCGGAGATCGTCGAATCCTTCTCCAGCTTCTTCAGTGCGTCGTTGGCGTCGCGACGGACCGCGCGCGCGGCCACGCGATGCATCTCGGTCATCTGGTGCAGGTGCTTGACGAGTTCTCTACGCCGTTCTTCGTTGAGCGCCGGGATCTGGATGCGGATCAGCTTCCCGTCGTTCTGCGGATTGAGGCCGAGCTCGGCTTGTTGAATCGCGCGCTCGATCGCGCCGATCTGCGAGGCGTCCCACGGCTGTACGGTGATCAGCGAGGCCTCGGGCGTCGTGATCGTCGCCATCTGGTTGAGCGGAGTGATCGCGCCGTAGTAGTCGACCTTGATCGGGTCGAGCAGGTGCACGGAGGCTCGTCCGGTGCGGATGGTTCCCATCTCGCGGCCAAGGTCCGCGATGGTCTTCTCCATCTTCTCTTCGGCTTCCATTTCGATCTCTTCGATCGATTCACCGTGAATGTGAGACATCTCGTTTCCCTTCCTTCTGAAGCGCTAAGCCATCAGCGTTCCGACGTTCTCGCCGGCCGCCAGTCGGCCCAGAGCCCCCGGCTCCGCAAGCCGAAAAACCCGCACCGGCATCGAATTTTCGCGGCATAGCGCGACCGCCGCCGCATCCATTACGCCGAGGTTTTTTTCGAGCGTTTCAGCGTACGATATCTTCTCATAACGCACCGCGTCGGAGTGCTTGTTGGGGTCCTTGTCATACACCCCGTCGACCTGCGTGGCCTTGGCGACCAGGTCGGCGCCGATCTCGACGCCGCGCAACGAAGCGGCCGTGTCGGTAGAGAAATAGGGGTTCCCCGTACCCGCTCCGAAGACGACCGCCTGACCCGACTCCAACGCCTCGACGGCGCGGTCGCGCTCAAAGCGCCGCACGAGCGGCTCCATCCCGATCGCGCTCATCGCCTGTGCCGGCAGTCCGTTCTGCGTCAGTAGATCCGCAAACGCGACGGCGTTGACGACCGTCGCCAGCATCCCCATCCGATCGACTGTCTGGCGCTCCAACTTGGCCGACGTATCCCGCGTTCCGCGAAAGAAATTCCCCCCGCCGACCACGATCCCGAACTGCACGCCCCCGCGCGCCGCCTCAGCGACCTCGGCCGCAATCCCCGAAGCATGATCGGCGTCCAAGCCAAAGCCCTGTTGGCCGCCAAGGGCCTCGCCGGAAAGCTTCAACAGGATTCGTCGGTAAGCAGGCATCGCGCGAAACCACGATTGTCTCAAACCGCGGAGAATGAGATTTTTCGTCCAAAATTAATTCTTTAGTTGACAGACGCCGCGCCGTCTATTAATTTCATAATTGTTCGATGGCCAGAAAGACTTCACAGACCCTCACCGACGCCGAACTCCGGCTCATGGACGTGCTCTGGAAGCGCGGTCCCTCGACCGTCGCCGAGGTGACCGACGCCCTCCCCAAGCGCGACAAGGTCGCCTACTCGACCGTCCTGACCACGCTGCGCATCCTCGAACGCAAGGGCTACCTGACGCACCACGAGCGCGGTCGAGCTTTCGTTTACGAGGCCGTCGTCGATCGCGAACAAGCCCGCGTCTCGACCGTGCGCCACCTGCTCCAACGCTTCTTCGACGGCTCCCCGAGCGAGCTGCTGCTGAACGTCATCGAGAACGAAGACCTCAACGAAGAGGAGCTGAAGCGCGTGCGCCGCGTGCTCGAGGAGGCCGACCGTGACGCTTGAGTCTTTCGCGGCGACGGCGCTCTCAGGCGCGCTCAACAGCCTTTGGTTGGCCCCGCTGATTCTGCTCGCCGCCGAACTCGTGCTGCGCCTCCGACCCGACTGGCCGCCGGTCGCGCGCTACCGGCTGATACAGGCGGCCTGGCTGCTCGCGGCGATCGCGCCGTGGGCTCCGGGCTTCGAGTTCGCGTCCGGCGCCCCGGTCGAGGCGCGGACGGTGATCGTATCGGGCCAAGCCGGGACGTTTGGAATGGGCGCCGTTGGGATGGACTCGACGTCACCGGCGCAGGCGCTCTGGACGGCCCCGCCCTGGCTGGCGCTGCTCTGGCTCGCCGGCGCCGCTCTAGGGTTGGCGCGCATCGCCTCGGCCTGCCGCGGCGTAGTGCGCTCCAAGGCGCGAGCGACCGCCGGACCGCGCGAGCTCGACGAGCTGTTTGCTCGACGGCGAACCGAACTCGGGCTGCGACGACGATTCCGAACGCTCTTCTCGCCTGAGGCCTGCGCCCCCTTGGCCGCCGGGTGGCGTCGTCCTGCCGTCCTGCTTCCGCGCGATCTTCCGCACGAGCTGGCCTCGGACGACGTCGAGCGGCTGTGGACGCACGAGGCCGCGCACTTGGAACGCTTCGACGATTGGGCGCGACTGCTCGAACGAGCCGTGCGCGCGATCTACTTCTTCAACCCGGCGTTTTGGCAAGCGAGCCGGCGGTTGGATTTCGAGCGCGAAGCGGCCTGCGACCAGTGGGCGGCCGAGCGACTGGGCGATCGACGCGGATTGGCCGAGGCGCTCGCCCGCCTGTTGGAAGCTCGCACGACGCCGCACGGATTGGCCCCGGCCGCGGCCGGACGACCGAGTGATTTGGAAAGGAGGATTCGCATGTTGACGGAACGCAATCAAGAACTATCCGCCCGGCGCCGACGTCTGGGTCTGCTCGCGGCAGGGGCCGTGGCGGCGGCCGTCGTCGTCGTGGCGAGCGCTGCGCCGCGCATCGCCCTGGCGCAGAGCCCGACGCTCAAGGCCGTCTCGCCGGCGACCCCGTACGCTCCTCAGCCGTTCCTTCTTGAGGGGCAGAGCTATCTCGCGCAAGCGAGCCCGGAGCAGCCGCCTCAGCCATCACCGCCTCCGCAGCCGCCGCAGCCTTCCGTTCGGCCGAATCCCCAGCCCGCTCCGAATCCCCAACCCGCTCCGAATCCGGGGCCCGCGCCGAATCCCCGGCCCGCGCCGAAACCTCGAGTCTCCCTCAGTCCCCAACCGGCGCCGCGGCCGAGTCCGGCCCCCGTCGTCGCCCCGCCTGTTCCTCCCGTCCCGCCCGCTCCCCCGGTCCGCCCGAATGTCGACGTGGACGTCGACGTGACGGAGGTGGCCGAGCGCGAAATGCGCTTCCACCGCGAGATCCAGCCGGAAGTCGAGGCGATGTCCCAGATCGCCGAAGAGATCTCCCGAGTCGTCAGCCAGGTCAACGTGCGAGCGGTCGAGGAACACGCCCAGGAGATCCAATCCTACGTTGAGGAACAAGTGGCGCCGCTCGCGCAAGAGATGGAGCGGCTCGGAGTCCGGATGAGTTCTCTCGCCCAAGACTCGGCCGAGTTCCAGCGTCTTGAGTCCGAGCTTTACCAGCTCGAAGCCAAGCTCCACGAGAAGGAAGGCGCCCTCAAACAGTTGGAGCAGCGTATGGAAGCGGCCGCCCAACGCGCGAAGCCCGACGAGGCGCAAATGCGCGCCTTGGAGGAGAAACTGAAGGCGCAAGAGAAGCGCATCGAAGAGAAGCGCAAAGCCTTCGAGGCGAAAGAAAAGGCCCGCAAGAAGAAAGCGAAGGTCAAGACCCTCTAACGAGGGATCGCGAGCTTGCGCTAAGGCTTCGCAAACAGGTGCTGCGCGTGGCAGCCCGCGCAGCGTACCTGGGCCGCCGTCTCCTGGTTCGCCGTCTCCGGTTCCGCCGCGCAAGCCTCCGGTCGCTGCTTGTGGCAGTTCGCGCACCGCCGCTCCATCGCCCGCGCCGGACGGATGCGGTGCACGTCGTGGCAAGTCCCGCAGTTCGGCGCCCGCGTCTTCGACATCGCCGCGACCAGCTTGCCGTGCACGCTCGCGTTGAACCCCTCGGCCTGCTCCACGTGGCAAGTTCCGCACAACTCGGCCACCTGATGCGGAGCCGCCACGCGATCCGGTTCCGCGGCGCCGGCGGCGGCCACATGCCGTTCGCTCGCGCCGTGACAGGTCGAGCAATCGAGTCCGGCGGCCGGGTGTTTGTGGGAATCGAAGTCTTCGCCGACCGTCGTGTGGCAAGCGATGCACGTCTCTCGCACGGGCTCCTGCGCCGCGAGAGTCCCAACGGCCAATAGCGCTAACGCTATAAGCCGCATCGCGGATTCCTCACCAGATCCTTGCCCAGCGCCTGCAGGTTCGCCTGTCCGGCCAGCGCGACCGCCAGCTTGATCTCCGCCGACAGCAGCTCATACACCCGCTGCACGCCCTCCTGACCAAAGGCCGCCAGCCCCCACAGATACGGCCGCCCGATCTGCACCGCCGAAGCGCCCAGAGCCAACGCCTTCAATACGTCCGTGCCGCGACGCACGCCGCCGTCCATCAATACCGGAACCCGTCCGCCGACCGCCTCCACGCAATCGGGCAGCGCGTCGATCGAAGCGATCACGCTGCCCAGTTGCCGCGCGCCGTGGTTCGAGACGACGACTCCCGCCGCCCCGTGATCGACCGCCGTTGCGGCGTCTTCGGGATGCAGGACCCCCTTCACCACGACCGGGATGTCCGAGACCTGCTGCACCCAGTTCATGTACTCCCAAGTCATGTTCGGCGTATGCGGCAACAGCATCGCCGCGACGGCCGGATTGCGCGGCGGACGTTCTTCGCCCGCGGTCGGCACTCCGCCGGACATGTAGCCGTAGTCAAACCGGTTGCGGTTGTTGCGATCGCGGTTCGACTGGTACTGATTGTCGACCGTCAGCAGAATCGCCGCCGCGCCGTCGTCCTCGCAACGCCGCGCGAAGTTCTGAGCCGATTCGCGACTCGGCTGCCCGATCGTATTGCGCCACCAAGTCAGCTCGACCCCTTCGTCCTCCAGCCGATCCATCGGCGCGCCGCCGACCGAGTAGATGCAGTCGACGTGAGCCGCCGCCCGCGCGCAAACCAGGTCGGCGCCCGGCAGCACCAGATTCTTGCCGCCGGTCGGAGCTAGCAGCAACGGCGCCTCCAGCTTCTTGCCGAGCAACGTCACCGACGTATCCACCTTCGATACGTCCGTCATCACCCGCGGAACGATCCGCAGACACTCAAAGCTCTCGCGGTTCGCCCGAAGCGTGACCTCGTCGTCGACGCCGCCCGCGATAAAGTCATACGCCAGCTTGTGCAGCTTGCTCTTGGCGATCGGTTCGAACTCGTGCAAGTTGACCGGCCCCATCACCTCGTCCGAGTAAGTCGGCGGGTAGATGGTCGTCTTGCCGTCCTTTGCATTCTGGGCGGCGGCGATCACGGGCGAGGCCGCGACGAAAGAGACAAGTTTGCGCAGAAGGGTACGGCGGTCAAAAGACATCAGCGCTGGAGATTGTAACAGCGCCGCGGCGGCCGCTAATTCTGGAGACCTTCCAATGCCTTCTCGACTTCCGCCTTCTGCGCGGGCGAGAGCGTCTTCAGCGGCGGGCGCGAAATCCCGCCGTATGCGCCCCGCAAATCCGAAGCCCACTTGACCCCGGCCGGCCCCAGCTTCTTCCAGATGAGCTTCACGGCGCGATCGGCGCGGCTCGCCAGTTCGGCCGCCGCTTCGGGCTCGCGCGTGCGCAGCGCTTCGGCCACCGACAGCCAGTGGAAGGGGACGACGTTCGTCAGCGGCAAGACTGCCGCCTGCACGCCGGCGTCCCACGACGCCGGCCAAGCCGCTTCATCTCCCGCCAAGACGTGGAACCCTTTGCCGCCCGCTTCCACGACGGACGAGTCGACCGCCCCCGGGGCGATCCAGCCGGCGACGTTTGGATGGGCGGACTCGGCCGGAAGGGCTTCGGTCGAGTCCCCGGGACGACCTTCGATCAGGACGGGCAGGACGCTCGCATCCGCCAGCGCCGAGAAAAACAGAGCAGCGTCGGCGGTCTCATAGTCGAGCGGGCGGCGGGCGCTGACGGCGATATACCCGGCCTCCTGAGCGGCTTCAGCCAGCGACGCCGACAATCGCGGCGAGGCGGAATCCACCGAGGCGATCAACTGCTTCCCTTCGCCCGCGGCTTCGGCGACCAGCGTATAGAGTCGGCGCCGTTCCTCGTCGGAGAGCAAAGGGCCTTCGCCCACCGCGCTGCCGACGACGTAGCCGGCCAGCGCCGTCCGCTCCAGGCGGGCGACGTTCTGGCGGATCTTGACGGGATTCAGCTCGCCGGACGCGTCGAACGGGGTCGCGATCGGGCAATACAGGCCGCGTAGTTTCAACATGGGCGGAAACGCCCATTGTAGCGGCGCGCGCGCCGGAACCGGCGTCTGGCGTCGCGCTAGACGGGGATCGAGTCCGAGTGCAGCAACTGAGTCGTGGAGGTTCCAGCCGGAGGGCGAATCGCGGCTGAGCGCGCAACCGGTACGGCGACGCCTGCTCGCATGGCCGCGGTCTGATTGCGTCCGCGGCGTTTGGCGGCATAGAGCGCCTGATCGGCGAGGTTCACCACCTGGCGCCATTCTTCCGCCGAGCCGTCCGGGTACGAAGCGACGCCGCAGCTCACCGTGACCCGGAACGGGGCCTGGACGCCGTCAAGCGCGAAGTCCATCGCCTCCACATGCGTTCGGACCCGTTCGGCGATCCTGGCGGCGCTCTCCAGGTCGTGCCCTTCGAGCAGCAGGACCATCTCTTCACCGCCGTAGCGAAACGCCCAATCGGTCGCCCGCACGGCGACCTTGAGCGCCCCGGCGACCCGCTTCAAGACTTCGTCCCCGACCTGATGCCCAAAGGTGTCGTTGTAGCACTTGAAGTGGTCCAAGTCGCACATCACGACCCCGTAGCTGCGCTCGCTGGACGCGGCCCATTCGTGGATCTGGCGGACACGTTCGTCAAAAGCCGCCCGGTTCCCGATGCCCATCAGCGGGTCGAGCCGCGAATCGACATGTAGCCGCTCGTTTTGTCGCCGCAGCACCTCGTTCGCCTCGCGAAGCTGCGATTCCAGCCGGACGATGCGCCCGGCCACCGTCAGTCGGACCTGAAGTTCTTCCGGGTCGTACGGTTTCGTGATGAAGTCGTCGGCGCCGGCGGAAAGCGCTTCAATCAGATGACTCCGATCGTCCTTGCCGGTCATCACAATCACGTAGGTGTAGTGAGGCAGTTCGGTTGCGCGAATGCGTCGGCAGAGATCGAGCCCCATGTAGTCGGCGACAAGAATCGGCAACTCGCCCTGCTCCAACAGACGCCAGGCCTCCTCCGCGTTCGCCGCCGTGGCCGCCTCGTATCCAAAGCTGCGGATCGCCGCGGCGACCGACAGCCGAGTCGACGGACAATCCTCCGCAACCAGTACGCGGATCATCTCGACCTTTCCTCGACGATCGCACCCAGCGCGTGCTCGACGCGCCGAAACTCGTCCGCGATCGCCTCTAAGAGCCGGGTGAGATCGTCCATTGCGTCTGCCGATTGAAACCGGCGTTCGGCCTCCGCGCACAGTTGGGCCAACGGGACGGCTCCTAGATTGGCGCTGGAACCCTTGAGCCGATGTGCGATTCGCAACAAGCTCTCTTCGTCTGATTCGCCTACGGCGCGATCGAGCGCGGCAAGCTGCTCGCGCGTGTCGTCGAGATAGACCCCGATCAGGGCGTCGCGAAAGTCGACGTCGTCCAGAGCAATCTGCTCCAGCCTCTCACGATGGATCGAGTCCGGCATCAGGCCTAGAGCGCAAAAGCGCCCTCCTGAGGCTCATCGACCGCCTTGGCGGCAACCTTAGGCGCTGGGGGCGTCTTCGCTCGTCGCTCGATCCTGCCTGGCTTGACGCCGCATGGCGGCGGTTAGCGCAGGTCCAGGGGAGTCGCCTTTCACGGTTCGCGACACGGCGTTCACTAATCGGCGGTAGGGGATCCTGTCCCAACGGTCGAAGGCGACGAGTTCGCCGTGCTTCCGGTTGCTGTACCACCAACGCGACAGCAGAGCTAGGTCATCCTCTCGGTCGGCAACGGTTCGAGACTCCAGCGAGCCTGCGTCGAGGGCTTCGCGGACACGCCGATCGAGCGACACCGGCTCGGCCGAGGCCGCCGGAGCATGCAACGACACCTGCGGCTGGAGCCACCCCTGGAACAGCGGCCAGAGCAAGAGATGCTCTGCCTCGGTCGCACGTTGGACTACGACGCCGTGCAGCCGGCTCAGTTCGCATGCCGGAGCCTCGGCCGAGCGGAAGGCCTCGACCGCCTTCTCCCGAAGCGCGTGAAAGCGCGCGGCCGCCTCAAAGTCCAGTTGATCGCTCGCTAGATCCCGTTGCTCCTCCAAGCGCCGCCGGGCATGCTCCCCGCTCGACTCCAGCGCGCCGACCAGCCGCCCCGCCTGCGCCCGGTACTCCTCCGCCGAAACCGCCTCTTGGCACGGTCGCGTACATTTTCCGATTTCGCCCCAGACGCAGCCCGGATGATCCGGCGCCGGTTCAAGCTGCTCGACGCAGCGGCGAATCTCGAAGAGGTCGAGCATCTCCGTCTCAAAACGCTCGGCGGCGGCCCGTGACCGGAACGGTCCGAACAGGCAGGTGTGATCGCCGCGCAGCTTGCGCGTCACCGTGGTCCGCGGGAACTCGTTGTGCAGCAGCACGCGCAGGAACATCGGAGGCCGCAGACGGAGTCGGCGTCGGTAATCGCGCGGCCAAGCTTCGCGAGCCGCTTGGAGCAGGACGTACGCGGTCTCAAACCGGGATCCGCACTGCTGATACTCGACGCGACGCGTCGACGGCAGCAGCCCGCTTCTGCCGCCTTCGTCGGCCAGCAGCCGCCGGATACGCCGCCGTAGGTCGGAGGTGCGGCCGACGTAGGGTCGGCCGACGTCGAAGGTCACCCGAACCACGCCCGGCGCCCGGGGGACGCTATCGTAATCGGGCGCGCCGCCGGTTAGTGGTAGGAAGGCGGCAAATCTCATCGCTTGGTCTCTCCTCAAGCCTACCGCCGTAACCTAGTGTTTATGGCTCCCGAGGCTCCAGTCGGACGTCCGCTGCGCCAAATCCTGCTCGCCTTGGGGGGCGCCGCCCTGTGGATCGCCCTTGCGGCTTCCGGCGTATCGGCGGCCGCCGCCACGCTGGCCGTAGCACTCGGAGCGCTGGCCGCCTGGGCCGCCGACGGCGTGGCCCGCATGCGCTCCGGCCGCTCGTTGCTGGCGTCGACTCCGGCCTCGGCGGCTTGGGCGGTCGTGCTGTCGATCTTTCTGATGACGGCGATCGAGCGGCTGAACCAGGCGCGCCCGGTCTGGACCTACCTGGGCTGGCCGCGCGACGAGCTGCTGCGCTATCTCGCTTTGGGCGCGCTGCACGCGACGGCGCTGCCGTTGCTGATCGGGGTCGCGGACGCCTTCGGCTATTTCCGCAAACCGGCGCGTGCGATCTCGGGGAAGCTCGCGTTGCCGCTCGGCCTCGTGGGCGCGGCATCGATCGCCGCCGCGCTGTGGGAAGAGCTTCCGGCGGCGCCGTTGGTCGGCTTTACGGGCGGGATGTTGGGCCTGCTGCTGCTGGCGGAAGCCTGGAACGGAGCGGCGGGCGACTATCGTGTGACGGCCGCTCCGGCGGGCCCCGTCGCGGCAGGCGCGGTGTGGGGAGCGCTGCTGTGGGCGGGCGAATCCGCCTCGGCGCAACGATTTTTGATCGTCGATCTGCCTTGGTGGGGATGGCTGCTGCTGAGCGCGCTGGTGATCGGGCCGACGGTGCTGGCGGTCTACCGTCTCGCAGCTCGCAAACTCGGTCTGCCCGCCTACCCCTCGGACGAACCCGAGCAGGAAACCATCGGCGGATTGCGCCTCGATCGCTGATTCCGCTCGGCGCTCGTCGAGCCGTATGTTATTCTTCCCACAGTTCGCTGCCCGAGAATGTGGTGGCTTGACGCCTTTGTTCTTGAGTTGCTCGCGCCCCTCGCTGTTTGGGTTCTTGCGAGCGGTCTGGACGACCTCTTCCTAGACCTCGGCTCGGTTTGGAGTTGGCTGCGCTCGCGCCCGTGGCTCGGCCCCCCAGCGCCTGACGACGAGTCTTCTTCATCCAGAAGCCCCCTGCGCGTCGCCTTGCTGGTGCCTTGTTGGCAAGAGGCGCCGGTGATCGCGCGGATGCTCGCACGCAATCTCTCGAGCATCCGCTATGAGAACTACGAGATCTGGATCGGCCTCTACCCGAACGATCCCGAGAGCCTGGACGAGGTCCGGCGCGTCGAAGCGCGTGACCCGCGTGTCCGTCACGTGGTCGGCTGCTGTGACGGCCCCACCACCAAGGCCGATAATCTCAACGAACTCTTTGAGGGCATCCTCCAGCACGAGCGTCGAACCGGCGACTACTACGACGTCTTCCTCCAGCATGACGCCGAGGATCTGGTCCACCCGGATTCGCTGGCTGAGGCCGACCGGTTGTTGCGACGGGTCGACTATATCCAGTTCCCGGTCTTTCCGCTCGCCACGCCGCCGTCGGAATGGACGCACGGCGTCTATGCCGACGAGTTCGCCGAGGCGCACGTGCGGGACCTGCCGATGCGCGCGCGGATGGGCGGATTCATCCCCTCGGCCGGAGTCGGCACGGCCGTCCGTCGCGAAGCGATCGACCGGCTGCGCATCCAGAACGGCGATCGCATCTTCGATCCGCGCAGCTTGACCGAAGATTACTTCCTCGGTCTTGAGGTCTGGCGGCTCGGCATGCGTCAAACCTTCTTGACCAAGACCGACCAGGAGGGCGCTCCGGTCGCCACCCGCGCGTACTTTCCGAAGACCTTCACGACGGCCGTGCGGCAGCGCACGCGCTGGATCATCGGCAATTCGATCCAAGCCTGGGAGCGTTTCGGTTGGACGGGCGGCTTGCGCCAATGCTACTGGCTGTGGCGCGATCGCAAGGGGCTGTTCGGGCATCTGCTGACCTCTGCGGCCAACCTCCTGTTCCTCTACGGCGTCGCCGGTTGGACCCAGGCGCAGGCCTCCGGCGGCGATTGGGCGCTCGGTCGCGCGGTCGGCGAGCGGCCTTGGCTGGTCTACTTGTTGTGGGCGAATCTGGCGCTGTTCCTGTGGCGACAGGTCGTGCGCGTCTTCGTCACCGGCCGCATCTACGATTGGAAGCTCGCCGCCACCGCGCCGCTGCGGGCGCCGTGGGCGAATCTGATCAACCTGTGCGCGACGGCGCGCGCGGTCGTCATCTACGGCCTGGCGCGATTTGCCGGACGGCCGCTGCGCTGGTCGAAGACCTCGCACGCCTTCCCCGACGACGCGCCGGTCGCGGACGCGCTGGCGAGCGACGGCCTGCCGCTGCTCTCGGCGTTCGACGGCTGTGAAGTCGCCCCCCTCGAATGGGTCGGCGACACGCTCGTGCTGGCCGCGGTGAAGCCCCCGGCCGAATCGTGCTGGAAGCGCCTCAGCGCGGACCTGGGCGTTCCGCTCCAGCTCCGGCTCGTCTCCCAAGACGCCTACGCTGAAGCCGTGGTGGAGCGCATGCGCGTGGAAGCGCCGGACGTCAAAGCCGCTGCCGCCGGCGACTAGAGCCGGCCGCCGCAATACTTGCAGTGCACCGCGTCCACGTCGTGCCCCTCGGCCGAGCACACCGGACAACACTGCGTCGAGACCGGTTTGTCTTTCGCCGCCTGGACGATCTCGCTGGTCACGATCCCCGTCGGTACGGCGATGATGCCGTAACCCATCACCATCAGCAGCGACGCCAGGATCTGTCCGATCGGCGTGATGGGGGCGATATCCCCGTAGCCCACCGTCGTCACCGTGACGATTGCCCAATACATCCCCAGCGGGATATTGGTGAACCCGGCGTCTTCGCCTTCGATCAGATACATCAGCGCTCCTGTGATCGCGGTGATGTTCAGCACGGCGATCAGAAACACCGTGATTTTGGGGCGGCTGGCTGAGAGCGCTCGCGCCAGGATGGTCGCTTCGCCGACAAAGTGCGCGAGCTTCAACACGCGGAAGATCCGCAGCAGACGCAGTCCGCGAATGATCAGCAGCGACTGAGCGCCTTCAAAGATCAGGCTCAGGAACGTCGGCAAGATCGAGAGTAGATCGACGATGCCGAAGAAGCTCCCGGCGTACCGCGCCGGTCGATCGACCGAGTAGAGCCGCAAGGCGTACTCGATGGTGAAGATGCCGGTGAAGATCCACTCGATGACGCGCAGAGCGGGGCCGTATTGGAGCGCGATCGACTCGACGCTCTCGATCATCACCGTCAGCACGCTGAGCAGGATGAAGATGAGCAGGGCGACGTCGAAGGCTTTGCCGGCAGGCGTGTCCGCCTCGAAGATGACTTCGTGGAGCCGGTCCCGCAACTGTGAGTTCGGCCGTGCGTCGCTGTGCCGAGACGTCATGCGGCTATTGTAGGCGCGTCAGGCGCCGGCTTTTTGCGCGCGTCCGCGATCCCAGGCGGCGAAGCTGCTCTCGGCCTCGGCCAGCTCCACGAGCAAGGGCGCGGGCTTCCAGGCCTGGCCGTGGCTCGCCTCGAACTCGCGGACTCGCTCGAGTACGCGGGGCAAGCCGACCGTATCGGCGAACCACATCGGACCGCCGCGATAGGCCGGGAATCCGTACCCGTTGAGGTAGACGACGTCGACGTCTCCGGCGCGCAGCGCATAGCCTTCGCCGAGCAGATGCGCGCCTTCGTTGACCAGCGCATAGAGGCAGCGGTCGAGGATCTCCGCGTCGTCGATGTCGCGCTGCTCGATGCCCGCTTCGGCCGCGGTCTCGGCGAGCACCTTTTGTACCTCTGGGTCCTCGGACGGGCGCCGCTTGTCGTCGTAGGCGTACCAGCCCGAGCCGGTTTTTTGGCCGTAGCGTCCCATCTCGCAAAGCCGGTCTTCGCTGACGGGACGCCGCACGCCCTCGGGGAAATGCTCCGGGTGCTCCTGGCGAATGCGCCAGCCGACGTCGAGCCCGGCCAGGTCGCCCACCGCCAGCGGCCCCATCGCCATGCCGAAGTCGTAGAGCACCTGATCGATGCGCGAAACGGCGGCGCCTTCTTCAGCCAAGAAGATTGATTCGCGCCGATACGGCCCGAACATGCGGTTACCGATAAAGCCAAAGCAGTTGCCCGCCAGCACGCCGACCTTGCGCAGCCGCTTGGCCAGCGCCATCGACGTGGCGATCACGTCGTCTGCAGTATCGGCGCCGCGCACGATCTCCAGCAGGCGCATGACGTTCGCGGGGGAGAAGAAGTGGTGGCCGATCACGTCTTGCGGCCGCTTGGTCGCCGATGCGATCTCGTCGATCGAGAGCGTCGAGGTGTTGGAGGCCAGAATCGCGCCCGGTTTGGCGACGGCGTCCAACTCGCCAAAAACTTGCTTCTTGAGCTCCATGCCCTCGAAGACGGCCTCGGTGACGACGTCCGCTTCCTCGAAGCCGTCGTAGGTGAGGGTCGGGGTGATCAGGTCCAGGCGCTGCTCGACCCACTCCTCGGTGAATCGGCCGCGTGCGATCGAACGCTCGTAGTTTTTGGCGATCGTCGCCAAGCCGCGCTCGAGCGCCTCCTCGGTGGTCTCCTTGAGCAGGACGGGGATCCCGGCGTTGGCGTAGTTCATCGCGATGCCGCCGCCCATGGTGCCCGCCCCGACGACTGCCGCTTTGCGGATCTCGCGCTGCGGCGTATCTTTGGGCACGTCGGGGATTTTGCGCACCTCGCGCTCGGCGAAAAAGGCGTGGATCATCGCCTTGGACTGGTCGGAATAGAGGCAGCGCAGGAAGATCTCCTGCTCGCGCTTGAGCCCCTGGTCGAACGGCAGCTTCGTCGCCGCCTCGACCGCTTCGATCGCCGCCAGCGGCGCTTCAAACCCGCGCCGCTTTTTGGCCGCCGTGGCTCGGGCCGCTTCGAAGATCGGCGCGTTGGCGGCCTCGTCGCCCAATTTATCGTTGCGCTCGCGCGTCTTGGGATGCGGTCCGCCTCGCTCGACGACTTCCCGCGCGAAGACCGACGCCGACGTGCGCAGATCCTCGGGCGTCGCGCCGCCGGCGATCTGTTCGAGGATCCCCGCTTGGTGCGCGACCTTGGCTTTGACCGGATCGCCCATCGCGCACATGCGCACGGCCAACTCGACGCCCGCCAGCCGCGGAAGGCGCTGCGTCCCCGCCGCGCCCGGGATGATGCCGAGCTTCACCTCCGGCTGACCGACCTGGGCCGAGGCGAGCGCGATCCGGTAATGGCAGCCTTGGGCGATCTCCAACCCGCCGCCTAACGCCGCGCCGTGGATCGCGGCGATCGTCGGCTTGCTCGAATCTTCGAGGGCGTTGATCACCGGGAATAGATCGCCGCCGCGGTCTTTCTCGCCCGAGGTGATCTTGCCGAACTCTTTGATGTCGGCGCCGGCGATAAACGTCCGCCCGGCGCCCATTAAGACGATCGCTCGGACCGCGTCGTCGGCTTCGGCGCGTGCGACGCCTTCGACGATCGCCTCCGGCACGCCCGGCGACATCGCGTTGACCGGCGGATTGTTGACGGTCAAAAAAGCGATCTCGTTTTCGACCGAGTAGTCCAAAAATTCGGGCATGTCGCGCCGAGCATAGCGGCGTTTCTCAACTACAATCAAGTCCGGATATGCATATGACTCGCCGCCGATGGCTTGCCGGTCTCTCCGTCGCCTGCGCGGGAACGGCCCGAGCGGCCGACGAATGGAGTCAGTTCCGCGGCCCCGGCGCGCGCGGTCTGGCCGCCGGCGAAGGCTCGCCGCCGTCGGTCTGGTCCGAGACGGAGAACGTTCGGTGGCGGCGCGAACTGCCCGGGACCGGCTGGTCGAGCCCGGTCGTCTGGGACGACCGGATCTTCGTCACCGCCGCCCGCTCGACCGGCGACGTCGAGCCGATCAAGAAGGGACTCTACTTCGGCGGAAACCGCCCGGAGCCGCCTAAAGAGGAGCACGTTTGGACCGCCTCGGCAGTTGATTTCGAGACCGGCCGCGTGCTTTGGGAGCGCGAGCTGCACCGGGGCGTCCCGGCGACTCCGCGGCACTTGAAGAACTCCTACGCCTCCGAGACGCCCGCGACCGACGGCGAACGGCTCTACGCCCACTTCGGGCATTTGGGGACCTGGGCGCTCGACTTGGACGGCGAGGTCGTGTGGAAGAAGTCGTGGCCGCCGCATGAGATGCGCTTCGGCTGGGGCACGGCCGCCTCGCCGGTCTTGCATCAAGGACGGCTCTATTTGGTCAACGACAACGAAGACGAGTCGTCGCTGACGGTGCTCGAGGCGGCGACCGGCAAGGAGATCTTCCGCGTGGCCCGCGACGAGCCTTCGAACTGGGCGACGCCGTTCGTGTGGGAGAACCGCGAGCGGACCGAGTTGGTCATCCCCGGCCGCAACAAGGTCCGCTCCTACGATCTGGACGGCAAGGTGCTTTGGGAGCTCGGCGGCATGTCGTCGATCGTCATCCCGACGCCGTTCACCGCGCACGGACTGCTCTATGTGACCTCGGGGTATGTGGGCGACGAGACGCGCCCGGTCTTCGCGATCCGGCCCGGCGCGGAGGGCGATATTTCGCTCGGCGAGAAGGAGCGCTCGAACTCGGCCGTCGCCTGGAGCCTGCCGCAAGGCGGCCCCTACAACCCCTCGCCGCTGGTTTACGGCGACTGCTACTACACGCTCTACGACCGCGGGTTCTTGACCTGCCACGACGCCAAGACGGGTGAGGAGGTTTACGGCAAGAAGCGCTTCCGGGCGGGGGCTTCGGCTTTTACGGCGTCTCCGTGGGCCTATGACGAGAAGGTTTTTTGCCTCAGCGAGGACGGCGACTGTTTTGTGGTTGAAGCGGGCCCGGAGTACCGGCTGCTGCGCGAGAATTCGATTCCCGAGCTTTCGATGGCGACTCCTGCCGTGGTCGATGGCAGCCTTGTCCTGCGTACGGCCGCTGCGCTCTACCGAATCGGAAACGCCTGAAACCCAACTCTGCCCCCAGCGAACAACCCCAACGACGCTTTCTATGCTGAAGAGGGCCGGTCGCTCGACGCATCCGCGCGGCCTGTTCTCCCGTATTCTCTCTCGTGGATCCCTTCGTTCCTTCCCGCCGGACAGGCGAAATCGAATTCCGTAGCACGATCCGGAAACTATTGCTACGCTGGGGGCTCCAATGCGTATGAGGCTTGTGGTCGTGGGTCTAGTCATTGGTTTGGCGGCCCAGGCCCAAACCGATTCTGTTCCCCCTGATTCCGATTCCGGTTCCGATTCCGCGCGGCAGCTCAGCGCAGAAGAGCGCGAAGCTCTGGAGCCCGTAAAGGAGAGCATCACCATTCGGGCGTCCCCGCTCGGGCCTCGCGTCGACCCGCGCAACGCCGAGATCTTCAACAAGACGCTGTTCACCCGCGACGACCAGGTCTTCCACCTGCTCGGCGCAGGCATCAACGCCGGGCAGCATGAAGGCGGCGGCAAATCGCTCGAGATCCGCCGCTTCGGCTACAACCTCGACCACGGCGGCGTCGGCGGCGGCCTGCGCATCACCGTCGACAACGTCGTCCAAAATCGCGGCACCCAAGGCCATGGCCAGGGCTATCTCGGCTCGCTCAAGTCGATGAGCCCGGAGCTAATCAACGACGTCACCCTCATCAACGGCCCGTTCTCCGCCTCCCAAGGCGACTACTCCGGCCTGGGCGTCGTCCAGATCCTGCTTAAGGAAGAGCTGCCGGACGTGCTCACCGCCCGCATCCAAGGCGGCAGCTTCGACACCTTCCGCGGCTTCCTCGCCTACAGCCCGAACATCGACGACGTGGACGCCGTCTTCGCCTATGAAGGCTCGCGCACCGACGGCCCCTTCCTCCGCCCGCTCGACTACGAACGCCACAACGTTACCGGCAACTACATCTGGCGGCTCGACGATCAGCAGCGCTTCGGCTTCAAGTGGAACGGCAGCATCAACCGCTTCAACTCGTCGGGCCAGATTCCGCTCGATCTCGTCGTCTCCGGTCAGCTTGATCGCTTCGGCGCCGTCAGTCCGGGCGACGGCGGAACCGAAGACCAAGGCCGCATCGGCGCCTACTACAGCCGCACTTACGACTCGGGCGGCGCGCTGCGCGGGAATGCGTTTATCGAGCGGTCGCTGTTCGATCTCTACTCGAATTTCACCTTCTTCCTCAACGATCCGGTCAACAGCGACGCGATCCAGCAGCACGACTCGCGCCTGACCCAAGGCGGCGACCTGCAGTATCAGATGCCGCAGACGTTCTCGAACGGCACGGCGATGCTGACGGTCGGCGGCAGCCTCCTCGCCAGCCAGAACCTCGTCGAACTGCGCCAGGCCCCCAACCGCGACCCGATCGCCATGTTCACCTCGGGCAACGCGTCGGTCACCAACGGCTCGGGCTACATCGAGGAGGCCGTCAACCTCGCCAACGGCCGTCTCCAGTTGACCGGCGGCCTGCGCCTCGACATCTTCCGCTACGCCCTGACCGATAACCTCGAAGCGGAGTTCACCGGCTCCGAGACGGCGGCCGAATGGCAGCCTAAGGCCTCCGTCGCGTTCACTCCGTGGTCCGGCAAACCGCTCCGGGCGTTCTTCAACTACGGCCGAGGCATCTCGTCGCTCGACGCCCGCGGCGCCGTCCGCCGCCCCGAAGGTCCGCTGGTCGCCTTTACCGACTTCTACCAGGTCGGCACGCAACACGACTTCAGCCGGCGGTTTTCGGCGATGGCGAGCCTGTTTCTGATCCGCCAATCGAACCAACTCGTCTACATTCCCGACGACGGCACGATCGAGTTCTCCGACCCCAGCCAATCGCAAGGTTTTGAGACGCGCATCAACGCGCGCCTCACCTCCAAGCTGATCCTCAACGGCGGCGTCACCAAGGTCACCAACGCCTACTTCCGCGACACCAACCCACGCGTCTACCTCGACAGCGCCCCCCGCTTTACCGCCAACGGCGGCCTCACGCTGGCCGACTGGCGAGGCTGGAGCGGTTCCCTGCGCATGCGGGCCATCAACCACTACCCGCTCGACGGCATCGACCAGACGATTGAAGCCGCCGGGCACACGGTGTTTGATTCGGCGATCTCGCGCGAGATCACTCACAAGGTCTCGGTCAGCCTGGCGGTGGACAACCTGTTTGACCGCGAATTCTTCGAGACGCAGAACTTCTTTGAGTCGCGCGTCACGCCGGACGCGCCCGTGGTCGAACGCATCCACGCGACTCCGGGCTTCGGCCGGACGATCATGGTGGGGCTTACGTTTCGCTTCGGCGGCAAGTAGGGCGCTGCGCTTACAGCTCCCGCACGCTGCGATTCGAAACCAAGAAGGCGACCGCTACCAGGATCATCAGCGTCCCCAGCACCGCTACGACCGCGGGCGCGCCGTAGTCCCGTGCCGAGTACCCGGCCACCGGCGGCCCCAGCGCACTCGAACCGCGGAACGACATCATGTAGACGCTCATGATGCGTCCGCGCATCTGCTCGCTCACGATCAACTGCACGAGCGACGTAATCGAGGCAAAAACCGCCAGCACCGCGCCGCCCGCCACAAACAGCATCAAGCCCGCGAAGTAGACGTTCGTCGTCAGCCCGAAGGCGATCAGCGCCAGCCCCAGCAGCACCTGCATCGAGAGCGCTCGGCGTCCCTTGTGCGGCCGATCGCCCAGCCAAGCCACAAACAGCGCGCCGACGACGCCGCCGAAGGCGAACAGCGCAAACAGGTAGCCCAGGCCCTTCGCGTCGAAGCCGTAGACGTCCTTCGCGAACGCCGGCAGCAGCGTCGTCATCGGGACGCCCAGGAACGCCGTCGCCATCGCCAGGATCACCAGGCCGAGCATCGAGCCCTTGGTGTAGACCACCGCCAGGCCCTCCTTCAGGCTGTGCAGCACCCGCGGGTGCGACTTCGCCGGGATGAACTTCTTCGGCAGCATCGCGAGCGAGAAGATCACCGCCAAGAACGACAGCCCGTTGATCCCAAAGCAGGCGCCCGGCCCGAGAACCTCGAAGGCGATCCCGCCGATCGGGCCGCCGATCGCGCGCGCCGTATGGAACTGCGTCGACATCAGCGCGATCGCGTTCGGCACGTCCTTCTTCTCGACCAGCGACGGAATCAGCGCTTGATAGGCGGGCCCGCCGAAGGCCTGCCCCGTGCCCGTCACGAAGGCCGCCGCCAAGATGTGCCAGATGGCGATGGCATCCGCCCAAATCAGCACGGCCAGCGTCAGCGCCGAAGCCATCTGCACCAACTGGGACCCGATCAGCAGCTTGCGCCGATCGAAGCGATCGGCCGCCACGCCGCCCAGCAGCGAGAACAGCAAGATCGGGATGTTGTTCAAGAAGAAGACCAGCCCGAGCAAGAACTCGTCGTCGGTCAGTTTGTAGATCAGCCAGCTCTGGGCGATCTCCTGGACGAACGACCCGGTCGTCGAAGTAAAGGCCCCGCCCCACATCAACCGGAAGTCGCGGTAGTGGAACGCCTGGAGCGTCTTCTTGAAATGGCCCGGGGACGGCTCGGCTGGAGCGGCGTCAGAGTCGGTCGGCTGTTGGGGGGCGCTCATCCGGCGGAGGGGCGACCCTCTAGTTTGGCATGGCGGTCGGAGCGGGCGCGGCGTTACCGGCCATCGTCAAACCACCCCGCGCATGCCGCGCTTGAGCAGCGGCGAAAGCAACAGCAGGAACAGCCCGGTCCCTACGCCCACATAGGTCAAGAACAGGAACAGTTCCGAGTAGATCTCGAGCGACGAAGCCAGATCCGCGGTCTCCGCCGAACCCGTATCGATGGCGGCGATCTTCCCCAGCCGCGTCGCGACCGTCTCCGACAGCGACGTCGCCAGGAACCAGGTCCCCATCGCAAACCCGACCACGCGCTGGATCGACAGCTTCGTCACCGCCGACAACCCGACCGGCGATACGCAGATCTCGCCCATCGTGTGCAACAGGTAGGCCAATACGAGCCAGACGAGCGCCGTCTTCGTACCCGCCGACTGCGCGGAGGAGATGCCGATGACCAGCGCGCCGAATCCCAGTCCGGCCAGAATGATTCCCAACGAGAACTTGACCGGCGTCGAGGGCTCCAGACTCTTGCGGCCCAACACGCCCCAGAACCAAGCGAATACCGGCGCCAGCAGGACGATGAAGATGGGGTTCAGCGAGCCGAGCTGCGATGCGCGCACCTCCGCTCCGCCAAGCGTCCGGTCGACGCCGCGATCGGCGAACAAGGTCATGCTGCCCGCCGACTGCTCGAACAGCGCCCAGAACACCACGCTTGAAAGGATCAGCACCGTCAGCACCGCCATCCGGTAACGGTCCTCCACGCTGCCCTTGAGGAACGAGTAGACGAGCAACCCGGCGACCGAGACCCACAGCAGAACGTTCTGCATGACGTAGACGACCGGCTCATGTCGCACCAGATGCCAGACCGCGTAGAGCAGCAGGATCGAGACCGCGTAGATCAGCGCTTCCTTGCTCAAGACGCCGAAAAACTTCTCGCGCAGCTTGGCCGGATCGGGCGGATCCGAGACGCCGTAGAAGTACTTCTGCCCGCCGAGAAACGTAATCAGACCGAGCACCATGCCGATTCCGGCCGCGCCGAAGCCGTAGCCCCAGCCGTAGGTCTCGCCCAACCAGCCGCAGATCAGCGTCGCCAGCAGCGAGCCCAAGTTGATGCCCATGTAGTAGATCGTGAAGCCGCGGTCGCGCCGCGGATCGTTCTTCGCATAGAGCTGCCCGACGATCGCCGAGATGTTCGCCTTCAAGTAAGCGACGCCGGCGATGATCAACGACAGCGCGAAGTAGAAGACGTTCAACGCCTGCTCGTCGCGGATGATGACGCTCTCCTGGAGCGTCGTGCCCGCGGTCAGGATCTCGCCCGACGGCAAGGTCAGCGTCTCCTGGAGCGTCGTACCGGCAGCGTACTCGACGGCCTGGAAACCCTCGTAAGCCATCGCCGCGTGCCCCAAGCAGAGCAGCACCGCGCCGAAGACGACGGCCTTGCGCATTCCGAGATAGTTGTCCGCCAAGATGCCGCCGATCACCGGCAGCGCGTAGACCAATCCGGCGTAGGAGCCCAACACGTCGTAGGCTTCGGCGTCGTTGAACAGGTGGTACTTGGTCAGGTACAGCAGCAGAAGGAACTTCATCCCGTAGAACGAGAAACGTTCCCAGAGCTCGGTGGCGAAGCAGACGAACAGCCCTTTCGGGTGGCCGAGGACTTCTTCGTGTTGCGAGGGATCGAGTGCGGACATACGTGCTCTGTTGGAAGGCTCGGAGTGTAGCAGGCGCCTAACCCTCGAAGCGCCTCCACTCCGGCCCCGCGGGTTCATAGCCGATGCCGGGTCGATCGAGGACCTGCAAGCGGCCGTTTCGTAAATCTTCAGCGGGGGAGACCGATTCGGCTCGCCAAGGAACCTCGCCGTAACCGAACTCAAGGATACGGAAATTGGGAATGGAAGCGCAGACGTGCGCCGCCGCCATATTGCCCACGGGACTCGCCGGCCCGTGCGGCGCGACGTCCATTCCGGCCGCTTCGCCCAACGCAGCGATCTTTTTGAGTTCGCTCATCCCGCCGCAAAATTTTACGTCCGGCATCAAGATATCGACCGCTCCGCCCGCGACGTAGGGCAAGAACTGATGCACGCCGAACAGTGACTCGCCGCCCGCCGTCGACATCTTCGCCTCGCGGTTGACCGCGGCCAAGTCGTCGATCTCCGGCGTCACCTCCTCCAGCCAGTAGAGGCCGTAGGGCTCCAAGCGCCGGGCGACGTCGAGCGCTTGCTCGCGGTTGAATCGGCCGTGCGCGTCGAGCAGTAGATCCCGCTCCGGCCCAATCGCTTCGCGTACCGCCGCGGTCATCTCAAGACCCTCAGCCGTCATCCGGTCGCGCTCGGGCCCGTCCGGCGTCGAGCGCGGCATGTGATCGAACGGCGCCAGCTTGAAGGCGTCGAAACCGCCCGCGACGGCGCGTCGCGCATTCTTGGCGAATCCCTCCGGCGTGCGCTCGTCGCCGCGCGTCATGCGGTTGATGTTGGCGTAGTTGCGCACCTCGTCGCGCAGCTTGCCGCCGAACAGTTCATAGCAGGGTACGCCGAGCGCCTTGCCCTGCAAGTCCCACATCGCCTGCTCGAGCCCGGCGAAGGCGACGGCGTGCGGACGCTGTTGTCCGCGACCGAGCGAGCGCGATCGCTTCTCGAGCGGTAACGCTGCCTGACGTAAACGTTCGATCTCGAAGACGGATCGGCCGCGCATCCCCTCGAACAACCGTCGCGCCACTTGCGTCGCGAGGGTCGGGACGGCGGCGTTGTGGGTCGCGTCGCCGATGCCTGTCAGGCCCGACTCGGTCGTCAGCCGAAACAGCACCCAGGAGCGTGGCCCGACCTTCGCCGTCAGCACGTCGAACGATTTCAGCCGAACGTCCCGCGGCGCGACGGCTGCAGCCCTCTCGACGAGCCCCAGCGCGGGTAATCCCAGCGCGGCGCAAAACACTTCGCGTCGAGTCATGAGAAAGAGTCTAGCCCGCCTGTAGCCGCGCTACCGGTCGCCCGTCGATCGAGCCGCGCGCCAGGCACAAGACTTCGGCAGATTGGACGACCGAAGATCCGCGTCAGCCTAGGACCGTTTCGGCGTCGAGGACTTTGGCGACGGCGTGGATAACGGAGGCGATGCGAAACGCGGCCAGGACTTGATCGGCGCCGAGGCCCTTTTCGCGCACCACCTTCTCATGCGAGTCGACGCAGGCGCCGCAGCCGTTGATCGCCGAGACGGCGAGGCACCAGAGTTCGAAGTCGACCGGGTCGGAGCCGTGGGTTCGGATAAGGTTCATACGCAGCCCGGCGCGCATCGTCCCGTACTCTTTGTTGGAGGCGAGGTGCAGCGTGCGGTAGTACACGTTGTTCATCGCCATGACGGCGGCTGCGGATTGCGCCGCGTTGTAGGCGGTCTCGTCGAGGTGCTGCTTGGCCTCTTCGGCTACGGTCGTGAGGACGTCTTCATTCGCGACGGCGTGGGCGCAGGCGAGCGCCGTACCCCAGAGTTGCCGCTTGGTCAGTTCGGGCTGACTGAGAACCGTGCCTAGGTTGAGGCGGAGGTCCTTGGCGTAGTCGGGGATCGTTTGGCGTAAGTCTTCGATGCTCATGGGGCTTTCTTATTGGGTTGGAAATCTGGATTTAGAAAGTAGGCGGGGGCGCTCGGATAAGAAAGCGCCCCCGCTCATGGTCGGAATCAGAGAAGGCGGGTTAGACGTTCAGCGTCTCGTCGCCCTTCTCCCAGTTGCAGGGGCAAAGCTCGTCGGTCTGGAGGCCGTCGAGCACGCGCAGGACTTCTTGGGGGTTGCGGCCGACCGAGAGGTCGTTGACCGAGACGAAGCGAATCACGTCGTCGGGATCGACGATGAAGGTGGCGCGTTGCGCGACGCCGGCGCCGCGGTCCAGCACGCCGAGGTCGGAGGTCAGATCACGCTTGACGTCGGCCAGCATGGGGAAGGGCAGATCCTTCAAGTCTTCGTGGTCGTTGCGCCAGGCGCGGTGGACGAACTCGCTGTCGGTCGAGCCGCCGAGCACCTGGGCGTCGCGGTCGGCGAACTCCGAGTTCAGCTTGCCGAACGCGGCGATCTCCGTCGGGCAGACGAAAGTAAAGTCCATGGGCCAAAAGAAAACGACTTTCCATTTGCCCGAGTAGCTGCTGTTGTCAATGTCGGCGAAAGCCTTGTCCATGTCCTTCGTCGTATCGACGCAGGCTTTCAGTTTGAATTCGGGGAATTTGTCTCCAACTCCTAGCATGGGTTCTTTGTCTCTCCTTCCTGTGGGTTCAATGGGCGGGTCGCCTGGACGACCCCAAAAAAGTCTTTCTTAGTCGGCCGCCTTTCGGCAGTCCGGGCAGAGGCCGTGGACCTCCACGTGGTAGTGACGAACTTCAAAGCCGTGCGGCTCGTGATTGCGCGCCTTCGCCTTGTCGAGAGCGGCGTCGTAGTAGTCGACCACCTTCTTGCACTGGACGCAGACCAGATGGTGGTGTCGATCGAGATTGGCGTCCAGTCTGCTGGTCTGGTGGAGCTTGCTGACCTCTTCGAGCAAGCCGAGTTCGATGAACTTGTGGATGTTGTTGTAGACCGTTGCCTGCGAGATGGAGGGGATCTCGCGGCGGACGCGTTCGTAGACGGCTTCCGGGCTCGGATGGTCCTCGCTTTCGGCCAGCACGCGGTAGATCACGCGCCGCTGATGCGTAGCCGAGACGCCGGCTTCGGTGCAGCGCTCGACGAACGATTCGAGGCGTTCGGTCAGGCGTTCAGTTAGACGTTCGGTGAGGTGTCCCGCAGTCACAGTCGAGAAGTTCTCAAACGAGAATTATTATTGTTTGCGAACAATTCTCACCTTGTCAAGTTCTGTCCAACCTTCCCGGTCGGCGCTCAGCCGATGTAACGTCTTGGCGCTCGCGAAAGATTGACGTTCCCCCAAGCGCGCGACGAGTGATATTCTCCGAGCATCATGCGACTGTCCCTCTTCGCAGCATCGGTCCTGGCGACCGCTCTCTTCCTGGCGTCCCCCGCCTCCGCGCAGAAAGGCGTGGAGGGGCTGAACGGCCTGTTTCGCAACGATTTCAGCGCCGTGATCCAGCAGACCTCGACGACGCCGGTCTCGGCGCAGCACGGGGCTGACTTCGTGACGTTGGACGCGAACCGTCCGGCGGCGCCGAACACGTTCATCACGATCTTCGGTCCCGTGAGCCCGGATTCCCCCGCGCAGGCGACGGGCGGCTCGGGCGCGATCGTCAACGAGACGACCGATTGGGGGCAGTTCTTCGTCGACGGGCAGGCGCCGACGACGCTGGGCGGCGTGCAGGTGATGGTGAACGGCGTGCCCGCGCCGATCGCGTTCACCGGACTGGCGGACGACTTCAACGCGACGGCGGACCAGATCAATCTGGTGGTGCCGGCGGCGACGTCCGAAGACGGCATGCTGCTGATCGACGTGATCAAAGACGGGACAAGCGTCGGTTCGACGATGGTTCCGTTGGGGACGCTGTCTCCGGCCCTGTTTGCCGCCAGCGCGTTCCAGCGCGACGGGAACACGTTCCTCGCCGCGACCTCGGCCGGCTTCCAGATCCTGCTGCCGCCGGAGCTGTTGCAGCCGGGCAGCGGCGTACGCGCGGCGCGATCGGGTGAGACGATCATCCTGTTCGGCACCGGGTTCGGCGGGACGACGCCCGACGTTCCGATCGGGCAGATCGTGACCGTCCTCTCGCAGTTGAACGAGCCGCCGACCGTGACGATCGGCGGGATGTCGGCCGCGATCGTCTTCGCCGGGTTGGCGCCGAACTTGGCCGACGTGTATCAGTTCAACGTCGAGGTGCCGCAGTTGGCGGACGGCGATCACGAGGTGGTGATCGAGTTGGGCGGCGTGAGCACGCCTTCAAACTTCGTGATCCCGGTGGACAACTCGACCGCCGCGGTGGACGTACCCTAGTCCTCGATGATCCGTCGGTAGAAGGCTTCGTAGCGATCGACTTGCGCGGGTTGGGCGAACTGCTCGGCCCGCGCTCGTGCGTTGGCGCGCAGTTCCGGGCGGTCGAGCATCTCGAGGGCGGCCGCGCCCATGGCTTCTACGTCGCCGACGGGGAACAGCCGACCCGAAGCCTCGTCGACGAGTTCCGCGACGCCGCCGACCTGGGTCGCGACGACAGGGACTCCGGAGGCCATCGCCTCGAGCGCGGCGAGCCCGAAACTCTCCTGCTCGCTCGGGAGCAGGAACAGGTCGAGCTGCGGAAGCAGCGATTCGACTGCGTCTTCCGACCCGAGAAACGTGACGTAGTCGAGGACGCCAAGCTCGTCCGCAACGGCGCGAGTGGGTTCGAGTTCCGGCCCGTCGCCGACCATCAGCAAGCGCGCCGGACGTTCACGGCAGATACGCTGGAAGACGCGCACCACGTCGGGAGCCCGTTTGACCCAACGAAAGTTCGAGAGGTGGCCGACCAGCGCCTCGTCCGGGCAAGCGTAACGCCCGCGGAGTTCCGCGTCGCGTTTGGCGGGGTGGAAGCGTTCGAGGTCGATGAAGTTGTGAATGGTCTCGATTGGGCACTCGACGCAAAAACGTTCCGAGGTTTCACGGGCGAGGTAGTCGGAGACTGCGGTGAGGCCGTCGCTTTGTTCGAGGCTGAAGCGAGTGATGTCGTAGAAGGTCTCGTCCATGCCGAGCAGGGTGATGTCGGTTCCGTGCAGGGTGGTAGAGAGTTTGGGGGCCGCGCTGCCGAGCATCTGGCGGGCGAGGTAGGCGCTGACGGCGTGGGGAATGGCGTAGTGCGCGTGGATGAGGTCGACGGGATGCTCGCGGCAGAGCGCGGTGAGTTTGGTCGCGAGTGCGAGCGTGTAGGGCGGGTATTTGAACAGCGGATAGCGAGCGATCTGAACTTCGTGGAAGTGGACGCGTTCAGGCGGAGCGGCGGCTCGCACCGGCCGCATGTGGCTGACGATGTGCACCGTGTGGCCGCGGCCGGCGAGCGCGACGCCGAGTTCCGTCGCAACGACGCCCGAGCCGCCGACGGAGGGGTGGCAGACGACGGCGATGGTCAGCGGTCTTTCCATGGCTCATGGTCGTACAGCCCGACGACGTCGTCCACGGGAAGCGGGAGCGCACTCGAGAAAGGTTCGCCGTAAGCGACGCCGATCAGCGAGCCGAAGTATTTTAGGGTCGCCTCGATCGAGGCTAAGAAATCCTTCGATGCAATTCTTAGTGCGGAACCTTTCTCTTGTCTTGCGCCGAATTGCGATTGGTAACAGCGCACGGCTTCCATTCGCTGGTCAAAGACGGGCGTGACGTCGACGACTAGATCGGGCTTGAGCGGGCGAGAAGAGAAGTGATGGAGTAAGGCGCCGGGTTTGTAACTCGGAATATGGGGTTCAAACTTTCTTATGCCACAGAGATAGAAACTGTTTGTGAGCAGATGCGCGAGAGCGACGTGGTCGGGGTGGTGATCTTCGACCCGCGGACCGACGACGACGCGGGGGCGCAGCTCGCGGATGACGCGCACGACCGAGCGGCGATTCTCGATCGTATCTTCGAGGCCGCCGTCGGGGAGACCAAGCTGAATTCTCTCCGATAGGCCGAGGACTTTGGCCGCGGCGGCGGCTTCGTCGGCGCGGATCTCGGGCGTGCCGAGACTTCCGAGTTCGCCGCGAGTCATGTCGACGACGGCGGTCCGTTTTCCTTGGGTGGCGGTCTTGGCGAGCAGTCCTCCGGCGCAGAGCTCGGCGTCGTCGGGGTGCGCGCCGAACACCAGCAGTTCGCAGGGCTCAGGAGCTTCGCTCATTCGATGCCCAATTGTTCCAGACGACGGTAGAAGGTGGCGCGGCTGACGCCGAGGATCTTTGCGGCGCGGGTGCGGTTGCCGTCGGCCTCGTCCATGGCCTGGCGGTAGCGCTCGCGCTCTTCGTCCGGTGTGGCGGCCTTACGGTTGGCGGCGCCGGCGACTTCGGGCGGAAGATCGCCCGGCTCGATCTCGCCGGTGCGACAGCGAATGACGGCGTACTCGACGGCGCTGCGCAGTTCGCGGACGTTGCCGGGCCAAGGGTACTCGGTCAACCGCCGGACGGCTTCCCGCGTGAACCCGCGGATGGGGCGGCCGGTGATGGCGCTGAACTCCTCCAAGAAACGCGTGCCGAGCAGGACGACGTCTTCCCGGCGTTCGCGCAACGGCGGGATACGCACGCGAGCGACGCGGATGCGGTAGAGCAAGTCGGCGCGAAAACTCCCGTCCTCGACGCACTGGGCGAGGTCGCGATGCGTTGCGGCGACGACGCGCACGTCGACGGGGCGGGGGCGGGTGTCGCCAAGGCGGACGATCTCACGCTCCTGCAGAACCCGCAGCAGACTGGTCTGGACGGCGGGCGGGACGTCGCCGATCTCGTCGAGGAAGAGCGTACCACCGTGGGCGGCTTCGAAGACGCCTTTCTGATCCTGGACGGCGCCGGTAAAAGCTCCACGACGGTGGCCGAAGAGCTGGCTGGAGACCAGCGACTCGGACAGCCCGGCGCAGTTGACGGCGACGAACGGGCCGCTCGAACGGCGGCTGCGCTGGTGGAGAGCTTTAGCAACGAGTTCCTTGCCGCTTCCGGTTTCGCCTTCGATGAGTACGGTGGAATCGACGTCGGCGAAGAGCGCGATCATCTCGAACAGCTCTTGCATCGCGGCGGAGCCGCCGGACATGCCTTCGAACTCGGTGCGTTCTTCGAGCAGGTTGCGCAGGCGCGTCTCGTCGCTGACGTCGTATAGGAAAACGAGTGACCGGCCGGGACGAAGCGGGTCGTGACGGAGGTCGGCTTCGAGCGTCCGGCCTTTGGGCCGGGTGAAGGCGATCCGGTCGTCTCCGGTCTCCAGGTCGGCGAGCGCGCGTCTGTCGGCGGCGCGTGAAGCGATCTCGGGCCAGGGGCGGCCGTGGAGGTCTTCGGTCTCGCAGTCGAGTAGGGCGAGGGCGGGGGCGCTCGACCAGACGCAGCGACCGGTCTCGTCGACGAGCAGGGCGCCGACGTCGAGTTCATCGAGGACGAGAGCGAGGCCGTCGCGCGTGACGCGAAGCTTCTCGAGGCGCTCATCGATCTCGCGGCGGGCTTGAGCTTCAGCGGTGACGTCGCGAACGACGGCTAGGATCTCGTCGTCGCCCGAGCGCGCGAGACGCACCTCATGGCGCCGGTCGCCGTCGTCGTATTCAAACGTCTGCGAGGCGGAGGTATGCAGCGCGGCGTCGATGCGCGACAGCAACTCGTCAGCCGCATCGGCGGGGAGGCAGTCGTGGAGGTTGCGCTCGACCGGGCGCGGGCCGGAGTAGTCGACGCAGCGGCCGCCGGAGCCGAGGCGCAGCATGACGTCGGGCGCGGCGCTGAGGGTTTGGCGGGCGTCGCGTTCGGAGGCGCGCAGGGCGCCGGCGAGGCGAGAGAGGCGCTGGAAAGAGAGCGTCGTCTCGCGCGCTTTTTGGAGCGTGGCTTGGAGCTCGTCGAACTCGGCGCCGAGGCGTTCGAGGATCAAGATGCGCTCGTCTCGATGGAAGACGGCCGAGGCTTCCAGGCGACGCTCGGCGCCTTCGGGATCCGATTCGGTCCAAGGGCCGGAGCGGAGGACGGAGGCCTCGGCGCGATCCCAATGCTCTTCAGCTTCCTCCAGAAACGTGCCGAGGAAGAGGAAGCGTTCGTCGAGACGGGCGGCTTCGGGCGGGTCGCCGTCGAGGAAGTCGACGCACCAGCCGGGAAGCCGGTCAAGCGCTTGGAAAGTTCCGTCCGGGTTCCGGCAAAACACGGCGCGGTCGAGCGCTGCCGACAGGCCGTCGATGGGGGAGAACTTCATCGGGCGGCGAGCATCTCCTGGGCTAAACGCGCGAACGCTTCCTCGACGCCCGAACCGGTCTTGGCGCTCGTCTCAAGCGTCTGGTCGGCGAGCGTTTCCGGCGCCGCGATGCGCCAGTCGTCCCGGAGATCGGCCTTGTTGAGCAGAAGCAGACGGGGTTGCTCGCCGATCTCCGCACGTACGCGCTGGTCCAGGTCGAGAGCTTTCGCCATCGTCTCCTTGCGGGTCGGATCGACGACGAGGAAGTAGCCGGCGGCGCCGCGCAGGTAGCTCATGCGCAGTTCGGCGTAGTCGTCCTCGCCGGAGACGTCCCAGAGGATGAGGCGGACTTCGACGCCCCCGACCGTCAATTCCTTCTTGGAGATCTTGACGCCGATGGTGGTCAAGTAACGGTCGGAGAACTCGCCCTCGACGAAGCGGCGGGTGAGGCTGGTCTTGCCGACGGCGGAGGCGCCGAGCAGGCAGATCTTCTTGGAGATCACTGCGCGCCTCCCGGAGTCAACGTGACCTCAATGCTGACCTGGCGGCCTTGATCGGTCGGGGCGGCGACGCTCGACAACTCGGCGGGCGCGCCGAAACGGACGAGGCGTTCGCGGACGACGTCGGCGCGTTCCTGGCGCAGCTCTTGGTTCGTCTCCTCGTTGCCCGCTTCGTCGGTGGAGCCGATCACGCGCGCCTCCCAGCGCATCTGAGCCTCGGCGGCCTTGTCGGCGAGCGCCGCTAGCGAGGCGGCGGCGGACGCAAGTACGGCGTCCTGCTCGGGGCGCAATTGCGCTTCGCCGGTGTCGAAATCCAAACGAATTCCCTGGACTCTCGCCGCCAATTCGCGCGCTTCATCCCGTGCTCGGGCGGCTACGATCTCGGGATCGAGCGAGAGGTAAGGGCGCGTTTCGAGGGCGACGTCCTCTTCGGCCAACTCGGCGCCGGAAAGCAGGTCGGCGGGGTTGCGAGCGAGCGGATCGGCGAGCAAGACGGCGGTGCGTCGGCCGTCGCGCTTTCCGCTCTCGACGACGACGAGGCCAGGCTCGTCTTCGAGCGCCGCCAGGTACTGATTCCAGCGCGTCGAGTCTTGCCAACGATGGAAGAGCCAGAAGCCGAACAGGCCGAGCAGCGCGGCGGCGGCGAGCCAGACGACCACCGGCGTCTTTTGGGCGCGCGGGAGGAGTTCTTCTTCGAGGCAAGCTTCAAGCCGCGGTTGAGCCGCCTCAAACGGCGCCGGGTCCCCCGAAAAATCGCGGAGCTGTTCGCCATAGTCGGCGTGGACGTCGGCGAGCGCGTCGTTGATCACGGCGCGGACGCGGCGGGGCGCGGCGCCGCGGATGACGGCGGCCAGCACGGCGCGCGGGCCGCGCTCGATCCAGACTTGAAAGTCGCCGACCTCCAGACGGTCGAGCTCTTGCGTGCGCTCGACGGAGAAGGAGTCTCGGACGAAGTCTTGGATCGCGGTCAGCATCCCCGACATCAGGTCCTCGTCGCGAGCGGTTTCGGCTTGGGCGGCCGCTTCGAGCAAGATGCCCGTTTCGCGGTGGATCAAGAAGACCTGCTCGACGCGATAGACGAGGCTCTCTTCAAGTGCGATGTCGGCGACGGAGCGGCCGGTGCGAAAAGCCTGCCAGCGCCACTTGAGGCCGCGCGCGGTGAAGCTCTGTTCGGTGACGCGATTGAACGACTCGACCAAGCCGCGGACGGCGCTCGCGACCGCCTTGCGAATCATCGGCCCGAGGATCGGGTAGATGACGTCGACGACGACTTGCGGATTGCGGCGGACCGATTCGCGCAGGCCGCGTTCGATCACGGGCGTGAAGGCGCGGGCGGCGCGCGGGTCGTCGCGGGCGATCGCTTCGGGCAGCGCTTCGGCGACCTCTTCGACGCGGCGCTGACGATCTTCGAGGCGCTGGTCGATCGCCTCGATGCGCTCCTGCTCCGGCGTCAGCAGAAGCCGTCGGAGCCGCTCCAGATCGTCGGAAGACCTCAAGGCCTGGATCACTTCTTGGACTTGGATTTCGCCGCGGGAGCCCCGTCGCCGTTCTCCAGTCGACCGGCGACGTCGCGCAGCATCTGCGAGAGGGCTTCGCGGTCGGTCTTGGCCGCGGTGAGTTCTTCGAGGCGTTTAGCGATCTCGTGGCGCGCGTCGGCCAACGCGTTCTCAAGCGCCTCGCGGTCGCGCAGGGCGCTGTCGCTGAGTTCTTTGGCGCGCTGTTCGAGCGAGCGGGCGAGATCGTTGGCGGCTTCGTCGTGCTTGTCGCTGTTGTCGGCGAGGCGCGATTCGAGTTCGGCGAAGCGCTTGCGGATCTCGTCGTGGAGCGCTTTCGATTCGGCGAGCAGGCGCTTTTCTAACTCGGCGAAGCGCGTCTCATACTCGGCCATCTGTTGGCCGAAGATGATGTCCCGGATCTGGTCGACGCTGGCGCCGGGCGCGGGGGCCGCGGAGGCCGCTGATTGGGGAGCGGCTTTGGGTGCTTTACTCAATGGTCTTTGCTCCTCCGGCGCGCTGGGAATTCAACGGAGTTGGCTGCGCGAAGGCCGCTCCTTTCGCGGGAATTGTATCAAAGTACCCAGGAAATCACCGGCGACATACAGTAAGAACACGTGCCGGGCGGATTGCGGTCGGGGAAGGCTTGGGCGGCGCTGGCGATCGGCGCCGCGGCGGCGGCGTGGGCGGGCTGGATCTGGCTCGGCGCGGACGAGGTCCTCAAGCAGAGTCGAGAGGCCGCGGACCGAGCAGGACGGATCGATTTGCTGCGCACGCCGGTGGGGGCTCCGCCGGCCCATGCAACTCCGTTGGCGGCCGTGCTGGACGTGCGGGCGGCGGTCGAGTTCGCAGGCGGCGTCTACCTCGCGGGCGCGGGCGGCGTCGAGCGCTATTCGGCGGCCGAGGGCGCTCTGGAGCGACGTTGGAATACGGGGTTTGAGCTGCCGCGGGCTCGCGTGACCGGGCTGGCGGTCGGTATCGACCCGGGGAGCGGGCGGCGGACGGTGCTGGCTTCGACGGCGGGGGAGGGCGTTCTGGTCCTTGAAGACGGCGCGCGGTGGGAGCAAGCGCGCGCCGCCGCAGCCGAGCTTCGCGACCTGACCTGCCTACTCGCGCTTGACGACGGGCGTATCTTGCTCGGGACCGAGCGGGCGGGCGTGCTGGTTTGGGACGCGTCGGGCGCGGCGCCGCTGCACCCGGAGCTGGGCGAGCTGGCGGTGACGGTTTTGGCCGGAGAGCCGGGACGGATCTGGATCGGGACGCTCGACGAGGGCGTCCTATCGCTCCAGGGCGGCTCGATTGAGCGCTATTCGACCGAGCAGGGCGTGCCCGATGTACGCGTACTGTCGTTGTCGTCAGCAGGGGATCGCGTCTACGTCGGGACGGCGGCGGGCGTGGCGGAGATCAGCGAGGCGGGCGTCGAGCGGACCTTTGCCGAGGGCGTCATCGCGGCCGCCGTGGCCATAGAGGGCGCGGGCGACGGCGAGCGGCTGTGGGTCGGGTCGTTTGATCAGGGGACGGCGGAGATCGATCTTCGCCGGCGGAGCGCGGCGCGCTCGGCAAGCTGGCTCGACGAGCCGCGCGAGGTGCGTGCATTCGCCCGGCTGGGCGAGGAGCTGTTCGTGGTGGCGGCGGACGGGGCGCGATCGCTCGAGTCCGACGCGGCTTTCCAATCGGATGCGACCGGGTTGCGCGACCGGAACATCTCGGCCCTGCTGGAAGATTCGCGCGGCCGCTTGTGGGTCGGGTACTTCGATCGCGGACTGGACGTCTTGGCCGAGGACAGGCGGCGGCTGTTCTCGATCGAGGACGATCTCGTCTTTTGCGTCAACCGTTTGGTGGAGGACGTCGACGAAGAGACGGTGTACGTGGCGACAGCGAACGGTTTGGTCGCATATTCGATGGACGGGCGACGGCGGCAGGTCTTGGGCAAGAAGGACGGCCTTTTCGCCGACCACGTAACGGACCTCGTGCGGCATGGCGAGGGGTGGGCCATCGCCACGCCGGCCGGTTTGAATTTTTGGGGCGATGCGGGCGTGCGCGGCGTCTATGCCTTGCAGGGCCTAGTGAACAATCACGTCTATGCACTGGCGGCGCGCGGCGAACGGCTGGCGGCCGGGACCTTGGGCGGGTTGTCGTTGCTCGCGGGTGAACGCGTCGAGCGCAGCCTCTCGACCGCCGACTCCGAGCTGGGCCACAACTGGATCGCCGCAGCCGAGGCGACCGAAGACGGCTGGTGGCTCGGCACCTACGGCGCGGGCGTCCAGGCTCTCGGGCCGGACGGGCGATTGACGTCGTACCCGGATATGGCGGGCGTGGAGATCAATCCCAACGCGCTCGACGCGGCCGCTCCCGCGACCGCCGGGACTTTGGACCGCGGCGTGCTGCTCTATGACGCGGACGCCGAAAGATGGACCGCTCGCCAACAGGGCCTGCCCTCGCCGAACGTGACCGCCGTAGAGCGCGGGCGGACGCGAATCTATTTGGGAACCGACAATGGTCTAGTCGCCTGGGCGGCCGACGGGTTAGTCTTCTGATAGTGCTTTCGGGCCTGAGTCGATTTTTCCTTGTCGCGACGATTTTTCCGGCGCTGGCGGCCGGGGATGCGGGCGTGCTGCTGGAGCAGGGCTCGTCGCAGTCCGATCCGTCGCGGCTGTCCTTGGCGGAGATGGCCGTCGACGTCCGCATCGACGACCAGACGGCGCGGGTGCGCATTCGCCAGATCTTCTCCAGCCACGTCGGCGCCGTAACGGAAGGGCGCTGGGAGTTCGCGCTGCCCGAGTCGGCGGCCGTCTCCGATTTCGCGGTCTGGGACGGGGTGACGCGGATCCCCGGCGTGATCTTGGAGCGGCGACGAGCGCGCGAGATCTATGAGGAGTTGCGCGCGCAGGCGATCGACCCGGGGCTCTTGCAACAAGGCGAGGGCGACGGCGCCGAGGCGGCGCGCAGTACAGTCTTCTCGGCGCGCGTGTCGCCGATCTTGGGCTACGGCTTCAAGCGCGTCGAGGTCGAGTACCACGAGCGCATCGCGGTCGAGGATCTGCGTTTGTACTTCGCGATCCCGTTGCGCCCGGAGGCCTACAACGCGCAGACGGCCGGACGATTGTCGGTGCGCTTGGAACTCAATTCGTCGCGAGGCTTGGCGGATTTTTCGCAGCGCGGAGACGCCTTCCCGCTGGAGGTGACCGAGCGCACCCCGCGGCGGATCTCGGCGCGGTTTGACGGCACGGACGTCCGTTTCGACGAGGATCTGGCGGTCGAGTGGAGCTTGGATCCGGCCTCATCAGGCGCTCTAGCGGTCGAGACCTATCGCGATCCGAACCCGGCGCCGGCGCACATCTCGTCGTGGCGGGCGCCGGACGCGGCCGCGCAACCGGGGTACTTTTTGGCGTCGATGTTGTTGCCTCCGCAGCAGTCGACGGCGGCAGTCGGCCCGGCGCCCCCAGGAGCGGGCGGCCCGCCACGCACGGTGACCGCACTGTTCGATACGTCGCTCTCGATGCAGTGGGACAAGCTGGATCGCAGCTACCGAGCGCTCGAGACGGTACTGCTCGGGTTACGGCCGCAGGATCGGCTCAATCTGATCGCCTATGACTCCGAGCCGCGCGCGTTCCGACCGGCGCTGGTCGCGGCGAGTCGCGACAACGTGGAGGCGGCGCTCACCTTCGTGCGAGCGTTGCCGATTCGCGGGCGGACGAACCTGGAAGCGGCCTTGACGGCTGGGCTCGAGCAGACCGCGAGCGGGGAGGGCGAGCGCTATCTAGTGCTGATCGGCGACGGCGGCGCGACCGGCGGGACGATCTCGAACGCAAGGCTGGCCGCGCGCTACGCCGAGTTGCGCGACGCATTGCCTGAAGGGCGACGTCCTCGCACGTACGTATTCGCGGTGGGCGACGAGGCCAACCTGCCGTTGCTGCGAATGCTGGCCGCGAACGACGGCTTGTTGACGCACGTCCGCTCCACGGAGCCGATCGGCTTCAAGCTGGCGGCGTTCACGTCGAAGATCGGGCGGCGGCCGGTGGAAGGTTTGCGGCTGACGGCGGACGCAGTCGACATGGTCTATCCGCTCGAGCCGGTGCGCTACTCGGGGTCGGTCGCTTCATGGGCGGGGCGCTATCCGCAGCCGCGTCCGGCGACGACGTTTCGGGTCCAAGGCGCCGACGCGGAAACCACCGTAGACCTGCCGGGGGACGATCGCGAAAACCCGGGCGTGGCGCGGCGTTGGGCCCGAGCGCGGGTAGACGCGTTGCTGGCCCAGATCGATCGCGAGGGCGAAGACGACGACCTGATCGACGAAGTCATCCATTGGTCGAAGCGGTTCAAGTTCGTCACGCCGTATACGTCTTTCCTCGCGGCGCCGCGCTCGTTGCTGCGGCCGCGGGTGATCCGCCCAGGCGATCCGATCTTGCGGGTCAAGGCGGACGAGACGGTCGTATCGGTGACGGCGCTGTTCCCGTTCGGGCTGGTCAAGAATTTGCGCCGGCTGGAAGGGGAAGACGTCTGGCAGACGCGCTTCCTGGCGCCGAAGGATACGCCCGACGGACGCCATGAAGTGCGGCTTTCGATGCGCGACGCGCAAGGCCGCGTGTTCCGCGAAACGAAGACGTTCTTGATTTCGAGCAGGCCGCCGACGGTGCGCGCGCGGCTGGAGAAACTCCGTTTCCGGCGCGGCGAGACGGTCGAGCTACGGGCCTCGGCGACGCGCACGACGCGCACGTTGACGGCGCGCATGTACGGAGTCCCTCCCGCGGCGTTGCGCTGGAATCCGGCCGAGAAACTCAATACCGGAAGCCTACGGATTCCGAACGATCTTCCGCCGGGCGACTATACGTTGCGGTTCACGGCGGAAGACTTTGCGCACAACATCGGCGTGGAGGAGGTGCAACTTGCGGTCCTCCCTTAAGCTGCTGCTGTGGCTGGCGACGGGCGCAGCAGCGGTCGCCAATCTGCCCGAGTGGGTGCGTCACATCGAGTCGGGCGGCGCGATCGAGGAGATCTTTTTCGCCGAGCAGCCGATGCCCGCGGGACCGGTCGACGTGCGGCGCTCGCCCGCGCAGACGCGGCCGCTGCTCGACCAAGCGATTGCGGCGGACCAGGAGCGCGCCCAACTCTACGCGCTGCGGGCGCGGGAGGCCGAGCGCGCGCTCGACTTCACCGCGGCCGAGGCGGACTGGCGCGCGTTCGCCGAGCGCGTCGACGATCCGGCCGAGGGGCAACTGGCGCTGGCCGACTTCTTCGAACGGCGCTTGCGCCCGGCCGAAGCCGTGGAGGCGTTGTCGGCCGTGGGGAGAGCGCCGGATTCGCGGCAGGACTCGCTGCGCATCGCCGACCAGCGCCGCTCGTGGAAGGCGTTCGAGCGCGCCGTGCGGCTGGCCGATGAGCACGCCTTGGCGCCCGACGTCCGGCTGGGCGCATTGGCGGCTTGGCTGACTCGGTTCCCCGAAAACGCGTTGCTCCACGAGCGGCGATTCGCCGCCTTGTTGGAGGCGGAAGAGTTCGCCGGGGCCGAGCAGGCGATCGCGGATTACGAGGCGCAGTTCGCCGGCGCAACCTCGGCGGTCTTGGCTTGGCGGGCGCGGCTCTCGGCTGCGCGCGATGGCGCCGACCAAGCGTTGGCGCTCTACGAGGCGTCGTTCGATCCGCTGTGGCCGACGGAAGTTTTTCAGTCGTACTTCGACTTGCTGGAAGAGGCGCAGCGGTTGGCCGAGCGACGTGACGAGGCGCGCGCGGGCCGGGCGACGGCGCCGTTGGAGATCGAGCACGCCGCTTGGCTATTCCACTACGCGCGACGCCTGTCGGACCGGCTATCGGCGGTGGCGGCGCTCGACTCCTACCTGCGCCAGGAGCGCACGGAGCCCTGGACGGCCCGTGAGTTGGAGGTCTTGGCGCGACTTTTCTTGCTGGAAAACGCGGCGAACGACGCGGCGCGTTGCTGGCACGGCCTGTACAGCTTGGGATCAGCGACGGCGCAGCAACGCGAGACGGCGCTCGCGGAATTGGCGTCCTTGTTGCTCTCCCGACCCGAGCAACCGATCGAACTCGGTTCCGAGGACTTGTCGCTCTATCGCGACGTGGCGACCGCGGATCAAGGGCCGGGATTCCTGAACGGGGCGCTGTCATTGCTGCTGAACGAGCAAGGGCTCGATTGGCAGTTTCGCAACCAAGACGCGGCGTCGCGCGCGTACTTCCGCCGCGGCAAGGGCGTCGAACTACTGGAGCGTTTGGACGCCGAATTTCCCGAGTCCGAACGGGCCGCCGCGCTGCATGCGCAAGTGGTCGAGGCGTTCGCCGTCTACGGCGACAGCGAAGCCGTGCTGACGCGCGGACAGGCGTTCCTCGATCGGTTCGCCGAGTCCGATGCGCGCGGCCGGATCTCATTGCGTATGGCCGAGGCACACGCACGGCTGGGCGATGAAGAGGCGGAGCTGGCGGCTTACGATCGGCTGCTGGCCGAACTGGCCGAGGCGGCTCAGAACGCGCCGCTCGGGCCCGGCGTCGTCACGAACTCCTTCGGCCGACGCAGCTACGGACCCGCCGCCCAGCCCCGCTCGCCCGAGTATGCGCGCGTGCTCGATCGCGCGGTGGCGCGTCGCGTCGCGCTAGGGCGTCCAGCGGACGCCGTGCGATTGCTGTTCAACGAGATCACGCGGAACCCCGACGACCCGGGGCTCTACGAGCGGCTGGCCTCTTTCCTCCAATCGAACGGGATGGCGGACCGGGTGGAGGGCGTCTATCGCTCGGCGATGAACCAGTTCGAGGATCGCTCCTGGCATCACAAGCTCGCGCGCTGGTATCTGCGGCGGCAGCGGGCGGTGGAGTTCGAGGCGTTGACGCGCGAGGTGACCGGCATCTTCTCCGGGTCGGAGCTGGAGGCCTATTTCACGCAGGTCGTCTCGGGCGGGATCGACGTGCGCGCCTACCTGGCGCTCAACCGTCTGGCGCACGATCGCTTCCCGCACAACTTGACCTTCGTGCGGAACCTTCTGCGCGCTTACCAGACGCGCGGCACGGCCAATCCGGCCGAGTGGGAACGACTACTGCGGCGGCATTGGCACGAATCGGACGATCTGCGCCGGCGCTTCTTCGCCTTCCTCAAGCGGTCCGGAAAGCTCGATCAGGAGCTGGCGCAACTCGAGGCCGCCAACCCGGCCGCGGCCCAGGAAAACTGGTCCGCGGCGGCGCGGCAGAATCCGGCCGCGGTCCAGTTCTGGGCCGAAGGCAAAACATGGAAGCGGCACTTCGAGGAGGCGGCGCCGGCCTTGCTGGCGTTGGCGACCGAAGCGCCGCTCGACGAGCCGGTCGCCGAACGGGCCTGGGCCGTGCACCGGTCGCTGGCCTATGAGAGCGCCTTGGCCGGAGACGTGGCGGCGGCGTTGGCCGATGCGGCGGCGAGCGCGCGGCCGGGCAATCGGCAAGTGCTCGCGCGGGTCGGGGATACGTTGGCCGACCGGGCGCTGTTCGATCGCGCGGCGCCCTACTGGGACCGCATGGCGCGCACGGCGCCGGGCAAACCGGAGGCCTGGGTCGACGCGGCGACGGTCTATTGGGACTACTACCAGTTCGACGATGCGGTGCGCATGCTGGACGAAGGGCGGCGGGCGCTGGAGCGGCCGGAGCTGTTCGCCTACGAGCGCGGCGCGATCGCCGAAGCGCGCGACGATCGTGCGGCTGCGGTGCGCGACTACCTTTCAGGCGCCTTGGCCGAGGAGACGAACTATCGCGCGCGCAATCGACTGTCGACGCTCTCGCGACGGGAAGGGTATCGCGACGTGGTGGAGCAGGCCACGGCGGCTCTGACGGCGTCGGCCGAGCCCGCGGCCAAAGCCGTCGAGCTGCGAGTCGACGTGTTGGCCGCGCAGCAACGCTTCGACGAGGTCGGCGAGTTGCTGGGCCAACTCGCCGCGCGGACCGAGTCGCGGGCTTTGCTCGATCGCGTCGATCAACTGGCGACGAATCGCAACCTGACCGAGGTCCGCGAGGTCGCGTTGCAGCGGCGGATCGAGCTGACCAGCGATCCGGTCGAGCGCATCTCGCGGCGGTTGGAGTTGGCGCAGTGGTACGAGGCGCAAGAGCGCGACGCCGAGGCCGAGCAAGTCGCGGCCGCCGTCTACCGCGAGCATCCGCTGCTGTTGGGCGTCGTGCGCAATCGCGTCGATCAACTGTGGCGAGCCGATCACGATCCGCGGGCGGTCGAGGTGCTGCTGACGGCGGCCGGTGCAGCGCACGCGGATCTCGCAGAAAAGTTCCGCTTGGAGGCGGCTCGGAAATCGATCGAGATCGAGCGCTTCCCCGAGGCGCGTGAAGTGCTGGACGCCTTGCTGGCCGAGCGGCCGTTCGAGCCGACTTGGCTCGCGGCGAAAGCGGATTCGTACGCGGCCGAGGGGCTCGACGGAGAGTTGGTCGCCTTCTACCAGCGGACGCTCGATGCGATCGACGAGGCGAGACCGGCCAACCGGCGAACGTTGACGGCGCAGCTACGGCGAGGCTTGATCCCGGCGCTCAGTCGGTTGGGCGAACATGCGGCGGCGGTCGACCAGTACGTCGAGCTGATCAACCGTTTCCCCGAGGACCGGGCCCTGGTCGAAGAGGCCGGACTGTACGCCGCCGATCACAATGCGGCGGAGCGCTTGGAGTCGTTCTACCTGCGGACGACCGAAGATTCGCCGCGCGACGTACGCTACCACCGGGTGCTGGCTTGGCTGCGGACGACCCTCGAAGATCCCGAAGGCGCCGCGGCGGCCTATGCGCGGGCGCTTGAGGTGCGACCGGATTCGACGGACCTGTGGGCGGCAAAAGCGTCGCTCGACGAGCGGCTGTTGCGCTTCGCGGATGCGCGCGAGGCCTACCAGAAGCTCTACGAGCTCGACTACGAGGCGCCGGAGTGGATCGAGCGCGTCGGCCTGAATGCGCTGCGGCAGGGCGACCAAGAGGCGGCGCTTGAGGCGTTGCGCTTGGCGCGATTGGAGGGGCGGCCGGAAAAGCCCGAGAACTACTTCGCGGCGGCGGGCGTCGCGGCCGATTGGGGGCTGCTTGAACAGGCGTACGAGTGGTCGGCCGAGGCGGCGCGTCTAGCGGGCGAGGATCTATTTTGGAGTTTCTCATCTGAAACTCAGAAATTCTTCGAGGTCGCGGTTCGCCTGCGTCGGCATGAGGACGCCTACCGGTTGGCGCGCGGGCTCTGGAAGCGGCCCGTCGCCGAACTGCCGTTCTACGTCTGGCAGGATTCGTTCCGGGCCTTGCTGGAGGCGGCGGGCGTCTACCTGGGGCCGGACGAGCAAGTCGTGTTCCGCGCCTTCTTGAACGACGTGCGGGCGCCGTTGCTGTCGGACGAGTATCGCCAGGCGCAATTGCCGGCGATCCAGACGGCGGGCCCGGCGGAGGTCGAGATCGCCTGGCTGCGCGAGTCGCTGCTGCGTCAGGCGGGGAGCGGCTTCGCGGCTTCGGACCGCCGGCGCTTGGAGTACCTCCAGCGGCGCCGGATGCAGCACGGCGAACTGATCGAGACGTTGGAGGCGCACTATGACGCGCACCCGGATCAACCGCGCCATCGCGTGATCTTGGCGACCGCGGCGCACGCGGCGCTCGACGCGGGAGACGATGACGAGGCGCTACGGCTCTATGAACGGTACGGCGTCGCGGCCACGGACGAGCGCTACCTGGACTTGCTGCTACGCCGAGATCCTGACCGGCTGGTGACGCTCGCGGCCGGCGGCGACCACGGCGAGGCGGCGGCGAATTTCGCGGTCTTGCAAGGGGACGCCGCGTTGGCGCGACGCGTAGTGACCGCCCACGCTCGCGGCAAGGCGCCGGTCTGGCGACAGGCATACATGGCGAGCGCGGGACTGTTCCATCGCGACGATTCGCCGCTGATCGCGCAAGCCTACGACGCGGCCGTGGCGGGCGGCCCGGTCGCTTCGCGCATCGGGCAATCGGTCGACCGGACCGAGCAGTTGGCCGGCGATCTCTGGTTCGCCTATGCGGCCGACTTCGGGACCTATCTCGACCTGACCCAGGCGCTCGCGGCGGCGGACTACCTGCCGGCCGAATTGGAACTCCGTCCGGCGAACGCCCCCGCCTATTCGACCTTGGCCGAGCAGGCGCTGGAAGCCGGCCGCCTAGCCGACGCGCGCGCGGACTTCGAGCACGTGCTTGAGCTGCGCGCGGATGATCCGACGGCGCTCGAAGGCCTGGGCGAAGCGGCCTGGGCGGCGGACGACCGCGCCGAGGCGGCGACCTATTGGCGGCGGGCCTTGGAGGCCTGGACGGCGCAGCTTGAAGAGCGTCGATTCGAACCGTCGCTCTGGGAGCGCGCGCCGGACTTGATCGCACGAGCGAGCGAGCGCGGCGCCGATCTGGCCGATGCTCCGGGCGCACTGCTGACGGCCTACGTGCGCGTCCAAGGGCCGTACCGCTTCGAGGCGTTTGCGCGCGCGGCTGGTCTGGAGCGGGCGGTCGAGCGAGCGGGAGACGCGCCGGATCCGGTCGGCTTCTTGCGGGCCTTGGAGGGCTACTCCTGGCTCTCGGACGCGCAGCGGGAGAGGCTGCTGCGACAGGCGTTGCGCACCGCGGCCGAGCGCGCGGCATCGGCGCCCGCGCCGTTGCGACCGATTCGCGAGCAAGAGCGGCGCACGATCGAAGTGGAGTTGCTGGGCTTCCTGCTCGACCGCGGCCGAACCGGAGACGCCGAGGCGCTGGGCGTCGACCGCGAGCGACTGCGCAACGAGCAACCCGTATTGGCTCTACGCTGGGCGGCGCAAGCGGGAGTGCTAGACGAACTGCTCGCTGACGGCGACTTTCCGGACTACGTCTTCCGCGAGGCCGCGTCGGACCTGCGGCGGTCGGGTCGAGACGCGGCGGCGCGCCGTCTGATGGAAGCGGCCTACGAACACGCGATCGCGCGGCGCGAACTGTCAGCCGCGAACCTGCTGGGCTTGGCCGAGATTCGGCTCGAGCAAGGCCGCGCCGAGGACGCCGAAGCGTTAGTCGACCGTCTCCTGCGAACCAGCACGGAACCGTTTGCGCATCATCTCGCCTCAGCCGATCTGCTGCGACGTTTCGGGCGCGATGCGAAAGCGCGCGAGATCGTCGAGGCCCGTATTCAAGCCGCGCCCTGGGACGCCGACGCGCGATTCCGCTTGGACCCGAGTGCCTTGCGCACGGACACGACGGCGCCCGCCCGGCTCCGCTTCCCCGAACCGACGGCGACGCCTTCAACCGAAGCAGCGCTGTCGGCCGCACTCTCGCAAGACCCCGAAAACGTCGACGCGCGCACTGCATTGTTCTTGCTCCTAGCCGCCGACGGCCGAGACGCTCTCGCCGTAGAAGCCTTCCGACCGCTCGCGGACGGAACCAACTTGGCGTATCCGCTTGCGAGCCGCGAATCGGTCTACGACGACCGCGAACCCTACGCGAACGTTGAGCCGCTCGTTTCGCGAGAATTTCTCTCGACCGCGAAGCTCGACGACGAGCGACGCATCGAATTGCTGGCCGCGTTGACCGCCGCATTGGAGCGGCAGGGTCGTTTGCAGGCCGCCCAAACCGCAGCCGAACTGCGTGCCGGACTTGACGGCGAACGCTCGGACTTGGAGCGCATCTTGGCGAAGCGACGCGTCCACGTGGAGAACCTGAAGCGACGTCCCGTGATCCGCAAAGAACTCGATCTACGCCACGACGTACGGCCGAAGCTGACGGCCGCCGCCGGAGGTGCGCGATGACGACTCGGCGCATGTTGCTGGGCGGCGCGGTCGCGTTGGTCTTCGCCGCCACGGCCTGGATGCAGACCGCTTCGGGGCCCGCGGCGTCGGCGGCGCGCTTCCTCCCGGAGGGCGCCTTGCTGACGCTTGAGGCGCGCGACTTCTCGGGCACGTGGGCGGCCTGGGAAGCGTCGCCCGAGAAGGCGGCTTGGACTGCGAGCGACAACCACCAAGAGTTCTCGCGGTCGAAGCTGTTCTTGCGGCTCAGGGAGGCGCAGGGCGAGTTCGCGGCGGCCGCGGGCTTCGCTCCCGATTGGGATCTGCTGCGCGCCGTGGCAGGCGGCGAATCGGCCGTCGGACTCTACGACGTGGGCGAGCTGCGCTTCCTCTACGTGACGGAGATCGGCGCCGCGCGAGCGCTGGAGAATGCGCTGTGGCGCTCGCGTGCGAACTTCGAGCCGCGCGAGGCGGCCGGCCGAACGTTCTATGTCCGGCGCGATCCCGAGTCGGGCCGGGAGGCGGCGTTTGCGGCTGCGGGCGATCGGCTGGTGCTCGCGACGGCCGCGGATCTAGCAGCGGGCGCGCTGGCGTTGATCGCCGACGAATCCTCGCGCGGCGTGACGGATGCGGACTGGTATCAAGCGGCGATCGCCGAGCACGGCGCGCGGGGTATGCTGCGAGTCGTCGCCGATCTGCAACGACTCACGCGCACGCCGCACTTCCGCTCGTACTGGATTCAGCAGAACATCAGCGAGTTACGCACGTATCGGTCGTCCGTCGCCGACCTGGAGCTGACGGCGGAAGGCATCGCCGAGAAGCGTCGGCTAGTTCGTCTGGAAGCGACCGAGCCGGCGGGCGCGTCGACGGCGGCGCAGCTCCTAGCGCAGGCGCCTGCGGACGCCGACCTGGTGCGAGTGCATCGCGCGCCTTCCGCTGAAGCGGCCGCGGCTTTGCTCCGGGAAAAGCTGCTGGCGCCGCCGGCGTCGCAATACGGCTACGCCTACAATCCGGCGCCGTACGTGCCGCCCGATCAGATCGCACGGGCGGCCGGTAGGCGGGCGCTCGAGACGCGCATCGACCGAGCCCCAGTCGCCGTCGCGAGGGACGCCTTTGACGCGTCGCCGCTCGTCGCGCTCTTCCGCGACCTGCAGGCTTCGTTGCAGATCGAGTCCGCGGCGCCAGGCGACGGCTTCACCGGGCGCCGGACAGCCGTGGTCCTTCAGTCCGCGACCGACTGGAATCGCGACGCCGTTCTCGCTGCCTTGCGCGCGTCGTCATTCGGATTGTGGACGGCGGCCGGGTTGGGCGCCGAGTGGCGAGAGGCCGACGGCATCGCCTCGGTCTCCGGGTTGCGATCGCTCCACGTGCGCGTCGACGGAGCGCGGTTGGCGGTATCCGATTCCCGCGAACTCCTAACCGAGCTAACCACTCCCGCCGTCGAAGCCGAACGCGATCTCGTCTACGCGGCCCGGTTCGCACACGCCGCGGCGCGGTCGGGATACCTGCAGACGATGCGCCGGCTGGACTTCCTCTCAGGCGGCGAAATCCCGCGCACGCAACGCTCCCCGCATCTGTTCTCCGAGAACCTCGGCAGCCTAAGCGAGACGTTCGAGCGAGTCGGCGGCATCGAGCTGCGACGCTACGATCGCGGCGCGGCGGTCGAGGAGTCGGTGCTCTACCGATGGGGCCCCGAGTAGTCCCAGCCCTCTTGGCGTTAGCGGCGGTCACGGCGCAAGCGCAGTCGCTGCTGATCGCCGAGGGCGATTCGCCGCCGACCATGCGGAATTGGGCGGCGCCCGAAAAGCCGATTCCGGTCGGCTCATTGGTCAAGCCTTTCTTGGCGCTGGCGTACGGCGAGGCGCATGAGCTTCGATTTCCTCGCGTCGATTGCACGGGCGAACTCTGCTGGTACACGCCAGGTCACGGCAAGTTGGATCTGGAGGGCGCGCTCGAACAATCGTGCAACGTCTACTTCCGGCGGTTGGCGGAGCAGACGCCCAAGCCGATGCTGCGCGCGGTGCTGGAACGCTTTGGACTACCGACCCCCGACAACGCAGTCGAGCGCGACGCCTGGATCGGCCTCGGGCGCTCGTGGCGGATCGCGCCGCTCGATCTCTTGGCCGCCTACCGCGAGTTGATCGCGCGGCGCGCCGACCCGACCGTCGCGCGCGTCCTGCGCGGCATGGAGCTAGCCGCCCGCTCGGGGACGGCGGACGCGGTCGGCCGATCGCTCCCTGGTCCGGCTCTGGCCAAGACCGGTACGGCCCCCTCCTCGACCCGAAATTGGGGCGGGGACGGCTTCGCTTTCGTCGCCTATCCGGCCGCGGCCCCCCGATATACTATGCTGTTGCGGATGGACGGTCAGACCGGCCGTCAAGCCGCCGCGACCGCCGCTGAAACGCTTCGGCGCTTGGTTCAACCTCCACGGACTCCACGATGAAACGCTTCCTACTCGCCGTCGTTCCTCTCGCCCTGCTCGTCTCCGGTTGCTCGAAGGAGGAGCCGATCCTCGAAGGGCCGTTCCAAGTACCCGCCGGCTTCGTCGTGGAGCCCGCCGCCGACGCCGATCAGGTCGGCTCGCTGATCCAGGTCACCTTCGACGCCCAAGGCCGCCCGCTGGTCTCCAAAGAGCGCAGCCATCCCACGCTGCTCATGGACAACGACGGCGACGGCATGTTCGAGACCGAGCAGGTCTTCTCCGATCAAGTGGAGAACTGCCAGGGCGTCTTCTTCGACGGCTCGACGCTCTACGCGGTCTGCACCAACCCCGACGACGGCGAGGCCTGCCTCTTCCGCTTGCCCGATGAGAACGGCGACGGCAAGGCCGATTCGCGCGAGATCGTCGTGCAGTTCACCGGGCCGATCGGCGAGCACGGACCGCACGACATTCGCCGCGCGCCCGACGGATCGCTGACGATCTTGGTCGGCAATCACACCTTCATTCCCGAAGACCGGATCCGCCGCGAAGAGTCGCCGCTGGCCGACTATCAGGAATCTCAACTGCTGCCGCGCTACATGGACGCGCGCGGGCACGCCGTGGGCAAGATGGCCCCGGGCGGTTCGCTGTTCCGCTACAACGAAGCCGAAGACGACTTCACCTTGCTCCTGGGCGGTTTCCGCAACCCCTACAACCACGCCTACAACTGGGAAGGCGAAGCGTTCACGTTCGACTCCGACATGGAGTGGGACATCAATCTGCCGTGGTACCGCGACGTGCGTTCCGTGCACGCCGTGCCGGGCGCCGACTACGGCTGGCGCACCGGGTCGGGAAAATTCCCCGCGTACTATCTGGACTCGCTGCCGCCGGTCGACGACCTCGGACGCGGGTCTCCGGTCGGCGTCGATTTCTACTACCACTACCTCTATCCGGCCGAGTATTTCGGCGCGTTCTTGCAGGGCGACTGGTCGCGCGGGCGTGTCGTGCTCTCGAACTATCAGAACGCCGGAGCGACCTATGAACTCGCCCGCGACGCCTTCGACTTCATCTACGGCGAGCCGCTCAACGTGACCGACGTCGCGGTCGGCCCCGACGGCATGGTCTACTTCACCATGGGCGGGCGCGACACCCAAGGCGGTTTCTATCGCGTCGCCTACAAGGGCTACAAATCGAACGCCGAGGCGCAGCCGACCGAGGGCGCCTTGGCGGCGGCCGGACAGCCGCAGCCATTCTCGGCGTGGGGCCATCAAGCGCTGCTCGATCGCAAGGCGGAGATGGGCGACGCGTGGGGCCCGGAACTTCAGGCGATCGCCAAGGGCGAGAACGCCGCTGCCGACTCCTACCTGCGGGTGCAAGCGCTCTTCCTGTTGCAACGGTTCGGGCCGAAGCCCAACGCCGAGCTGCTGGGCGGCTTGCTCGACGACCAGGACGAGCGCATCCGCGCGGCCGCCGCCTACGTGGTCGGCATGCATCAGTCCGATCGAGCCAAGGCGTTGGCGGCTCGCGCGCTCAAGGACTCCTCGCCGCATGTCCAACGGCGCGCCGCGGAGGCGCTGGTCGAGATGGGCCTGACGCCCGATGAAGAGCCGTTCGCGCCGCTCGACGACGTCTATGCGTTGCTCTCCTCCGACGACCGCTACACCCGCTACGCTGGACGCTTGGCCTTGGAGCGTTTTCCGCGCGACCAGTGGAAGGCGAAAGCCGCCGCCGAGACGAATCTGACGGCCGCGCCGGAGGCCATGTTGGCGCTCACGCGCACGGCGGAGAAGCCGGTCGACGTGGAGCCGGTGCTCGAAGGCGCGATCTCCTTGCTCAAGAAAGGCGGCGCGTCGGCCGACGACGAACTCCGTCTGATGCGCGCCTTCCATCTGGCCTGCATGGAGCTGGAGGACGGTTGCCGTCAGTCCATGCGCGACCAACTCGGAGTAACCGCCGCGGAGCGTTTCCCGGCGTCTGACGATCGTCTGAATCGCGAGTACGCACGATCGTTGGCCTACGCCGGCGGCGAGACGGCGGTTGAGGAAATCTTGGCCGCCATGCCCCAGGGCGAAGACGACAAGCAGCTCCAGATCCACTACGTCTACTGCCTGCGCGACATCAAGGAAGGCTGGAACGCCGAACAGAAGAAGACGCTGCTGACCTGGTTCACGAAAGCGAAAGACTGGCGCGGCGGATCGAGCTTCCCCGGCTTCATCAACAGGCTGTTCGACTCGTCGCTTGAGTTCTTCGACGCCGAGGAGAAGAAGGTCGCCTACGCAACGATCCCGGAGTACGCGCCGATGGACGCCGCGCAACTGGCGAAGCTCACCAACCGCCGCGGCTACACCCCGGCTCGCGTATTCGCGCGGCAACAAGGCGCGTCGGGCGTCAGCGAGCAGGAGATCTTCGAGTACCTGATGTACGACCCGATGACGCTCAAGGCCGACCCGAAGGCGGGCAAGGCGATCTACGAAGAGCAGTGCTCGAAGTGCCACCGCTTCGGCGACATCGGCAAAGACTACGGCCCCGACCTGACGACGATCGCCAACCGCTTCAAGCGGCGCGACATGATCGAGGCGGTGCTCTACCCGTCGAAGACGATCTCCGATCAGTACGACTCCTACCGTATCCGCGTCGGCTTCGAAGTCTTCGAGGGCCTGATCATGGACCAGGACGACGCGACCGTGACGGTCCTGTTGCCCGAGGAAGAGCGACCGGTGAAGTTCCAAAAGTCCGAGGTCAAGATCGAGAAATCCGACATCTCGATCATGCCCACCGGACTGCTCGACGGCTACGGCACCCGCGAGATGGCGACGCTGTTCGCCTACCTCCAGCAGGGCCCGAACCTGAAGGCTTCGGATGACGACTAGACAGGATTTACAGAACAGAACTCGTGTCTCGGTCCTTTGACGCCGAGCCTCCAACCCCGTAGCGTCAAGAGATGGGAAGAACTCTGGTTTGGTGTTTCATGTTTGCGGCGGCGCCCGCTCTTCTGGCGCAGGGGACCGCGAATCCGCCGGCCGTCTCCTATCAGCCGATGACGACGGAAGAGCGGATCGAGTTCTTCGTAGAAGGTTCGCTCGCGAGTCCGCAGGCGCTGTTTCGGTCCGCCTTGGCGGGATCCTTCGCGCACCTCAACGACACACCGCCCGAATGGGGGCAGGGCGCCGACGGCTACGGACGGCGCTACGCTTCGTCGTTCAGCACGTTGCTGATTCGCGACGGCGTCGAATCGGCCGGCGCCGCCCTGCTGAAGCAGGACCCGCGTTACGAGCGCTGCCGGTGCAGCGGTTTCTTCCCGCGCTTCGGGCACGCGGTCGCCGCGCGCTTCGTGACGCGCAATAACAAGGGGAAGAAGCGGTTCGCCTTCGCCCGCGTCGGCGGCCAGTACGCGGCAGGGTTTGCGACGGTGGCCTGGTACCCGGAACGGTACAACTACGGCAGCGACGGGCTACGCTTCGGAACGCGCCTGCTCGGCTTCGGCACCATCACCAACCTCGTCCAGGAGTTCGTGGTCGAACCGCGCCGGTAGCGGGGATGCGAAGCTGAACCAGATGCCGAAGATTCGACCCGCCGCCTCGGCCGACGTTGAGACAATCGCACGCTACAACTGCGCGATGGCGCTTGAGACCGAGCGGCTGGAGCTGGACTCCGCGCGCGTAACGGCGGGCGTTGCCGCCGTGCTCGAAGACTCCTCGAAGGGTTCCTACCTGGTCGCGGAAGCCGCGGGCGTCGTAGTCGGACAGTTGCTCGTCACCTACGAGTGGAGCGACTGGCGCAACGGCGTCTTCTGGTGGGTGCAGAGCGTCTACGTCGCTCCTGAACATCGCGGCCAAGGCGTCTATCGGTCGCTCTACGAAGAGACGTTGCGCCGCGCGCGCGAAGCGGGAAACGTCTGCGGGATCCGGCTCTACGTCGAACGAGAGAACGACCGCGCGAAACAGACCTATCGTTCGCAAGGAATGGAAGCGACCGAGTACGAAATGTGGGAGACCGACTTCGTCCTAGAGCGATGAGGGCGTGACAACGCGGTTGGCCTAAGGTAAGTTCAGAACGGCGAGGCATCCGATGGCTCTGACGATCGAACTACCAAGCGACACCGAGGCGGCTCTCGAGGCTAGGGCGAAGCAGGCCGGTCTGCCGATCGAACGGTACGCGCTGCAGTTGCTTCAGAGAAACCTCTCCGCCGAAGTTGCCGCCCGTCGGATGATCGAGATTCGCGAGAGCGTGAAGCCTGACCCGGAAGGGTGGACTTCCCGTGACTACGTCGACCACGGGAGAGCCTGAGTGGGCGATTTCGTCGTCGACGCTTCGGTTGCCGTCGCTTGGTGCTATCCCGATGAGAAGAGTGACTTCACGGATTCCGTCTTGCAGGATCTCGTCCGCGGCGACGGAGCTGTCGCGCCGCGACTATGGATCTATGAGATGCAAAACTGCGTCCTGATGGGCGTTCGCCGAAAGCGGATCGAGCTTGACCTAGCTGAGGAGTTTCTCACGTCTCTTGAGCGGCTTCCCGTGCAGATTCACGTTCCTGCGGCGCCGATCACGCTCTTTCGAGCGGGTCATCGTTACGGCATTACCGCATACGACGCCGCCTACCTGACTCTTGCGCAACACCTTTCACTTCCACTGGCGACGCAAGACAAACGGCTAGCTGCCGCAGCGACCGAAGCGGGTGTCCCGTTGTACGTGCCGCGCCCTGCCAAGGACGGCTAACCCCACTCCTCGTCAAACAACCCGGCCTCCTCGATCCCGCCGTCCGCATCGACGATCGCCCAGTCCCCAAGCCGTGGGAAGAGCAGAGCATTGGTGCCCCGAAACTCCTTCTCGCCGAAGGTGTGTCCAGTCCCCACAACCACGTAGCGCTCAGGATTCAGCGGATTCGGCGCGATCAGTCGCAGACCTGGCCGCCACGGCTTCGGCAGTCGTTCGGCGACGCTCGCCAGCAAGCGATTCGAATCCGGCGTCCCGAACAGCACCAGGTGGCGCTCGGCATAATCAGACTCAGAGATCTTTTTATCTGATTTATAGAGCGGTTCGGCGCGAAGGAACTTGCGATACTCGGCGCGGAATCGCAGCCACTCCGGATCGTCCGCCGGGCCGCAGCAGATGAACGGCGAAGCGAAAGCGTCGTCGATCGGACCTTGCAACCCCGGACGCTTCACCGACCCCTTCCCGCGCAAGCCGGCCAGGTCTCCGTAGGCGTTCCACCGCCCCTCACGGCGGCTGAGGAAGAGCTGCGGCCCGGGGTCGACTTCGAGCGTCTGCCCGTCGATCTCGACTCTCTCGAGTCGCTCAGCTTGGTCGAGGATCAGGCGCGAGACGTTCTGTGTCGTCGCTTGAACGAGCGTCCGCGCCTTGTCCCGTTTCGCACGGACGCGAGCCTCGGCATAGTGCTCGTCCAGGCCATCGACGGTCACCCAGAAGCTCTTGGGGTACTTGGTCGTGTAGGTGACGAAGCGAACTTCGTCGGGCGTCCGGCGGCCGATCTCGACCGCGCGATCGATGAACTCGTCCGAGCGGCGCTTGCTCTCCGGATGGAAGCGGTGGCCGGTCTTGGGGCCGACGAGGAACACCGCGCGTGTCGAGCCGGTGGTCCAATCGAGGCCTTCCCGACGGAAGGCCGCCCCCGCATCCGCCATCGCCTCGCGGATGTTGACCGAGGCCTGCAGTTGCTTGTCGTCCTCGCCCCCGTAACCGACCAGCGGCAGCGAAAACCCGTTCTCGGCGTAGTCGACCGCGTCGTAGATCCGCAGCGTCTTGCGCTGCCATTCGCCCGCCAGGCCGCCCGGCAGGCTGCCCGCGGCGTAGCGCAGCGTATCGGTAAACCCGGCCCCGGCTTCGACCGCGACCCAACGATCCGGGTGGTGCAAGCCGAGGTGCCACGCCCCCGCGCCGCCCATCGAAAAACCCCGCAGCACGACGCGATCGGGATCAAAGCGATAGTCGCGACGAAACGCCTCGATCGCCTCCAGCACGTCCGTCTCGCCCGACCAGCGGTAGGCGTTGTTCGTGCGGCCAAAGACGTCCAGACGTAGATGCCCCGGCCCCGAGCCTACGGATCTCTCAGCGTCAGCCAGAAAGCTCGTCTCCGTCAGGCGTGAATTGCGGCCGTGCAGCACGACGTCCACGCGCCCCGGCCGCGACGGGTCGTACGAGCGCGGGACCCAGGCGATGTACGGCTGCACGCTGTGGTCGACCTGCGAGCGATGAGCGCGCGCCGTGCGTCCTCGTCGCGAGACCCAGGGCCGCTCTCCCCGTTGCAGTCGCTCCGCGCGCTCCATCCCCGTGGCCGCCACACGCAACGCATCATGCGCGTAGATCTTCCGGTGGAACTCCTCGTCGTCGCCCAGCAACCAATCGAGCGCCTTGTGGTAGATCTCGACGTCGGGCAGAAACTCCTTCGGCGCTGAACGACGCAATGAGTCGATCCGCTCTCCGAGTTCGGCGGCGCGGTCTTCAATCAGAGCGCGCTCGACCTCGCCGGGTGGAAAGGCCGCACGGAGCGCGCCGGTGAAGAGGAGTCCGCCGAGGAATTGCCTGCGCTTCATCGGAGCTCCCGCATCATCCCCGGCAGTGAGCGCGCCTGCAGTCCGCCGATCTGCCAGCCGCCGAGGTCCGAGAGATCCGCCTCGGCGCGAATCTCTTCCGCCGTCTTTCCGTCGCGCGCCATATCGCCGATCCGTTCGCGATACGTCTCGAACTTCTCTTTCCACTCGACCAAGTCCTCGCGCGTCGAGACCGGACCATGGCCCGGGATCACCGTGTCGAACTCAAGCTGCAGGACGGCGTTCAGCGTCTCGTCCCACTCCAGCGCCGAGCCGCCGTTGTTGTAGTCGATAAACGGCGCGCCGCCGACAAACAGGTCGCCCATGTGCACGGCGCGCAGACGCGGAAAGTAGACGACGGAATCGCCGTTGGTGTGCCCGGCGCCGAAGTAGAGCAGCCGGACCTCGTCCTGCCCGAGGAAGAGCGACGCTTGCTCGCCATAGACGAACTGCTGGGCCCCGGGTTGATCGTTGCGGACCAAGTTGGCGCGAGCGTTCTCATGCGCGGCGGCGGTCACGCCGGAATCGTTGATCAGTTTCGCGTTGCCGCCCGAATGGTCGCCGTGGTGGTGCGTGTTGACGACGTAGCGCACCGGCTGATCGGTCTCGTCCGCGATCAGTCCGAGCATCTCCTCGACGTTGCGCTCGAACTTGTCGTCGATCATCACCACGCCCGAGTCGGTGACCAAGACGCCCACGTTGCCTCCCGAGCCGACGATCATGTGCAGGTTTCCCTTGACCGCCTCAAGCTGGAGCGGGGCGCGCTGCTGCGTCCAGGCGAGAAACGATCCGCCCAGGAGGACGACGGCTGCGAGTGATCGAGTCGCGACGGTCCGGTTGTTGATGCGGGTCCACATGACCGCACAGTCTAGCCGAAGAAGAGCCCCGCCGAAGAAGGGAGAGACGGTTACCGGGTTCGAAACTCGAACACGTGACCTTGGACGACGGCTACCAGACGTCCGGGCCCGAGTTCCTTGCCGCCGGTCGGGAAGAATACGGCGCCGTCGGTCGACTCGCCCGACTCAATCTCGCCCGAGACGAAGACGATGGCGGAAGCCGCCGCAGCGGCTTTGATGCCGCGATCGCCCAGCGACAGCGCGGAGAGACGACGTTGCTCGTAGCCGTTGTTGGAGCGGATGTGCTGGTTGCCGTACAGCGCCTGCTCGTAAACGTTCTGCAATTTGACGACTTCCGCGCGACCGGCGTGACGGAACAAGTCGTAGATGACCGCGCTTTCAGACACTGCGCGGATCGGCTCGCCTTCATCCGGTTCAAAGACGAAGTCCGTCGATTTGAGCTTCCAAATGTCGGCGCTTCCGTTGGCCACCGCGACCTGGATGACGCCGAAATCACGGATCGACATCGGCATGCGCGCGTACATCACAGTGAGCCCGCCGCGCGTCAACGCCTGATATTTCAGTCCGTTTGACCAAAACTCTAGGACTTGGGCGCGACTCAGGGGCGCCAGGATCGCTAGAATACAGAACAGGAGCCAACACGAGAAGGGGGTTCTCAGGCTCCGGAGGGTCACTGCCCGCTATGATACAGGAAGCTTTTCACGAGCTTCCGGGGTTCGTCTCGCGATGAAAGCACTCACTGCTCTCCCGTCCCAGGCATACGTCCAGGTCGGAGAGGAAATGAAGGTCCCTTTGCAGGGCCTTCTTCGACTAGTTCAAGAGTTGGAAAACAACTCGTCGCCCGCCTACATTGCGCGGTATCGACCTGACGTTGCCGCCGGTCTGGATGAGCGGCGGATCAACCAGGTCCGCGATCGGCTCCGTTCCTTTCTCGACCTGGCCGACCGTCGAATTACGATTCTCACGGCCTTGGGGCGCGACGACCGGTTGACGCCGGAACTGCGCGAGAAGATCGAGTCGGCGATGGACCGCCGGACGCTCGAGGACATCTACCTGCCCTTTCGCCCGAAGCCGCGGACGGCGGCGGACGACGCCTTGGACCAAGGGTTGGAGCCCACGGCGCGATTCCTCTGGGCGCAAGAGCCTCCCGACGCGGATCTGGCGGCCGAGGTTGCGAAGCACGCGCCCGAAGGAGTCTCGGTCGACGATGCGCTGGCCGGGGCGCGCGCGATCATCGCGCGCTGGCTGGCGGAAAACGTCGAAGTGCGTCGCGATCTGCGCAAAGTCGCTTTCGCTGAGTCGATGGTGACGGTGTCGGCGATCCCGATTGAGCGTCGGCTCTCGGCTCGCGATGAAGCGCAAAGGCAGAAGGCCGCGGGGCTGGACGGGTTGCGCAAACCGGTCTCGGCGATCCAGTGGCGCCAGATGCTGTCGATCCGACGGCATGCGCGCGACCGATGGCTGCAATACACAGTCGAGACGCCGCGCGAGCATTGCATCGAGTATCTGCGTAGCCGCCTGGTGCGCGATTCCCAGTCCGCTTTCGCTCCGCAGTTGGAGCTCGCCGCCGCGTATGCTTTCGACGAGTTCCTCGCGCCTTCGTTGGGCAACGAAGTTCGAGTCGAGTTTGAGGATCGCGTCGACGAAGAGGCGGTGCGAGCCTACTCGAAGAATCTGCGGAAGGTGCTGATGACGCCTCCCGCCGGCGCCCAGCCCGTGATCGGGTTGGAGACGAGCCGTCCAGGCGGATGGCGCGCGGTCGTCGTCGGAGCGGACGGTCAGGTGCTTGAGCACGCGATCGTGCGCGAAGATCCGGACCGCCCGTCCAAGCGCAAGGAACAAGCCGCGGCCGCCGGCGAGACGAATTCGGAAGAGCAGCAGGAAGCCGCGTCGGACAGCGACGCCGCCGAGCCCGCTTCCGACGACACGGCAGCCGAGCCGGCCCCGACTGAAGCCGCCGAAGCGGCTGAGACCACCGAGACGGCTGAGACCACCGAGACGACTCCGGCCGCCGAGGTTGCGGAAGAAGCCGCTGCGGCGCCCGCTGAAGAGACCACTCCCTCGCCGTCTGAGGCTGAGCCCGCTGCCGAGGCAGCGGCGTCCGACTCCGAGCCCGCCGCCGCTGATGCGAACGCCGCCGCGGCGGAGGAGGCTGCAAGCGCCGAAGAGGCGCCCGCGGTCGAAGCCGAGGAGAAGGGGCCCGACGGTATTCTTCCCTTCATGGCGCCCGAACCCGACAAGGAAGGCGGCGCCGAGTCGGCCCCCGAAGCCGAGGCTGAGGCGCAGACAACGGAAGCTCCCGCCGAGGTCGCTCCTGCGGCTGAAGCGACTCCCGCCGAAGCGACTCCGGCTGAAGCGGCTCCGGCTGAGGCTGCATCGCGTGAGCCCGCTGCGAGCGAAGAGCCTGCGGCCGCGACGGAGCAGACTGCCGAGCCACAGACCGATTCGGCTCCGGCCGCTGAAGAATCCCCGGCGGCAGAGACGTCCGCCGAGACGACCGCGACTGATTCGGAGGCTTCACCCGCATCCGGCGAGGAAGCGGCGGCCGCCAAGCCGGCCAAGCAGCCGAAGAAGAAAAAGGCGAAGAAGCAGCCGCGCGAGCAATCGCTTCCCAAAGCGCCGCCGCCTCCGTTCGTGCCGCTGGCCGACTTGATCGCCAAGCACGGAGTCGATCTGGCGGCCATGGGCGGCGGTCCGAAAGTCCGGTCGGTGGAACGATTCGTTCGCGCCGAAGCACGGAAGGCGGGACGCGCGATCTCGACCGTTTCCGTCAACGAAGCGGGCTCTTGGATCTACGCGACCTCGAAGAACGCCCGTCGCGAACTCCCGCAACTGGATCCGGCCTCGCGCAGCGCCGCCTCGCTGGCCCGTCGCCTGCAAGACTCGCTCTCGGAGTTGGTCAAGATCGACCCCCGCGTCGTCGGCATCGGCCAGGGCTACCAAGAGGTCGATCAGAAGCGCTTGCGCCAGGCCTTGCACGACCAAGTTCGCTCCACCGTTCAGGAAGTCGGCGTCGACGTAAACCGGGCGTCGCTTGAACTGCTGGCCGCGGCGCCGGGCATGACCGAGCGCGTAGCCAAGCGGATCGTCGAGCGCCGTGAAAAGGCCGGCCCTTACGCCTCCCGCGAAGAGCTGCACAAGACGCAAGGCGTCAGCGCGCGCGTATGGGAACAGGCTGCCGGATTCCTGCGCGTCCCCGATTCCGAGAATCCGTTGGATGCGACCGGCGTTCACCCGCGCCACTACGACAAGCTGAACGCGATGTTGGCCGCGGCGGAGACGACCGTCGCGCAGGCGCTTGAGAATCCGCGCGCTCTGGACGAGCTCGATCTCGAACCCTTCGTCGACGACGATTTCCCGAAGCCGATCCTGGCGGCGATTCTGCGCGAACTGCGCGCGAAATCGATCCGCCCGCGCGGCGAGTTCCAAGCGCCCGAGCCCGTCGTCGGCGTCGAGCCTCTCGATGAGCCGAAAGTGGGGCTCAAACTCGAAGGCGCCGTGACGAACACGGCCGCGTTCGGCGTCTTCGTCGACGTCGGCGCCTCCACGGACGGCCTGGTCCACGTCTCGCAGCTCTCAAGCGAGCTGCGCGACAAAGGCCAAGAGAACATCAAGCCCGGCGACCGGGTGACGGTCTGGATCACCAACGTGGACTCGGAGAAGGGGCGGATCTCGCTCTCGATGCACGAGCCGCGCGAACCCAGGGAGTCGTCGCGTCAACGACGGACGTCGCCGGAGGCGCGTCGTCACTCGGACGAACGTCGCGATCGTCGTCGCCGAGACGACCGCTCGTCCCGCCCGCCGGTACAGCGCGTCTTTGGCCCGGATCGTGAAGCGAAGGCCAAGGAAGAGTCGCAGCTCAAGAAGCTCTCAGTCTCCGAGAAGCTGTCGCTGCTGCAGGATCGCTTCCGGACCAAGACGGACGGATCGTAGATTTCGGCTATAATCTCCGAGTCCGAAGGAACGTTCCGCTATGAAAAAACTCTCTCTCTTCGCCTGCCTCGCGCTGCTCGGGGCCGCACTCTTGACCGCCGCCCATCACGAGTCTTCTCCCAAGGCCGTGGCCTCGGTTCACGACCTTATGGAGGACGTGGTCAAGCCCAACATGGACGTGCTGGCCGCCATGAAGAAGCGCGGCGGACCGCAGAGCGAGCAGGACTGGAAGAAATCGAAGTCCGCGGCGTCGCTCATCGGCGAAGGCGCTCAACTGATGCTGCACCCCGAACGCGTCAAAGACGAGGCCTGGACCGGCGGTGCGGAGAAGAGCATCGAGGGCGCGGCCGCGGTCATGGCCGCCGCTGAGAAGCAGGACACGGAAGCTTGGATGGCCGGGCTGACGATGACGGGCCAAGGTTGCCGTACCTGCCACAAGCCGCACAAGCCGAAGAAGAAGTAAGGTTCAAGTTCGCTCTGAGCGCCTTCGCTCTAAAACACTTTCGCTTTGAACGTAAGAAGGCCCGCCGTCGCCGGCGGGCCTTCGCTGTTTTCCAGGCTCCGTAGAGCTCTTACTGTTGGAAGTGCGCCGCGTTGCGCTCCTCAAAGCTCGCCCACTTCTCCGGCAAGTCTTCGAGCGCGAAGATCGCCGAGACCGGACACACCGGCACGCAGGCCCCGCAGTCGATGCACTCTTCCGGATCGATGTAGAGCATCTCCTCGTTTTCGAAGTTGTCCTCGTCCGATTTCGGGTGGATGCAGTCGACCGGACATGCATCGACGCATGCCGTATCTTTCGTGCCAATGCAAGGTTCTGCGATCACGTATGCCATCTGGCGCCTATCCTCCTTCAGCCTCCTCCGACTGCGACCGTCGCAGTCGGCTCGGCCGACTTGAAGAACCGCAGTGTAGCATAGGGGTCGCCCCGATACGCCGCTTGGATCGGGGCTCTGAACGCCATGCTGAGACGCGGATTCGTGCTTGCTTTCGCCGCCTGGTCGGCCGCCGCTCAAACCGCGAGATCGGGACGTCCCAAGCGCTACCCCGACGGCCGTTCGGTCGATCTCGAACTGGCTAGAAGGGATCACCAAAAGTCGCTCGACCAGGTAGCGCGAATCCGCGAAATCGCAATCGCCGTCGAGGCCGAGATGGAGCGTGACACGGCCCATGTGGTGAGCATGAAGACGCTGGCGAAACTCGAACAGATTGAGGAGCTGGCGAAGTCCGCTCGCGAAAGACTCAAGCGAACGTACTAGCGGCTGCGATCTAGCGCGCCGGGCGGATCGGGCCCATCTCGCGGTGGGCCTGTTTATAGGCCTCGTACCGTTCCTCGCCGACCAACTCCTTGACCTTGCGCGGCAGCGGCAACTTGGCGACGATCCGGGCCGGGTTGCCGGAGACCAGGCAGAACGGCGGAACGTCCATCCCGCCGATGTGCGTCCCGGGCAGGGCGATAACCCCGTCGCCGATCGTGACTCCAGGGAAAACGAACGTGCCGGTCGCCAACCAAACGTGATCGCCGATCTTGACCGGACGCGCTTCCGCCAGGCTGATCGTTCCGCCTTCCAGACGCCGGACGGTGTCGAGCATGGGGTGTCCGGGGTTGTCCGTGATGATCGTGGACGCGATCATGCAATCGGCGCCGATCTCAACGCTCTTCGCCGTATAGATGGCGACGCCCGGTCCGATGTAGCTGCGGTCGCCGATGCGCAACGTCGGATCGTCTCCCGCCGTCATCCCGGAGAATGTGGTCTTGTCCATCAACCGCACGTCTTCGCCCAGGTGGATTTGGAGACCTCCCGTCACGAAGGGCATGCCCGTGCCGCCGCCTCGCTCGATCCTCAGCCCGCGGCCCACGCTCGCGCATAGCGTCTTGAACATCGGCTCGTAGTAGAGCCCCTTGACCAGTCGATCCCAACCGGCCCTCCGGAAAGTGCGCGCGTGATAGAGAAGCGCGTGCACCCCTGGAATCACAGGCATGGAGAGGCTTCGAATCGCCTTAAGCCTCCAGTAGAGCCACTCGGTGAAGGGCGTCTCGCGTCGGCGGATCTTCTGGACGAACGATCGGATCATGTCTTACCGTCGCGTTCGCTTATCCAAGACTCAAACCGCCGTCGATCAGCAGCTCGGCGCCGGTGATCCAACGCGCTTCATGAGACAGCAGAAACGCCGCCGCGCCCGCCACGTCCTCAACCTGCCCCAGTCCCAACGGATGGCTCGCTTCGACGGCTTGCCGGTTGGCTTCGGGCATCCGTGAGAACAGACGCTCCTGCATCGCCGTGCGCACCATGCCGGGCAGCAGCGCGTTGACTCGAATCCCCGTCCCGGCCGTCTCCGCCGCAAGACTGCGCATACCGGCCGACTGGGCCCCTTTGGCCGCCGCGTAGGCGCTCTGTCCGGCCCAGCCTCTCTGCGCCGCCGCCGACGAGACAAACAAGACTCGCCCTTGACCGCCCTCGCGTCGGGCGGCGCCGCGCAGCAACTTCAGAGACCGCCGAACCATCTCAAACGCCCCGGTCACTTGCAACTGAAGCAGATCGGACCATTGAGCCGGACGGATGACGTCGAGCGGCGCGAGCAACTCCGTTCCGGCCGCCGGTACGACCATGTCCAACCGACCGACCTCGGATGCGATCCGCTTGGCGGCGGTCGCAATCTCGTCCGGCTGGGCGGCGTCCATCGGAAGCGCAAGCGCTTGGACTCCTCGTTCGCGCGCCTTCTCCGCCGTCTGTTCAAGCAGCTCGGCTCGACGAGCGCTGAGCGCTACGTGTACGCCCTCGGAAGCCAGGCGCAGCGCAATCGCCTCTCCGATACCCGACGAGGCCCCGCTCACCCACGCCCATTCCCCGTCCGCGAACCGACTCAAACCCACTCCAGAGTGCAGCCGGCCCACGAGTAGCCGACGCCGAAGCCGCACAGCAGCAGCTTGGCTCCAGGCTCAACCCGCTGGTCTTCGATCAGGCGCTCCAGCACGATCGGAATCGTCGATGAGACCGTGTTGCCACGGTCCTCAAACTCGTACGGCGCCTTCTCCGGGGCGGTCTTCATCCGCTTGACCAGCTCGTCGAGCATGAAGCGATTGGCCTGGTGCAGGACCAGGTAGTCCAAATCGTCGGGCGTCCAACCCTGCTTCTCCAGTAGTGCGCGAATCGATTTCGGCGCGGCGGTGATCGCGAAGCGGAAGATCTCCCGTCCGTTCATGTAGAGATTGTCGGCCGAGCGGATGTTGCCGTCGGCGTCTTCCGTCTCTTGCGCCGTCTCCTCGGAGCGAGGCTTGCGCAGACCCCCGGCGGGGACGATCAGCTGTTTGGCGCCGCGGCCGTCCGTTCCGAACACGAATTCTCCCAGGCCGCCGCTGCCGTCGTGCGCTCGGACGATGGTCGCCGCCGCGCCGTCTCCAAACACGGTACAGACCGAGCGGTCGCCGGGATGGATGAACTTCGAGTACGTGTCGCCGGTCAACAGAAGCACGCAGCGGGCTTGTCCGGACTCAATCAGCCCCTTGGCCAGCGACAGCCCCACGACGAATCCCGAGCAACCTTGGTTGAAGTCGATCGCGCCGCAAGAGCGAGGCAGTCCCAGCCGATCCTGGATCACGCAGGCGGTCGTGGGCAGGAAGTAGTCGGGACTCTGCGTACAAAAGAGCAGGTAGTCGACCTCGTCCGCCGACGCGTGCCCTGAAGCGAACAGCTTCTCGGCGGCCGCGACCGCCAGGTCGGATGCGCACTCGTCTTCGCCCGCGATTCTTCGCTCGCGGATGCCGGTCTTCTCGAAGATCTGATCAGCCGAGTATCCGCCCGGTCGAGCGGCCAGTTCGTCGTTCGTGAGCACGCGCTCGGGAGCGTGGCTCGCGACGGCGGAGATGACGGCTCGGGGCATCGGGACAGAGATAGAATCGGAAGAGCGAAGATGCGAACTTAATCGCTCAGCGCCCCGCGCGCTCGTGCGAGCTTGACCACGGCGGCGAAATTGGTCAGTTTCTCGGCCTCGTCCGCTTCGATTTCGCCGTCCGCGGCCTCGTCCAGCAGCGAGATCAACTGGAGCGACGCCATCGAGTCCCACTCCGGCGTGTTGTCTTGGCTGGTCTCGTCGGTGATCGCCGACGCTTCAATGCCCATAATGTCGGCCAGCTCGGCCTTGAGATCGTCCAGAGTCATCGCGGGTCCTGTCCCAATTGTGCGCCAACCCCCCGGAATCGTCAACGATTCCCCGATCGACGCTTGACGCCGCCCGGAGAACCTCTTAATCTCAAAGGTTGAGCGCCCCCGGGCGTCCTAGGGAGAGTCTGCGCCATGTACGCAATCATTGAAACCGGCGGAAAGCAAGTCGTCGCCTCGCCGGGCGAAACGATCCGAGTGGAAAGTCTGGCTGGAGAAGCCGGAGACGCGGTGGAGTTCGATCGCGTGGTCGCAGTCAACAACGACGGCACGATGCTCGCCGGCGATGAAGTGGCCGACGCCAAGGTGACCGGCACCATCGCCGACCACGGGCGCGGCAAGAAGATCATCGTCTTCAAGTTCAAGCGTCGCAAGATGTACCGCCGTCGGCGCGGACATCGGCAAAACTATACCGACGTCAAGATCGATCAGATCACCGTTTAGAACGACTCCGAGGCGAAACCATGGCACACAAAAAAGGACAAAGCGGTTCTAGAAACGGTCGCGACTCCGAGTCCAAACGACTAGGCGTCAAGCGCTTCGGCGGCCAGGAAGTCTCCGGCGGTTCGATCCTGGTGCGTCAACGCGGCACCAAGTTCAAACCCGGCGTCAACGTCGGCCGCGGCAAGGACGACACCCTCTTCGCCCTGATCGACGGCGTCGTGAAGTTCCAAGAGAAGGGCCGCTCAGGCCGCTTCATCCACGTACTGCCGTCCGAAGAAACGGCCGCCGCTTAAGGCGCCAGTCCTAATTCCTCCAGCGAGTGCTTGAACGGGTCCGCGATGCGGACTCCGCGGACGATCTCGCCGTCCTGCATGTCCTCGCTCAGCAGGACCGTGCATCCGGCCGATGCGGCCGTCGATGCGAGCAGCGCATCCCAGAACGAGATCGAGCGACGAGCGCGGAGTTCGAGCGCCGAGTCTAGGTCCCCGACTCCCGCAGCGAATACCGGGTACACGTTCTTGCAGGAGTCGACGAACCTGCGAGCGTCTTCGGCTCCAAGCAGTCTCTTCCGAGTGACCGCGTGGAAGAACTCCCCCAACGACTGGAGGACGCAGACCGTATCCTTTTGTGCCGTGAGCTCAAGCACCCTCAGCGCCCGCTCACGTTTTGCCGGTACGCTCCGGTCGGCCGCGTAAACGAGAACGTTCGAATCAAAGCTGTACCGATCAGGGCCGGTCATAGAGTTCGTCCCGGTTGATCTTCAGTCCGCCCAAGTCCGCCCCTTCTCGGAAGGTCTCCACCATCCGCTCGTAGGCCGCTCGCCACTCAGGATCGTCCATCTTGTCGGCGGGTTGAGGCGAAAGCCGCGCCACCGGCTTGCCGCGTCGCGTAATCACCACGCTCTCCCCTTGCTCCACCTCTTGAACGAGCTTCGAGAACTGCTGATTCGCTTCCTTGAGCGACACGGTACGCATGAAAGTACTATATACTACTTTCCCCGAGCCGCGCGTCCATCCTGAGCCGAATCCCGCGCTCCGCTACACTCGAAGCTCCTGACCTCGTGTTTATCGACGAAACCACGATCCGCGTCAAAGCGGGCGACGGCGGCAACGGCGCCGTCGCGTTTCGGCGCGAAAAATTCGTGCCCAAAGGCGGCCCCGCCGGCGGCGACGGCGGACGCGGCGGCGACGTCATCCTGCGCTCTTCCACGCACCACAACACCCTCGTCCACTTCCGCTACAACCCGGAACACAAAGCCGATCGCGGCAGGCACGGCGAGGGCTCGAACCGCACCGGCAAGAGCGCGCAGAACCTCGTGCTGCCCGTCCCGCCGGGAACGATCGTCTATGACGACGACACCGGCGAGACGCTGTTCGATTTCGACGCGCCCGACCAAGAGTTCGTCGCCGCGCGCGGAGGCGAAGGCGGCAAGGGCAACGCCCGTTTCGCGACTCCGGTCGATCAAGCCCCACGCCACTCCGAGCCGGGCGGGGAAGGCGAGTTCCGACGGCTGCGCCTCGAGGTCAAACTGCTCGCCGACGTCGGCCTACTCGGCTTCCCCAACGCCGGCAAGTCCACCTTCATCTCGCGCGTCTCGGCCGCTCGCCCCAAGGTCGCTGACTACCCCTTCACCACCCTGGAGCCGAACCTCGGCGTCGTCGACCTCGGCGACTACGACACCTACGTCGTCGCCGACATCCCCGGCATCATCGAAGGCGCGCACGAGGGCCACGGACTGGGTCTCCAGTTCTTGCGCCACATCGAGCGCACCGCCGCGTTGCTCCATCTCGTCGACGTCAGCGGCATGAGCGGGCGCGATCCGCTTGAGGACTATCGCGTCATCCTCGCCGAGCTCGAAGGCTATTCGCCCGAGCTGACCAAGAAACGCATGATCGTCGCCGCCTCCAAGATCGACGTCTGCCAAGACCGCGAACCGGTCGAGGCGCTGGCGGCGCAAGCGAAGGCCGACGGCTATCCCTTCTACGAGTTCTCCTCGGTTTCAGGCGAAGGCCTCCAGCCTCTGCTGCGCGCTCTGGCGGAGCTCGTCCGCAGCGTGCGCGCCGCCGACCAAGAGGACGCCGCGTGAGAATCGCGCTGTTCGGCGGCGCCTTCAACCCGGTCCACCAAGGCCACGTCGAGATCGCCCGGGCCGCCGCCGACCGCTTCCAACTGGACCGCGTCCTCTTTGTGCTCTCCGGCGCCCCGCCGCACAAATCGGCTGAGGAGCAAGCCGATTACGAATCGCGCTACGCGATGCTGGAAGCCGTCTGCACGGTCGACCAACGCTTCGAGCCCTCCCGCCTGGAAGATCCTCAAACGCTCGACGGCCGACCGAGCTACACCTACGACACGCTGCTGCGCGTGCGCGAAACGCTCGCGCCCGACGACCAGCTGTACTTCCTGCTCGGCGCCGACGCTTTCCGCGATCTCACGATCTGGTACCGGCTCGACGACGTGGTCGCACTAGTCGAGTTCCTGGTCGTCTCGCGCCCCGGCGAGTCGATCGAGCCTTTGCCGCACCCAAACGTCCAGTTCCAACTCTTGGGAGGCGTCGAGAACCCGCTCTCGTCGACCGAGATCCGTCGCCGCGCCTCCCAGGGCCTCCCCCTGCAGCCTGACGTGCCGGCCGAGGTCGAGCGCATCATCCGCTCCCGCGGACTGTACGCCAAGCCGCTCGCGATCCGTCCCGTCGAACCGGCCGATCAAGAAGCGATCGTCGAGATGGTGACGGCCGCCTTTGAGCCGATCACCTTTTTCCCCGAAATGGAAAAGCGCTTCGGCGCCCCGAACGACGTCGATTGGAAGAGCCGCTGGCGCCTCAGAATCGAGAAAGCGTTGGCCGACCAGCTCTCTTGGGTCCACGCTCCGGACGGCTCCATCGAAGCGTTCTCCTCCGCACGAATCGACCCGACGACCAAGATCGCTCTGCTCGACCTACTAGCCGTCGCGCCCGTCGCGCAAGGCAGAAGCTTAGGCCGTCGCATGCTCCGTCGCACCCTCGCCGAACTCAAATCCGCGGGCGCGGAATCCTGCGAGCTCGAGTGCCTGACGACCAACGAGAACGCCAACCGTCTCTACGAATCCGAAGGCTTCGTCGACCTGGCTCGTCTCATTCGCTGGTACAAGCCTCTCTAAGCGCGATTCGTAGTCAAGCCGACACGATTCGAGCCGACAAACGTTTCTTCCTGACTCGTTTCGCACTGCGCCCGATGCGCGCCGACTCATCGCGAAAACGCAACGTCGCAGGTCTCTCCGGCGCTCCAAACAACCGCCCCTGAGGCGTTTCCGACAGCAACGTCTTGATCGCACGGACGGCCGAGCGTCCGCCGACCGGAACGGCCCCCGGCGTGCTCCACCCAAGGTCGTAAGGAGCCCCAAAATATGCGATTCATTCTCACTCTTCTCCTGCTCGCGGCCCCGCTGTCCTTCGCCGCCGTAGCGCCCCGCAGTATCGAACTCTTGACCCCGCCCGAACAGTCCGACGGGCGCCACGTCTGGGCGGCGGACTCGACCTTCGACGCCTCCGGCAACCAGTACATCGTCGGCCAAGTGCGCCACCTGAATCCGCAGTCGTCGCCCGACCACTCGACTTCAAACAACGGCGACCTGTTCGTCCTCAAACTCTCCCCAACCGGCCAGACTCTCTACGCCCAGAGCTTCGCCACGCCGACCCCCGCCATGGGCATTGCTGCGGCCTGGGGAACCACCGCCGCCGTCGGCTCCGACGGAACCCTCTTCGTCGCCGGGATGACGAACGCCGCCGACTTTCCCAATCCCGGCGACCCTAGAGCGCCGCGCCAAACGGGATTCGTCGCCGCCATCAGCCCCGACGGCTCTGAGATCGTCGCCGGCGCCCGCATCGACGGCACGCCGGTCAAGATCGCCGTCGGTCCGAACGGCGAAGTCTACGTCGCCGGCGACAGCGAGTCGATCGAGTTTCCCATCACCGCCGGAACGGTCCCGCCGTCCGGCCCGGCTGCGATCTACCTCAGCACCGACGGCGGCGAATCCTGGCAGGATTCCAGCAGCGGACTCGTGGATCGCGTCTTCGCCCGGCCCATCTTCCATCCCACGCAGCCGCAGGTCGTATACCTGGAGCAGACCATCGGATTCGCGCGCAGCGACGACGGCGGCCTGACGTGGACTGAGAAGCGCGTCCCGGCCGGCGAGCAGCCTCGATTCTCGCCTCCTTGGTTCCGCCCCAACGGCGTGGCCCTCGATCCGCGCGACCCGGACGTGATCTTCACCGGCGGCCCGAACGGCCTGTTCCGCAGCGACGACGGCGCATCCTCGTGGACTAAGCTTCCCCTCGAAAACGTCTGGATCAACGACGTCGTCATCGACCCGGACGCTCCGGATACGCTCTACGCGCTCGGCAACGACGGCCTCTACAAGACCGTCGACGCCGGTCAGACCTGGACGCTCATGCAGACGGCCGCCGGTTTCCGCGGCGCGCTCGCCCTCGATCCGTCCGACTCCCAAACGGTCTACTTCGCCGAGGGCGCGCCCGAGGGCCGACTCCAACGATCCGACGACGGCGGCGCGACCTGGAACTCGATCCGGGCCGGCCTGCCCGAGAACCTCATTCCCGATTCGCTCGTCGTCGACCCCTTTGACTCCGACGTCGTCTACCTCGGTTCCAGCCATCAAGGCGTCTTCCGCAGCGCCGACGCGGGCGAGACCTGGGCGGCTCGCGGCGCCGATTCTTTCAACCCGATCGGCGGTTCTCGCCTGATCGCCGACCCGCTGGTTGCGGATCGGCTGTGGGCCGGCGGTCAGCGCAGCAACGACGCCGGATTGACCTGGGAACCGGCCGGCGGAGACCTCGAGTTTCCTCTGGCGACCTCCTTCGGCCCCGATCCGAGCGCGACGGGCCGAGTACTGGCCGCAACCGTCGAGGGCGGCCAGATGGCGAACGCTTTCCTCATGAGCTTCACTCAGGATCTCGAGGTGGAGTACGCCCGAATCTTCGGCGGCATCGAGAGGGATCACATCCTCGGTCTCACGGTGGATTCGACCGGCGGCGCCGTGATCACCGGGTGGACGCAGTCGCAGGACTTTCCGCTGACTAATCCGTTGGACGCCGACTTCGGCGGAACCGAAGAGATCTTCGTGGCCGCCGTCAGCCCGGACGGTCAAACGGTCGACCTCTCCACCTTCCTCGGCGTCGGAACGTCCCAGATCGGCTACAGCGTCGCCGTGGCTCCCGACGGATCGATCTACGTCGCCGGCTATACCGCGGGCGAACTGGTCGACGGCTCCAGTTTCGAGTCGCAGGACGGCTACATCGCCAAGATCGCCGCGGACCGTCGTTCGCTGGAGGCCGTCTTGAACGTGGGCGGCTCGAGCCTCGACAGCCTGTTTGAAGTGGCCGTCACCGCTTCCGGTCGTCCGGTCGTGCTCGGCGTGACTTCGTCGAACGACTTCCGGCCGAGCGCTTTTGGCGGCGGCTGCGGACCGCTCGACCTAGCCAACGGCGCCCACTTCATCGCCGTGCTCGACGCCGACCTCACAGGCGTCGATTCGATGCTGCGCTACAGCGCTCCGCCCTACCTCTTCCGCGAGATCCTCGGACTCAACGTCGACGCTGCCACGGTCGAGGTCGCCTTCAACGGCGTCAGCCGACTCGCCCTGCCCGGATCGCCGCTGGAAGATCGCGAAGGTTGGCAGCGCATCGCCTTCGATGTGACTGAGGACGACTCCGACATGGCCGTCGCCTGCGCCCTCAACGGCGCTAGCTTCGCCTCCGGCCCCGTTTCGCCGGGCCAGATCCTGACCCTCCAAGGCGTCGGGCTGGGACCGGATGAACTGGTCGCCTTCAGCTACGAAGACGGCCAAAGTCTGCCGACCGAACTCGGCGGCGTCCGCGTCCTGTTCGACGACGAACCGGCCGCGATCTTCCATGCCTGGGACGCGCAAACGAGCGTCGTCGTGCCGTCTTCGGTCTCCGGCCAAACCTCGGTCGAAGTCGAGATGGGCGGCGCCAAGTCCGCGCCGATCCTGATGGGCGTCTCCACGGCCTCGCCCGGCCTGTTCCTGATCGGCGGCGAAGGCGAAGCGCTCGTCGATGCGAACTGGCAGTTCGTCAACGCCTCCAACCCGGTCGAGCCGGGCGACGTCGTCACGGCCTACCTCACCGGCTCAGGCCCGTTCTCGGCCGCCGTCGACGTCAACGCCTGGGCCCCAGTGGAAGCGCCGTTTGCGACCGTCACCGGCAACGTCACGGCGACCATCGGCGGAGTCGCGGCGGACGTCGTCTACATCGGCCAGGCGCCGGGACTGCCGAACGCCGTGCAGCAGGTCAACGTCCTGGTTCCGGCCGGGGTCTCCTCGGCCGAGCCCGCGGACTTCACGCTCAGCAGCGGCGGCGCCTCGACCCAGGCGGCGCCGCTCTACCTGGCCGCCCCCTAACCGATCGCACAACCTGTAACTACGCGAGGGCCGCGCTCAAAAGGGCGCGGCCCTCATTGCAGTTGGGTTCGGTTAGTGGTGGGACAGTACGTTGACCAGATTCCCTGCGGGATCGCGAACGTAGAAGCGCCGCACGCCCCAAGGCTCGTCCGTCAACTCGTAGGCGATCTCGCGCCCGAGCGCTTGGGCGCGACGGTAAGCTTCATCTACGTCGTCGACCTCGATCGAGAGCAGCGGAACCGGCGTACCCGAACCGCCTTCGCTCGCCACGCTCATCTGCACCGGCGCGGTTCCGCCGGAGGCGAGCGTGGCCACCCATCCGAGGTCCATCACCACGTCCAGACCGAACAACTCCGCGTAGAATTCGCGAACCGGCGCGACCGATTCCGCCGCCACATTGGCGACGATGCGCTGGATCGTCATCGAGCTTGGAATCTGGCGGAGAGGGGGGGATTCGAACCCCCGGTAGAGCTTGACACCCTACGACGGTTTAGCAAACCGCTGCTTTCGACCTCTCAGCCACCTCTCCGCGCTTTGAGGGTCCAGGGCGAATGCCCTTCAGCGTTAATCTAGCACACGGTCCGAGCGCTATTTTTTCCGCCGCTTCTTCTGGTCTCCGTCCTCATCCGACGGCTCATCCAGCAGACTCGGGTCGTTCGCCGTCTCCAGCGTCTCGCCCTCCTTGAGCAGGCTCGGCCCTCGCGACTTCTCCTGTGCCACGGCCGCCTTTTCTCGCGCCTTGCGCACGTCGGCGCGGCGCGCGTCGGTCATCGATTTCTCTCGCGCCGCGCGCTCGGCGTCATCGGCCTCCAGGATCTCCTCTTTGCGCACGACGAGGTCGCCTTCGGTCATCTCCAGGCTGTCTTGCGTGATCTCGAGCGCATCTTCCAACACGAACTCAAACCGCCACAAGTCGTCCGGATCCGCCTCTTGAATCTTCTTGAGCGACGCCAGGAACTCGCGCTCGCGCTCAATCATCGGAGTGATCAGCGTCTCCTCGTCCAGCAGCTTGTCGCGCACCAGCGCGTCGTCCACCACCATGTCGATCGCTTCCAGAATCCGCCCGTACTCTTTCAAGTTGCGGTTGATCTTCCCGCCCCGTCCGGGCTCCTCCTTGAGCAACAACTGACGCACCAGCTCCAGCCGCAGCGCCGCGAATTCGAGATAGGCCGGAATGCGGTACTCCGGCTCCTGCGCCTCCCGGATGAGGTCGATCTCGTGCTCGGTCAAGAAGTCCCGTTGGCCGAAATACTCTTGTCCCGCCGACGATCCCGCGAGTACAAGGGCGAGCAGCAAGCTGTAGGCGAGCGTCCGTCGCATGGCTAGTTCCTCTTCTGCATAATGCCGTTGAGAAGTTGGAGATTGATCGCCTCCAACTGAGCGATCGGCTCGTCCAGGTCCGGGCGCTCGTCGAACGTCAGGTCCTTTCGCAACCGTTCCAGGTCGCTGATCAGTCGACGCGTTCCAATCTCGGCGCGCTTGAACGGCTTCGCCTTCTTGCGCGGATTTTTTCCCGTGGCGACCAACGAATCGAGCGAGATCCGCGCCGCCTCGACGATCTTCGCCAACTCCGCGCGCGCCGCCTCCGGTTTCCCGTCGACGTAGAGCGACAAGATCGGCTCGACCCTTGACTGCGCCCACGCGATCGCCGCGCGTGAACGCTTCTCCAGGTCCGGCTCCCGCTCGACCGCCTCCAAGCTCGCCGGCACGGGATCGGCCGCACGCAACGACGACCCGGCGATCAGCGACAGCGCCGACATCAGGACGAAGCGGCGCGTCCTCATCGGCGCTCCAAGATCTTGTTGACCGTCTTCAACCGTTGCTCCGCCTTCCAAACTTCATCCTCCAAATCCGGCTCCGCCGCCAAGAAGGCCTCGTAGCTCGCTTTGGCTTCCTCAAACAATTGCAGCTTATCTTCGACGACCGCGCGCAAGAAGAGGTTTCCCGGCTGCGGCGGCTCATGCCTGGCCGATTCGATCAGCGCATCGAGCGCCGCGGGAAAGTTATCGACCTTGTACAAGCACAGCGCCAGCCCGTTCCAGGCGTCGGCGCGCGTCGGCGCGAGCTTGGTCACGGCGATAAAGTGCGGCCCGGCCTGTACGCAGCGGTCGGCCTTGAGCAGCGCCGTCGCCAGCCGCATGCGCACGTCCACCGCGGAAGGATCCGCCGCCGCCGCTTCCGCCCACAACGTGAACGCTTTCTCGGTCTGCCCCGCGCGCCCGTAGGCCTCGCCCAGCGCCACCCGGTTGGCGACCGTCGGCGAATCGCGCACCACCCGTTCGAGCAGCGCAATCGCCTCCTCGCCTCGATCCGAATCGAGCAGCAAGAAGCCGATCCGCTCGAGCACCGCGGCGTCTTCCGGATGCGCCTCCGAATAAGCCGTGTACAGCTCGACCGCGCGCGACGTCTCCCCGGCGCGCTCCAAGGTCTCTGCGATCTCGAGCACCGCCGACGCCTTCTCGGGATCCAACTCAGCTGCCTTCAAGTACGAAGGAACGGCCGACTCCAGGTCGCCCGTACGGGCTCGCGCCCGCCCCAGACCCAAATGCGCGTCCGCACGATTCGGGTCGAGTTCCAGCAGCCGCTCGTACGCCGGAATCGCCTCCTCAAACGCGCCCGACCGAGACAGCGCATGCGCTAGGAACGACTGCGGGTCGGCCTCCTCGGGGCGCAACGCAACCAGTGCGCGGAACTGCTCGGCAGCTTCCGCAGGACGATCGGCCTCCAGCAGCAGAATCCCCAAATTCGCGCGCGCCTGCGGCAGATCGGCCTTCAACGCAAGGACCTTCTGGTACTGCTCGATCGCCTGTTCGCGCTGCCCGAGCTGCGTGTGCGCAAAGGCCAGATTGAAGCGCGCCTCAAGGTGGTCTTCGTCTTCAGCCAGCGCGGCTTCCAAGTGTTCGACGGCGGCCGAGAAATCATTGGCGTTGAGAGCCGCGACCGCCAGCTCCAGCGGATGATCCTCGGCCCGCACTCCCGCCGAGACGGCCAACAGAGCGGCCGCAAATATCATCCAACGCATCCGGTCCTTATTCTAGCGACGCGCGGAAGAGGCTTTCGGGCCTTGGCGCATGACAAAATGATCCCCAGTGCGTGGATTCCTTGCAGTCGCCCTCGTCTTGGCGGCGGGATGCGCGGAGCAGGCCGAGCGACCGCAAGCGCCCCCGCTGCCCGAAGTCCGCCTGGATCAGTTCAAGGGTCCCGTCCTCGCCGAGGCGCAATCGCTCCTCGCGCGGCTCCACACGACCCCCGAAGACCCGCAACTGAACGGCCGTCTGGCGATGCTGCTCGACGCCTACCAGCAACTCGACGGCGCCCGCGTCATGTACCAGCGCGCCCGCGCATTCGAGCCCGGCGCGCTCGGCTGGCGCTATCTCTCAGGCGTCGCCGAAGCCGCTTCCGGCGACTACGAGACCGCCGTCGCTTCATTCCACAGCGCGCTCGAAGTCGACCCGTCCTTCGCACCCGCCAAGCGCCGCCTAGCCGAGGCCCTGATCGAGACCGGCGACCTCGACGCGGCGCGCACGCATCTCGCCGACGTGCTCCAAGCCCGTCCGCAAGACGCCCGAGCGCTCGTCGCCCTAGGCCGCCTCGCAGCCCGCGAAGACCAAAGCGAACAAGCCGCCGCCACCCTGCGCCAAGCCGTCGACGCCGCGCCAGGCTACGGCGCCGCCCACTACGAACTGGCTCTGGCCCTACGCGACTTGGGCCAGACCGACGAATCCGCCCGCCAGCTAGCGCTCTATGAGGAAAACCCGCGTCGCGAGCCGCCCTCCGACGATCCCCTCCGCGCGCAAGTCCAAGCCATGCGCGTCGACCCCGTCTCGCGCATCGCCCGCGCCGCCGACCTTGAGCAAGCGGGCCGTCTTGAGGAGGCCGTCCAGCAACTCCAACTCGCGCTCGCGGACGACCCCGACCTCGGCCAAGCGCACGTCAACCTGATGATCCTCTTCGGCAAGGCGGGCCGGCCGGACCTAGCCGACCAGCATTACCGGTCGGCGATCCGGCTAGGCGAAGACGGCGCCGAACTCCACTACAACTACGGCGTCGTCAAGTTCATCACCGAAAAATACGCCGAGGCCGAACAATCCTTCCGACGCGCTCTCGAAGCCAACCCGCGCCACGCCGGATCGCTCCACAACCTCGGCCAGATGCTCGAAGCCAAAGGCCGTCTCGGCGACGCTGAAAAGCACTACCGCCGCGCCCTCGAAGCGCGACCCGGCTACCGCCTCGCCGACTTCCACCTAGGCCGCGTCCTGCTCGCACGCGGGAGAGCCAGAGAAGCCGTCACGCACATCGAGCGCACCGTGGGCCCCCGCGACGAGCAATCCGTCGAGTTCCTAGCGACGCTCGCCGAAGCCTACGCCCGGCTCGGCGACCAGGCCAGGGCCCAGTCGACCGCCGACCGTGCGCGCGCCCTAGCCCGAGAACTCGGCCTCGCCGGCACGGGCTAGCGAAGTTCAAGCTCAAGCTCGACCGTCTCGCCCGCGACCAGCTCGACCTCGGGCGCGGTCGGACGCGCCGCATTCAGCAACGCAATATCTTCCGGCGCGGGCGTGATCTTCTGCGGCATCGCTGTCACTTGATACGCGCCAGGCGGCTGCTCGTTCGACAAGAAGACGCCGTATTGGTCGCCGCGCAACTCGCGCATCCGCGCCGCCACGTCGGCGGGCGCAAAAACGCCGTCCGGAATCAGATAGACGTACGCGTCCGGTGCCGGATCCCCGTCCGCATCGCGCACCGTGAACCGCGCGTAACCGGGATTCTGCGCCAGTACGATGCGCAGCCGCGACCCCTCCGGCGCACTGCCGAAGTCGAGCGACCCATGCCGAATGCTCCGGCCGTCATAACGAACATCGGCAAGGTAAACCCCGTCCGGCAGCCCCCGCACCGACAACTCGTACTCTCCCAGCCACACGCCCGGGAAAACGAATTCCCCAGGAATCCGGCTCGTGGCGTCACGGCCGCGACTCTCCGGGCCGTAGTTCACTCGGTCGACGGCCAACAGGCGGAGGTTGAGTTCGTCCTCGATCTGATCCGCCGGCGGTTCGTCCGCCCAAACGATCTCGCCAGGCAGTTCTCGCGCCGGCGCCGCGGCGACTTGCACATCCTCCAGATCGCGATCGACCAGCGCCACGTCAACGAGCCCAAAGTGCGTGAATTCTCCCTCGTCGGGCGTGAACGCCGTGATGCGGTACTCGTCCGGGGCCAGGTCACAGACTCGGAAACGGCCGTCCGGTCCCGTGCGGCGTCGAGGCCGGTTAATGTACATGCCGCCCTCCCCATGGAGCCCGCTGATCGGCCAGCGGGGATCCAGGTGGAAGATCGCCGCCCTCGCCGCTCCGCCTGACTGCGTCACGCCGGAGATGCAAAACGACTCCGCACGTTCCATCCGGATCTCGACTCCCTCGCGCACCTCCCCCGCGCGAAAAACCATCCGCTCGGCGCTCGCCACGTCCGTCGAAGAGGGGTAGTACGTAGGCCGATACGCCGGTCGCCGCACCTTGGGATCTTGAGGAGCGTCAGAGATCGCCTCCGTCGACTCTGGAACCGTCTTGGCCCGAATCGCATAACGGACGCCCGGCCGCGCGCGCTCCAGTAGGAACTCGCCGAGGTCGTCGGTGTTTGCCACGCTTCGGAAGGTGTGGCGAACGCTCCCGTGTCGGTACTCCGTGCCGACCAGCTCAACGCGCACGCCGGCCATCGGTTCCTCTTGGTCGTCCACCACGCGACCGCGGATCTTCCCGCGGCGCTCGATCGCCAAGTCAACCTTCAGCGTCTCCCCGGCGCCCAGGGCGATCTTTCGCCGGTCGGTGCTGAGTCCCTTCCTAGCCGAAAGGCTGTAGGCGGCAGGCGGCAAGTCGGAAAACTCAAAACGACCGTCCGCTTCCGTCTTGAGGCTGGACCGGCTCGGCCCCGTCAAGCCCACCATCGCCTCTTCAATCGGCGTCCCGGCGTCGTCAGTCACGACGCCCCGAATCACGCCCGTCTCTTGCCCGAGCAGCATCGAGCAGCCAAGCAAGAAGATCGCGAGTCGAATCACGGAGCCTCCTCCCGCGGCGCCGGCAGATCAATCTCCGTAGCCGCCCCGCCCGCCACGTCGATCTCAAACATCGTCTCGTCGCTGCGCACCCAGCGCCCGTTGTCCTCCGGCCGCCGCGCCGCAATACGATAGCCGCCCGGCCGCAAAGCCTCGAAGACGAAACGTCCGTCCGCATCCGGATACGCCAGCCGCAGCGACTCGTCCTTCTCCGCCGAACCCTGACGACCCAGCGCCACCGGGAACCGCTGCGGCTCGTCGCTCCCGAGCAGCCGCCCCTCAATCCGCCCGGCCGCCGCCAAAGTCAAAGCCGTCTCCGCATCGTCTTCGCTCAAATCGATCCACGGCGCATCGAGCAGAAAACACCCCGACGGCAACCTCTCCGCGTCCAGCCAATACCGCCCCGGCGCCAGCTTCTCAAAGACCGCCGGAGCCTCCTCGCTCGCCGGCTTCTTCTCGCTCATCACGATGCCCGAGGAATCCAGCAGCCGCGCGCCGACCGATACGCTCGCCGGGCAGACGGACCGCGCCTCAGGCGACTCGTACTCGAGCGCCGCCGCCAACCTCCGCCCAGGCTTCAGCTCCACCACCAGATCGTTCGTCGCCTGCCCGCCGACCTCCAGCGACATCCGCCCGTACAACCGCTCGGGGCCCAAAATCGCGCCCCGATAACTGTGGCCGCGCGTGGGCCCGCCCGCCGTCAACTCGTACGATCCCGGCTGCACCGGCGGCAGCTCGAACGTCCCGTCCGGCTTCACGTCCGACAGCGCCGCCCCGAGCGCCGGCTGCTCACGGTAGGTCAACCCGACGACGTACCGCGCTCCCTCTTGCCGACCCTCGAGCCGTCCCGCGACGACCACGCCAGGCCCGGAAGGCAAGACCACCTGCAACTGGTCGATCACCTCTCCGCCCGCAATCTCAAAGACCTCCGGCGCCGCGTTCGACGGATAGAGCACCCCTCCAGCCGAGCCTTGCGCGTACTGGTAGTCCGCCCGCGACACGCCGACCGCATACCGGCCCGGCGTCAGCCCATGCAGCCGAAACTCTCCGTCCGACCCGGTCCGCCGAGCCTGCGCCGGAACGAACGCATCGCCCTCCGCCGCCAGCACGAAGACGAACGCTTTGGCGAGAGGCTTCCCCGCCGAATCGACCGCCCGCCCCGCGATCACGCCCAACCGCGACAGCCGCGCCTCCACGGGCGGTCCCGGATGCTCGACCCGCAGCCAAGCGCCTAGATAATTGCGCTTCGAAATCTCAATCCGATACGATCCCGGCGGCAACTCCGGCGTCTCGAACCGCCCGCTCGAATCCGAGTCCCGATCCGCAACCACCTCGCCCGAAGCCGCCCGCACGCGCACCCGCGCCGAGACCAACTCCGAACCCGAGTGGTCCTCCACGACGGTTCCAGCGAGCGTCGCCCCGTCGGCGGAACCCATCGAAGCCAACAACAAGAACGCCGCGACCCAACGCAACATCGGCGACCAGTGTACTGGTCGCCGATGAGCATGCGAAGTATTTTTTCGTACTCGCTTAGTCGTCGCGTCCGCCCAAGACTCCTGCTCGCATGAGGAAGTAGAGCAGCGTCAGCAGCGAGCTGATCGCGGCGGCGATGTAGGTCATCGCGGCGGCGTTGAGCACCTTGTCCATGCCCGCGCGCTCGTGGCTCGTAATGATCCCGTCCGGCACGACCAACTGCTTCGCGCGGTTCGTCGCGTCAAACTCTACCGGCAACGTCACCAACTGGAACGCCACCACGCACGAGAACATCAGCGCTCCGAGCCAGAAGATGGGGCTCGGTCCGCCCTCGGCGCCGCTGCTCATGAACAGACCGATCGCCATCACAAAGTAGCCCAACTGCGAACCGATGCCGACCGTCGGCACCAGCAGCGACCGCAGCCACAACGGCGCGTAGTTCCTCGCGTGCTGAATCGCGTGACCGGCTTCATGCGTCGCCACGCCGACGGCTGCGATCGATGGCTGATCATGCACCTCCGGCGACAACCCCAAACTGCGCGTCATCGGGTTGTAGTGGTCGGAAAGAAACCCGTTCGCGCGGTTGATCTTCACGTCGTGCAGACCGGCGCGGTCGAGCATGATCCGAGCCGCCTGCGCACCGGTCAATCCGGTCGAAACGCGCACCTTCGAATACTTGTTGAAGGCGGATTTCACGCGCCAGCTCGCCCACATCGAAATCGCCATGCCGGGCAGCATGACGAACAGCATGTACATGGGGTCAAAGAACACCGTTTTCAGTCCTCCTGGGCGCACATCTGCGCCCGTCTATATCAGTCTATACGTCGTCCAAGACGCATTCGTTGCTGATTCCGCTAGCGCTTTCCAAGCGCATACTGCGTGAACGGCGACCCCGCGCCAGCGATCTCAACGTTGATAAGAAAAGGTTTATCGGACGCAAGCGCCTGGTCGAGCGCCGGGCGGATCTGGTCCGGCCGCTCAACGTACGCGCCGTCGCCCCCGAACCCTTTCATCACCAGGTCGTAGCGCGTCCGCCGCAACTCGCACGCTACGGTGTCGCCCTCGTAGTTCCCCTCCTGCAACTCGCGCTCAATGCCCCAACCCCCGTCGTTCCCTACGATGATGATCACCGGCAAGTTGAACCGCACGGCGGTATCCATCTCCGCCAAGTAGAAGCCGATCGAGCCGTCGCCCGTTACATAGATCGCCTTCTGTTCCGGCCGCAGCGTCTGTGCCGCGAGCGAGATCGGAAAGCTCACGCCGAGCCCGGCCAGTCCGCCGAGCCGCATCCAATGCCCGGGCCGCCGCGCCGGAATCATATAGCGTCCCCAGTGCACAAAGTCGCCGCCGTCCCAACAGTAGGTCGCGTCCTCCGGCGCCCACGCCCGCATCTCGCGATAGAACTCAAGCGGATGCATCGGCCCTTCGGTCCGCGCCGGAACCTCAGCCACCTCGGCGGCGTAGCGATCGACGTGACCCTGGATCGTCGAGAGCCAATCCGACCTGTCCGGCGCAGGCGAATCCCCGATCGACGCGTTCAGGTCTTCGAGCGCCGCCCGCACGTCGGCCACGGCGCCGACCTCCAGCGGACGCTGCAACCCGAGCTCTGCGTCGTGCAGATCGATCTGCACCAGCTTGGCGTCCGCGGCGAACAGCGGAGGCCGCCCCAGCCGCAACCGGTAGTCGAGCTTACGGCCCAGCAGGATCACCAAGTCCGCCTGCTGAAACACTTCGTCGGCGGGCTTGTTGAGCGTCGGGTCCGCATAGCCGAAACAGAGCGGATGCTCGTCGGAAACCAGCCCGCGCGCCAGCGTAATCGTAAACAGCGGCGCCTGCGTCTTCTCGATAAAGGACTGCAACTGCGGCCCGCAATCCGAGAACCAAGCCCCGCCCCCCGCGATCACCACCGGTCGCTCCGCCTCCCCCAGCAGCTCGACGATCCGCTCGACCGACCGCGCGTCCGGTCTCGGTCGATCCGGAACCACCGGCCCCGGCGGCAACGCGGTCGGCTGCTCGGCCTGGCCGGTAAAGCAATCGACCGGGATCGAGAGATGCGCCACGCCTGGCCGTCCCGTCAGCGCTTCCCGCGCCGCGCGCCCGACCAGGAACGGAATGTGCCCCGCGGAAGTCGGCACGGCCTTGTACTTCACCACCCCGTCGACCTGCCCGAGCTGGTCCATGTCTTGGAACCCGAAGCGCTCCCGTAGACTCGTCTTCGCCGTCCCTGAAACCGCCAACAACGGCACGCCGGTCGCCTGCGCCGTCGCCAGTCCGGTAATCGCGTTCGTGTGTCCAGGCCCGCCCGTCACCAGCGAGACGCCCAGCTTGCGCGTCATCCGCGCATACCCGTCGGCCATGTGTACGGCCGCGGATTCATGGCGCGTATCGACGATCTCAAAACCGTCGCGATGGAGCACCTGCAACGCTTCATTCAGGTGGTCGCCGACGAGCGTAAAGACGTGCGTGACGCCGAGATTCTTAAGCGATTGAGAGAAGAGTTCCGCGCCGGTCGGCATGGGGGAAAGGATAGCCGATCCGCCGCGCTTCCCTTACAGCTCTCCCTTCTTCATCTGGTCGGCCAGATAGTCCGTCGCGCGCCAGCTCATCGCCAAAATCGTCAACGTCGGATTCTTCTCGGTCGGCGTCGGGAAGGCCGAGCCGTCGGTAACGAAGACGTTTTTCACCTCGTGCATCTGCATGTGCTTGTTGAGCGCAGACCGCTTCGGATCGTCGCCCATGCGGCAGCAGCCGTGCTCGTGGATCGCGCTGCCCAGGCGGTCGAAGTCGCCGCGCCGGTAGGGCATCGGTTCGGCGCGCATCACCTGCAGCACCTCCTCGACCATGTCGTAGGCGCGGTCCATCATCTTGTACTCGTTCTCGCCGAGCTTGTACTCGATGTGCATCAGCGGCACGCCGAAGCGGTCCAGCCGATTCTCGTCCACCGTGATCCGGTTGTCCTTGTAAGGCAGGGCTTCGATGTAAGGATGGATCGCCAGCGTCGCCGGATAGTGTTCCTTCACCGAACGCTTGAAGGCGCTGCCGAAGCCCGGGAGATGTTTCGCGTGCGGAGCGCCTCCCCGGCAGCCGATCCCCCAAAACTGTACGCCGAAGCCGCGAATGTAGTCGCGCTTCTCCGTCGGCAACTCAAAGCGAGGCATGTAGATATGCCCGCCCGAAATCCCGTCGTCGTTCGTCGTCTCCGCGCCGATCAGTTGCGGCGCGAACGCTTCCACGTGGAACCGCGCCTGCTCGGTGAGATAGCGCCCGATCACGTCCGACCCATTGCCGAGCCCGTTCGCGTGACGACGCGATTTCGAGTTCAACAGGATGCGCGTCGAATCAACCGCCGACGCTCCCACGATCACGCGCTTCGCCGGAACCTGCACCTCTTCGCCCGTGATGCGATCGAAATACTGGACGCGGTCAGCCAACCCTTCGTCGTTCGTGAGAATGCGCGAGACGATCGCGTTTTCGCGGATCGTCAGGTTGCCTGTCTCCAGCGCTTCGACCAGCAGGTAATCGTAGGCATTGAAGAACGCCGAGACGTCGCAGCCCTTTCCGCAAGCGCCGCAATAGTGGCAGGCGGCCCGACCGTTGTGCGGCCGAGTCAGCACCGCTCGGCGCCCGGAAACCACCGGATGCCCGATCTTCTCGAAGCCCTTGGCCAGCAACGTCTCGCCGCAGCGCCGATTCGGAGGCGGCAGGTGATGCTTCGAGCCCGGCAGAAACGGCGTATCGTCGTCGCCGCCGTTCACCCCGATCAACTTCTCGACGTTGTCGTAATACGGCGCGATCTCCCTGTAGGTGATCGGCCAGGGGATCTCCCACCCGTCGATCTCCGGCTCCTTGAAGTTGTGGTCGGAGAAGCGCAGCGAGACCCGACCCCAGATATTCGTCTTGCCGCCGACGCCCCACACCCGCCGCAACTGGAAGTCGGCGCCCTCAGGCACGCTGTAAGGACTCTCGCGCTCCGGCAGCCCCTCAAAGTCCGGCGGACGCTCGCCGCGGCGATAGCGGGCGCGCGCTTCCCACGGCTTCGTGTGTGACCAGAAATCGGCCTGGTTGAACTTCTCGCCCGCTTCAAGCGCCAACACCTTGACGCCTTTGCGCGCCAGGTTCCAGGCAGCCATCCCGCCCGCGGCGCCGGTGCCGATGACGACGACGTCGTAGTCTTCCCTCGCCATTAGGCCTTCCCCCCGCGCGGATCGTCGAGCTCATGCTCGTGTTGGCAGCCGGGGAACGACGGCAGAAACGTATTGCCCTTGTAGCCGAGCTCCTGCGCCAGTCCGGCCTCGGTCGCGTAGTAGCGGTCGACGGTCAGGTTCTTGAGGAACGTGAAGGTCTCTCCACGGTCATCCCGGGCGACTGCATAGTCGGTCATGAGCAGGTTGCGCCCGGTCTCGCTCAACCCGAGGAAGCCGTCGCGCGAGAACCGCGCCAGCATCTTCTCGACCCCGCTCTTCAGTGCTGCGTCGTCAGCCGCATCTTCGTCGACCATTTGCGCAACGCCTGCTTGCGAGGCCCCGGGCGTATCGGTCTCGGGAATGATCACGTCGACCAATACGGAGAGAAGCTTGTACTGCTCAGCGGAAAAAGTCTCCGGCGCGTATTCATGATGCGCGCCTTGGAGCGCAACCGGGGCCGCCGCCCCCGCAACGGCGATCGTCGCCAGCGCCTCTCGGCGAGTGGAGTCAGACATAGGTTCAATGATTATAGATTGGAGCCCGCCCCAATCTGTCTAGCGCAGCCGCTTGCGGAACAGGATATCTCCGCCCACCAGCCCGTTTTCGTCCCGCGTCAGCACAAACGTCCACTCCCGGTCCGGCGCATACTCCAACCGAACCGTCTGCTGCTGCGCCGAACTCAGATCGTACGTATAGGTCAGCGTCACCTCGTTCGTAATCTGTTGCTCGGTCGAGATTCGCGCCGTCGGGTTGGCCTCCGCGCCGCCCGCCTGGGGATCCACCTTCAGTCGCGACACCCCGAAGAACCGCTGCAATCCCGGCGACACCGGCCGCTCGATCGCCTGCGAGAAAACATTGTTCGCTCCGGTCTGGAAGAGCGACTGCTGCGAGACCCGTTGCTGCGAACTCTGCACCGGATCAAACGTCGGCGTCCTGCCCAACGCCACCAAATTCACCAGGTCCGCAAACGGCAGCGGCGGGTCCGACCGATACGAGAGGTTCAGCCGCCGCGCGGGCCCGGACAAGATCAGCGCGATGTCGATGTTGCGAATGCGCGTCTCGAACTCAAAGTCCAATACCGGCTCCACCCGGAACGGATTGACGAAGGCGATCTCCCCGCGGTTGATCTGATACCGCGACCCGTGAAAGTTCATCTGCCCCTGCGCGATGTTCACCCGCCCGAGCACCGCCGGACTCACCCACGTGCCGACCAAGCGCAGGTCAATCGCCGCCTCCAAGTCGCGGATCAGTCGCGTCTCAATGTCCAGGTCCGGCGCCGACAAGACGTGCACGTTGAACTGCAGGTTCTGGAGCAGGGAACTCTTCGGCGGCGTCCTCTGCGGTTCACGCAGCGCGGCCAGCAGATCACCGATCGAGACGCTCGCGTTCGTACTCGCTCGCGTGACCAGAATCTCCCCGCTGAGCAAGCTCTGTCGTTCGTCGCCCGACAGCGTCATGCGGCCGTCGATCAAGCTCGCCAGGTTGCTCGGGTAGCGCACCCGGACGCGTTCGGCGTCGGCCACAAAGCGGAAGCTGTACCCCTCGTCCTCCATCCTTCCGCCGCCGGTGACGGAGAGTTCGCCGCCGCCCGACAGCGCCGTCAATTCCTCGATCTGCAGTTCGCGTCCGATGAAAGACAACTCCCCGTTCAGATCACTCAGCCCGTTCGGAAAATCGACCGACCGCAACGCGCCGTCGCGAATGACGATCTCCCCCGTCACCGTCGGATCGCCGACCTCGCCCGCAATCTCGATGTCCAGATTCGACCGCCCTGAAGCCGTCAAATCGGGAAAGAACGTCTGTAGCCCCGACAGGTTGAAGTCGCCCTCGGCCTTGAGCGTGAGCGGGCGTTCCTCGGAGGCGATCGGCACGTCGCCGTCGACCTCCAAGTTGGTCCCCTCGCCCTGCAGGCGCATGTGTTCGAGCTCCAACACGCCCGCGCGATAGGCCCAATACATCGGGAATGGATTGCGCAGCCGGTAGCCTTCCGTCAGGCCCGGCACCTGGGCGACCGTCACGTCAAACGTTTCGAGCGCGCCCTCGGCTTCGATCGACTCCGGCGCCAATAAGCTCCCCTGGAACTTCATCGACCCCGCCGTCGTCCCGCTCACGCGCTCCACGTCGAACCCGATCAAGCCCAGCGCGACCGCCGGCGCGACCTCCGAGAACGCCGCCTCGCCTTCCACGTCGGCGTTCGAGTAGGCGATCGAAGCCGTCGCCTTGGCCGCGCCCCCGAGCGGCGCGCCGTCCAACTCCAGCTCGATCGTCTCCGCCAGACTGCGCAGCGATCCCCGCCAGTCGCCCAACGGTTGCCCCTTCCACTCGACCGCCGCCAGACGCACCTGCCCGTCCGCGTCCAACTCGCTAAACAGATCCTCGCCGCGCGCCAAGACGCCCTTCGCCGTCAGCGTGAAGTCGACCCCTCCCTCCGGCGGCGATTCCCACTGGTCGAACAGCGCCGCGTTTTCCAGCCGCCAGCCGACGCCCTCGACGCCCAACTCCAGCGCCCGTTCCTCGACCACGTACGAGCCCCGTCCGGCCAGCGTGCCCGCCTCGCCCGCCATACGCAGCGCGCGGATGTCGACCACGCCTTCGCGCGCCGCCGCCTGCAAGGCCAAGCTGCGGAAGCGTTCCTCCCCGAGCCGACCGTCGTCGACCGTCATCGAGACGGCCAAATCCGGCCGCTCGATCGATCCGGAAATCGTCGCCTCGGCGCTCAGCGTCCCGTCCGCCAGAGCGGGCAGCTCGGCGGCTTCGAGCGACTTCGCCAACGGCAGCCGCGCCGCGCGAACCGAACCGCGCAGCGGCAGTTGCTCCAACTCCAGTTCGCCGTCGCTCCAATCCAGCTGCGCCTCCAGATCGACCAACCCCGTCCCGTCGGTCAACCGCGCGCTGGAGATCCGCAGACCTTCGTAGTCGGCTTCCAGATCGGCGTTCAGCGAGTCCCAGCGATAGTGGTAGACCTCCAGTGCGCCGGTCTCGATCGAACCTTCGAACGCGGTATTCGTGGCGCCGGCCGCGGTCAGAAGTCCGGCTGCGTCTCCGGCGATTCGCACCGGCCCGACAAACCGCACCGGCAACTCAGCCGGCTCGAATCCGGCGATCGTCAGCGCCGCCTCCACGTCGCTCGGATCCTGAGCGTCCAGCTCTCCCTGGATCCGCGAGCGCCCGTCCGCGCGGATCGCGCCGTCGAGCCGCAACCGCGTCGAAGCCGTACGCAGGTCCATCGCCTGCAACGTCAGCGCGCCGTCCGAACCGTTCAAGAGGATGCGACCGCCGCCCTCCAGCGCGTTCCCCGCCCCGACTCCCGCGAGCCGAACGTCCGCCTGCGCCGCCAGATCCTCGAGGCTTGAAGCCGCCGCCTCCAACGTCCCGGAAACCGCCGCCGTCCACTCGACTTTCCCTGAGTCCAACGCCGCGCCCGCGCCCGCCGCACGCAGCAGCGGCCGCAACCGCAGCTCGTTGAACTCGCCGCTCAGTTCGATCACGTGCGAAGCCAGAGGCTCAACCACCGAGGCCGCGCCCTCAAAGCGTCCGCCGAACAATTCCGCCGTCAGCGCTTCCAACCGCACCGCTCTCCCGTCGCCCGCATAGCGCGTCGATACCCGCACGCCCGCCAACTCAAACTCGCCGTCGCGCAACGCCGCATCCGCCAGCGTCAATCGCCCCTGCACCGCGGCGACCTGATCCGAGGACCGCACGGTCCCCTCGGCGTTCAGCCGCCCGTTCGCATCCACGCCGAACGTCCGCGCCAACTCGCCCACCGGCCCGCTCACCGTGTAGCTGAATTCGAACTCCGGCGCCGAAAGCGGCTCGGCCGTCCCGGCGACTTCCGCCGTCAATCCGGCCGCCCGCAACGTCGCGTCGCGGACCTCCAGACGGTCGGTGCACAGCTCCACATCGGCTTCAGACTCCGCCAGTACCGGCCGCCGCCCGTTCCAGTTCCACTCCGAACGCGCCGCCGTCAGCGCGATCTGCGAGCACTCCGGGCCGCGTTCGATCTCCATGTCGACGCCTTCCGCGCGCACGTCTAGCCGATACGGTTCGCCGTTGAACTCCACCACGCCGTCGCGAATCTCAAACAGCCGCGACGTCAGGCTGACCATCTCTTCTTCCGTTGCCGGCTCGATCTCCGGCCGCTCCGGCAGATTCGTTGTACCGTCGGCCGCGACGACGATGCGCGCCCTCGGCCCGTCAAAACGCATCGAAGTCAGCCGCACGTCGCCCGACCACAGCGACTCGACGCTCAGCCCCAACAACAGATCGGGCGCCTCGAAGAAAACCTCTCCGTCCGTCCCGCGAATGCGTAGCCCGCTCACGTCGACCGTCCAAGTCGCCGGATCCAGCTCGACCGCGTCCAACTCGGCCTCGCCTCCGGTAGCTTGCTCGGCTTCGGCGATCACCTTCTCCGTGATCTTCTGCTTGAGGTAGTCGCTGCGTAGAAACCACTCCAGGCCGCCCCACCCGAGCAGCGCCAGTACGATCGGCGTCGCGATCAACCACCACTTGCGACGCTTCAGAAACTCCTTCACGGCGTCGCCTCCTCGTCGGTCGGGATGCGCTCCAGCAACCGAATCCGCGTCTCTGCGCGCAGTTGCTTGATGCGTGCGTCAATCAGCCGCTCGATCTTCTCTTCCAACATCCGCGCCGACAGGCTTTCGCGCACCTCGTCCAGAGCGGGCGGCTCGTCGAGCTCACGGTAGAGCCTGCGATGCTCCGCCTTCAGCTCGTCCTCGTCGACGTCGAGCCCGGTGCGGAACCGAAAGTCGATGTAGCCCTGAATCACCAACTGCCGCCGATAGAAATCGAGCGCCTCCGGCTCGCTGACTCCGTAGTCCTCCAGCGCCAAGTCGAACGAGCGCCCCCGGAACAGACTGCTCCGCAACTCGTCCACGGCTGCCGCCAGTTCCTCTTCGTCCGGCCCTTGGTACCCCGCCAGACGCATGTCGGTCTCGATCAGCCGGCGGTCGATGAGTCGGTCGAGCAGGGCGCGACGTTGCCGCGAAGACGGCTCCACGTCGGAAGGCTCCGCTCCGTTGAACATCGCCTCCAAGCGCCGCTGTCTCTGAACCTCGCTTTCGGTGACGGCCTCGCGCCCGACCACGGCTACCGTACGGTCTAGCAACTGCGACGCCGGGGCGACGCACACCCACAACGCAACTAGAGCCGCGAATCTCAAAACGTCTGCCCCAACGAGAAGTGGAACTGGAATCCCGAGATGCGTTGCTCGCGCAGCGTCCCTTCCCCGGCCAACAACTGCTGCCGCGTACCCGAGAACCCGATAAACCGCGGCGGGTTCACGCTGTACGCCAAGTCGATGCGGACCGGGCCCACCGGCGTCCCGTAGCGCAAGCCGAATCCGACGGCGTGGACCATATAGTCGAAGTCAAACTCCCGAACTCCGTCCTCCTTCCGCCGGAATTTCTGGCTCGGGCTGAAGCTCAGATCTTCGATGCGCGAATAGATGTTCCCCGCGTCATGGAACAGCACGCCGCCGATATTCTCGCCCACCAACGGGAAGCGCAACTCAAAGCTGTTGATAAACTCCGCGCCGCCGCCGATCGGAAACCCGGTCGTCGGATCGCGCGGCCCGGCCTGGTTCACCGGAAAGCCGCGATGCGCGTTGGCGCCGCCCGCGAAGAACCGCTCGGCGATCGGAATACGCGGGTCGGGGCTGGAGCCGAACGTCGGCAACTGCTGATCCAGACGCTCCTGGTCCGACCACGGCGCCATCACGCCCACCTGCGTCGTGCGGGCTAAGACGAACTTCTTCGTCAGGCGGTGGTACGTACTGTTCTGCCCGAGCACCCGCGCGAAATCCGGCTGCGAGCCCCAATAGCCCGACGCAAAACTCAAATCGACCGAGTTGAAGATGCCCCGCGTCGAGTCGGTCGGGTCGTCGCGTTTGTCTTGGATATAGGTACCTGAGAACAGCCCCACGCGCACCGGCTGCGCATTCAACGGAATCAGCAGCGGGGTGATCTGCAACGTGTCCTGGTCGATCGTCGTACGGCGGTAGATGTAACGGTACAGCGCCGTCGACGGCTTCGATAGCCGATGCTCCAACTGCAGCGCCCCTTCCAGCCGCGACCCCGTAAACGTCCGCACGTTGCGCGACGTATCCCACAACGCGCTCACCGTCGCCTTCCACTTCTCCGATCCCGTCCAGCGCGGATTCTCCACCGTGAACAGCGCCCTTTGCTGCAAAGTCGATACGCGGCTGCGCATCGTGATCGTGTTCCCCTTTCCGCGGAAATTCAGACGCGACAGCTCAAGCGTCACGCGCGGAGCGAAAGCCGCCTCGCCGACCGGCGACGAGAGGTCCGAGCGTCCTCCGCCCAGCCGCGCGAACTCCGCGCCCCCGCCGAAGCCCACGGTCCAGCGACGGGCCTCTTCCAGTTCGAACAGAACGTTCTTCGCGGGCTCCTCGCCGTCGGGGTTCTGCAACGCGGTCTCAACCTTGCTGAAGATGCCCAGGTCGTAGAGCCGCCGTTGCGACTCGAACATGGCCGTCTGCGACAGCGGATCGCCGGGACGCAAAACGATCCGTGCGTTCACCAGGTCCGGGTCCGTATGGACCAGCCCCGATACGATCGGCCGCTGGACGAACAACCGCTCGCCCTCTTGGATCGTGTAGCTCAAGACCACGCGGTTCGAATCCTCGATCGGCTCCACCGACCAGTCGAAACTCGCGTCCTGAAATCCGGCGTCGAAGTACTCCGCGAGAATCAAGTCGCGGTCCGTCGCCACGCTGGTCTCTGAGAACGGCTGCCCCTCGGCGGAGGCGAAGCGATACTCGTCCTGCGGGAATCCGCTCATGCCCTCGACCCGCAAAGACTCGACGAAAGTCGCCGAGCCTTCGTCGATGTGGATCGCGACCGCGATCTTCTTGTCGCCGGTCTCGACGACTTCCGCCTGGACGTCGGCATTGAGGTAGCCGCTGGCCGCGTAGAGATTCTCGATCGCCTCCAGGTCGCGATTGAGCAGCCGCGTGCTGAAGCGACCGCGGCGCAGCTCAAACCCCGCCGGACGGATCGTCAGCCTCTCGCGGATCGTCGCTTCATCAAAGAAGAACGGGCCGTCGACTGAAATCGAAGTCAGCTTGCGTCGCGGCCCCCTATCGATCGTGTAGCGAACCAGCACGTCCTCCGGCCCGGTGCGCTCGCGATCGTAGGAGACGTCGGCGTTGAAGTAGCCGCGCGTCTCCAGATAGTCCCGCAAGTTCGACGCGCCCTCCTCCAACAGGTCCTCGTCGACGATGCCTTCTTCGAGTACCGGCAGCAGACGCTCCTGCTTGCCCTTCGACAGGTCATACCCCTCCAACTCGACGCGCACCCGCGGCCCGGTGACGACGTTCAAGACCAGGTTCACCTGATCCCGATCCGGGTTGAAGTCCCGTCCGACCAAGTCGACTTTGGCTTGCAAGAAGTCGTCGTCATAGAGGCGTCGGCGGACTTTGGTCAGGCCGTCTTCGATGCGCGGATCGGTGAGCGGCTTGCCGAGCTTCCACCCGGCGACCCTACGCACCTCAGCCTCGGTCATAGGGAAGTCCGGGGGCAGAATCACCTCGCCGATCCGCGCGCGCGGGGCTTCCCTCACGCTAAACGTCACGTCCATCTGGTAGCCTTCGGCGCGCTCCACGGCGTCGAAATCGACCACCGGCGTCGGGAAGCCGTTCTCAATCAGCAGCCGCCGTAAGTTCTGACGCGCTTGCGCTACGGCCGAGGGGCTGTAGAGTTGCCCGAGCCGCAGCCGCGTGGCGTTGACGAGCTGATTCTGGTTCGGCGGACCGTCGACCCCCTCGACGACGACGTCGCCGATAAACAGCGCCGCTTGCGTCCGAAAGAGCACGACCGCCCCCTCGCCCTCCGGAATCGCCTCCGCCTCAATGTTGTCGTAACGGCCGGTAGCGAAGAGGTTCTGGATGCTGGTCTGGACGGCGTCCGGATCGAGCGGCGCGTCCGCTTCCACCACGACCAACTCGTCGAGCACCTCGGATGCCAGCGGTTGCACGCGCGGCTCAAACCGAATCTCGCTCACTCGCCGCGGATTCTCCGAGGCGCAGAGCGTAGCCGCTCCCAGGAGCGCCGGAATCCACAGCAGTTGACGCACCGTCTTTCGGCATTATAGGACGCTCAGGCCCCCCGGCACGTTGCGCGGCGGCCCCGATGCTACGGTGGAAACGAGGTTTCCAGGTGACCGAATCCGAACGCGAGCGGTATTCGCGTCAGACCCTCTTCTCCCCGATCGGCGAGGCCGGGCAGCGACGCCTACTCGCCTCCCATGCCGCCGTCGTCGGTTGCGGAGCGCTCGGCAGCTTCCACGCCGCGGCCTTGGCGCGCGCCGGCGTCGGCCGGCTCACCTTGATCGACCGCGACTACGTCGAACCCAGCAACCTCCAACGCCAGTGGCTCTACACCGAGCAGGACGCCGCCGATGGCGTCCCCAAAGCCGTCGCCGCTCGCAACGGAATCGCCCGCATCAACTCCGGCGTCCAGGTCGAGGCCCGCGTCGCCGACCTCACGCCTGAGAACGTCGACGAACTCCTCCAACACGCCGACGTGCTGCTCGACGGCAGCGACAACTTCGAAGTCCGCTACCTGCTCAACGACTACGCCGTGCGCGAATCGAAGCCCTGGATCTACGGCGGCGCCGTCGCCTCCCAAGGCGTCGTCATGCCGATCCTGCCCGGCGACTCCGCCTGTCTCGCCTGCGTCTTTCCCGAAGCTCCCGGCGGCGCTCAACCGACCTGCGACACCGCCGGCGTACTCGGCTCCACCACCGCCGCCGTCGCCTCTTTCCAAGTCGCCGAAGCGCTCAAGATCCTCAGCGGAAACAGCGACGCCGTCCGCCGACAACTATTGACCCTCGACGTTTGGGACGGCGTCCCGCGCGCGATCTCAACCGGCAAACCGAACCCCGACTGCCGCGCCTGCGGCCGCCGCGAATTCGCGCACCTCGAAGTCTCCGCCCGCCGCCCCGCGGTCCTGTGCGGACGCGACGCCGTCCAGATCCACGACCGATCCGGTCCGCTCGACCTAGAGAGCTTGGCGGAGACGCTGCGACCTCTCGGAGAGGTACGCGCCAACGAGTACGCCGTGCGCTTCCGCACGCCGCCCCATGAGATGACGATCTTCGAAGACGGTCGCGCCATCATCAAATGCGCTGCCGACACGGGCGTCGCCCGCAGCCTCTACGCCCGCTACGTCGGCTCGTAGCGCCGCGCGCTTAGGCCCGCTTGACCGACTGGATCACGACCGGTTCCACCGGAACATCCTGGTGCATGCCGGCCGAGCTGGTCTGCACCTGGCGAATCGCGTCCACAACGTCGTCCCCGGCCGTCACTCGTCCAAAGACGCAGTAGCCCCAGCCCGAACCCGACTTGCTCGTATGGTTCAGGAAGTCGTTCGTGTCCGCCGCGTTGATGAAGAACTGCGCCGTCGCCGAATGCGGGTCCGACGTTCGCGCCATCGCGATCGTGCCCTTCTCGTTCTTCAGCCCGTTGTCGGCCTCGTTCTCGATCTCGGCCTTGGTCCCCTTCTGACGCATGTTCTCGTCAAAACCGCCGCCTTGAATCATGAAGTTCGAGATGACTCGGTGGAAGATGGTGCCGTCGTAAAAGCCGTCGTCCACGTAGGAGAGGAAGTTGGCAACCGTCTTCGGCGCCTTCTCCTCATCCAACTCAATGGTGATGGTCCCCTTGGAGGTCTCCATCACAACGACGGGATTCGTGGTTTCGCTCATGGTTCTGATATTCCGTCTCGACTAGGAAACGCGCTTCGCGCTCTTGATCAGGATCGTTTCCACCGGGACGTCGCTCATCGGCATCGCCGGCTCGCCGTCGGCGCCCGGGGCCGTCTTGGTCGTCGTCTGCGTGGCCGCGATCGCATCCACTACGTCCATACCCTCGATCACCTTGCCGAAGACCGCGTAGCCCCAGCTCTGCGGCGAGTTGTTCAGGTTCGGATTGTCCCGGTGGTTGATGTAGAACTGGGCCGTCGCCGAGTGCGGCATAAAGGTCCGAGCCATCGCGATCGTCCCCCGGTCGTTGCTTAGACCGTTCTTCGCTTCGTTGGTGATCGGGTCTCGGGTCGGCTTCTTCTTCAAATCGGCCGTCATGCCGCCGCCTTGGATCATGAAGTTCGACATCACGCGGTGGAACACCGTCCCGCCGTAAAATCCCGAGTCGACGTAGGCCAGGAAGTTCTCGACCGTCTTCGGCGCCTTGTCCGGGTAAAGCTCCAGCTTGATCGTTCCTTTGCTCGTCTCCAGAACGACCGTCGGCAGGGACGGCGCCTTCGGCTTGGGAGCGACCTTGGGCGCCGGTTTCGGCGCGGGAGCGGGCGGCTCAGGCTCGGGGGCCGGCTCCGGTTCCGGCTCAGGTTCCGGGGTCGGCGGCTCTTCGACCTTGGCCGTCTCGACCGGGTCCGGCGCAGCCGCCTCTTCGGGCGGCGTGTCCGAGCCGCCGCAGCCGACCCAAAACGCGAGGATCGACAAGAGTGCGAGTAGGGGGAGGACGCGCAACCGATTCATTCTCTTCAAACTCCAACCATGGGGACCCGAGCCGACCTCGACTCGAATCGATATGAAGCCCTCAGTGTATCGCGAGGGCCGATAAGCCGTTCCACGTTACGATGGAAATTCCGCGATGTCGTCCGAACTGGTTTGCATCTCCGAGAGCTGCGCCTCCCGCTTCCCGCTCGACCGAGTCCTCTACGAATGCCCCGATTGCGGGTCCTTGCTCGAGGTCCGCACCGACTACGCAGGCGTTGAGGCGAAGGAACTGACCGACCGCTGGGACCGTCGCCGCCTCAGCCGCGAGCCCCTAGACGTCTCCGGCGTCTGGCGCTTCCGCGAGATGCTCGCCTTCGCCCGCGAATCCGACGTCGTCACCATCCGCGAAGGCAACACGCCGCTGTTCGACGCCCCCAACGTCGCCCAATACGCGGGCGTCGACGCGATCCAGCTCAAGCACCAGGGCTACAACCCGACCGGCTCCTTCAAAGACAACGGCATGACCGCCGGCGCCACCCAAGCCCGCGTCCTGGGCATGAATCGCGTCGCCTGCGTCTCCACCGGCAACACCTCGGCCTCCATGGCCGCCTACGCCGCCGCCGCCGGCATGCAGGCGATTATCTTCCTGCCGCACGGAAAAATCGCCTACGGCAAACTCGCCCAGGCGCTCGAATACGGCGCCGTGACCATCCAAGTCGAAGCCAACTTCGACCAGATCCTCGCCCTCGTGCGCCGCCTCGCCGACGAGATCGGCGTCTACCTGCTCAACTCCGTCAACCCGTTCCGCATCGAAGGCCAAAAGTCGATCGTCATCGAGATGCTCGACCAACGCGGTTGGCGCGTGCCCGATTGGATCGTCCTCCCCGGCGGCAACCTCGGCAACGTCTCGGCGATGGGCAAGGGCCTGCGCGAGCTCAAAGAGATCGGCGTGATCGACAAGCTGCCCCGCATCGCCGTCGTCCAAGCCGCCGGATCGGCGCCCTTCTACGACTTCTTCTCGCGCGGCTACCAAGGCCAGTTCGCCGCCGTGCGCGACCCGGAAACGCTCGCCACCGCGATCCGCATCGGCGACCCGGTC
>JGI12316J15310_10000061_pt23 | contig 159826 bp, 144 predicted proteins | sample MarCyaLeptolynsp_FD_15310 | JGI IMG/M metagenome (IMG submission 15310)
CAGCGCGAAGCCTTCGATCCGGCGACGGCGGATCGGGTCTTCCGTATCGGCCTGCCTGATTCCGTCGAAGTGGCCGTCATCCCGGCCCTCATCGAGCGTCTTCAAGTGGCCGCGCCTGGCGTTCAGCTCCGCCTGCGCTCGAGCAATCACATGAGCATTCTGGAGGAGCTGGATAGCGGAAGCCTGGACCTGGCCATCGGCGTCTTCAACGAAGGCCAAACCCACCACAAACGCCGCCGTCTCTACACGGACAGCTTCCTGTGCCTGTTCAGCCCCACGCAACTCAAACTCTCAGCGCCCGTCTCGTTGCAGGACTATCTTCGTTGGCCGCACGTGCTGACGAGCCTTGGCGGCGCGCGCGGCGCGGTGGACGATGCGCTCGCCAAGCACAAGCTGCGCCGCAGCATCGTCATGATCACACCGAGCTTCATGGCCGTCCCCTTCGTGGTGCGCCGCTCGCGGGTCTTCGCGACCATGCCGTCGTGGCTTGCGCGCTATTTCTCCGACGCCTTCGCGCTGGTCACCAGTCCTGTTCCCATAGATCTTCCGAGCTTCACCGTCTCGCTTCTTTGGCATGCGAGCTTCGACCACGATCCAGGACACTCCTGGTTGCGTCAGACCATCGCCACCGTTGCCTCGGAAAGCGATTTGGCGCTTTGATGCTCGGGTGTGGACAAGTCCCGGTTTTGCAGTACGGCCATTTCATATTGGCTTCATCATTGGCCGCGATTTGGAGAGGCTCGGCTCGCGCGGTAGAGACATCCGCTTAGCCCAGCAGATCATGGCCCGACCGCAAAGGAGACTCCCTGATGACTGATAGCGCAGCACCGGCAAAGGGCCCGTCACCCGCTGAGCGCCGCGAAGCTCTAAGCGAGGTCTTGGCCGACAGTTGGTGGTCGGTGGGCCTGCGCGGCCTCTTGGCAATCGCCTTCGGCCTCATCTGCCTTCTGGTTCCGCCGGCCGCGATCCTCGCTCTCATCATCCTGTTTTCCGCTTACATGCTCGTCGATGGCGTGCTCGCCATCGCCTCCGGCATCAAGGCGGCGCGCAACGACGAGCGGTGGGGACTTCTTATTCTCGAAGGCCTCGTCAGCATTGCCGCTGGCGTCATTGCCTTCCTGTGGCCTGCGATCACCGCCGTCGCCTTTGTCATTCTCATTGGCGTGTGGGCCATTATCTCCGGCGCGCTGATGCTCACGGCCGCCTTGGCCCTGAAGATCGAGCATGGACGGTGGTGGCTGGCGCTCGCCGGCATCGCCTCGGTTATCTTCGGCATCGTCCTGCTTATCGCGCCCGTGGTCGGCGCTGTCGTGCTCACCTGGTGGCTCGGCGCTTATGCGATTGTGTTCGGTGCGTTTCTGCTCGTCCTCGCCTTCCAGCTTCACGGCAAGAAGGAGCAAGCATCGGAGAAGACACACAAGAAGACGGCGGCGAAGCCCTCGGCGAAGCGCGCGCCGCGCAAGGCGCCTGCCAAGAAGGCCCAAGCCTGAAAGCTCAAGCTTAGGGCCGAGACATCCCGGCGGCGCGGCGACTTGCCGCCCGTTCCCACGTCGCTCTCGCGGTCTTGTGATCGCGCTTCTGCTTGGCGCGGCTACGGCTGCACGGCACACTGACCGGAATGGAAAGCGTTTTCGGACAAAACGACACGTTGGTCCGGCTTGGCATCTTCGCCGGTATCTTCGTGGTGATGGCGCTCATCGAGATCGGCTGGCCGAAGCGTGCACGGGCCGTCTCGAAGGGGCGGCGCTGGCTTACCAATCTCGGCATCAGCGTTACGGCAAGCATCGTCCTGCGGCTGATGGCGGCGCTCGCAGTACCGCTAGCGGCCATCGCCGCGGCGTTTTACGCTGAGGCCAATGGGATTGGACTGCTCAACGCGGTCGATTGGCCGGCTTGGGTCAAGATCGTCGTCGCACTGCTGGTGCTCGATCTCGCCATCTGGGCGCAGCATCTGGCGTCGCATAAGATCCCGATCCTCTGGCGGTTGCACAAAGTGCATCACGCGGACCGCGATATCGATGTCACCACGGCGGTCCGCTTCCATCCGATCGAGATCGCTCTATCGATGCTGTGGAAGATCGTCGTGGTGGTGCCCCTTGGCGCGTCTCCCTTGGCGGTGTTCCTCTTTGAGGTCATCCTCAACGGCTGCGCCATGTTCAACCACGCCAATATCGCATTGCCGAAATGGCTCGACCGAGCTTTGCGGCTCTTTCTGGTGACGCCGGACATGCACCGCGTGCATCACTCTGTACGGCGGCGCGAGCATGATTCCAACTACGGCTTCAACCTGTCGCTTTGGGACCGCGTGTTCAGGACCTACACGGCGCAGCCCGAAGGTGGTCACCAGGGCATGCGGATCGGACTTGAGCCTTATCAGAGCGAGGAGCCCTCCCGCTTTGGCTGGAGCCTGTGGCTGCCGTTCATGCGCGGTAGTAGCGATACGGCAAAGGTCGATGCGCAGAGCGGCAACGCGCAGCAAGACGGCACGCAGCGGAAGGAAAGCGCTCTTTAGAAGAAGCTCATGGGGAAGTAGCGCAAGAACAGCTCTTCGTAGCGGCCGCTGGCGTGCACCTGCTCCAGTCCGTAGGTGAGGATCTCGGCCATCTTGCGGTTGCCCTTCTTGACGGCGATACCGACGCCCTCCCCAAAATACTTTGCATCGAGATAGGGACCGCCGCGGAATTCGCAGCACGCCTCGCTGTCCGCACCGTTCAGCCAGAACGTCAAGCTGACCCCATCGCCGAAGATGAGATCGATGGCGCCGTCCTTCAGCGCGTTTTGCGCGTCCTCCGCCTCATCGAATGCCGCAACCGCGCCCCTGCGGAAGAACTTCTTCAGATAGGCCTCGTGCCCGGTCCCTTTCTGGACCCCGATCTTCAAGCCTCTGACCGTCTCGGGCCGGATGTCTCGGATGTCGCTGTCCTTGCGCGCAGCGAACCGGGCCGGGGTGGCGTAATAGCGCGAAGAGAAATCGGCGGCCTTGAGAGCCGCGGCGGTGATCCGGATCGAGGCGATCGCCGCGTCGGCATCGCCGCGATCAAGCGTCGGGATGAGGTCGCTCCAATTTGTCGAGTCTACCTCACACTGGACTTCGAGAACCTCGCAGATCGCCTCGGCGAGATCCACGTTGAAGCCGGTCAGGGCTCCGACCTCGTCGTAATAGTGAAAGGGCGGGTAGTCGGAATCGGTGATGAAGCGGATCCTCTGTAGGTCCTTCATCTCCGGTTTCGGGCGCAGTGCATCGCCCTGCCAGCTATCGGGAACAATCATACTGGGCGTCTGCGCATGCGCGCCTGCAGACCACACGCAAAGCATGGCAAGCACCGCGGCGGCAAATTGCGCCAGAGAAAAGCGTCGTAGGGTCACCGGAGGACTCATCAAAGCGGTCTTCACCCGTCCCTCTTAGCGCGGCTTCGCTGAAGCCGCCAGAGCGATCTAGCACGCTTTGGTTGCCTTGACGCTTGGGACAATTTTTGCGTGCCTCGCCGCACGCCGCCTCGAAAGCCTGGTTTACATTGGCTTTCGGCGCGGAACCGGCAACAATGCGCGACAAGAGGGCGTTCCTGGGGGCACTCCCGTGTCGCTTGTACCCGACAGTCGCGCCGGCCATGGGCCGGTGGCGGAGACGGTTGCGGACTTGTCCGCTCCGGCCGTGCAGGAATACCAGTTCCTTCTGGCACGCCATGTGGACGCGGCGACGCTGGCACGCGCTTGCGCGCTCGCCGAACAGTGGGGCGTTCACCCTCATCACGTCCTCATCGCCAATGGCTGGCTGCGGGAGGAGGACTATTACCGGGCGCTTGCGGAAACAACGTCCCTCTCCTTCAAGCCCTGTCTGAGCCACCGTGAGTCTTTGCCGCCTGCGCAATCGAGCCCGCGTCAATGCCTGGCGCAAGGATTGCTCCAAGACCGTACCCGCCCAAAGAGCTACGTGTTCGCGCCGGCTCACTTGCGGCCAAACATGCTGCGGGCCGTGCTCGCACAGCTCGGGCCGAAACGGTTCTCCCTCGCAACGCCGCGGGCGGTGCGCGATGCCGTCTACCATCACTTCGCCCCCGCCTTGGCACGAGGCGCGGTAGAGACCTTAGCGGCGCGTCGGCCCGACCTTAGCGCCCGAGGCCGCACCGTGCCCTGGCAGCGCGCCGCACTGCTCCTTGGCGTCGCGGTGGCGCTAACCGCCTTGCTACTGGCGCCCACCGAGACGGTGAGAACGCTTACACTGCTGCTGGCCCTGTTCTTCGTGCCCATCATTGCCTTGCGGGCCTGCGCCGCCTGGGCGCTGAGCCGTGGCGCCTTGGATGCGAGACCTCAGGCTCCCGACCGAACCGCGGATGCCTCACTGCCGGTCTACACAATCCTCGCGCCCCTCTACCGTGAAGCCCACATGCTGCCACCACTCCTGGCGGCGCTGCGCCGGCTCGACTGGCCAGCCGCCAAGCTCGACATCAAGCTGATCCTGGAGGCATCGGACCGGGCGACGATCGGCGCGGCCCGCGCGGCTCCCCTGCCCAGCAATGTGGAGATCGTCGTGGTGCCCGATTGCACGCCGCGCACGAAGCCAAAAGCGCTGAATCATGCGCTACCCTTGGCGCGGGGCGAATACCTGGTGATCTACGACGCCGAGGACCGCCCTGAGCCCGATCAACTCCGCCGCGCCTACAAGGTCTTTCAAGACGGGCCGCCCAATCTCGCCACGGTCCAGGCCCATCTCAACATCTACAATGCTCATAGCAGCTGGCTCACCCGGCAATTCACCCTCGAATACTCCGCGCTCTTCGATGGTGTTCTGCCCTTGCTCGACCGGCTCAAGCTGCCTATCCCGCTGGGCGGCACCTCAAATCACTTCCGCGTTTCGGCACTGCGGTGGCTGTTGGCGTGGGATCCGTTCAACGTGACCGAGGACGCCGATCTCGGGACCCGCCTTGCGCGAAACGGCTATCGCTGCTCCGTCATCGCCTCTACGACATACGAGGAAGCGCCGGCCCGTTTCGGAAGTTGGATCCGGCAGCGCACACGCTGGCTCAAGGGTTTTGTCCAAACTTGGCTCGTGCATATGCGGCGGCCTGCCGCCCTCTGGCGCGAACTCGGCCCCCGCGGGTTCCTGGCGTTTCAGACGGTCATCGGCGGCACCATACTCTCCGCGCTGGTGCATCCATGGTTCTATGCGCTGGTTGCCGCCGAGCTTGCGGTGGGCGGCTTCATGGCACCACCATCGGGTCTACTCGGCATACCCCTTTGGAGCATCGCGTGGTTCGACCTTGTCGTCGGCTACGGCGCGGCCATGGCCCTGGCCGGCATCGCGGTGCAGCGGCGTGGACTCAAAGATCTCTCCTGGCAGGTGGCCTTGATGCCGCTTTATTGGCTCTTGGTTTCGGCCGCGGCGTACCGGGCGCTGTGGCAGTTCGCGACGGCGCCGTTCAAGTGGGAGAAGACCGAGCACGGACACCCGGCGAGCCGGCGAATTACCTAAAAGGGCATCGGCTCGCGATGTCCTCAGCCGGTCGTTTCAGTTTTCGCTCCCGGGCCGTGATTGAGACAGGTGAATTTGCCTCACCAGCTCGGTCACCGTACGGGCCTGATTCTCGGCGGCGATTGCGAAGAAGGTGTGCAACTCACCGGCAGCCGTCTCCTCACCTCCCCCTGCAAGGTCAGACACGGCACGAACGGCAATGAAGGGAACGCCGTTCGATGCGGCAACCATGGCTGCCGCGGTCGTTTCCATATCGACGACCAGAACGTCCGTGTCCGCTCGGCGATTCCCGCTCTCATCGAAATTCAACGTTCTCGCCAGGTATTTCCGATAGCGTGCGTTGTCGACGAATGCCGGCCCGCTAACGCCATTCTCACCCACAATGATGCGTGGTGCTGGCTTCAATGGTTCATCCTCGCAGCTACCCTCGGGTCCGGGAAGACAATCGAGCAGCGTCACATCCAAATCCTGCGCCAACTCGAACAATGTCTCGTCGACCGGGAACCAAAACTGCATGTGCATGTCTTGCGCAGGATCGGGAGCCGTTCCGGGGAACGGGAAGCGCCGCAATTTCTGTACGCCATCTGCATCCAGATAGTGCTGCGGACGCTTCGATGAGCTGACATTGGTGTTCCGGAGGAAGGCAAAGGCGTCGTCCGGCGCGAACAAGGCGGCCTCGTTGGCCGCGCCTGGAGCGCCGCCCTCACCCAGCGCGTACCGGCAACTTTCCGCCTCGGCCTCTGCCGACTGCAAAACGTGGTTGAGGCCAAGGGGAATGATCGCTGCACAAGGCACGGTGCGAGGGCTTTGGTTGAAGTAGGATTCCTGATGAAATCCCCATCGTCGCGGAATGACGACCGCGCCGAGCGGCGCCTCGTTGGCGGTGGCCGGGTCGCCGTCGCTTGCACCGAGCCCGCCAACGCCGCCGGCGATGCCGCTGAACACGATGTGGCTGATCTCAAACCGGTCGAGCGTCAGCTGGGTTACCATCGTTGCATTGACAGTGCTGACGTTGGACAGGACCGTAACCACATCGGCGCCGCGCAGACGCCCGATCGCGAATCGATACCCGTTGATCACCGTGCATCCGGCATAGCGGTTTGCGCCATCGTCACGACGTAACTCGTCGATGATGCGTTCGTTTTCGTCATTGTAGGCAGAGATCAGAGCAATGCGCGGTGCGGCATCGGGGGCTGCGGTGCACTCCCCACGAATTTCGGCATGACTGCCGCTGGCGGCCGCGAGCCCACCGATCGCGAACGCGATAGCCGCAGCTGGCAGACGTCCGAATAGACGGAGACACAACATGCTGGCGCTTTCCCTTTTGAAGACTTCCGCGGTGGCCTCTGGCCCCTTGGCATAAAGGCCAATTTTCACGCCACGGCGCAAGTTCCACGTTGGGTTGGCCAGTTTCGCGCTGAAAGGCCGCAGCCCGATGGTGCGGCGCAAGAATCCCGCCAAGGGGCACGCATCCGGGCTGCTCGCCCGCGCGGGACCCTGCGAGTCTAGTGGAAATTGGAGCGGGTAGAGGGAATCGAACCCTCGACACGTAGCTTGGGAAGCTACTGCTCTACCACTGAGCTACACCCGCCTCTCTTCGACATACAATGATAAAGACCGTAAGGAAAAGCAAACGCACTTCACGGAGTGGTGAAATGAACAGGCCTTGCGGTTAAGGGCCAAGCATCTGTTAATGCGCGGAGTTGGAGGACTGCTTTTTCATGACCGACGCCGCGCTCCTGGATACGCCCGAGAAGTTCGACGACCCCGACTGGACGGCAAACGGCGAGCGCCGCGCGCGCGTCGCGCTTACGTCGCTCAAGACTTTGTGGATCAACACCGGCAGCCTTTGCAATGTCGCCTGCCGCAATTGCTACATCGAGTCGAGCCCGCAGAACGATAGGCTTGTGTATATCTCGCGCTCCGAGGCCCGGAGCTATCTCGACGAGATCGCCCGCGACGGCTGGCCGGTGACCGAGATCGGCTTCACCGGCGGAGAGCCGTTCATGAACCCGGATATGCTCGGAATGCTGGAGGATGTGCTGGCGCGTGGCTTGGCGGCCTTGGTGCTGACCAACGCCATGCAGCCCATGCTGCGTCCGTTTATCCGCGACGGCCTGCTGGAATTGCGTGCGGCTTTCGGCGAGCGCCTCGCCATACGCGTGAGCCTGGATCACTATTCCAAGGCCTTGCACGAAGACGAACGCGGACCGCACACCTTCGACAAGACGATCGAGGGGATCGACTGGCTCGCAGCGCACGGGTTCTCGATGGCGCTGGCGGGGCGCACCTGCTGGGGCGAGAGCGAGCGGGACGCGCGGGCGGGCTACGCCGCGCTGATCGCGGACCGGGCTTGGCCAGTCGATGCCGGGGACCCGGCATCCCTCGTGCTGTTTCCGGAGATGGATGAGAAGGCCGACGTTCCGGAGATCACCGAACGCTGCTGGTCCATCCTCGGCAAGTCGCCCGCCGACGTAATGTGCGCTACGAGCCGCATGGTGGTGAAGCGGCGCGGCGAGAACACGCCGGTGGTGCTGCCCTGCACGCTGCTGCCCTACGACACCGCTTTCGAGATGGGCTCGACCCTGGCCGACGCAAAGAACGCCGATGGCGGCATGTTCGAAGACGGCGCGGTGAAGCTCTGTCACCCCCACTGCGCCAAGTTCTGCGTCCTTGGCGGGGGCGCGTGCTCCACGTAACCTGCGTATCGAAGACCCATGCCCCTGACACGACGCCAGACGCTGGGCTTGGCCGGCGCCACCTTCGCATCGGCCCTGCTGCCCTCCCGCCTCAAGGCGGCGCCTTCGGAGATCAGCACCGTGATCTTCGATGCCTTCGCCATCCTGAATCCTAGGCCGATCTTGGAAAGCCTGGAGACGATTGCGCCCGGCCGCAGCGAAGAGCTCGGAGAGCTTTGGTGGACGCGCCAGATGGAATACGCCTGGCTGCGGACGGTCGCGGGCGAGCACCGGGACTATTGGAAGATCACGCGAGACGCTCTTGTCTACGCCGCGGATGCCTTGAGGGTCCCACTCGCGCCAAGAACGGCGAATGAGATCATGGAGGGGTATCTCAACCTGCAAGCCTGGCCGGATACGCGGGAGGCACTGGAGGCGCTGAAAGCACAAGGGCTGAAGCTCGCAGTCCTGTCGAACTTCTCGCCGCGCATGCTGAATGCCGCGGTCAACAGCGCAAGTCTCGCCGGAACCTTCGCCAAGACCCTGAGCACGGAAGGCGTGCGGACCTACAAGCCCGACCCTCGGGCCTACCGTATGGCCGTCGAAGTGCTGCGGACGCCGCGCCGGCGCATCTTGTACGCAACCTCCGCCGATTGGGACGTGGCCGGTGCGAAGTGGTTCGGCTACGAGACTTTCTGGCTGAACCGGCTGAGGGCTCAGCCGGAGATGCTCGGGGTGGAAGCAGACGGCCGGGGCAACTCCCTGGACGACCTCATCCGGTATCTACGGCTGCGCGTTTGACGCTTCTTCCTCGGCCTTCTCGTCCTTGATCTCGAAGGGCAGCGTGAACGTCGCCGACTTGTCTCCAAGCGTGTCGGTGAATTTCAGCTCCGCGGAGTACTTTCCAGCGGGCGCCTCGGTGAAGTCGATCGTCACCGCGCTCATGACCTCCAAGTTCTCTTCGCGGCTGTCGAAGGTGAACGTGGCAAAGCCCTCCTGCTGTCCCATGATCGTGCCCTCCTCGTCTTTGAGGACGAGGTCGGCAACGAGGGCTGCGTGGTTGAGGCCGTCTTTCGGCTTCCAGGTGAAGCCGACAGGCTCGACATAGAGGATGAGCTTCTCGCCCGGTTCGAAGGTGCTGTCGGGGCGCGGGTTGTAGATGCCGAATCCCGCAGGTGGCTTGGTGACGAAGAGAGCCTTGCGGAACTCCAGCGGACCCGCAGTCCACATCTTGAGCGTCGCCTGGCGCATCTTGTCGTAGGCTTCGAGCGCCTTGCCGTCCTTGGCGGCAGCCTGGGCCTGCTTGGCCAAGGCGGTCACGTCTTGCGCGCCGGCGGCGCTCCCCAAGCCTGTCGCCGCCGCGAGGGCGAGCGTCAGGCACAGTGCGGCATGTTTCATGATGGCCTCCCCGAAACTGCCCAAATCCGATAGCGGACCATGGCATACCGCCTTGATACGCGCTACTGGTGCGGTTGTTCCCTCAAACCGGACCAAAAGGACGAGACCCCATGGACGCGATTGCCCAGGCTCTGGCTGACCCCACCGTCCGCGGTTGGTATCTGGCCTTCTGCCTTGGGCTCGTTCTCATTCCCATGGCGGCGCTGTGGCTGTGGTACCGGAAGGCCCTGGCGGAGAATGCCATCGACCGCCCCATGCTCGCGCGCGTCGCCATCCTCACCTTGGTGTGGATGGCGGTGAATGCCGCGGCGCTCGGCTTGGTCCTATGGGCCGACACCGTGAACGCCACGGCCGGCTAACCGGTCCGGCCGTCCCTCGTTAGAACGGATTGTCCTCGGACTTGCCGCGCGTTGCGAAGAACTCGCGCGCGGCCGCGAACACGACCGGGCTGAGCAAGGCGAGCGCGATCAGGTTGGGGATCGCCATCAGCGCATTCAGCGTGTCAGCCAAGAGCCAGATGAAGCCGAGATTCACCGTGGCGCCGACGATGGGAGCCAGCGACCAGATGATCCGGAAGGGAACGATGGACTTAACGCCTAAGAGGTACTGCCATGACCGTTCGCAGTAATAGCTCCACCCGAGCAGCGTGGTGAACGCGAACACCGCGAGCGCGATCGACGTGACCATAGCGCCAAGGCCGGGAAGGCCCGTCTCGAACGCGAGCGAAGTGAGAGACGCGCCCGTCTGGCCGCTGGTCCACGCGCCCGTGCTCAGGATCACCAGCGCTGTGAAGGTGCAGACGATGATCGTGTCTATGAAGGTACCGAGCATGGCGACCAGCCCTTGACTCACCGGCCCTTTGCACTTGGCCGCGGCGTGGGCGATGGGCGCGGAGCCGAGCCCCGCTTCGTTGGAGAAGATACCCCGCGCCACGCCAAAGCGGATCGCCGCCCAGACCGCCGCGCCGGCAAAACCACCGGTCGCTGCCGTCGGCGTGAAGGCATGGACAAAGATGAGCCGCAGCGCTTCAGGAATCGCGTCGGCATGGAGCAAAAGCACCACAGTTCCAGCTCCGACATAGGCGATTGCCATGAAGGGCACGAGTTTGCCGGCCACGGCGGCGATGCGCTGGATCCCGCCAATCAAGACGAGCGCCACAAGACCGGACAGCACGAGGCCTGTTACGACATCCGGAATGCCGAAGGCCGCATCAAGTGCGTCGGCGACGGAGTTGGCCTGCACCGTGTTGCCGATGCCGAAGCCCGCAAACCCGGCGAACACCGCGAAGCACGCGCCAAGCCAAGCCCAGCGGGGCCCGAGGCCGTTCTTGATGTAGTACATGGGGCCGCCGACATATTTGCCGCGGTCGTCCAGCTCCCGGTAGCGCACGGCGAGGACGGCCTCGGCGAACTTGGTGGCCATGCCGACCAGCGCCGTCATCCACATCCAAAACACGGCGCCCGGGCCGCCCAGGAAGATGGCGGTCGCCACGCCCGCGATATTGCCAGTGCCGATGGTGGCAGCGAGCGCCGTCATCAACGCGTTGAACGGGGTGATCTCGCCTTTGCCTGCGGGGATGCGTCCGCGCCACAGCATGGCCATGGCAAAGGGCAGGTCCCGCAAGGTGCGGAAGCGCAGGCCGATGGTCAGAAAGATGCCGACGCCGAGCAGCAGCACCAGCATGGGTGGGCCCCACACGATGCCGCTCACCCATTGCACAGCCGATTCGAGCGCCTGCATGCGAAATCCCCCGTGTCAGTTGGAGTGCTGCCACCCGCCTCCCTCTGGCGGGTCAGCCGTGTTGGGTCACGGCTGGCGGAAGTGCTTGGACAGCTTCAGACCTTGGGCCTGATAATGCGAGCCGATGCCCTGGCCGTAAAGGGTCTCGGGCTCCTCGGTGAGCCTGTCATAGACCAATCGGCCAACGATTTGGCCATCCTCAACGATGAAGGGGATGTCCAGGCTGCGCACCTCAAGCACGGCCTTGGCGCCCGGGGCCTTCCCTTCCGCATAGCCGAAGCCCGGATCGAAAAAGCCGGCATAGTGCACACGGTACTCGCCGATCATCGGATCGAAAGGCGCCATCTCGGCGACGTACTCAGGAGGCACCGAGACACTCTCTTTCGACGCCAAGATGTAGAATTCATGCGGGTCGAGCACGAGACGCTTGTCGCCGCCCAGATGCACAGCCTCCCAGTATTGGTCGACGTCGTAGCCGCCGACATTGTCTACATCGACGACGCCGGCGTAGCGGCGGGCGCGATAGCCAACGAAGCCGCTTGGGGGGATTGGCGCAAGGCTGATCCGCAGGTTCAGCCCGTCGCGGATCGCCGCCTCGCCTTCGACCAGGCCGACATCGGAGTGAATTGCACGCAAGTGCTTATCACCCACCCGGCCCGGCGCTTCATCCCCTTGCTGGCTGACCCGGCGGCGGAAGCGGATCTGGTTCAACTGCGAGCCCGAGCGCACCTTGATGGAGAAAGTCCTGGGGCAAATCTCAGCGTAGAGCGGGCCCGAATAGCCTTCTGCCACGCTGTCGAAGCTCTCCTGATAGTCGGCGATGAGACGCGTGAACACGTCGAGGCGGCCGGTGGAGCTCTTGGGGTTGGCGAAGGCGGCGACGGTCGAGCGCAGTTTGAGGTGCTCCATGAGGGGCACCAGATAAACGCACCCGGCCTCGAGCACCGCACCTTTGGTGAGGTCGATCTCGTGGAAGGTCAGACCTGCAAGCTTGTCGCGCACGGTGGCCTGGGTTCCGGGCAGGAAGCTTGCGCGCACCCGGTAGGCCACCTTGCCGAGGCGCAAATCCAGGCTGGCAGGCTGGATCTGGCTCTCTTCAAGCTCCGGCGCGCCGGCAATCTCGCCCGCGGCGATCAATGCGCGGATCGCTTGGCTCGGCAGCACCCCGGTCCGCCCGAGCGCGCGGGTGCGGCTCTCGCCGGAACCGGCGCGTGCCTCCTCGGGCAGGTCCTCGAAAAGCGGGTCAGTTTGGCTCATTCTCGATCTTCTTGGCATTTGCCAGGGCTTCGGTCACCCTAAGCTCGGCCTTCTCCCCCAGATTCACAAGAGCCCGCAGGGCCCTATACCCTCGCCCCTCGGATTGAGCCCCTGATGATCCCCGCTGACCGGCCCCTGAAAATCGGCTCCCTCCTCTTCGAGGGGCTGGATCAGATCGACCTGACGGGCCCGTTCGAGGTGCTGTCCCGCCTGCCCAATGCCACCCACCGTCTCTATGGCCTGACGGGCGAGCCGGTGCGCGACGTGATGGGCTTGCGGCTCATACCCGACGCCCGCTTGAAGGAGGCGCCGCAGCTTGACGTCCTGCACATCCCGGGAGGTCCCGGCCAAGAGGACTTGATGGAGGACGAAGCCGTGCTCGATTGGGTCCGTGCCCAGGCCGCACACGCGGCAATCGTCTTTCCAGTCTGCACGGGCGCGCTGATCTGCGGCGCAGCCGGGCTCCTCAGAGGGCGGCGGGCGACGACCCATTGGGCGGCGCTGCATCTCCTGCCCTATTTCGGCGCAGCGCCTGTGGAGGCGCGGGTGGTGGTGGACGGAAACCTGGTCTCTGCGGGCGGCGTCACCGCCGGGCTCGACGGAGCCCTCCAGGTCGCGGCCCTGCTGCGCGGGACAGCAGCGGCGGAGGCCATCCAGCTCTATATGCAATACGCGCCGGAGCCTCCGTTTGAGGCCGGCAGCCCTGAGACCGCGCTGCCTGCCATCGTGGCCCGGGTGCGTGAAGCCGCCGCCGATCTCATGGCGCGGCGGGAGGCGACAGCACGGCGGGCGGCGGAGCGGCTCGGTGTCGCGGTTCCCGGTGAGACTTGACGGCAGCCACCGTGCACGACATTAATTCTGCTCCGTGGTGATTTGGCCGGCCGGCTTGCAGCCACGTAAAACAAGTCGCTAAAAGGCCGTGGAGGTTTCCTATCCCCGGCTTTGGCGGCTGCCAGACCCGGGTTTTTTTGTGCGCCGGCCATGTGAAGAAGGTCCTTTTGGGAGTGTGACCATGGCCGCAGACAAGACGAAGAGCCGCCAGGACTGGGCCCCCGCCACGCGGCTGGTGCATGAAGGCACGATGCGCAGCCAGTTCGGCGAGACCTCCGAGGCCGTCTTTCTGAACTCCGGTTATGTCTATGAAAGCGCCCAAGAAGCCGAAGCGCGCTTCAAGGGGGACGCGGAGGGCTACGTCTATAGCCGCTACGCGAACCCGACCGTGTCGATGTTCGAGGACCGCATGTGCGCGCTAGAAGGGGCGGAGGCGGCGCGGGGCACCGCGAGCGGCATGGCGGCGGTCGCGGCCTCGCTTCTGTGTCACTTGAAGGCCGGCGATCATGTGGTCTCCGGGCGGGCGCTGTTCGGAAGCTGCCGCTACATCGTGGAGGACTTGCTGCCACAGTACGGCGTCACCTCGACCTTGGTGGACGGACGCGATCTCGGCGCTTGGGAAGCGGCCATGCGCCCCAATACGCGTGCCGTGTTCTTCGAGACACCGACAAACCCGGTGCTTGAGCTCGTGGACATCGAGGGTGTGGCTCGCATCGCCAAGCGCGCCGGCGCGTTGACCATCGTCGACAACGTGTTCGCCACGCCGCTCGGCCAACGGCCGATGGCGCTCGGCGCGGACATCGTCGTCTACTCGGCCACCAAGCACATTGACGGCCAGGGACGGTGCCTCGGCGGCGTGGTTCTCGGGCCGCAAGAGTTCATCGACGAGACCTTGCACACCTTTTTGAAGCACACAGGGCCATCGCTCAGTCCCTTCAATGCCTGGGTCATGCTGAAAGGCCTGGAGACGCTGCCCTTGCGCGTGGCACGCCATTGCGAGACGGCGGCACGCATCGCCGATGTCCTGGCCGACCAGCCCAAAGTGGAGCGCGTCTACTATCCGGGCCGGGCCGACCATCCCCAGCACGCGCTGGCCCGCAAACAAATGACGACAGGCGGTCCCATCGTTGCTTTCGAGATCGCCGGCGACAAGGATGCCGCCTTCAAGGTGCTGAATGCATTGGAGGTGTTCCGGATCAGCAACAATCTTGGGGACGCCAAGAGCCTCGCCACGCACCCGGCGACCACCACCCATCAGCGTCTGACGCCGGAAGCCCGCGCCGAGCTTGGTATCCTCGACACCACGATCCGCCTTTCGGTCGGCCTTGAGGAGGCGCGCGATTTGGAAGCCGATCTGGAGCAAGCACTTTCGGCCTTGCGGTAGCCGGCGTCTTGCGGACGTTTCAGGCCTATGCGACGCTTTGCGTGGCATTAACCCCGCGAGGCCTAATATGTGTCGCAATATCAAAACGTTGCACAACTTCGACCCACCCGCCACGGACGCCGAGATCCGGGCCTCCGCGCTGCAATTCGTCCGCAAGCTGAGCGGGTTCTCCAAGCCCTCACAAGCGAACCAAGCGGCGTTCGACCAGGCCGTCGATGAGGTCTCGGCGGCGGCGCGGACGCTCATCGACGCGCTCGTGACCACCGCGCCGCCGCGCAATCGCGACGTGGAGGCTCTGAAAGTCCAGGTCCGTTCGGCGCAGCGTTTCAGCCGCGCCCTCTGACCGTACAGACCCTTCGCGAAACGCCTCTTGAAGGACCTTCTTTGTGGATCAACTGAATGCGGCCAAGGACCTGCTCGCCACGCTCGTGGCGTTCGACACCACCAGCGCGAAGTCGAACCTGGCGCTGATCGATTTCGTCGAGGACTATCTGGCCGGTCACGGCATCACGGCCACGCGCGTCGTGACCGAAGACGGTCAGAAGGCAAGTCTCAGCGCCACGATCGGCGATGGTCCCGGCGGCATCGCGTTGTCCGGCCATAGTGATTGCGTGCCTGTCGAGGGCCAGACATGGACGAGCAATCCGTTCAAGCTTGAAGAACGGGACGGCAAGCTCTTTGGCCGCGGCACCTGCGACATGAAAGGCTTCATCGCCTGCGTGCTCGCCTCAGTTCCCCTATTCAAGGCGCAGCCGCTGACCGAGCCCATTCACATCCTCATCTCCTATGACGAGGAGGTGGGATGTTTGGGTGTGCGCCCGCTGATCGCGCGCCTCGGCGTGGACCTACCCCAGCCGCGCGCGGTGATCGTCGGCGAGCCCACCACGATGCAGGTCATCGACGGCCACAAGTGCATCGACGTCTACCGCACCACGGTCACGGGCAAGGAAGCGCATTCCAGCCTGCCGTCGCTCGGCGTCAACGCGATCTCCGCGGCGGCGAAGCTCGTGGACGAGATCGACCGCATGGCGGCGGCGGTGGCCGATGAGGAGAAGGACCCGCATTTCGACCCGCCACACTCCACCATCACCGTCGCCATGATCGACGGGGGGACGGCGCCCAACATCGTGCCCAAGACCTGCGAGCTTCACTGGCAGCTACGCGGGCTTCCGGGCACGAAGGCCAAGGAGGTGCCCTCGAAGCTCGCCAAGTTCGCCGAGGACACGCTGTTGCCCCGCATGCGCCAAGTGGCGCCGGAGGCCGGCGTCGAAACGGAGATGCGGACCTCGGTACCGGCGTTCGCCGCCGCGCCGGGATCGGAGGCCGTTGCCTTGGCGATGGGGCTCACCGGTGCGAACCGCACGAGCGGCGTGTCCTACGCGACCGAAGCGGGGCTCTTTGAACAGGCGGGATGTCCGGCGGTGGTGTGCGGACCCGGCGACATCGCGCAGGCGCATGCGGCCGATGAATTCGTGTCCATCGCGCAGCTTGAGATGTGCCTGACGTTTCTCGCTGACCTGACCGCGCGTTTGCGCCGCTGACGCTATTCGATGCCGAACTTCTTGGGGTCGAAATTGTAGCGCGCGTTGCAGAACTCGCAGGTGACCCAGACGTCGCCGTCCACGACCATGTCGGCCAGGTCTTCAGCCGAGAAGCTGGCCAGCAACTCCTCCACTCGCTCGCGCGAACAACTGCAATAGGTCTCAAGTGAGATCGGCTTGTAGGCGCGCACCGTCTCCTCATGGAACAGGCGGTAGAGCAGCCGGTCTGCCGGCAACATCGGATCCAGCAACTCGTGGTCCTCGACGGTCTCCGCCAGGCTCTTGGCGCGAGTCCAGTCTTCCTCGAAGTCCTTCGGGGTTGAGAGGCCGCCCTCGCGCGTGAGCTTTTGCACCAGGAGTCCCCCCGCCCGCCAGCTCCAGGCGCCTGCACCCCCCTCACCGGCGCGATAGTGCCGCGCCACGGCGAGATGAATGAAGGTGGGCAATTGCTCGGACTGGCGGAAATAAGTGTCAGCGGCTTCGGTGAGGTTCTCGCCTTCCAGCGGCACGACGCCCTGATAGCGCTCAGTGTCGACGCCCCTGTCGATGGTCATGGCGAGATGGCCCTGGCCCAGCAACGCGGCGTCGTCCGTCGCCTCAAGTGCCGCTAGCCGATCCGCATCGAACCGGGCATAGCCCCGCAAGGACCCGGGCACCAGATAGTCGGCCACAAGCAGATCGACCGGCCCGTCCGTGGTGGCTTGCAGGATCAGCTTGCCCTCGGATTTGAGCGACGCGCCAAGAAGCGCGGTGAGCGCCACCGCCTCGCCCAAGAGGCGCGACACGGGATCCGGATAGGCGTGGCGTGACAGGATCGTGTCCACCGTCGGCCCCAGCTTGACCAAGCGGCCGAGCACGTCGGCCTCCTCGGCCTGAAAGCGCAGGATCAGGTCGTCCGCCGGAATGGCCAGCTCGATTGGCGCGTCGGCGGCGGGATCGTCGCTCACCGCTTAGCCCCACGGCGCTTGGTCTTGCGTGCGGTCTTCCTGGCGGAGCGGTGCGTTTTCTTGATGGCCTTCTTCTTGGCGGGAGCGCGCTTTGCTGCCTTGCGCTTTGCCAGCTTTCGCTTGGCCGCGGCTGGGCGTGTCTTGACGGTACGCCGCGCAGGCTTAAGCCGTCCGTTGCCCAGGCACCAAGCCAGGATGGCTTTCTGCACGTGGAGCCGGTTTTCCGCCTCGTCCCACACGGCGGATTGCGGACCGTCGATCACCGCCGCCGTCACCTCGTCGCCCCGGTGCGCCGGCAGGCAATGCATGAAGATCGCGTCCGGCTTCGCCGCACTCATGATCGCCTCGTCCACCTGGAAAGGGCGCAGCTTGGCCTTGCGTTTCTCCTCGTCGTTGTCGCCCATGGAGACCCACACATCGGTGACGACACAGTCCGCGCCGCGGGCCGCCTCATGCGCATCCGTCGTCACCTCGACCGTTGCGCCTTCATCCTTCGCCCATGCGAGGAGCTCATGCGCCGGTGCGAAGTCCGCCGGCGTGGCGATGTGCAAGGTGAAGCCGAAGCGCGCCGCGGCATGCACCCAGGAGGCCGCCACGTTGTTGGCATCGCCAATCCACGCCACGGTACGGCCCTTGATCGATCCTTTGCGTTCCTCGAACGTCAAGACATCGGCCATGACCTGGCAGGGATGAGAGCGCGCGGTGAGGCCGTTGATCACCGGAATGGTCGCATTCTCGGCGAAGTCCAACAGTGTGGCATGCGGCCCAGTCCGCAACATGATGGCGTCGACATAGCGCGACAGGACCCGGGCGGTGTCGGCGACCGTCTCTCCACGCCCAAGCTGCATGTCTTGGGGGTTGAGCACGATAGAGGCGCCCCCGAGTTGCTGAATGGCCACCTCGAAGGAGACGCGGGTGCGCGTTGAGGGTTTCTCGAAGATCATGGCCAGGGTAGCACCCGCGGGTACGCCAAGCGTCTTCGGCACCCGGCCGGACCGCTTCATCGCCGCAGCGGCATCGACAATGGCGCGCAAGACGCGCGCGTCCAAGGCGTCGAGATCAAGGAAGTGCTTCGGTGTCGGTGGCATTGCGTGACCGGTCTCAGGCGAAGGGGCTTGTGCTGCTAGGACGCGCCGGAATTCAGCGCGGCACACGCGCCCTCGATCGTGGCGCAGGCGAGGTCGATCTCGTCCTCACCGACAATCAGCGGGGGCAACAGGCGTACGACATTGTCGCCGGCCGGAACGGTAAGCATGCCCCGCTCCCGCAAGGCGGCGACAAGTTTCCGGTTCTCGACCCGGCAGCGCAAACCCACCATCAGGCCCTGACCCCGCACCTCGGCGATGACCTCGTTGTGCTCATCGGCAATCGCCGCGAGCCGCTGCTTCAACCTTAGGCCCATTTGCGCGACATGTTCGAGAAAGCCAGGGGCCAAAACGACATCGAGCACAGCATTGCCCACGGCCATGGCGAGCGGATTGCCGCCGAAGGTGGAGCCATGGGTGCCAGGCGTCATGGCCCCGCCGACGGCCTCGGTGGTGAGGCAGGCGCCGACGGGAAAGCCGCCGCCGAGTCCTTTTGCTGACGCCAGGATGTCGGGCGTGATGCCGGCCCATTCATGGGCATAGAAGCGCCCCGTGCGGCCGACGCCAGACTGGACCTCGTCCAGCACGAGCAGAATGCCCGCCTCGTCACAGAGCGCACGCAGCTCCTGGAGAAAGCCCCAAGGGACCTCACGCATGCCGCCCTCACCCATGATCGGCTCCAGGAGCACACCGGCGGTCTCATCGCCGAGAGCGGCTTTGACCGCATCGATGTCGAAGCGGGCGACTTGATCGAACCCAGGAACCGGTGGGCCGAAGCCCTCCAGGTGCTTCTCCTGCCCGCCCGCTGCGATGGTGGCCAGGGTGCGGCCATGGAAGGCGCCTTCGAAGGTGATGAGGCGATAGCGCTCCGGCGCGCCGTTGACGAAGTGGTAGCGCCGCGCGGCCTTGATTGAGGCCTCGACCGCCTCGGCGCCGGAATTGGCGAAGAACACCATGTCGGCAAAGCTCGCCTCACACAGACGGCTGCCCAGACGTTCTTGCTCAGCGATGTTGTGCAGATTGGAGACGTGCCAGAGCTGTTGTGCCTGCGCGGTCAGCGCCTCGACGAGCCTGGGATGGGCGTGGCCGAGCGCGGTCACGGCGATCCCGCTGGAGAAGTCGAGATAGCGTTCGCCCGCCTCTGTAAAGAGAAAGGCGCCCTCGCCCCGCGCGAAGGACAATCCGCTGCGGGCATAGGTCGGAAGGAGGGCCGACATGAAAGTTGCGTATCCCTGAAACAAAACTGCCGCCAAGGGGCGGCAGCAAGGAAGCTCAAAGTGTTAGGTCCCGCAAACAGCGCTGTCAATCGACACTAACAACCGCTTTTCCAAGGTTTCTCCACGTTTGCATCCCCGCGCAGGTTTGTGTTCTCACACCGAAAGTGGCAGAATCCGCTTGTTCCGGTGGAAAACGGGGCACCCAAGCGTGGCGGACGCTTGTCGGAGTCTACCGGGTTTAGTAGGGTAATAATCGCTCGGCTACTAGATGTCGTGGGTGCCTGGGGCGCCCGAGCGGTCATACTCGCCAGTAATTCCGAGTAATTCGAAAGCAAAAGCCGTCTCACGGGACGGGTGGAATCTGAGTCCAGACGAGGAGGCCGATAATGGCTTGGACTGATGAAAGGGTGGAACTGCTGAAGAAGCTCTGGGCGGACGGACTGAGCGCGAGCCAAATCGCGGGTCGCTTAGGCGGCGTGACCCGCAATGCGGTGATCGGCAAGGTTCATCGGCTCGGGCTTTCGGGCCGCGCGACAAGTTCGCGGTCGAGCGCGCCACGGCCACGGCGCAATCACGCACCGCGCCAGCACCGTGGACCGTCTTTGACGTTCGGAACGCGGGGCAATGTCGCGCTGAAACCCTCCTACGACGTGGAGTACGAACCGGTGGCAACGCCGGCGCCGGTCGAGGAGCTTGTGATCCCGCTGCATGAGCGCGCGAGTATTCTCACGCTCAAAGAGTGCATGTGCCGGTGGCCCATCGGCGATCCAAGCGAAGAGGATTTCCATTTCTGCGGACGCAAGAAGGTGGGCACACTGCCTTATTGCGAGCACCATGCGCGCATGGCCTATCAGCCGGTGCAAGGCCGACGGCGGCGCAGCGGCTAGGGTCCGGTGCGCGGGCACTTCGCCTAGCAGGCAGACGAACGAAAAAGGCGCCGGATTCTGATCCGGCGCCTTTTCCTACTCAGGGGTGACAAAACTGGTCGGCCGCGAGACCTGACGCTCAAACTCGGACGTCTCTTCTAGGCCGTCTCTTCGAGCTTGTCGGAGAAGGCGTAGCCCGCTCCGCGAACCGTACGCACTGGATCGCGCTCGCTGCCGCGCATCATGGCCTTGCGCAAGCGGCCGATATGCACATCCACCGTGCGCTCATCCACATAGACATTACGGCCCCATACGCCGTCCAAAAGCTGCGCGCGGCTGAACACGCGGCCGGGGCTCTGCATGAGGAATTCAAGAAGGCGGAACTCCGTCGGCCCGAGATGCACCTGCCGCCCATTGCGGGTGACGCGGTGTGAATCCCGGTCCAGCTCGATGTCACCGACGGACAAGACCGAAGCGATGCGCTCCGGATTGGTCCGCCGCAATATGGCGCGCACCCGCGCCATCAGCTCCGGCAACGAGAACGGCTTGACCACATAATCGTCGGCCCCGGTGGTGAGGCCGCGAATGCGATCGTTCTCCTCGCTGCGGGCGGTCAGCAAGATGATTGGGATGGTCCTGGAGTCCTTGCCGGTCCGCAAGCGGCGGCATAGCTCAAGACCGGAGATGCCGGGCAGCATCCAATCCAAGACGATCAAGTCGGGCGAGCTCTCCGCGATGGCGATCTCCGCCTCGTCGCCGCGATGGATGACGTCGACCGCATAGCCTTCGGCCTCCAGGTTGTAACGCAGGAGCAGCGCCAGCGGCTCCTCGTCTTCAACCACCAGAACCTTCGCTCCGCTGCTCATGCCATTCGCCTGCATCATTTCACCAGACCGAAACCTGCTTTAGAGGACCGACCGATTGAGCTTTACCGGCGTCGAGCTGGTGGTATCGCCTTTGGGGCGCTGGTCGGTGATGGTGCGGCCATGCACCAGGTAGTAGACCGTCTCGGCGATATTGGTGGCGTGGTCGCCCACCCGCTCGATGTTCTTGGCGCCAAACAAGAGATGGGTGCAGAGCCCGATATTGCGGGGGTCCTCCATCATGTAGGTGAGCAACTCGCGGAACAGCGAGTTGTACATGGCGTCAATCTCTTCGTCCTTGTACCAGACGTTCAAAGCCCGCTCTGCGTCGCGCTCGATGAAAGCGTCGAGAACCTCCTTGAGCTGGCCTAGGGCAAGCTCGCCCATGTGCTTCAGGCCCAGCATGAGCTGCTTAGGCTGCTGCTCGGTCACCACGGCAACCGCGCGCTTGGCGATGTTCTTGCCGAGATCGCCAATGCGTTCCAGGTCGGCCGAGATGCGCAGGGCCGCCATGATCTGGCGGAGGTCGTAGGCCATGGGCTGGCGACGCGCGATCATCACCACCGCCTGCTCCTCGATCTCCCGCTGGAGCTCGTCGATCGCCTCGTCCTCATTGATGGTCGCGGCGGCAAGCTCGGGGTCGCGGCGTTCCAGGGCTTCGAAAGACTGACCGAGGACTTGCTCGGCCAGCCCGCCCATCTTGGCGATCTTATTGTTGAGGAGGGCAAGCTCCTCCTCATAAGACCTGACGATGTGTTCGTGCTGCTGCTCCATTGCGGTAACTCCTGCAGAGTCGCTATCAGCCAAACCGGCCCGTCACGTAGTCCTGCGTCCGCTGATCGGTCGGATTCGTGAAGATTTTCGACGTCTGATCCACTTCGACCAGCTTGCCGAGATGGAAGAAGGCCGTGCGCTGGGAGACGCGCGCCGCCTGCTGCATCGAGTGGGTCACGATGATGATGCACAGGTTCTCTTTGAGCTCGTCGATCAACGTCTCGATCTTGGCGGTGGCGATCGGGTCGAGGGCCGAGCAGGGCTCATCCATGAGCAGAACTTCTGGGTTCACGGAAATGGCCCGGGCGATGCACAGCCGCTGCTGCTGACCACCGGACAAGCCGGTGCCCGGCTCGGCGAGGCGGTCCTTCACCTCCTCCCAAAGCCCAGCCCGCGTCAGGCTGCGCTCCACGACCTCGTCGTAGTCGGATTTCGACTTGCAGGTTCCGTGGATGCGCGGACCGTAGGCCACGTTCTCGAAGATCGACTTCGGGAACGGGTTGGGCTTTTGGAACACCATGCCGACGCGGGCACGCAGCTGCACTGGATCAACCGCCGGCGCGTAAATGTCCTCGCTGTCGAGCTCAATATCCCCTTGCACCCGGCAGCCGTCGATCACGTCGTTCATGCGGTTCAAACAGCGCAGGAATGTGGACTTGCCGCAGCCGGACGGGCCGATCAGCGAGGTGACCGACTGGTCGAACATCTCCAAATCGACATCGAACAGAGCCTGCTTGTCGCCGTACCAGAGATCGACCCCTGTGGCCTTCATTTTCAGCTCGCCCTGCTCGGCTGCGGAGCCTTCTCTCTTCGGCACTTCGGGCGCCTCGACCCGGATGGCTGGTTGCTCTTCCACCTTCGCCTCCATGGCGTAGTCCCTTTCTACCACTTTCTCTGGAACAGTTGTCGTAGCGTGATCGCGATGAGGTTCATAACCACAAGGAACCCGAGGAGCACCAGAATGGCCGCCGAGGTGCGCGACACGAAACCGCGTTCGGGACTGTCGGCCCAGCTGAAGATCTGGGTCGGTAGGGCCGTCGCCGGCTCCAAGAGCCCCATATTGTCGATACTCGGAATGAACGCGTTCATGCCGATGAGCAGGAGCGGCGCGGTCTCGCCCAAGGCCTGAGCCATACCGATAATGGTGCCGGTCAAGATGCCTGGAAGCGCCAAGGGCAGCACGTGATGCAGCATGACCTGGTGCTTTGAGGCACCGACGCCGAGCGCCGCTTCGCGAATGGAGGGCGGAACCGATTTCAGCGCGGCCCGGGTGGTGATGATGATCGTCGGCAAGGTCATGAGACTGAGCACCATGCCGCCGACCAGCGGCGCGGAGCGCGGCAGACCGAAAAAGCCGAGAAACACCGCAAGACCGAGAAGGCCGAAGACCACCGAGGGCACGGCCGCGAGATTGTTGATGTTCACCTCGATCAGATCGGTGATGCGGTTCTTGGGTGCGAACTCCTCAAGATAGGTCGCGGCGGCGATGCCGATCGGGAAGCTCAGCAGGAAGCAGACAAGCAAGGCATAGAAGGAGCCCGTGATGGCACCGGCCAGCCCTGCCCGCTCGGGAAAGCGGCTGTCCGCATTGAAGAAGAGCTCCCAGTTGAAGGGCGTGCGCAACATGTCCTTTTCGGCCAGCACGTCGAAGCCCTCAAGCTGCTCCGCGGTGAAGCGGGGATTGAGAATCTGTGGCTTCTCGCCCTTGGCCAGCGTCGCGTAGTGCTCGGAGACAGGAACGAAGATCTTGACGGTCTTGCCCACGATGGCGGGATCGTCCGCCACGGCCTTGGCGAGAACCTCGGGGGCATCCGGCGCCAAAATGGCGAACAGGGAGGAATCCCGCACCCGCGGGAAGTATGCCTGCAGGCTGTTGCGTGCCAATTCGTTGAAGTCGCCGGACTCCACGTCCGCCGGGTTCACGTAGACCTCGAGTTCAAGGCTCGTCCGCCCATCGTGCTCCGTTACGAGGTTGCGGTTCAGTAGCCGCACGAACCAGGCCTCTTGAGCCCAATTCAAGGCATCCATCTCTTTGGGGATGACGCCCTTATAGAGCTGATCGAACGGGTCGGAGACCGCAATCGGCAGGGTGATGGTCTTACCGATCGCGTCAGGGTGATCGACAACGTAGTCGCGCAGGATATAGGCGGCGTCCGACGTCAGGATCTTCCCGACGCTGCGCTGTTGGTCCTTCGGAATGTCGGGAATAGCCTTATTGAGCGCTTCGCGGATCAGCGCGCGGTACTTGCCCTTCGCCGGATCCTCGGCATCGACTTGGGTCGGGTTCACATAGATCGGCAGATCGACCTTGGTCTGCAGGAAGGCCGGCAGCCCCGTGGAGATGAGTGAGGCCAAGAGAACGCCAAGAAGGCCTACGGCCAGCAAGATGGCGATGATGCCGTAGGCTTGCAGGCGCCTGTCGGCCGCGTAACGCCGCTTGACGCGCCGCCGCGCCTGCTCGGAGCTCCAGTCGACCGGGGCGTCTAGGGGCCTCGGTATGGCCTCTGCGTTACTCATATTGCTCTCGATATTTGCGCACGATGTGAAGTGCGAGGACGTTGAGCGCCAATGTGACCAGGAACAGCACGAGGCCGAGCGCGAAGGCCGCGAGGGTCTTCGGATTGTCGAACTCGGTGTCGCCGATCAGCATCGTCACGATCTGGACCGTCACCGTGGTGACCGGCTCCAGCGGGTTCGCCGTCAGCGTGGCGATAATGCCGGCCGCCATAACCACAATCATGGTCTCGCCGATGGCCCGGCTGACGGCGAGCAGAATGCCGCCCATGATGCCAGGAAGCGCCGCGGGCAGGAGCACCTTGGTGATGGTCTCCCCCTTGGTGGCGCCCATGGCGTAGGAGCCGTCGCGCATGGCGCGCGGCACGGCGGCGATGGCATCGTCGGAAAGCGAAGAGATGAACGGGATGATCATGATGCCCATCACGGCACCGGCGGCGAGCGCGCTATTGGGCGCAATGGGCACTCCGACCATCTCGCCGAACTCGCGCATGGCCGGCGCCACCGTCAACACGGCAAAGAAGCCATACACAACCGTCGGAATGCCGGCCAAGAGCTCCAGTATAGGCTTTACAACAGCGCGAATCTTAGGATTGGCGTACTCGGTGAGGTAGATGGCCGAGTAGAGGCCGATCGGCGTCGCCACCAGCATGGCGATCAGGGCGATCAGCAATGTACCGGCGAACACCGGGATGGCGCCGAAGGCACCGCCCGCGGTGACCTGGCCTTCGCGGATCGGGATCTGCGGCTCCCAATTGAGCCCGAAGAAGAACTCCACCGGACTGACCCGGTCGAAGAAGCGCAGCGCCTCGATCAAAAGCGAGAGCACGATGCCGAGCGTGGTCAGGATGGCGATGAGCGAGCAGGCGATCATCAAGCCGCTCAAGATGCGCTCGGCGCCATGGCGGGCGCGAAATTCGGGACTGATGCGGCGCGAGGCGAAGATGAGGCCGAGCAGCGCCAAGCTCAGCGCCACGCCGACCATGGCCCAGCGGGCGATGGCCTGCCAGCGTAGGTAACGCTCGGCGGCGTCCTGAACGACGAGGCTCGGCTCGCCGAAGATGTTGCCAGCCGCAACTGACTTTATCTCGCTCAAGAGCAGGTCGAGCTGGCCCTTGCTCATACCGTCGGTGGTGCCGGCGGGCAGGCTCGCCATCAGCAGGTTTTCGATGACGGGGCCCTGAAACACGAGCCAAACGAGAACGAGGATAATGGAAGGGATGCCGACCCAGGCGGCGACGAAACCGCCGTGATAGCTGGGGCGGGAATGAAGCAGATACTCGCGGCCTTCGACCGATGACACCGCGCGCCGTCGGCCGAAAAGGTATGTGATCGCGGCAAGCCCGATCAGCAGAAGAAGAACGTACCCAATCATCTCCGGCTGCCGCTCCCCCTGCTGCTGCTCCGGACAGACGCCGCCGCTATGGGCCTCATCCGTCGAAACCGATCGTGTTCCAAAGACCGTCGGCGTGGCCGCAATGGCTGAACCTTGCGGCCACGCCTTCGATCAAACTCGTACCAAGATGATGCGAGCGACAATCCCCTTTAGGAGGTCGGCGCAGCCATCTTCGTACCGTTCTTGGCACGCTCTTGCATTTCCTTCAGCTGGTCCTCCGGAAGCACGACCAGGCCGCGCTCGTTGAGGTAGCCGTCCGGACCCATGGCCTCGTCGCTGGCATACTCTTCGAGGAAGTCGTTCATGCCAGAGATGACCTTGCGGTGCGGGTTCTTGATGTAGATGAACAGCGGACGGGACAGGCCGTAGCTGCCATCGGCGATGGTGTCGAAGCCCGGCTCCGTGCCACCGACCTTGACGCCCTGCAGCTTGTCTTTGTTCTCAAACAGGAACGAGTAGCCGAAGATGCCAAGCGCGTTGGGGTCAGAGTCGATACGCTGCACGATCAGGTTGTCGTTCTCGCCGGCCTCGATGAAGGGGCCGTCCTGACGCATGGGCGTGCACTTCTCTTTGATGAGCGACTTGTAGGCCTTCTTGTCCAGCTCGCCCTTCTGCTTCTTGAAGTAGTCAAGCTTCGCGCAGCCCTTGTGCATGGCCAGCTCGACAAACGCGTCGCGCGTACCAGACGTGGGCGGAGGGCCGTAGACCGTGATCGCAACATCCGGAAGGGACTTGTCGATATCGCTCCACTTTTTGTTGGGGTTGGCCACCAGCTTGTCGCCGTCCGGCACCTCGGACGCCAGAGCGAGGAAGATCTGCTCCTTGGTGAGATCCAAGGGATTGCCCTTCCTGGACTGAGCGATGGACAGGCCGTCATAGCCAATCAGCAGCTCCGTGACGTCGGTGACACCGTTCTCGGTGCACAGATCGTACTCGGACTTCTTCATGGCCCGGGACGCGCCGGTGATGTCGGGATTGGCTTCACCAATGCCCGCGCAGAAAATCTTCATGCCGCCGCCGGTGCCGGTGGACTCGACCACAGGGGCCTTCTTGCCGGACTTCTTGCCGAACTCCTCGGCAACCGCCTGGGTGTACGGGAAAACCGTCGAAGAACCGACGATCTTGATCTGGTCACGAGCCAACGCGGGGCCGGTCGTGCAAAGCGCGGCGACGGCGAGCGTCGACGCTGCGATAGCAATCCTGTTCACTGTGCTCTCCTTGTCATGGAATTGAGCGATTTGAAGCCTCCGCCAGCGCGAGCAGTCTCGCTAGCTGGGGGCACGCTAGTCCCAAGCAATAATTGTTTTATGACAGAGATGATTCGCCTTTGTGACAGCTTAAAGTGCTGACTACGCTGGCTTTTTTCTAGAATCTGCTGTGGAAAACGTAACCGTACCGGTCAGCTCGCGCGGGCCTCGTTGAGACGCGCCTCATTGAGCATGATGGTGAAAGTCGATCCCTTGCCGGGAGTGGAAGCGATCGCCAATTCGCCCCGGTGGCGAGCCAGGATGTGCTTGACGATGGCCAGGCCCAGCCCCGTGCCGCCCTTCTCACGGCTGGACGCCACGTCCACCCGATAAAAGCGTTCGGTGAGCCGGGGCAAATGCTCGGTGGGAATGCCCGGCCCATCATCCACCACGGAGATGGCGTAGCGGCCGCCGACCTGACGCCCAAGGGTCGGAATATGCTTGGCCTCGATCCGCACCCGCCCACCGGCGCTGCCATACTTGAACGCGTTCTGGACGAGGTTCTGAAGCACCTGAACCAGTTCGTCGCGGTCGCCGCGGACGATCGCCGGCTGGCGAAAGCGCTGGACCTCCAGCTCCATGCCGCTGTCGGCGGCGATGGGCTCAAGCGTATCCCGGGCATGCCCCAAGACGTCGTTGAGATCGATCCGGCCACTCGGCGGCACGTGGGCGTTCATCTCCACGCGGCTGAGGGACAGCAGCGCATCGATCAGGCGGGTCATCCGCGATGCTTGTTCAGCCATGATCGGCAAGAACCGCTCTCGGGCGCCAGTGTCCTGCTTGGCCGTGCTTTGCAGCGTCTCAATGAACCCGCGAAGCGAGGCGAGCGGCGTGCGCAGCTCATGACTGGCATTGGCGATGAAGTCGGCGCGCATTTGATTGATGCGCTCGACCTCCGTGAGGTCCCGCAGCAGCACCAGGATGTTGCCGTCACGCTCCGAGCCCCGCGCCAGCGGCGCAACGGTCACCTCCATGCGGCGGCTCACCGGCACGCGCTGTGCGTAAGGGACCGTGACCGCACCGTCCGCCCGAGGGGCCGCGCTGACGGCATCGAGGAACTCGGGCGTGCGGATCACAGAGGAGATGTGATTGCCCTCCCGCAAAGAGGCGAACAGGCCGCGGGCGGGCGCATTGTAGGACAGCACCTGGCCTGCGCGGTTCAGCAATATCACAGGGTCGGGCAGCGCCTCGGCCATGACGCGCATGGGCGAGTTGATCCGGGTCAGCGACGGCGAGGGCCGAAAGTCCCGATCGAGCGTGAGGTCGACGTCCTGGCGGGGCAGCAGCGCAACGGCCGCCACAAAGCTGGCAAAGGCGAGCAGCGCCAGCTCTACCGACAAATCGCCGAGGGTCACCAGGGACGCCATAATCACCGCGACGATCACGATCTGCCACAGCGCGGCCCAAAGCCGGGTGGCAAGCTCCCGCCCGGCCCGCACAAGCGCTCGGCGGGCTCGCCAGAGAAGTCCCGGCGCCAGCGGCCTGGCGCTATGTTCTACGTGGTCGCTCAATGACTTAGCCTTTGAACTCGGGACGAATCGTCCCGAGACTTTGGACTCATGATTGTCTTCTGAATATCACGGTTTTTAGACATGTCGGGGCGCGTTGCACGACAAAAACGTGACATTCCGTAGCCTATCATGGCCATGGAGCCTGCCCGCGGGCATCGGGAAGACGGGCCGGTTGGCGCCCGGTAAGGCTATCATCGGTTTGACAGCAAGATTCGGAGTGCGGCGGGCGCGCAGCAGCGGCATGATCTGGTCGAACGCCCACCGCTTCGAAGGATACAAAGGACCATGACTTCTACCGCCCTGCAGCCCTGTCTCGACGACGGCGCCACTGATGACGCCCGGTGGGCGGCCGTGCTGCGACGCGACGTGGACTTCGACGGGCGGTTTTACTACGCAGTTGTGACCACAGGTATTTACTGCCGGCCCTCGTGCCCGGCCAAACGGCCGATGCGAGCCAATGTGCGCTTTCACACATCGCCAGCCTCGGCCGAAGCCGCAGGCTTCCGGGCGTGCAAACGCTGCAAGCCGGACCATGCCTCACTGGCAGCACAACACAGCGCCAAAATCGCGCAGGCTTGCCGGACGATTGAGGCGGCGGAGACACCGCCGACGCTGCCCACACTTGCCGCCGCCGCCGGCTTGAGCCCGTCACACTTCCATCGCCTATTCAAGGGGGCCCTTGGACTGACACCCAAAGCGTATGCGGCGGCACATCGTCTGCAGCAGGTGCGCGAGGGCCTGCACCAGGGAGCAACGGTCACGCGGGCACTTTATGATGCGGGCTTCAATTCCAGCGGGCGCTTCTACGAGGCCTCCATGGACGCTCTTGGCATGAGCCCTCGAACCTATCGCGCCGGGGGCGCTGGCGCGACGATCCACTATGCCACCGGGCGATGCTCCTTGGGCGTGGTCCTGGTCGCGGCCAGCGACCAGGGGGTGTGTGCCATCTTCTTTGGCGATGAAGCGGAGGACCTCGTTTCTGAGTTGCATCGGCGGTTCCCCCGCGCCGAACTTGCGGAGGGCGATGAGGCCTTCTCGGACCTCACCGCCAAGGCGATCGCCTGCGTCGAGGCGCCGGAGGCCCCCTTCGACCTGCCGCTCGACATTAGAGGCACTGCGTTCCAGCAGCGCGTTTGGGCGGCTTTGACACGTATCCCGCCCGGCACCACGGCAAGCTATGGAGACATCGCCGCGGCTATCGGGGCGCCAAGTGCCGTCCGCGCCGTGGCCGGAGCCTGCGCGTCGAACAAGATCGCCGTCGCCATTCCCTGCCACCGTGTCGTGCGCAGCGACGGCTCGCTGTCCGGCTACCGATGGGGTGTGGAGCGCAAACGCGCGCTTCTCGGCAAGGAGCGGTCCCGCCGCTAGCGCGTGAGCCCCTTGGCGGCGAGCTCCTCCAGATAGCTCTGGAAGCGCTGCTCTTGGTTCTCGCCGAGCTCGCGCAAATACTCCCAGACATAGAGCCCGGTGCTGTGGCCGTCATCGAAGATGATACGCGCGGCGTAATTGCCGACCGGCTCGATGCGCGAGATCCGCACATCTTTCTTGCCCGGCACGGTGACGCGCTGGTCGGGGCTATGGCCCTGCACCTCCGCACTTGGGCTCAGGACCCGGAGCACCTCTGCCCGCAATGCGTACTGGGCGCCGTCGTCGAAGCTGACCGTGAGCGTCTGCTTGTCCTTGTCGAGCTTGAGTTCCGTGGGCCAGGCCGTCATTAGGACAAGTCGATCTCGCCCTCGACCTCATGGTCCAGGGGCGTGCCCTCGGCGGTGAGCACCATCTTGACCTTCAGTTTGCCCTGACCGCCAAGACCCCCTTCGCGCACCACGCGTTCGATCGCCTGCTGAGACGTGACGCCCACCTCCTTCAGGAACTTCCGCATCGACATATTGAAGCGTTGCTCATCCATCTATTTGGACTCCTTTGGCATCTATTGCTTGGACTCCTGCGCTGCGCCAACCCGTGCTATGGAAGAGATGGCGCATATCGATATATAGGGTCTACTCCTGGTGGCGGTCACCTCGCAACGCAAAGGCCGCGTTAGAAAAGCGCGAGCCGGAGAAGAAACGAAACGGACGAGCACGGTCAAAAGCAGAAACGCGCCGGCGAAGGCACTGGCCGATCCCCGCTACCGGCCCCGTGTGGTCAAGGGCAACAAGGCCTACAGCCGCAAGAACCAGGCAAGACCATTGGAGGACGAAGACTCTTAAGGATGGACACCACCCCCCTGATCGACCGCTATGGCCGCGCCATCACCTATCTGCGGGTGTCGGTGACAGACCGCTGCGACTTCCGCTGCACCTATTGCATGGCAGAGGACATGACGTTTGTGCCACGCAAAGAGCTGCTGACGCTTGAGGAGATCGACCGGCTGGCGAGCGCGTTTGTCGCGCGAGGGGTGCGAAAGCTCCGGCTCACGGGCGGCGAGCCGCTGGTACGGCGGAACATCCTATGGCTGATCGAGACGCTGTCCCGTCATCTTGGCGAGGGGCTCGACGAGCTAACCCTGACCACAAACGGCAGCCAGCTGCACCGCTTCGCTGATGCACTTGCGGGACTCGGTATCAAACGCATCAATGTCTCTCTCGACACGCTGGACCCGGCGAAGTTCCGCGTGCTGACCCGGTGGGGCGATTTCGACCAAGTGATGCGCGGCATCGACGCCGCCGACCGCGCGGGACTCAAGATCAAGATCAACGCCGTGGCGCTGCGGGACATGAACGAGGACGAGATCGAGGACCTCTTGCGTTGGGCTCATGGGCGCGGCTTCGACCTCACCTTGATCGAGACCATGCCGCTCGGCGAGATCGGCGAAGACCGCACCGACCAGTATCTGCCGCTGTCGCTGGTCCGGGCCCGGCTGTCCCAGCGCTTTACGCTCACCGATCTCGATTACCGCTCCGGCGGGCCGGCGCGCTACGTACAGGTCGCGGAGACGGGCGGGCGGCTCGGCTTGATTACGCCGATGACGCACAACTTCTGCGAGTCCTGCAACCGAGTTCGCGTCACCTGCACCGGCACACTCTATATGTGCCTTGGTCAGGAAGACGCCGCGGACCTCCGGGCCCCGCTGCGCGCGAGCACATCCGACGCACCGCTCAACGCGGCGATCGACGAAGCGATGGCACGAAAGCCAAAAGGCCACGACTTCGTCATCGATCGCGATGCAAGCCCGTCGGTGTCCCGGCATATGTCGGCCACGGGCGGCTAAGTCGCGCTACGGTTAAGAAAGCCCTTTTTCAGCGAAATTCCCGCGTTTCTTCGCCCTTTCGCTCCCAGCCGGCGCCAGGGATCCGCTGCCGCGCCTGCAAACCTATCCGAGCACTGCGTTTTCTTAACCACCTCCCCGCTAGGTTCCGCCGGGCTCGAGGTCTGAACCACACTGGTTTCGCGACGGTTCGCAGATGTCGTTGTTTAGAGACGTTGTTCGAAAGTACTGGCACTGGGCAGCCCTGGTGTTCCTCTCCGCGTTGGTCACAGCGACAGCGTTCGTCGCGCCGAGCCGCGTGAGCCATCTTGAGCTGGAGCATGAGGCGCTCCTGGCCGAAACGAGAATTCACGCGCAGGTCCTCGACAATCCGCAGATCCTACACAACGCGCTCACGCTTCCGGGCGCGGCGCCGCAGCTTGGCGAGATCTTCCGCGCCTCCGGATATGCGTCCCGCATCCTGCGGTACGAGATCTACAATCTGGATGGACGCCTTCTCTTCACCAGCGGGCGCGCCAATCTTCCGCTCACAGCGACGCCGTTGGAGCTGACGGTCGGCGCGGACGGAACCGGGGGCGTCGCCACGTTGCACGGCGTCGGCAACGACGGCGGCCCATCCACGTTTGCCATCTTGCGCGTGCCCATCGACCTCAACGAGAGAGCCCGCGGCACCCTCGTCGTCTTTCTGGATCAAAGTGATCAGGCGACCGTACTGTCTAACTACTTCGGCCTCATCGCTCTGGTGATGTTGACGCTGCTTGTGATCGGCGTCGCCACGCCCGTGGCTTTTGCCTGGATGCGCAGCCGAGAGCGGCAGCAAGCTCAGGAGCAAGTGCGCTACCTGCAAAGCCACGACGCCCTCACCGGCCTCGCCAATCGCCGAGCCTTCGCCGAACGCCTCGGCGAAGCCATAAACCGAGCCAAGCGAGACAACACGCATATCGCCGTCCTTTGTCTCGACATCGACAAGTTCAAGGAGATCAACGACGCCACCGAGCATGGCGGAGGCGACCAGGTCCTGCGTGAGATCGGAATCCGCATCAAGAGCACCGTGCGGGAGCGCGACACGGTGGCCCGCCTCGGCGCCGACGAGTTCGCCATTGCCCTCGTCGACATGTACAATCTCGGCGATGTCATGACCTTCATGAACCGCTTGGTGGCAGCCTTGCGGTTGCCGTTCCATATCGGCAGCAAGGACATCTTGATCACGACCAGCGTCGGCATCGCGCTTTCGCCTGCGGACGGTGACACCGCCTCCGACGTGCTCCGCCATGCCACGATCGCGTTGACCCGCGCCAAGGGCGACGGCGGCCAGCGCATGTGCTTCTTCGAAGAGAGCATGGACAAGGCGCTCCAGCGCCGGCGCACGGTGGAGCAGGAGCTTCGCTTGGCCTTGAGCCGCGAGGAGTTCGAGGTCGTCTATCAGCCGCAGTATGATCTGGCGACCGAGCAGCAAAGCGGCTCTGAGGCCTTGATCCGCTGGCACCACCCGCTGCACGGCAAGATCGCACCGGGCCACTTTATCTCCGTCGCCGAGGAGACTGGGCTGATCGTACCAATCGGGGAATGGGTGCTCAGGCGCGCCTGCCGCGACGCCGTCAGCTGGCCGGAACACCTGACGGTCGCGGTGAATCTCTCGCCAGCGCAGTTCCGCGACAGCGACATCGCCGAGACGGTGGCAGACGTCCTGCACGAGACCGGACTGCCGGCCCACAGGCTCGAGCTTGAGATCACCGAAAATCTCCTGATCAACGACACCGAGGAAGTGCTGGGCAAGCTGAGCGCCTTGCGCGAGATCGGCGTCAAAATCGCCATGGACGACTTCGGCACCGGCTATTCGAGCCTGAGCTATCTCGCCCGTTTCCCGTTCTCCAAGATCAAGATCGACCGGCAGTTCATCCGCAACATGACGCGGGACCCGGCGACGCGCGCGATCGTCAGAACCATCATCGCGCTCGGCAAGTCGCTCGACGTCACCATCACGGCGGAAGGCGTGGAGACACCTGAGCAGGCCGAGATCTTGAGCGAATTCGGGTGCGGACAGGTTCAGGGCTTCCTCTATGGCCGTCCCGAGGCCGCAAAGGTGCCCACGGCCAAGGCAAGTCCAGGCCCGCGCGGCAAGGTCACGTCGATCCGCGCCCGGCGCCGCCGTCCGAACGCCGCCTAAAGGCCCATCCTCTTCTTGGTTCAGTGGTGGACCGCGAACGGATATTCCGGCATCGTCGTGGCCTGCCGACCTCCGAGAATGCCCCCAAAAGTCCGCCTCGCTTGCGCCGGCCTGCCTGCGGCAGACCTCGACGAACGGTGGCGCTGGGATGCGGCCGCGCGTTGCCGCGGCGCACCCGATCGCACCGGCTCCTCCGCGTTCGCCGAATCAGGGTCTTCGATCCCCGTGACGAGGGGCTTGCGCAAGGGCACCGGTACGGGCGCCTCTAGCATGGCCGGGGCCTCCCGAGAGTCGATGCTGGCGATGTCCGGGATTGCGGCTTGCACGTCTAAGTCTGGCGCCGGCATCCTCTCCACTTTTGGCAGCGTCGAGAGTCCCGCAGTCTCCGGAGCTTGATCGGGAAGGGCTGCCTTTGACACGGCCGCATAGGCTGGCAGCACATCCGGCTCCACAGGCACTTCGGGGAGAGACCCGGTCGTCTCCTCATGAGGAACCACCGGCACGCCGTCTTGATCGATATCCCCCTCGCCCATGAACGCCGGCAGCGGCATGACCGCAGTGTCGGCCATAGCGGCCTGAAGTGTTGGCGGCGGCTCGCTGCGGACCACCACCTGGATCGCGACGGTGCCTTGCGCCCTGTCGTCCGGCGCGGGCAAGGTGATCATCACCGGCAAGACAAGCGCGAGGATCGCGGCGTGGGCCGCGCCCGCGCCAAAGGCGCAAACGGAAAGGCTTGGGTTCTCGTTGTGACGCACTGGAGGACTCCGCCGCTCACGTTCCCTCGCGACGCGCAACACCCGCATGCATCTGAGTTATCTGAGTCGCCAAGCGCCCGGCAAGCGCCTCCTCTTCCATGACAATCCGGGACTCTTTGGCAGTTGTGCCAGGCACCTTGGGCCGCCGCGCCGACATGGTCGCGGGCGCCTTGGCCGCGAGCGGTTACTCGCTTGGCTGCATGACGGACGATCCGGCCATCGTGGCGTTCCGCTACGGCATCGCGATATTGGTGTGCGGCGCGATTGGCGCGCTGGCGGGACGGGTGCTGCTGCGCTGGTAGCTCAGCTCTCCATTACGATGCTCGGCGCCTGCCGCTTCAAGTCGGAGGCATGCTCCAGCGCCGCCCAAGCTCTGGACGCAATCTCCCGATAGGTGTTGGCCGGCGCGGACTCCGGATCGGTCGCCACCACGGGCTTGCCCGCATCGGACGTCTCCCGCACCGCCATGGTGAGTGGCACCGCGCCCAAGAACGGTACGCCCAGCTTGGCCGCCTCGTCCTTGGCGCCGCCATGACCGAAGATGTCGGAACGCCCGCCGCAATGAGGACAGATGAAGGTCGACATGTTCTCCACGATGCCGAGAACGGGCACGTTGACCTTCGTGAACATGTTCAAGCCTTTGCGCGCATCGATTAGCGCCAAATCCTGCGGCGTCGACACGATCACGGCGCCAGCAAGCGGCACTTGCTGCGCCATGGTGAGCTGGGCATCGCCCGTGCCGGGCGGCATGTCCACCACGAGCACGTCGAGCTCGCCCCAGGCCACGTCCTTCAACATCTGCGACAGAGCCGACATGACCATGGGGCCGCGCCAGATCATCGGCGTGTCCTCTTCCACGAGGAAGCCCATGGACATCACCTTCAGGCCGTAGGCGCGCATGGGGTCGAGCTTGTTGCCGGCCAATTGCTGGGGCTGCCCCTGAATGCCCAGCAGTCGCGGCATCGATGGGCCGTAGATATCCGCATCGAGCACGCCAACCTCTAGCCCCTGGTCTTTCAGCCCGAGCGCGAGATTGACCGCCGTCGTGGACTTGCCGACACCGCCCTTGCCGGAGGCGACGGCGACGATGTTCTTCACGCCCGGAACGCCGCCCGGGCGGTTGCGTGCATCGCGGGCCGCACCCGGCGCGGTGACGCCCGGGCCTTGCGGGGGTTGCGGGGCACGCGGCGCTTGCTGTGGCGCGGGCTGCGGGGTCCTTGCGGCGACGGGGCTCTCGGCTTCCGCCCCCGGCGCGCGATCTGCGGTGAGCGTCACGGCGACGCCCGCCACGCCGGGCAGGTCCTTCACCGCAGTCTCGGCAGCCTGGCGCATCCCTTCCAGCTCCCCGGCGCGCCCGGGATCGATGGAGATGGCGAAATACACTTTGCCCTTATGGATCACCACCTCGGACACGAGGCCGAGGGAGACGATGTCGTCGCGCAGGTCGGGGCCTTTCACGCGTTTCAGCGCGGAGAGAATCTGGTCTTTGGTCAATGTCTCGGTCATGATGTGGGATATTTAGGGAGGAACCGGCGGAAAGGCAAAAACGCAGGGTTTCTCGCGGCTTTACCTGGAATTCTCCGGCGTTGAGCCAAGGGCCGCTTTAGCTGGCTGTTCTGAAGACCTGGCTGTTCCGACGGGTTCTGGCCCAGCCCTATCGCACTGGCGCCGGCGCTCAGCGACAATCAGAGGATGAGACGCGAGCACGCCTGCCCTGGGTGCGGCGCTCAGCGACAATCAGAGGATGAGACGCGAGCACGCCTGCCCTGGGTGCGGCGCCGGGTTCATGCCGGCACCGGGACCAACCCATGCCTATTTGTCGGCCTCTCCGGAGTGCTGGGCCTGCTTCAACGAGTCCATGGCGCTCCACTATGCCGACGTTGCCTTTTGGTCGGCGCATGACATGCTGGTCGATGCTTACGCGCTTCAGCACAGCCGAGGTCCCGATCTGCGGGCGCGGCGTTCTGCCGTCCTTCACCTCGTGGCGCTCTATGCCCAATGCGAACTCGGCCTTGCGCACGACAGGATCATCGCCCTCCGGCGGTCCGTCGCGGCCGAAGGGATCGACGATGAGCTCTCTCCCTGGCCAATGGCGAGCGTCGTCATCAGCATGGTCGCGACGGGCGATGGCCCTGAGGCGCATCTCGCGAGCGTCGAGGAATTCGGCACGGGCGTGTCGCGTGACTGGCGGGAGCATCACGCTTTCGCCGGCAGCCTATGTCAGCGATTCTTGAGTCTCTAACGCACATAGGAGACGTGGCCGCTCCCGTCGCGTTGCTGGGTCCGATGGTCAGTCGCGGTCAAGAGGCCGCAGTTGACAAACCGGGTAGAGCCTGACTGAATTTGCACGCGTTGGTTCCGAGGAGGCACGCAGCCTCCGAGGTGAAGAGGGAACGTGGTGAGATGCAAAGTGCGTCGACTCCACGGCTGCCCCCGCAACTGTGATCGGCGAGTCCGACTCCGAAAATGCCACTGGCATGCCATTAGCGTGCTGGGAAGGTGGAAGCGGACGTTTGAGCCGAGAGCCAGGAGACCTGCCAGCGCATGTCGCCCATCTTCCGTGCGGGGCGCGCGGTGGAGCGGTCACCCGTTGTGGCGACTGATGTGCAACCGATTGGGGGCGACGTCAGCCATGGCCGGGTCTCGATAGAACTCAGTCAAATTTGAAATCCGCGCTCGACTTGCGAGCCGCGTAAAGCTGCGTGCCGGTAGAGGTTGGCTGTCTTGCGTTGGCGTCTGCGGGCGAGCGCCTGGGATAGGCTTGCGACGCTCCCGTCCATCATCGCGACGGGGGAACCTATGCCAATTCGCGTTCAAAACTGCCTGCCGACGCAGACATCAGTCTGTGCGTTGTCGTTGTTTGCCAGCGTTTGTCTCGTGCCGGCGAACAAGGGGGTCTTTGCGCAAGATGAAGCGCCAGCTGCGGCGGCGCCTCTTGAGCAGCAGGACATAGACCGCGCGGACTCCGTGCCGCCCATCGAGGTCGTCGTCGAGCCGCCGGAAGCCGAGACCGGGACCGACACGTCCATCGAGCCCGTGGCTACCCAAAGGCCGATCCAGCATCCGCGCCCACGCCCACGTACGACAACCGTCGCGGCCTTGCCGCCTCTCGACACGGCGCAGACGGGGCTTGCAGGCCCGGCCGCCGGGGACGGTGAGGCGTTTGGCAACGCAACAGACCGTGCATCTGGCCTACGGCCAGGGCTCAATCTGGAGGCGCCGACTCAGCTTGGCAGCCGCCTTGGGCTCAGCCCCCTCGAAACGCCCGCGAGCGTCGAGATCATTCCCGGAGAAACGATCCGGCAACGCGGACAGACCACGGTCAACGAAGCGGTGACGCAGGACGCGGCCGGCTTCACGTCCACCGCGGCACCGGGCAACGGCGATACCGCGTTTGCCGTGCGTGGTTTCGCCGGGCATGGGTCGGTGATGCAGCTCTACGACGGGACGCGCCTCTATGTGGGCTCGGGCACCGTCACCTTCCCCTTCGACACTTGGTCGGCGGAGCGCATCGAGGTGCTGCGCGGTCCCGCATCGGTGCTTTACGGCGAAGGCGCCATCGGCGGCGTGATCAATGTGGTACCGAAGAAGCCCACGGACTTCTTTACGAATGAAGCGGAGGTCGCTTTCGGGACCTATGAGACTGGGCGCTTTGGCGTCGGATCGGGCGGTCCCCTTAGCGACACGGTCGGCTACCGCGTCGACATCAGCGGAAACACCTCCGACGGATGGCTAGACCATGAAAGCGACTTCGATTCGATCGCGTTGTCCGGGGTGCTCGCCTTCAAACCGATCGAGAACCTGCGGCTCTTGATCTCACACGATCACGCCGACCGGTCCCCACTCCGCTATTGGGGCACGCCGCTGATCGACGGACAGATCCTCGAAAGTCTGCGCGACACGAACTTCAACGTGCGCGATAGCGCCGTGAACTACATCGACAATTGGACGCAGTTCAGAACCGAGTGGGAAGCCACCGATTGGCTCGAATTGCGCAATATCGCCTATCGTTTGACGACGAACCGGCATTGGCGAAACGTCGAAACGTATATCTTCCAGGACGCAGGGCCGAACGCCGGGCTGGTGCAGCGAAGGAGCTACATCGAGATCTATCACGATCAGGAACAGCTCGGAAATCGGTTCGACGCCCGGTTTCGTTCGGAGCTTGGCGGAAGCGCCGAGAACGAGTTGCTGCTGGGCTTCGACGTCAACCACATCGACTTCCTGCATACGAACAACTCGCCCTACGCCGGCGAATCCTTCGTCGACCCCTTTGATGTCGTGCCCGGCCTGTTCATCAACGTCGACCCCACGATCCCGAAATGGCAAAGCGAGACGTCTCAACACGCTCTTTTTGCCGAGAATAGACTGGCGTTCTCCGAGCAGCTTTCGGTCATTGGCGGTTTGCGACTCGACGAGGTGTCGTTGACGCGGCGCGACAAAGTGGCAGGAGACCAGTTCACCAAGGACTTCTCCAATGTCACCTGGCGGGCCGGCACGGTTTACTCGCCGATTCCGGACCTCTCTCTTTATGCGCAGTATGCTACCGGCGTCGACCCTGTCGGCAGCTCGCTGATCAGCACGAACTTGACGCGATCTCAGTTCAAGCTCGCGACAGCGCGTCAAGTTGAGATCGGCGCCAAGCGCGTGTTCGCAGGCGGCCGCGGCGAATGGACCGTGGCGGCCTACGATATTGTGAAGAACGATCTTCTCACGCGCGATCCGGACAACCCTCAAACCTTCCGTCAGGTCGGGCAGCAGTCGTCCCGCGGTATCGAGCTGACCTTCGCCATGCAAGTCACGGACACGCTGCGTTACGACGGCAATCTCGCGGTGCTTGAAGCGCGCTACGACGATTTCGGAACCGCGGTCAACGGGGCATTTGTGGACTTCAGCGGCAATCGCCCGAGGAACGTCCCGGAGCAAGTCATCAACAACTGGGTGACGTGGAACTTCCTGCCGCGCTGGGAGGGTTATGTCGGCGTGCAGTGGATTGGATCGATCTACAACGACGACGCCAACCAGGTGAAGCGCCCGCCTTCAACCGTCGTGAACCTCGGACTGATCTACGACGTTACCGAACGCGGCGAACTGGCGTTCCGAGTCTTCAACGCCTTCGACGAAAAATACGCCACGGGCGGCGGCACTTTCGAGTGGCAGCTCGCGCCGCCGCGGACGGCGCAGCTCAGCTATCGCGTCAAGTACTGATCAACGGCGCGGCGAGCATCGGAACGCGATGCTCGCCCGCCCTCGGGACCGAAACGATGCGATCGCGTATTCCCACTCGAGCCAAACGTTGGCTCTTTCTTGTTCACCGCTGGCTTGGCGTGACCACCTGCCTCCTATGCATCATGTGGTTCCTAACGGGCCTCGTGATGCTCTATGTGCCGTATCCTTCTTGGACCGACGAAGAGCGACGTGCCAACTTGCCCCCCGTCGCGACCGAACGCGTTCGGCTCTTACCAGACGAAGCGCTTGCTCGCGCCGGTGTCACGGCATTTCCCACGACCTTCCGGCTCGAAATGTTCCAAAAGGACCCGGTCTATCGGATCGTCACACAGGACGGACGTCTGTCCCTTTCAGCGGCGACGGGAGAGAGACTTGGAGACGTCCTGCCTGCCGAAGCGCGTCTGCATCTCTTGGAGACGTTTCCCGGTTTGCGTCCAACCTTCTTGGGGCCCGTGAACTACGATCAGTGGGTTGTGTCGCAGCGGTTCGATGCGCACCGGCCATTGCTAAAGTTTGCGCTCGGCGACCCGGGCGACACTGTGGCGTACGTCTCGTCCTCGTCGGGAGAGATCGTGCAGAACGCGACGCGCAGCGAACGGGTCTGGAACTGGGTTGGCGCCGTTCCGCACTGGATTTACTTCACACCCATCCGCAAGGACCAACCGGCCTGGCGCCAGATCGTCATGTGGCTCTCCGCGCCGCTCGTCATTGGCGCAATTGCCGGGCTCTGGATTGGCGTTCTTCGATTGCGCCTCCGAAGCAGATACGCCCGGGACCGCATCACGCCCTACCTGGGGTGGATGAAATGGCACCACCTTGGCGGATTGATTGGAGGCGTGTTTCTCGCGGCGTGGATCGCCAGCGGCTGGCTCTCAGTGAACCCGTTCGGCATGTTTGCCCGAACGCAACTTACGGTGGATCAGCAGAGTGCCTTCGCCGGTTGGACCGAGGGTATGGCCTACGGCGTGACGCGCGACGCTCTTGCGGCTGCCTCAGCGGGAGCCAGCGAGATTTCTTTTCGGTTCGTTGGCGGCCGGCCGGTGATCGTCACGCGCGGCCCTGGCGAGCCTCGGCTTCTTGACGGTGCAACAGGCGCCGTCGCAAAGCTGCGTGACGCCGTGCTGATCGAAGCCGCACGGCAGATCAGACCGGGGGTGCCGCTTGAGAGCGTTCGGCACTTAGCGGCCGAGACCGTCTACTGGTATTCATACCGCCGGAAGCGGCCCCTCCCCGTCCTTGAGTTGCGTTTCGCCGATGCAGCGGCGACATGGCTCTTCATCGACCCGACAACGGGCGAGATCGCCGGTCTCAGCGATCGCAGCGCGCGCGCTTATCGCTGGCTGTTCAACCTCCTGCACAATTACGAACTTCCGGTGCTACTAAGACACCAGCCAGCCCGCGATGCCCTTGTTTGGCTTCTATCCATCGCCGGCCTTGTGGTCGCCGTGTCGGGAACTGTGCTTGGAGGTCGGGTCCTAATGCGCCGCAGGTCACAGTCTCGCGTGCGCCGCAGGTCACAGTCTCGCGCGCCTGCTGGGCGGCGCCCCAGTCCCGCCGATCCGGAGGCCAGAACAGCACAAAGAAAAGCCCGGCGCGGGGGCCGGGCTTTAAAATAGAGAATCGGGAGCCGGCACGGGCGGGGTTTGGGGGTAGGGTGCGCACCGCGCCGGACCCGGAAGGACAACGCGGGAAGGCGAAATTCGTTCCAGGCAGAAACACGATTATTGGCCCCAGGCGTAGATTCTCCCGCGCCTGACCAGCGGGCTTCGGATGCCCAAAAAAAGACGCTGCGAAAGCCTTCCTTAACCTGCTTCGGGCCATTCTCCTGCGGGACAGAGAAAGGCTGCGGCAGGGCTCACTTGAGGCCCTCGGCCTAGCCGTCGCTTCCAAATGCCCAAGGGGGATCCATGCGCGTTGTGGCCGGTTCGGAACAATCTGTGACGTCGCCTGAAGCACATCTCGACGGGCACTTGGAGGCCCTATCACGTCTCGCCGGCCACCGTGACGGCTGCCGCAATCTCAGTTGCACGCTTATCGTGCGCGCAGCCAATTCAGGGCCGGCCCAAGCGCTCACCTCGATGAAGTCCGCACTGGCGGGCGCCGGGGTGCGGGCAAAGGCCATCGTCGCCAGGCTCGAGCCCCAGGACGACCTCAAGCATCTCTGCGACACACTCGCAGTCCTCAGCCCCGAGGCGGACCCCGCCACCCTGATCCGCTGGGTGCGCAATCCGCGGCTGCTGGACGCCCACGAGCAGGCCATCTACGGCGCCGGCGTCTGCTGGACGGGCGACGCCATGCGCCGGGATGCCAACAAGCGCAACCCCCTCGCCGTGTTTCAGACGAACGCGCCGGACGCGACGCGTCTGGCGAGCCACGCCTTCCAGGCCCTCTGGGCGGCGTCAGTGCCAGTCCCCGGCCGGCATTTCGCGGCGGACGGCGCATGCAAGCCGTCAGGCGCCTATGGCCGTTTGGACGAGCCACGGGAGCCGAAAGTCGCCAAGAGCCTGCAAGGGTGGCCCCTCGTTCGCCACTAAAGCTGCGCTGCCGCCCGTAACACTCTCGTCATAATCACGTCACCCGGAGATGCGAGCGCTTCGCGGCTCACGGATAAGGCGTTGGTTATGGGTGTCAGATCTCTCGCTGTTCTCGCATTTTTGGGCCTTGCAACTCTGGCCCTCTCACCTGCCGCGCGCGCCGACGATATCGGCAAGCCGATGGCCAACCTCCTGCAGCAACAGTCTTTCAAGTTTGCCTGGCAAACGATGATGGCGGGCGAGGCTGCCCCGGTCTGGGTCCACGAATATGCCGAGACCCTCGATGGCCCGCCGACGCCAGTGATCCCCGTGGAGTTGGACGGAGAGACCTATTTGCTGGGTTTCACCTGCAAGCCCAACGAGTGCGAGGGCAACCAGCTCTACGTCCTGTTCGCGCCGGGAGGCCGCGACGCTTGGGGCCTCCTCGCCGCTCCGCCGGCCATTTCTTGGCTCGGTAAGCCGAACCAGCGCATCCAAGACGCCCTTACCGGGTCCTTGCGGAAATAGGCGTTCCGCGCGGGCGGTGGCAAAATGCCAGTTATGCTAGGCTGGCGATTCAGCGCTGGGGCCAAAGCGGCACTTGAAGGGGCAAATGGCACCGACCACCATACAGGCCATGCTGTTGGAGGGGGCCCATGTCCCGCTCAAGGCGGCGATGCTGCCTATTCCGGCACCCGGTCCGCACCAGATCCTCCTCAAAGTGCTCGCCTGCGGCGTGTGCCGCACCGACCTTCACATCTACGACGGCGAACTCGACCACCCCAAACTCCCGCTCGTTCTCGGACATGAGATCGTGGGGCGCGTCGAGGCGGTCGGGTCCGAGGTCACAGGCTTCACGCACGGTGAGCGGGTGGGCGTGCCTTGGCTCGGCTACACGGACGGGACCTGCCCCTATTGCCTGATGGGCCGCGAGAACCTCTGCGATCATCCGTTGTTCACCGGCTACCAGATCGACGGCGGTTACGCGGACCACACGGTGGCGGACGAGCGCTATTGCTTCAGGTTGCCCGAAGGCTATTCGGATGCCGAGGCGGCACCGCTGCTATGCGCCGGGTTGATCGGCTACCGGTCGCTGAAGATGGCGGAGGAGGCCTTTGGCGGCGAGCCAGGGCGCACCAAGCGGCTCGGCATCTACGGCTTTGGCGCGGCCGCGCATATCGTGGCGCAAGTGGCGCGCCATCTGGGCTGTGAGATCTACGCCTTCACCAGCCCCGGCGACACGCAGGCTCAAGACTTCGCCCGCGGCCTTGGCGCCGTGTGGGCCGGCGGCTCCGACGAGGCGCCCCCAGAACGCCTCGACGCGGCGATCATCTTTGCGCCCGTCGGACCGCTCGTGCCGGCGGCCCTGCGGGCGCTGCGCAAGGGCGGCATCGTGGTTTGCGGCGGAATCCATATGAGTGACATCCCGCAATTCCCCTACGACATTTTGTGGGAAGAACGGGTGATACGCTCGGTGGCCAATCTCACACGCGACGATGCGCGGGAGTTTCTCGCACTCGCCCCGCAAGTGCCCGTCAAGACGACGGTCGTACCGATGAGGCTGTCGGAAGCAAACGAGGCGCTGTCCGCCCTACGCCGCGGGGCCCTTCAAGGAGCGGCGGTGCTCATTCCCTGACCGCACTTGCCGCCCCTTTGGGGCGCCTATGTGCTCCCATCCGGCGCATGGCCGGGAACGGCCTCACAGACAGCGCAGTCAGGTAGTACTATTGGTGAATTGCGGCGAGGGCCAATTTGCGGTTTGCCGCAAGAAGAGGTTTTTACCGGCCCGGAACCATGACCAAGATACTCATCGTCGACGACCACCCCATGTTCCGCGAGGCTCTGAGCGGCGCCGTCCGGTCCGCGCTGTCGGATGCGGAGGTGTTCGAAGCGGGGAGCATCGAGGCCGCGCGCGAGTCCCTTCGCAGGGAGCCGACGATCGAGATTGTCCTACTCGATCTCTCGCTTCCGGGCACAGCCGGGTTTGACGGACTGATGCTCCTGCGGTCGTCCTTCCCGCGCATCCCGATCATGATCGTCTCCGGCCTCGACGATCCCCGGATCGTGCAGGAAGCCATCCGGCTCGGCGCGGCCGGCTTCGTGTCGAAGTCGGTGGACAAGACAACACTCGCCGACGGCTTGTCAGAGGTGTTGAGCGGCTCGGTCTTCGTGCCTCCGGATTTGGCGCAACGCCTTTCCGACCCTGCCGCCAATCCGGAGGCGAACGGCATCGCCGACCGGGTGGCGGAGCTGACACCCGCGCAGATGCGCGTCTTGCAACTTCTACGACATGGCCACCTCAACAAGCAGATCGCTCATGAGCTTGGGGTCAGCGAGACGACGGTGAAGGCGCACGTGTCGGAGATCCTACGCAAGCTGAATGTCGTGAGCCGCACGCAAGCCGTGATCGAGACGGCGCAGTTGGACTTCGAGACGATCCTTGGAGGCGATCTCCCGCATCACAAGGGCTAGGTCTTGATACCTGAGTCCTTCAGGAGGTGAGCCATCAGGGCGCGCAATTCTGCGGGCTTGATGGGCTTGTGCATCAGTTCGCAACCGGCAGCTGTGACATTGGCCGCTGTCTCCAGCCCGCGGTCTCCGGTGATGACCACCGCGGGAACATCCGGCCCGACAAACTCGCGCAAGGACTTGAGAGCATCGAGCCCCGTCTGGCCCTCGTCGAGATGATAGTCCAGCAAGATGATGTCGGGCGGACGCGGCATGTCGCTCAGCCGCGCGCGCAAGTCGTCGAAACGGCGCGCCGCTAAAGTTTGGCACGACCAGCGATTCAACAGACGCACTGTTGCGTCCAGGACCGCTTGATCATTCTCGATCAAGAGCACAGTGGCGCCATGGGTGTTGTCGACACTGTCGCGCCACGTATTGGATGCCGGCTCGACCTGCGGGGCGATGCCCACTTGGTCAACCTTGAGCCGAAACGTCGACCCCTTCCCCACTTTCGACTTGACCTCAAGCGGATGCCCTAACGCGGATACCGTACGTCGCACGATGGACAGGCCGAGCCCCAGACCGGTATGGGTTCCATCGGCGGCGGCGGCCCCCCGATAGAACTCCTCGAACATCGTCTCCCGTTCGCTCTCGGCGATGCCGCAGCCTGAATCCACCACATCGATCAAACACTGGTTGCCACGCTTGCGCACACCGACCAGAACTCCGCCCTTCTTCGTGTAGCGCACGGCGTTGGAGACCAGGTTCTGCAACACCCGCTGAAGCAATAAGGGGTCGCTGCGCACCAGAAGCCCACAGCGCCGAACCTTCAGCTTCAGGGATTTGGCAGCGGCCAGCGGTCCGAAGCTCGCTTCCAGCACGGACAGCACCGTATCCAAGGGGAAGATCCGCAGATCGGGCTTCACGACGCCAGCATCGAGCTTGGAAATATCCAGGAGGGTCTTGATCAGATCCTCAATCGTTTGCAGCGACTGATCGATCTGGCCCGACAGTCGGCGCGAGTCGTCCGTCTCCTGCATTTCGGACAAAACCGAGATCGACAGCCGTGCCGCGTTGAGCGGCTGCAACAGATCGTGGCTTGCGGCCGCGAGGAACCGGGTCTTACTCAGATTGGCCCGCTCCGCCTCTTCCTTGGCCATCACCAGGTCGTCGTTGGATCGCTCAAGACGGCGCAAGACCGAGGTCAGCTCTTCAGTGCGGGCGCGAACCTGGGCCTCCAAGCCAATCGCCGTCTGGAACAGCGAAAAGGCATTGCCCTGCTGATCCATCGACCGCTCGACGCGCTCCATCAGCACGGCGTTGATCTTGGAGAGCTTCAGGAGCTTCCGCTCAAGCGAGACGGGGTCGCCGTCCAACGCCGCATCATTGTCGCCGCTGATCGCCATCAGTAGGCACCCTGCCGGCCAATCGCGATCGCCGTGAAAGTCTGGTTGAGATGCATGCTGTTGTACTGCTCGCCGTAAGTGCTAAACCCGGCGACATGGTAGCGACAGTAGAGATCGCTAACCGTGTGCTTGATCTGCCGGTTCTCGGCATCCAGACGGCGCAGCACACACTCAAAGCCGAGCACCAAGTCGACGCCGCCGATGGCTTCGTCGACCCGTTTCAACTCTGTTGACATGGTGGCGACCATGTCGCGCGGCTGCGCCACGGTCAACACCACGCCGTCGTCAATCGCGCAGAAGAACGAGAGCGAACCGTCGTCGTTCACGCGTTGAATGGACCGGCAGTAATAGTCGCCACCGATGCGCACCACGACCGGGTGCGAGGCGAAGCTTAGGGGCGCCAGCGACGAAGCCTCCAAGCCGACGGCACTGGCATATTCGCGGGCCGCCGGTTCTGCATTGAGCTCGTAGACCGTGCGGCTTTCCGTGTCAGACGCGGTGACCACGAGCTTCGTGGCCGTGGGCTGGTAATGATCATGGGTGAAGATGTGCACCGGATAGTCGGTTGCCGCCAGCAAGAGCAGCGCAGCGTCATGATAGACGCGCCCATTGTGCAGCAACGCCGTACCCTGGAGTGCAAGGTCGTCGCCGGCGGAGCCCCCGACAAGGGAAATGCCGTCTAGTGCAAGGGCGATGGCTGAGACGACCACCTCCTCGCACTTGGACAGCCCGTCGATGAGAGAGACGGCGAACCGGTTCCTGGCGCCGCCGCCTCGGCTTTCGAGCTTCGCCCGCAGCAGCTGGACAGCCTCCGTGCCCTGCTCCACGGTGGTCTTGTGCACGTCACGTATGATGCCGCTTGCGAAGTTGAAGCCCGTTTTGGGAAAGGCGATGACGAGCACGCTGCCGTCGGCATAGCCGCTCGGCGTGATCTCGCCTGATGTCGTGCAGCCCACCAAAGGCACGCCTTTGAACGCACCCGAAAAGGCGGCGGCCAAGGCCTCCGGCTCATAGCGCTGGGAAAAGAAGACGAGTAGCTGTCCGATATCCGAGGTATCCAGGACATCGGACAGTTCCGCCACGGCGGCCTCCGCCGTCTCGGCCTCGGTCCAGGCAGTTTGGGCGCCACAGGCATGGCACTTCGCTTGAGGCCCGCGTTGCAAACACTTCCTCCTGCGGTCCCAGCACCCCGGCTCTTTATTTTGATTGATCAAGCGGGGGTTCCCGCCTGCGGGTCTGAAACACAAACGCTGACGATTTGGTCGAAGGTAGAATACCACTGGGGATTTCACGCCGATAGTGTGCTGCGTGGGATTCGTCTTTCGGGCGCTTGGCCCTCTCCGGGGCCCGGCTCTTGAGCGTTTCTCCTCCCACAGACTGCTGAGGCGTACCGACGCCGCCAACCTCTTAAACCGCCCCCCTCTCCGGGGGCGGTCTCTCTTTGTTGCTGGCGCACTGACTTACGCCCAAAGTACAATTTGCATCCCCAGGGGCTGCACTTAGGGTCCAATATCGGATTACAATGCGCCGGGACGGGGCCGGACCCTGCCGCCAGGACGACGGCGGGAAAACGGTTTCAGATCGGAAAAACTGTGTGACATACCAGTCACTTAGGGAGGTCATTCCATGTTGCATGAGGTCATTGAGACCCTGAGTTCGCGCGTGGCCTTGCGGTCCCGCTACGACAATTTCATCGGTGGCGACTGGGTCGCCCCGGTCGATGGGCAGTACTTCGACAATATCAGCCCGGTGACGGGGAAGGCGGTCTGCCAGATCGCGCGGTCCCAAGCGGCTGACATCGAGCTCGCGCTCGACGCTGCTCACAAGGCAAAAGACGCCTGGGGCCGGACATCTCCGGCGGAGCGGGCGACGCTGCTCAACAAGGTCGCCGACCGGATGCAGGAGAATCTTGAGCTCCTAGCGGCCGTGGAGACCATCGACAACGGCAAGCCGCTGCGCGAGACCCGCGCCGCTGATATCCCGCTTGCGATCGACCATTTCCGCTATTTCGCCGCCTGCATTCGCGCCCAGGAGGGCACGCTCGGCGAGATCGATGCCGACACGATCGCCTACCATTATCACGAGCCCCTCGGCGTGGTCGGGCAGATCATCCCGTGGAATTTCCCGATCCTGATGGCGGCCTGGAAGCTTGCGCCAGCGCTGGCGGCCGGCAACTGCGTCGTCATGAAGCCGGCTGAGCAGACGCCCATGTCGATCATGGTGCTGATGGATCTGGCGGGCGACATCCTGCCGGCGGGCGTGCTTAACGTGGTCAACGGTTTCGGCGTCGAGGCGGGCAAGCCGCTGGCGCAGAACCCGCGCATCGCCAAGATCGCCTTCACCGGCGAGACGACGACCGGCCGCCTGATCATGCAGTATGCCTCCGAGAACCTGATCCCTGTGACGCTGGAACTCGGCGGCAAGTCCCCGAACATCTTCTTCGCGGACGTAATGCAGGAAGACGACGACTTCTTCGACAAGACGCTGGAAGGCTTTGCGATGTTCGCCCTGAACCAGGGCGAGGTCTGCACCTGCCCGTCCCGGGCGCTGGTGCAGAAGTCGATCTATGATCGGTTCATCGAGAAGGCCGTGGAGCGCGTGAACAAGGTCAAGCAGGGCAACCCGCTCGACCCCGACACGATGATCGGTGCACAAGCCTCCAACGACCAGCTGGAGAAAATCCTCTCCTATATCGATATCGGTCAAAAGGAAGGCGCCAAGCTGCTCACGGGCGGTCAGCGTACCGTCTTGGACGGCGAGCTCTCCGAGGGCTACTACGTCGAGCCCACGGTGTTCGAAGGGCACAACAAGATGCGTATCTTCCAAGAGGAGATCTTCGGGCCGGTCTTGTCGGTCACGACGTTCGAGGACGAGGAAGAGGCGCTGGCTATCGCCAACGACACGCTCTACGGCCTTGGCGCCGGCGTGTGGACCCGCGACATCAACCGCGCGTATAGCTTCGGCCGCGGTATCGAAGCCGGACGGGTGTGGACCAATTGCTACCACCTGTATCCGGCTCACGCGGCCTTCGGCGGCTATAAGAAATCGGGCATTGGTCGTGAGACCCACAAGATGATGCTCGACCACTACCAGCAGACCAAGAACGTGCTGGTGAGCTATAGCCCCAAAGCGCTTGGCTTCTTCTAGGCGATACGCTTTAGGAGAAAACGCGGCTTTCGATGCCCGGCGGGACTTCAGCCCGCCGGGCATTTTTCGACTGGGTCTGATAAGATCATCGCGGCACGCCACGGCGCGTGCGCCGCTCAAGGAAGGGAGAACAGATCGATGGTGGAAAGAGTCCTGGCCACCGATGAGGCTCTTGAACTGATCGACAAGCTGAGGTCCATCCACGGCCCGTTGATGTTCCATCAGTCCGGTGGCTGCTGCGATGGGTCCGCACCGATGTGCTATCCGGCCGGCGAATTCCAGATCGGCGGCAATGACGTGCATCTCGGCGAGGTCGGCGGGTGCCCCGTCTACATGGACGCCGATCAGTTCGACTATTGGAAGCACACCCAGCTGACGATTGATGTGGTGGCAGGCCGCGGCTCCGGATTCTCGCTGGAGGCCCCCGAGGGCTTGCGCTTTCTGACACGCAGCCGCGTGTTCACCGACGAGGAGGCGGATGCGCTGGCGAAGGCCGAGCAGTCCCAGACCGGCGCAACGCCGACGGCTGCTCGATCCCACGAGCGTGCGTGAGGGTGAGCGCGCTTGAAGGCAAACGCGTCGTTATTGCCGACGACGACCGCATCATCCGTGATCTTCTGTCGCTTCGCTGCAGCAAATTGGGGCTCGCGGTCGATGCCGTCGATGATGGCGCGAGCACGGTCGCGACGGTTTCGCGCGATCAACCAGACCTCCTCATCCTCGATCTCAATCTTCCGGACTTTGACGGTTTCGCCGTCCTGGAGCGTCTCGCCACGACGGCGCCGGCGACCCCCGTCATCCTGCTGACGGGCAGCTCCGACGAGGCGATGCAACAGCGCTGCCGGGACTTGAACGTGGCTCACGTCCACAAGGACACCGATAGCTGGAACAATCTGGAACCGCTCATCCGCCAAATGCTGAGCCCGCCATCTGCTCAGCCCGCTTAGCCGGAGATATCTTCCCGCAGCGACTTTGGCCCCTCAGTAGCATTCCCGTCTGAACCCGCTTGGGTGGGCGACTGCACGCCGCCCACATCGCTGATCATGGCCTTGGCGATCTCGTGCTCGCCCATGACCACGAGATTGGCACCCAGCTTGATCAGGTGATCGATCTCCTCTTGGGAATGGGCGCGGGCAATGATCGGCAGGACGGGGTTTATGGCGCGGGCTTGCTCCACCAGCTGTCCCCCCTCGAACGCATCGGGAATGGCGACGAGCAGACATCGGGCTTCACCGAGATTGGCCGCCTGAACCACATCAGGGTCGGCGGCATTGCCTTTCAAGGCCTCGATGCCCTGCTCGTTGAGCCGCGCCACATCGTCGGTATCGTCCTCGATGATGTAGAGCTTCGTCCCGCGCTCGCGCAGTTTTTGGGAAATGAAACTGCCGACGCGCCCGTGCCCCACCAGGACGACATGGTCGGTGAGGGTCGTAGGCACGATCGGCTCGCGGGTCGGCGTTGCCTCTTCGTCCTCGGCAGCCCCCGTCTCCGCGTCCGAGCCCGGTGCCTCGTCGGCGGTGGTCTTGTCGCGGTGGGCGAAGTACGCATCGAGAGCGGCGAATAGGAGCGGATTGAGCAGGATCGAAATGATAGCGCCCGCCAGGATGAGATCGCGCCCCTCCTCCGGCAATACGCCAAGTCCAAGCCCCAAGCTCGCCAAGATGAACGAGAACTCGCCTATCTGCGCCAAGGACGCGGAGATCATCAGTGCGGTATCGCCGGAATAGCCGAACAGACGCACGACCCCGTACGCCGCGATCGACTTCGCAACGACAATGATGAGCACCGTCGCCAGAACGGCCAGCGGTTCTTCCAGAATGACGGCTGGGTGGAACAACATGCCCACCGCCACGAAGAACAGCACAGCGAAGGCGTCCCGCAAGGGCAGCGACTCGGTCGCTGCCTGTTGGCTCAGTTGCGACTCGCTCAACACCATCCCGGCGAAAAAGGCGCCAAGCGCCAGCGACACGCCAAAGAGCTCCGCGGCTAGAAAGGCGAATCCCAGCGCGATGGAGAGTACCGCGAGGCGGAACAGCTCCCGGCTTCCCGTGTGCGCCACATAGTGCAGCAACATGGGGATGAGCTTCTTGCCGACGATAAGCATAACCAGGGTGAAGACGGCAAGCTTGCCGACGACTTCCGCCGTTTGCCGCAGCATCTCCGTTATGTCGGGCGGAGCATTGCCCTCGAACATCCGGGTGATCTCGGGCAGGAGGACGAGCGTCAGCACCATGGCGATGTCTTGCACGATCAGCCACCCGACCGTGATCCTGCCGCGTTCGGTATCGATCAGGCGGCGCTCCTGCAGCATGCGCAGCAGCACCACCGTGGAGGCCACGGACAGCGCCAACCCGAAGATGAAGCCTGCGGCCATGCTCCAGCCGAGCATCCAGCCGACAACCATACCAAGAGGCGTGGCGGCCAAGCCCTGAACCAGGGCCCCTGGGATGGCGATGGCGCGTACGGACAGCAAGTCCTTCAAGGAGAAATGCAGTCCGACGCCGAACAGTAGAAGAATGATGCCCACCTCGGAGAGCTGGTTGGCGATGTTTTGATCCGCGCCAACACCCGGCGAGACGCCAATGATCATCCCGGCGACCAAGTAGCCGACCAGCGGCGGCAGCTTTAGGCGATGAGCAAGAACCCCGAGGCTGAAAGCCAGCACAAGGCCAATCGTCAGCGTAGACACGAGTGGCGGGACATGCGGCATGTCAGAGCCTCGGCGAACGGTGGGAAGGCTGTCGGGAGCCCAGATGACCTCGCCGATAGCCTTACAGCGAAACGTAGCGGCGGCAATCCCCTGTGGCTGCGACGCTTAACCACGACTCGCCCAAGACCTGAATGGGCATCTCAATGAGACGTTCGTCGACTATAGTGGGGTTCCCGCCAAAGGGAGCGGCTGCCTCAAGCCGCCGCTCTCGGCATTCTGTCTGGGAGGAGACTCATGCGAGGTGTAAGTGCCGCCCTCAAGGGCGTGCTGGCGTTTGGTATTGCGCTGCTCATTGTTGCCGACGCTGATGCGCAGGTCCCCATCGAAGAGGACGCCGGAACCATCACCATGACCGGCACCGTCGAGGAGATCAAAATTCCGGAGCGCGTGCTGATGGTTGTCGGGCCCGGCGGCAACACGGTGGTGGGTGTGATCAGCCCCGATGTGAAAGACATCAAGAAGATCAAGCTCAAGGAGACGGTGACGATCAAGTTCACCCAAGAGGTGGCCGTGGCCATCCGCAAGCCCGACGGCGTCCCGGAAGCGGTGCAAGACCAGTTCGAGAAGAGCGAGACGGCGGACATGGGGCTGGATGCGCCGACCGTGGCCGAGCAGAGCTGGACGGATCTGACGCCCTCGGGCGGTGCGAGCAACCTCACCACGATCGAGATCACAGCCACGGTCGCGGCAATCAACAAGAATACCCGCATGGTGACCTTCGCCGGGACCGGCGGCCGCACGCGGACCGTCTACGTGCCGCCTGGCATTCCGGGCTTCGATCAGCTTGAAGTGGGCGGCCAGGTAGTCATCGAGGTCACGCGGACAGAGATCGTCAACGTCAAGACCTCTTAGGCCGACAGCGCCAGGCGTCGACTTCGCGCGCCGACTTGGAGCGTCGACTTGCACCGCGGCAAAAGCAAAGGGCCGGGAGGACTCCCGGCCCTTTGATCGCGAAAGCGTCGGAGCTTTCGGCTTACATGGTCGAGGCGCCGACGACCTCGTGATCCGTGACCACGCAATTCCACGCGGCAACCGCAGGGAACTCCTGTAGATCCTGCCGCTGCTGTAGGAACTGCATGGCGGCGATATAGCCGCCATGGCCCATGCAGGCCGTTGGCGACATGGCGTCGGCGAGAAACTCCATGGGCACCGGCACGTCAATGCAGCCCGCGGCCTGAACGGCGGCTTTGCGCTCGGCGTGGGTCATGGGCTTCTCGTCGTTATAGACTTTGCCTTGGTTGGTGGGCTCCAGAGGGACCGTCACCACGCGGCAAGCCTTGACGATAAGCTGGACGTAGACCGTCTTTTCCTTATCCACGCCCATCCGGGTCGGCGGCTCGGGGTCTTCCGCGGCGGCAGGGCCCCAGGCCACGGCGCAGAGCGCAAGTGCGGCAATCGCGGGACGTATCATCGTGAGCGTCTCACGTTCCTGAGAGCTGGCGGCCGCGTGCTCTCATCGCAACCTCGCCGAGCGGCTGGCCGGCACCGCTTTGGGGCTCATGCCCCTCTCCCCAACAGGAAGATATCCTAGCTGATAATGCCAATAATCCCAAACCGCCTGCCTAGTTTTGCCAAGGCGAGAGGCGGTTTTTGAGGAAAGATGGGCCGTTTTGCAGTCACGATCGCGTGACGACCTCGTAGCCGTACTCGGCGGCGGAAGCGCTCAGCCAGCGCCAGAAACTCTCCGCGACGCTGCGGAACAGCGCGATGTCAAAGCCGTCCGCCTCATGGGCCCGCCACACGACAACGCCCATATGAGACAGCGTACTGGTGGCGGCGCTGCCGGCCGGAAAGGCGCGCGGGTCGAGATCGATCGGGAGCCCTTTGGCCAGGACGTCGCGGACGCGGGGTCCGCTTAAGCGCAGAACGCCCCGGCCGCTGCTTTGGTCGGTGATTGATGCCAGGCCTTGGAGCGAGGCCGCCAGCGAGACGGCCAAGTGCTCGTTGGCGTGCCTTTCGGAAATGGCGAGCCATTGGCCCGGACCGGTGCCCACGAAACTCACATCTGGGCCCGACACGATCGCAGGCTCCGTCGGGAGCGCCACACCGAAAGCCCCACGCACGGCAGCTGTCAGCGCTTCCATCTGCCCTTTGCGCATCTCAATGCTGGCAAGGCCGAGATCGGCGCGCTCGGCGACGTGCACGCCGGGCTCGCCGGCGGCGTTGCCAAAACGGCCGGGCGCCAGGATGCCGTGAAAAGCGGAGCGGGAGATCAGCTCAGACACGGAGACGCTCCCCGTCCGGATCGATGAAGCACGGGGCGCAGACCTCGGCCAGACTCTCTTCGTTTCGCAACGGGTCGGCGACCTTCACCACCTCGCCATGACGCGACGGGCCATCGGACAGCATGGCGAGCGCGATCCAACCCCCAAGCTCCGGCGAGTACGCCATGGAGGTCACATAGCCCTGGTCGTTGGCGGCGGTGGCGGCCGCTTCCTTCGGCATGAGGTGGGCGCCCGCGCGTATGCGAGACGCCCGATCGAGGGGCCGCAAGCCCACGAGTGCCGCGCGCTCCGGCGCGTTGAGCGCCGCGCGCTCGCTCATGAAGCGGCCGATGTACTCCTTTTTCTTCGACGCCATCCGGCCGAGCCCGAGGTCGTGGGCCGTGGTCTGGCCGTTGAGTTCGGGTCCCGCGGCGTGACCCTTCTCGATCCGCATGACGCCCAGCGCCTCGGTGCCGTAAGGCGCAATACCGTGGGGCGCCCCGGCCTCCAGGATCGCGCGCATCAAGGCATCCCCGTAGCGGGCCGGTACGGCGATCTCGTAGGCCAGTTCGCCGGAGAAGGAGAGCCGGAAGAGCCGTGCCGCAACGCCGCCACACACGGTGAACGCGCCGCAGGCCATGTAAGGGAAGGCGTCGTTAGACATGTCCTGACCAGAGTCGAGCAGCGCCTCGATGACCTTGCGTGACTTGGGACCGGCGACGGCATATTGCGCCCATTGCTCCGTGACGGACACGGTCTGCACGTCAAGCTCGGGCCACAAGACCTGCTGGCAGAACTCAAGGTGCTGACTGACCTTCACGGCATTCGCCGTGGTCGTGGTCATATAGTAGTGATCCTCGGCGAGACGGGCCGTGGTGCCGTCATCCATGGCGAAGCCGTCCTCGCGTAGCATCAAGCCGTAGCGCGCCTTGCCTACAGCCAGCTTTGAGAATCCGTTGATATAGACGCGGTCGAGAAATGCGCCGGCGTCACTCCCCTGGATATCGATCTTGCCGAGGGTCGAGACGTCACAGACGCCGACATGCGTCCGCGTATTCTTGACCTCTCGGTTCACGGTTGCTTGCGGGTCCTCTCCCGCTTCCGGGAACATCAGCGCACGCATCCAGGCGCCCACCTCCACGAACACCGCGCCCCGCCCTTCGGCCCAGATGTGGGATGGTGCGAGACGTTTGGGCCGGAAGTCAGGCCCGCGATGGTGGCCGGCCAGCGCACCGATGGTGACCGGCGTGAACGGAGGGCGGAACGTGGTGGTCCCGACCGCCCCGACATAACGGCCGGACTGGCTGGCGATCAGGGCCGCCGCGTTCAGGTTGGATGTCTTGCCCTGGTCCGTGGCCATGCCGAGCGTGGTGTAGCGCTTCACATGCTCCGGAACGCGGAACCCCTCCCGCATGGCAAGCTTCACGTCGGACACAGACACGTCGTTCTGAAAATCCACGAAGGCCTTGCCACGGCTCTTCTCGACTTGCCAGACAGGTGTCGCGTGGGCGGCCTCTGGTTGTGGCCGGGGACCGCGAAGTGCCGCGGGCGCGAAACCGCCGGCGCGCGCAGCGTCTGCGCCCGCGGCCTCCCCGCTCGCCAAACAGTCCCCAAGCGAGACCAGCCCGGCGGCGGCTCCTGCCACCTCCATGCCGGGCGGCAGATCGCCGGGCACCAAACAGGATCGCTCATGACTCCAGGCCGGCTTGCCGTTCAGGTGCGTGGTCAGATTGAGCGCAGGGGCCCAGCCCCCGGACATGGCGAGAAGGTCGCAGTCGATGGTGCGGATCGCCCCCACCGCATCGCGCACACGCACCGACCTGATCCCGTGGGCACCGCGTACGCCGACAATGGCGCCGCTGGGGATATAGGGCGCGTCCGCTGCCTCGGCGACAGACTTTACCGCGCTCGAAGACCCGCCGCGCGCATCGACCACCGCCTTCACCGCAACTCCCGCATCTGCGAGATCCCTTGCGGTTCGCAGCCCGTCGTCGTTGTCGGCGAAGACCACCGCCTGGCGCCCTGGCGCCACCCCAAACCGATTGACATAGGTCCGGACCGCTCCCGCCAGCATGATGCCGGGGCGGTCGTTGTCGCCGAACACGATCGGTCGCTCGAAGGCACCGGCGCAGAGGACCGCCTGCTTGGCCACGATGCGCCACACACGCTGGCGCGGCGCATGTGCCGGCGGGACCGGCAGGTGATCGTTAGCGCGCTCAAGCGCGGCGTAGGTGCCGCCATCATAGACGCCGAACACGGTGGTCCGGCGCAGGATGCGGCAGTCGGGAAGGCCCTCGAACTCGGCTTCAGCCTCCTTGGCCCAGGCATGACCCGGCTCACCGCCGACCGTTGCGCGCTCGGCAAGCAGCCGTCCGCCAAGGCGGAAATCCTCGTCGCAGAGAATGACGCGCGCGCCGGCTCTGGCAGCTGCGAGCGCCGCCGACAGACCGGCTGCACCGCCACCTATGACGAGCACGTCGCAAAACGCGTTGATCTTCTCGTAAGTGTCGGGGTCCGGCAGTTTCGACGGATTCCCGAGACCCGCAGCACGGCGGATCATCGGCTCGTAGACCTTCTCCCAGAAGGCTGCGGGCCACATGAAGGTCTTGTAGTAAAAGCCGGCGCCCAAGACCGGCGACGCCAGCTGGTTGAGGGAGAGCAGATCGAACTTCAGGGACGGCCAGCGGTTCTGGCTCGCGGCGACCAACCCGTCATACAGCTCGACCGTGGTGGCGCGCGTGTTCGGCTCACACCGCGCATTCGTGCGCAGCTCCACCAGCGCATTGGGTTCTTCGGAGCCCGCCGTGAGGATGCCGCGAGGCCGGTGGTATTTGAAGGAGCGCCCGACCAGGCGGACACCGTTGGCGAGCAACGCGGAGGCCAGCGTGTCGCCCGGATGGCCGGTGAGGTGCCGGCCATCGAAGTGGAAACGCACCAGTCTCTGGCGGTCGATGAGCCCTCCGGCCAAGCGGTTTACTTGCGCGGGAGCCATGTCAGCGCTCCTTCGCCGCAAAGGTCACATCGAGGATCTCGTGGGTCACCGTGTTGCGGGTGACTTCAAGCCATGCATGGCAGCCTGCGCTATGGTGCCAAAGCTCCTTGTGCGGACCGGCGGGATTGTCCCGGAGATAGACGTAGTCTACCCACGCGTCTTCGGTCTCCGGGTCGATGCTCTCCGGGCGTTTGACCGTCGCGTCCCCGCGATAGGTGAACTCCTCCAGTGGCCGCTCCCCGCAATAAGGACATGTGATCCGCATCGCCGTCCTTCCTCAGTGCAGATTCGGTTGCGCGCCCATGCCCTTCTCGTCGATGACGCGGCCTTCGGCGAAGCGGTCAAAACGGTAGGCGGCGGCGTAAGGGTGTGGCTCACCGGTCGCGATGAGATGAGCGAAGCACCAGCCGGCAGCGGGGGTGGCCTTGAAGCCGCCATAGCACCAGCCGGCGTTGAGATAGAGACCCTTGACTGGCGTCACGTCGATAATCGGCGAGCCGTCCATGGACATGTCCAAGAGGCCGCCCCAAGAGCGCAGGACGCGCAAGCGCCCGATAGCCGGCATCAGCGCCATGCCGCCCTCGGCGACATCCTCGACGACCGGCAGATTGCCGCGCTGGGCATAGGTGTTGTAGCCGTCGATATCGCCACCGAAGACGAGGCCGCCCTTGTCGGACTGGCTGCAGTAAAAGTGACCCGCGCCGAAGGTGATCACGGTATCGAGCAAGGGCTTGATTCCTTCGGTCACGAAGGCCTGCAGGACATGCGACTCGATGGGGAGCCGCACGCCCGCCATCTGGGCCACGCGACTGGAGCTGCCTGCGACCGAGAGGGCGACTTTCTTGGCGCCGACGAATCCCTTCTCGGTCTCCACGCCAAGGACGCGGCCGTCCTTCAGGCGGAATCCGGTGACGGCACAGTTCTGGATGATGTCGACGCCGCGCTTGTCAGCCGCGCGCGCATATCCCCAGACGACCGCATCGTGGCGGACCGTGCCGCCGCGAGCCTGGAACAGGCCGCCACGCACCGGAAACCGCGCATTGTCTAGATCGACGAAGGGGACAAGCGCCCTCACCTGCTCACGATCGAGAAGTTCCGCGTCGGCGCCGTGAAGTCGCATGGCATTGCCACGCCGGGCGAAGGCATCGCGCTGCGGGTCGGAGTGAAACACGTTGAGCACGCCGCGCTGGCTGACCATGGCGTTGTAGTTGAGGTCCCGCTCAAGCCCTTCCCACAGCTTCAACGACCATTCGTAGAACGGTTCGTTGCCGGGGAGCAGGTAGTTGGAGCGGACAATCGTGGTGTTGCGCCCAACATTGCCGGAACCGATATAGGACTTCTCGATCACCGCGACATTGGTGATGCCGTGTTGCTTGGCGAGGTAGTGCGCGGTGGCAAGGCCGTGCCCACCACCGCCGACGATCACCACGTCGTACTCAGGTTTCGGCTCAGGCTCGCGCCAGACCGGCTTCCAGTGCCGGTTGCCGGTCATCGCATTGGCGAAGAGGCTCAGGAGCGAATAGCGCATCCGCCGGAGTGTGCGGGTTCTCCTTGGATCTTGTTGACATTTCGCGCCGCCTGTTTGACTTTTTCCGACATGAGCCAGACCCCGCATCCCACCACGGTCGGCTTTCTTCTGGTGCCCGGCTTCGCCTTGATGTCCTACACGGCCGCGAGCGAGCCGTTGCGCGCAGCCAATCTCTTGTCGGGCCGAACGCTCTACCGCTGGTGGCACGCGGCCCCGTCCGGCGAGCCGGTGACCGCCTCCAATGGCGTTACCATCATCCCTGATTGCGGCACCCGCACCGAACGAAGCGCCGACATGGTGTTCGTCTGCGCCGGCGGGAATCCCGCCGTGTTCAACGACAAGGCGAGTTTCGCCTGGCTGAGACGCCTTGCCCGCAAAGGCACGGCGCTCGGCGGCATTTCCGGTGGCCCGTATGTCCTGGCACGTGCAGGGCTCTTGGACGAGCGCCGTGCAACGCTGCATTGGGAGCACATGCCGGCCTTCCGCGAGGCCTTCCCCAAAGTGTCGGTCGTGCCCTCCCTATTTGAGATCGACGGCAACCGCATCACCTGCTCCGGCGGCATCTCCGCGCTCGATATGATGGTGGCGCTAATCGCGCGCGACCACGGCGGTCAGCTTGCGGCATCGGTGGGCGACTGGTTCCTGCACACGCATATTCGCGAAGGCTACGGACCGCAGCGCATGGACCTGCGCTACCGGCTGGGCATCGCCGACGAGAGACTGCTGCGGGTGGTGGGCGCGATGGAAATGAACCTGGAAACGCCGCTGCCGCGCGAGGATTTGGCAAGGCGCGCGGGGCTCTCGCTTCGCCAATTGGAGCGGCTGTTCCATGCCCATGTGGGACATGGCATCCACCGACATTACCGCTGGTTGAGACTGGAGCGCGCCCGCAAGCTCTTGCGCGAGACCAGCCTGCCCGTGCTGGACGTGGCGCTGGCCACGGGCTTTCCGTCGGCGAGCCAGTTCGCCCGCGCCTACGCCCAGACCTTCGACGAGCCGCCGAGCCGAACCCGGGCGCGCGCCTAAATGGTGCGGGCGCCGAAAATTTGATAAGGGTCGTTGCACGCGGGCCGATAGCCAGGCCGTAGAGCTGCGCCTTTTGCAGGAGCCCTGATGGCGACACGACTGACGTCCAAACAGCTTCGAGAGCGCAATTATGTGCGGCAGACGTCGGGCTCGCCCAAGTCGTCCATGCCAAAGACGCCCAAGGCCAAGACGTCCGCTGCCAAGACCCCAGCGCATGAGACCGACACGTCCAAGGCAGCCGAGCCCTACGCCACGGGTTCAAACGCGCCGACCACGGGGGAACTCAACCTTGAAGTCTCCATCGGCCGCCGGGTCCGCCATTTGCGCCAGCGCCTGCAGCTGACCGCGACGGAGCTGGCGGCGGAGGCCGGTCTCTCGCCCGGCATGCTGTCGAAGATCGAGAATGGCGGCACGTCGCCGTCGCTATCGACCCTCCGGGCCTTGGCGCGCGCGCTCAACGTGCCGATGACGAGCTTTTTCGCCGATTTCGAGGAACGGCGCGATTGTTCCTATGTGCACGCGGGCCAAGGCGTCCTGATCGAGCGTCGCGGGACCAAGGCCGGCCACCGCTACGAGCTCCTGGGGCATTCGCTCTCGGGAGACATCGTCGTCGAGCCATACCTGATCACGCTATCGGAGGACGCCAATCCCTACACCCAGTTCCAGCATGATGGCATGGAGTTCATCTACATGCTGTCAGGAAAGGTGATCTACCGGCATGCCGACAAGCTCTATCCCATGGGCCCCGGCGATGCGCTGTTCTTCGATGCCGGCGCTCCCCATGGACCGGAGGAGCTGCTGGAGCCGCCCATGACCTACCTCTCCATCATTATCTATCCGCGCCCCTGATCGACCCCGCGTGACGGCGCCAACGCGATTTCTCCAGAGGAAACTTTATTTCATCTAGGTTGACGGCACCCCTTGCGCCGTAGCATGGTATTCGCCGCTGAAAATTGGAGAAATGCACCCATGTGCGGGATCGTTGGTTTGTTTCTGAAAGACCCCGGGCTTGAGCCTGAGCTGGGCCGTCTCACGTCCAGCATGCTGGCCACCATGACCGACCGCGGTCCCGACAGCGCAGGCTTCGCCGTCTATGGCGGCGGGGAGCCAGGGCAGACCAAGCTAACCGTGCGGGGCGCCTCGCATTTGGCGATCGAAGAAAGGGCTGCGGCGCTGGAGGCGGCCTTCCCTGGGGCGCAGACGGTGCTCCATGACACCCACGCCGTGGTCTCGGTTCCCGATCAAGAGGTCGAGGCGCTTCTTCGATGGCTGGAGCGCGAAGCGCCCGAGACCGAAGTGGTGGGGAGCGGGGCGCGGATGGAGATCTTCAAGGAAGTGGGCTTGCCGGAAGAGGTGGCGCAACGCTTCGAGCTGGCGTCGATGAGCGGGACCCACGCGATCGGCCATACCCGCATGGCCACCGAGTCGGCCGTGACCACGGACGGCGCCCATCCCTACTCCACCGGCAAGGATCAATGTCTGGTGCACAACGGCTCGCTATCGAACCACAACAATCTGCGCCGGGGACTGCGCCGCGAAGGGCTGTCCTTCGAAACCGAGAACGACACCGAGGTCGCGGCAGGCTATCTCACCTGGCGCATGCGCGAAGGGCTCTCGCTCGGTGAGGCGCTAAAGGTGAGCCTCGACGATCTCGACGGCTTCTACACTTTCGTGGTCGGCACGGAGAACGGGTTTGGCGTCTTGCGCGACGGCATCGCCTGCAAGCCCGCGGTGATGGCCGAGACTGACCAATATGTCGCCTTCGGATCGGAGTACCGCGTGCTTGCGGGTCTTCCCGGTATCGCGGAAGCGCGTGTCTGGGAGCCGGAGCCCGCCACCGTCTATTTCTGGGAACGCTAATGCCTGAGATCGATCTCGACGTCACGCCCCTTCGGGAGCTCAACGGCGCACTGCACCGTCTGACGCCGGAGACCAACGAACGGCACTGGGTCATCGACAATCCCGCTGGGCGTCATGCTGTTGCCGCCGGTCTCGACGTGCCTATCAGCGTCGAAATCAACGGTCCGGTCGGCTATTACTGCGCGGGCATGAACAAGCTCGCCACGGTTCAGGTTCACGGCAGCGCGGGCGTCGGCGTGGCGGAGAACATGATGAGCGGGTTCGTGCATGTCTTCGGCGACGCCAGCCAATCGGCGGGCGCCACGGGCCGCGGGGGCCTCTTGCGCATCGACGGCAACGCTTCGTCGCGCTGCGGCATCTCCATGAAGGGGATCGACATTGTGGTGAAGGGCTCCGTTGGCCACATGAGCGCCTTCATGGCCCAGGCCGGCAACCTTGTAGTGTTTGGCGACGCGGGCGATGCGCTCGGGGATTCCATCTACGAGGCGCGGCTGTTCGTGCGCGGCTCGGTGAAGAGTCTCGGCGCCGACTGCGTCGAGAAAGAGATGCGCGACGAGCACAAGGCCGCCATACATGACGTGCTCACCCGCGCGGGCTTTAATGGCGAGATCGACCCCGGCGACTTCAAGCGCTACGGGTCGGCGCGCAAGCTTTACAATTTTGACGTCGATCACGCAGGAGAGTATTGATGGACGCAACGCTGAGGACGACGCCGCGAAAGTCCGCCACGTTCGACGACTACAGCTTGTCGGAAATCCGGCGCGCCGCAGCCAGTGGCCTCTACGACATCCGTGGCGGCGGCGCGAAGCGCAAGGTTCCGCACTTCGACGACCTCTTGTTTCTCGGCGCCTCGATGAGCCGCTATCCGCTGGAGGGCTATCGAGAGAAGTGCAGCACCGATGTCTGGCTCGGCACTCGGTTCGCAGAGAAACCCATCCACATCGAAATTCCCATCACCATCGCCGGGATGAGCTTCGGCTCGCTTTCCGCCCAAGCCAAAGAATCGCTTGGCCGCGGGGCGTCGCAAATGGGGACTTCGACCACCACGGGCGATGGCGGCATGACCGAGGAGGAACGCGGCCATTCCACCATTCTCGTCTACCAGCTGCTGCCCTCGCGCTATGGCATGAACCCGGACGACCTGCGCCGGGCCGACGCCATCGAGATCGTTGTGGGCCAAGGGGCCAAGCCCGGCGGTGGTGGCATGCTTCTCGGCCAGAAGATCACCGAGCGGGTCGCCGAGATGCGCACGTTGCCCGAAGGCATCGACCAGCGATCGGCCTGCCGGCATCCGGATTGGACCGGGCCCGACGATCTTGAGATCAAGATTCAGGAGCTGCGCGAGATCACCGATTGGCAGAAGCCCATCTACATCAAGGTCGGCGCGTCGCGCCCCTACTACGATACGGCCCTTGCTGTGAAGTCCGGCGCCGATGTGATCGTGCTTGACGGCATGCAAGGCGGCACGGCGGCGACCCAAGAGGTCTTTATCGAGCATGTCGGCCTGCCGATCCTGGGCGCCATCCGCCCGGCGGTGCAGGCGCTTCAGGACCTCGACATGCACAGGAAAGTCCAGCTCATCGTCTCCGGTGGCATTCGCAACGGGGCCGACGTGGCCAAGGCGTTGGCGCTCGGGGCCGACGCGGTCTCGATCGGCACGGCGGCGCTTGCAGCGCTCGGTGACAACGACCCGGCTCTCGAGGAGCACTATCAGAAACTCGGCACGACGGCCGGCGCCTACGACGATTGGCACGAAGGCCTATGCCCTGCGGGGATCAGCACGCAGGACCCGGAGCTCGCCGCGCGGCTCGACCCCGAACTCGGCGGACGCCGGCTCGCCAACTATCTCGCCGCGATGACGCTGGAGACGCAGACCATCGCGCGCGCCTGCGGCAAGAGCGACGTGCGCAATCTGGAGCCGGAGGACCTGGTCGCACTCACGGTCGAGGCCGCGGCGATGGCGAAGGTGCCGCTTGCGGGCACCGATTGGATTCCAGGATCGAAGTCTGACTGGTAGGGGCAGGGCTGAGCGGGCCTACGCGCCGCAACGAAGGGGAGTTCCATGGCCGTTGATCTTGCACACGAGGCCCGCGAGCGCGGGATCAAGTATTTTCTGATTTCGTTCGTCGACTTGTTCGGCACGTTGCGCGCCAAGCTCGCACCGACAAGCGCCATTGCCGACATGGCTGAGGAAGGCGCGGGCTTCGCAGGCTTCGCCAGTTGGCTCGACATGACCCCGGCCGATCCCGACATGCTCGCCGTTCCCGATCCGAAAAGCCTCATTCAGCTCCCGTGGAAGCCCGAAGTCGCCTGGCTTGCCGCCGACCCCTACATGGACGGCAAGCTCGTTGACCAGGCTCCGCGCAACACCCTCAAGCGAATGGTCAAGGCGGCGCAGGACGCCGGCTACACCCCGAAGACGGGCGTCGAATGCGAGTATTTTCTCGTGAGCGCAGACGGGGAGGCGCTCAGCGATCCGTCGGACACGCAGTCGAAGCCCTGTTACGACCAGACCGCCCTGATGCGCCGCTATGATGTGGTCAGCGAGATCTGCGACTGCATGCAGGAGCTCGGCTGGGGGCCCTACCAGAACGACCACGAGGATGCCAACGGTCAGTTCGAGATGAACTGGGACTTCGACGACGTGCTGACCACCGCGGACCGCATGGCGTTCTTCAAGTACATGGTGAAGGCTATCGCAGAGAAGCACGGCCTTCGCGCGACCTTCATGCCCAAGCCGTTCGCGCACCTCACCGGCAATGGCTGCCATATGCATGTGTCGCTTTGGCAAGGCAACACCAACGCCTTCGATGACGCCAATGACAGGCTGGGTCTGTCGAAGACAGCCTACAACTTCATCGGCGGCTTGATCGACCATGCCGACGAAATCTGCTCGATCACCAACCCGACCGTGAACTCCTACAAGCGCATCAATGCCCCGGTGACGCTGTCCGGCGCGACGTGGTCTCCGAACACGGTGACCTATGCCGGCAACAACCGCACCCACATGATCCGCGTGCCGAGCAGCGGCCGGTTTGAGTTCAGGCTCGCCGATGGCGCGGCCAACCCTTATCTGTTGCCTGCCGCGGTACTGGCGGCCGGGTTCGACGGGATCGCCAAGCAGACCGACCCGGGCGCACCGCTCGACATCGACATGTACGCCGAGGGGCACAAGGCCCCTGCGGGCGTGAAGAAGCTGCCGCTCAACCTGCTTGATGCGCTGCGGCTTACCGACGGCTCCGCGTTTCTGCGCGGCACGCTCGGCGATGAGCTCGTCGACTCCTACGTCAAACTCAAGACGAAGGATTGGAACGAGTACACGCGTCAGCTCACGCCATGGGAGCGGGCGACGACGCTCGACTGCTGATGGCGGCGGACGGCCTCATCATCCGCGACGCGGAGCCCCGCGACGAAGCACCATGGCGCCGTCTCTGGGCGGGCTACATCACCTTCTATGCCGTCGACGTGCCGGAGACTGTGACCGCATATACCTGGGAGCGCATCCTCGATCCCAATGTGCCGATGTTCTGCCGGATTGCCGAACATGACGGAACGGTCGTCGGCTTCGCGATCTCGACGCTTCACCCTTCGACCTGGACGCGCGATCTCAACTGCTATCTGGAGGACCTATTCGTTGCCGCCGACGCAAGGGGACGCGGTGTCGGACGCGCGCTGATCGACGATCTTCTAGCGCTGGCGCGTGAGAAGGGCTGGTCACGGCTCTACTGGCACACGAATACGGGGAACGCGACCGCGCGGCGGCTCTACGACCAATACATCGAAGCAGACGACTTCGTGCGGTACCGCATGGTTCTCGGATAATTGCTGGACGCCGATCCGGAGCCGCGCACAAAGAAAGGGCGCGGGCCGAAGCCGCGCGCCCTTTCCAGCGCTCGCATGTACGGTCGACTAGACCGGATGGTCGTCGAGAGCTTTCTTGATGGCTTCGGGGTTGCCGTACTCCTTGATGTCCTCGACAAACTCCTGCTTCTCCTCACGAAGCTGGATGATGTGCCAGAGGATCCACGCGGCAACGCCCACGATGACCATGATCAGTTCCAAGCCTTGCCAGGGATAGATCGGCCCGACATTGGCAAGATCGACTGCCCAAGTTGTCATTTCGATTCTCCTTCTGTCTTGCCGTCGCCGTCAGACGAGGGCCTTTTCGGCGTTGCGGACGTCTTGGCGTGCATGCTCTTCGTCTTGGAGCGTCTTGAAATCGAGGCCCATGAGTTCGACCTCGCGCGGTATGCGCAAGAGCCCCATGCCATCCAGGATCTTGGACACGATCCAAGCCGGCACGAAGCCAAGAACAAAGAACATGATCACCGCACCGATCGTGTTGCCGAGCGGATTGATCGCGGCGTAGCCCTCGTAAGGCGAGGACGGATAGCCCCACAGCATAAAGCCGCAGATCACCAGACCGATGAACCCGGCATAGCCATGGACCGCCACGGCACCGACGGCATCGTCGATCTTGAATGTGCGTTCAACCCAGTGGTGCAGCTTGAACGCTGCCCAGGCTCCGATGGCGCCGATGAACATGGCTTGGATCGGGTGATACAGATCGTTGCCGGCGGACGCCGTGATGATGCCGGCAAGGCCCCCCGAATAGGTCCAGAACGGATCCCCCCGGGAGACCAGATAGGCCGCCAAGAGCCCACCGGATAGCGACATCAGGAAGTTGAAGGTGATAGCGCCCAACGTGGTCGGCGTGAGGTAGATGGTGGTTGCCGTCCACGTCTCACCGGTGATCTGACCGCCGATTGCCTCCGGAGAGATGATCGGCACGTTGCACGCGGCGTAGAAGCCCCAGAAGCCGGTATAGATCAAGAACAGACCGATCGTGACCAGCCAAGGATTGTGCGGGGCGAAAACGCGGGGCGTGCCGTCTGCTGCGAAGCGGCCAAGACGCGGCCCCAACACAACGAGCACGCCGAGCGCTGTACCGCCGGCAATCCCGTGGATGACACCAGACGCATAGGCATCGTGATAGCCGAGAAGCTTCACCATCCAGCCATTGGCGCTCCAGCCCCAGGCTGCGTCGATGATCCAGGTCACCGAACCGATCATCACGGCGATGATCCAGAATGCGCCCGACCTGATCCGTTCGATGACCGCGCCGGACACGATCGACGCCGCCGTCCACGAGAACAACAGGAAGGCCGCCCAGAAGACACCGGTGATGCGGTCGGAAAGATCGGTCGACATGGTGGGCGAGGTCGGCAGGTTCGCCGCGGCCGTCTCAAGATCGAGACCGCCAGTGATGAACGGGCCGTTGGGGAATGCCCAATAGATCCACCAGCCGAAGAAGAAGAACGTGATGGTGACCAAGGGGATCAGCATCGTGTTCTTCATCAAGGTGTGCAGGTGGTTCCGCCGGCGGCTAGCGCCGACTTCGTACATGCAGAAGCCTACGTGAATGAGAAACATGATGACGACCGTCACCCAGTAGTAGAACTCGGTGAAGACGGTCGTCAGTGCGTCTAAGTTACTGCCCATTGCATAACCCCCCTAGGTTAAGCCGGCGGGACCTTTGGTTTGGTTTGTGTCCCGCGGTCAATGGCTGGTTCAGTTACGTGGTCTTTCTCCTACTCTTCAGTCTGCGCGAAGGCTTGCCGGGCCTCCGCTATCTTCCGCGGCAGGTTTGCTGCCGAAACTCTGGCCAATATGCCCCGATGCTAGGCGGTGGCCCTACGTGCGTCAACCAAGATGAAATATGTTTTCCTATTAGGAAATATATGCTGCGATGTTGCTGGCGATTGTGGCGAGAGATTTCGCGAGCTTCAATTCGACGAACGGGTATGCAGGCAAACTGTGAGGGGCCATGAGCAAGGCCGAGCAAAAACGACTGAGGCACAAGTTCATGGATTGGCAGTGCCGCCTTCGGCAGATGGCCATGCGTGCCGAGGGCGGGCGCCCCTCGCCCGGCATGCGCCCGCGTCTCTTGGATCAACAGGGCCGGGAGCTTGCGCCCGCGCTCACCGTGCTGCTGGCGTTGAAGAAGCCCGAGGAGAGCACCGCTTTCTTCCGGTTTCAGGTGATGAAGTCGGCCGATCCGCGCGAGACCTACGAGAAGGCGCTGCGCTTTCTGCAGGCCGAGTACTACCAGGACCCGGATGCCTTCAACGACCGCCTGCTGGCGACGATGCCAACCGATGCGCGCTTTCGCGAGGCGCTTGTCGCCGCCAAGCGCTGCACGCTCGACTTCGCCGAAGGGCGCTGGGCCTATCGCCTGCCCTGCAAGGTGAAGGTGCTCAAGGAAGGCAACGCGGACCGGGACGCCGCGCTTTGGCACAACCGCGTTTTCAATCCAACCTTGTCCGACGCCGTCCATGTCCTAGCCTTTGACCCCGATTGGGCGTCCGCCCAGGCCCAGCCTGGACGCACCGTTTGACGAAGCGCTCCTCTAGAACTTGCGGTAAGCCTCGTTCAAATCGTTCAGCGGATGCTTGGGCGAGGTCTGAAAGCGGATCAGAAGCTCGCGCGCCAGCATGTCGCGATCCTGTTGGTTGTCCGGCAGCTTCATCGATTTTGGGATGCGCACCCAACCGTTGATGTTGCGATCGAAGATGGCGGGCTGGCCTTCCTCGTAGCCCATGTGGACATCCTCAAGCCAATTGAGGTCGTCCCAGCCCATGAACGCCATATAGTCCTTGAGGAACGGCGTGATCCGGTCGTAGTCCGGCAACAGGTTCACGTCGTAGCGATAGCCGATGTGTTGGCCGATCACCTTCTCGCGGTCGGTATCCAGGCCGGCGGCGTCCTTGATGTATTTGTCGACGTCGTCCTTGTTGTTCTTGTCGCTCTTGGCCATCGTCTTTCTCACCCCAGCTTGTGATAGTTCTCAACGCCGACAGTCATGTCAGTGCCGGCGAGCGGCACCTGCGCCATGGCGGAGGCTTCCATAGTGAGCGCGGCTAGGTCTTCCGGCTCCAGACTATGAATGTCGGTCTTGCCGCAGGCGCGCGCGAGCATTTGCGCTTCCAAAGTCAGCGTATGCAGGAAGTTGTAGACGCGCTCCGCCGCCTCGTCGGGGTCGAGCCGCTTGCGCAGCTCCGGGTCTTGGGTGGCAACGCCAACCGGACACCGGCCCGTGTGGCAATGGTAGCAGCGCCCTGCGGGAACGCCCATCTCCGCCTCGAAGTCGGACTCCGGAATCTCCTTGTTGCAGTTCAGCGCCATCATCACCGAATGCCCGATGGCGATGGCGTCGGCCCCAAGGGCCATAGCTTTGGCGACGTCACCGCCGTTGCGGATGCCGCCTGCGTAGACGAGGCTGATCTCGCCCCGCTTGCCGAGCTCATCGATGGCGCGACGAGCTTGGCGGATGGCGGCGATGCCCGGTACGCCGGTGTCCTCCGTGGCGATGTGCGGACCTGCGCCGGTCGAGCCCTCCATGCCGTCGATGTAGATGGAGTCGGGGCCGCACTTCACGGCCATGCGCACGTCGTCATAGACGCGGGCAGCGCCAAGCTTGAGCTGGATCGGGATCTCCCAGTTGGTGGCCTCGCGGATTTCCTCGATCTTGAGGGCGAGATCGTCGGGGCCGAGCCAGTCGGGATGACGTGCGGGGGAGCGTTGATCGATGCCGGCCGGCAGCGAGCGCATCTCGGCGACCTGGTCGGTGACCTTCTGGCCCATCAAGTGACCGCCAAGGCCGACCTTGCAGCCCTGCCCGATGAAGAACTCACACGCATCCGCAAGCCTTAAATGATGCGGATTGAAGCCGTAGCGGGACTGAATGCACTGATAAAGCCATTTGGAGGAGTAACGGCGCTCGTCGGGGATCATGCCGCCTTCGCCCGAACAGGTCGCAGACCCGGCCATGGTGGCGCCGCGGGCGAGCGCGATCTTCGCCTCGTACGACAGCGCGCCAAAGCTCATGCCCGTGACATAGACTGGGATATCGAGCTCCAACGGACGCTTGGCTTTGGGGCCAATCACCGTCTTAGTGTCGCACTTCTCCCGATACCCTTCGATGACGAAGCGCGTCAGCGTCCCCGGCAAGAATGTAAGGTCGTCCCAATGGGGGATTTTCTTGAACAGCGAGAAACCGCGCATACGGTAGCGGCCGAGCTCGGACTTCACGTGGATGTCGTTGATGACCTCCGGCGTGAAAATCTGACTCTGGCCTAGGAGGAACCGGCTCTGCTCGGCAGGCTCCTGTGCGCCGTTGGCCTTCTGTTTTTTGGTCTTTCCCATCTGCCCAGCTCCTCAGCGCTACAGGACCAGCTTCTTCTCGGTGGGCTCCAGATTGTCGTAGTTCCAGAGCTGCTTACCGGCGACGATCTTGCGGAACGATCCAATTCCGCCTTTTGGCATGACGTCGTACAGAGCGAGCTTCTTCGTCAGCCAGTCGCGGTCGAGATCGGAGATCTCGCCCCAGACGGCATCGACGCCAAGGCTCTGGGGCTCTCCGGCGATAAAAATCACACCGTCATACATGGAGTCGCCCAGGTTCTTGCCGGCGTCGCCGCAAATGACCATGCGGCCGCGCTGCATCATGAAGCCCGAGAAGGCGCCGGTGTTGCCGCCGACGATGATGTTGCCACCTTTCATGTCTATGCCCGTGCGGGAGCCAACGTCGCCCTTGCAGACCAAATCCCCGCCACGTATGGCAGCGCCGAACTGCGAGCCGGCGTTTTTCTCGATGAGGACGGTGCCGCTCATCATATTCTCGCCGCACGACCAGCCCACCCGGCCGGAGATGCGCACATTCGGCCCGTCGATCAGCCCGACGCCGAAATAACCCAGCGAACCTTCGATGATGAGGTTGAGACGGTTGAGAAGGCCAACGGCCAGCGAGTGCTTGGCGCCGGGGTTCTTCAAGACGATTGAGCCGTATCCCTCGCGCATGAGCTCGCGGATCCGCAAGTTCACGGTTTTGGCATCCATGTTCGACGCGTCGATCTCGTCGCGCTTGTTGAAATCCACGTCGAACGAGCCTGGCAGGTTGAAGCCATGATGCGGCTCGTTGAGATCGATGTCGAAGAAGACCTGCTGCGTGCGGCCGGTCAGCTGCTCGGTGTGCATCCCCATCTCATGGGATCTGCGCTCCTGCTCGGCCGGCGCGGCTCGCGTTAGCGTTGCCATACCCGCACCTCCTCATCGTAAGGGTCCGATGTGTCGATTTCCCGAGGCACGATGGCGCGGATGGCCACCTCCTCGGAGGCCAAGGCAACGATGTCGTCGCTTTCGTAAAGAACCATCGGCTTGGCGGCCATGGTGTCCTTGGCGAGCCCAAGCTCCCTATCGGTGGCCACGAGGTAGGTGAACACGCCGTCGATCTGTTTGACGGAGGCCTTGAGCGACTCTTCCAGGGTGGCGCCCTGTTCCAAATTGTTGGCGGTGTAGACCGCAAGCAACTCCGAATCACAGTTCGACATGAAGCGGTGACCGAGCCGCTCCATCTCGCGGCGCATGATCCAGTAATTGGTGATCTGTCCGTTATGCACGACGCTGATGTCGTTGTAGGGATAGGCCCAATAGGGATGCGCCGACCGGATATCCACGTCGGACTCCGTTGCCATGCGTGTGTGCCCGATGCCGTGGGTGCCCTTGAAATCGCCGAGACCGTAATTGTCCGAGACTTGCGTGGCGTCACCCAGGTCCTTGATCAACTCCAGCGCATGCCCGAAGGACAGAACCTCCGCGCCTTCGATTTGCTCGATATCGGTGGCGAGCTGTTTCGTGTCGCCTGAGTAGCGTAGGCGATACCGGAACGCATAAGGCGTCGGCTGCTCGACCTCGACCGTTTGGACGCCCAGCTCCGCAAGCCGGTTGTCGACTTGCGCCTGACGGTCGCGAATCTTGTCCCGGATGTTGTGGTCCGTATCCAGGTCTTCCGCTTCGGCGAGCTTTAGGCGCATGACGTACTCGTCGGGTTGAGTCACGCCATAAACGGCGAATCCGGTCGAGTCGGGGCCACGGTGCTTCAAGCTCTGGAGCATCGCCGTCATCTCTTGGCCGACGCCGACCGCTTGACCGCGATGGATCACCCCAGCAATCCCGCACATTGTTGTTCTTCCTCCTTCGTCCTTGCGCCTCACGGCTGACTATCCGCGCCACGCGCGGGCGGCCGCTACGGCAGGCAATCGAGATAAGTCTCGAGATCCCATTCGGTGACGGTGTGGTTGAAGCGCTCCCACTCGTCCTGTTTGTACTCATCGTAGAGCCGGTACATCTCGCCAGGCATCGCGGCGCGGATGACGGCGTCGTTCTTCAGTGCTTCCAGCGCATCGCCCAGCGTCATCGGCAGCTTCTTGACCTGCTTGCCGGCCTCCATGGCCTCGTAGATGTTGCGTTCTTCCGGCGCGCCGGGATCGAGATTGTTCTTGAGCCCGTCATCCATGGCCTTGAGCAGGCCTGCAGCCATGAGATGCGGGTTCACCATGGAATCCACGGCGCGGTACTCGAACCGCCCGGGCGCGGAAACGCGGAGACCCGTGGTGCGGTTCTGGAAGCCCCAGTCGGAGAACACCGGCGCCCAGAAGCCCGTGTCCCATAGGCGCCGGTAGGAGTTCACGGTGGAGCAGCCAATCGCAGTGAGCGCGCCCAGATGATTGACGATACCGCCGATTGCCGCGAGCCCGACCTTGCCGGGAAGCTGCACGTCGTCGGTGTCGGGCATGAAGGTGTTCTCACCACCCTCCCGGTACATGTAGTTCTGCGCCATTCCGGGCAAGTTGTTCGGATCGTTGCCCAGCGGTTTGACGACGTCCTCGCCGCCGCGCCACAAGGAAATATTGTGGTGGCAGCCATTGGCGGACACGCCCATGAAGGGCTTGGACATGAAGCAGGCGATGATGCCGAACTCGCGCGCCACTTGCGCGCAAATCTGGCGATAGGTCGCCAGCCGGTCCGAGGTCCGCACGCAATCATCGTAGGTGAAGTTCAGCTCCAGCTGGCCAGGGGAGTCCTCATGATCGCCTTGGATCATGTCGAGTCCCATCTCGCGGCAGTAGTCGATTACGCGCAAATAAACGGGGCGCAGGCTTTCGAACTGGTCGATGTGATAGCAATAGGGATTGGAGTAACCGCCGGCCGGTTTGCCGTTCTCGTCCTTCTTGAACCACATCATCTCCGGCTCGGTGCCGTGACGAAGCTCCAGTCCGTGGTCGGCCTTGAACTGCTCGTGGATGCGCCGCAGGTTGCCGCGCGCATCGGCTGTCAAGAACGCGCCCGGGTTCTCGCGCTCCTCGCGGTTGCGGAACAGCGTGCACCATAGCCGCGCCACGCGCTTGTCCCAGGGAAGCTGCTGGAAGGTCTCCGGCTCGGGGATACCAACGAGCTCGGCCGCCTCGGGCCCGTAACCGAAGTAGTCCCCGTGACGATTGAGGAAGAGGTTCACCGTGGCGCCATAGACGAGCTGGAAGCCCTTCTTGGCGACGCTCTCCCAGTGATCTGCCGGGATGCCCTTGCCCATGATGCGGCCGGTCACCGACACGAACTGTAGATAGAGATAGTCGATCCCGAGTTCGTCGATCTTGCGGCGCACCTCTTTGACGAGTTCTTGACGCTGCGGGTCGTCTACAAAGCGTTCGATGTCCATTGGCACCTTCCCCTCACCTCAACTCCATGGAAACGGACTGTGGGAGACAGGATGCAGCTCACCCTTGGCGAAGCGTTCGAAGCGGAACGGCTCCAGGAGCTTGCTCTTCTCTCCCATCAATTCCTGCGCCACGAGCTTGCCCACGCCGATCATCTTGTAGCCGTGGTTGGAGTCGGCGATGACGTAGACGTTTTCGCGGAACGTATCGAAGACTGGGAAACTGTCCGGGGTGAAGCATCCGAGACCGCCGGACTTCTCCTTGTATTTGTATGACGAGATCTTGCCTTCGAACCGCTTCTGGCAATGCGCCAGCATCGAGCACCACATATGAATGAAGTCGTCGCCGACAATAAAGTCGGGTGAGTCGGAGCCGTAAGGATCGATGGCGACCTTGTCGGGGTCTTGGTCCACCTTGTAGGGGGAGGCCCCGCCCTGTACGCCGCCAAAATTGAAGTCGGGCTTGTAGTAGATGCCCCATAGCTTGTCGGTGATGAGCGAGCGGTCGACGTCCGAATAGAGCGGCGCATCCGTATCGACATGAATGACCGGCGGCATGCTCCCGTCATTCGTCTTGTGCATATTGGGATCGACGCCGAGCGTGCCCTCTTCCAGACACCAGAATTTCCACATGGGCACGTTGTCGTGCACAGTGCCATCGCGGCCCTTGATGGAGATGGCTTTCGGCAGCTCGAGCATGTCCCAGAACTTCAGGACCCAGGGACCCGCACCGACGACGACCGCCTCGCACGGGATCGTCCCGCGATTGGTGACGACGGCCGTTACCGCGCCCGAGTTCGAGCCGTAGTCGAAGCCCTGCACCTCGACGCCAGTGGCGATGCGCACGCCTTCTTCCTCGGCCTTGCCGGCCAAGCCGTAGAGCGAAGCGGTGTTGTTGGCGTAGCCGCCGCGCTTTTCATGGAGAACGGATGTGATGCCCTTCGCCTGCCAATCGTCGAACAGGCCCATCATGTATTTCTGACAGTCGGCAGTGCCTTCGATGAAGGTGGACTCGTAGCCGATCGCCTTCTGCTGCTCGTAGATGGTCGCCACGTCGGAATGCATGCACTCGGCGCTAACCTGCATGTAGCCGACCGGATGATAGCTGTAGGCCTTGGGGTCGCTCTCCCACACCTCGACGCACTGCACCATCAGCTCCCGCATGGCGGGCTGATAGTAGTTGTTGCGGATCACGCCGCAGGCGATCCCAGACGCGCCACCACCGATCGCGGTCTTGTCGACGACGAGAATGTCGTCGCCAGACCCCTTTCCTGTCGCCTTCAGCTCAAGTGCAAGGTGATAGGCGGTGCTGAGCCCGTGAATGCCGGCGCCAACAATGACGTATTTGGTGCCGGCGATCGCGGTCATGACAGACCATTTCCCGTGCGGAAATTGGTCTGCGATTGGTCCTCACGAGACCCATATGACCATACGAACGACATGCGATGCCCAGCGCAATGCCCGCTAAAGATCGCAGTATTACTGCATAGTGTCAGACCGATTGCAAACCAATTAATTCTTTACGAGCCCAAAGTGGTACGTTACACTCGGCCCAATACATAAGAACAGGAGGCAGCGCCTTGAGCGATCAGCCGACCCGGGATGAGGAAACCGTCCTAGCGCGCCTTTCGAAACCGGCATCGGGCGTGGGCACGATCACGGCCTATCTGCGACGCGCGATCGAGACGGGGGCGTATAGCGAGGGCGACAAGCTGCCGCCGGAGCGTGCGCTCGCCGACACGTTCAAAGCCGCCCGCTCCACCGTCCGCCGCGCGCTCGATAAGCTCGAGCAGGACGGGCTGGTGTCGCGCCGGTTGGGCAGCGGCACGTTCGTTGGCGCTTCCGCCGCCGCAGGCCGGCGGCCTTCGGACCTGGTGGACGAACTCAGCCCCTTGCAGCTCATCGAGGCGCGGCTCGCAGTGGAGCCCTTCACCACGCGGCTGGCGGTGCTTCATTCCACGCGACGGCATCTCGACGACTTGGATGCGGTCTTGGCGAAGGCCGAGGCGTCCACCTACGACAAGGACGAGTTCGCCAAGTGGGACGGCGAGTTCCATCTGCTTCTCGCACGCGCTTCGGCCAACCCGCTCCTGATCAGCGTCTACCGCCAGATCAACCATGTCAGATTGCATGCCCAGTGGGACGCCATGAAGGAGAAGATCCTGACGCCGGACGTGATCACCGATTACAACCGGCAGCACCGGGGCATTCTTCGGGCGATCCATGTGCGCGACGCGCATCTTGCGCAAACCTTGATGGCGGAGCATCTGGAGAAGGCTCGCGATGACTTGGTCCGGGCGGCGAGCCCTTAGGCAGTGTGACGCGAAATTCAGCAATCTGCGGCACAGTCGCGCAAAAGCTCAAGGCAACGAAAAACCGTTTCTCGCGCAGCGTGTGCGTGCGCTAGCATCGTGCACCATTTGTCGTCCGTGCATTGTTTGGGGGGTGCCTTTCCGATGCTGACACCGGCTACCGATCTTAACGCGCTTCGCGAGCAACTTGGCGCCCAGGGCGTTGAGTATCTCATGGCAAGCTTCTCCGACATGCATGGCGTATCCAAGACGAAGATGGTGCCGCTCGCTCATCTCGAAGACATGATGGGCGGATCGGAACTCTATACGGGCGCGGCGCTGGACGGCGTGCCCCAAGACGTCAGCGACGAGGAAGTCTCCGCGCGCCCCGACCCCGCATCGTGCATCGTGCTGCCATGGCAGACGAATGTAGCCTGGTTCGCCAGCAATCTATGGTGCGAGGGCAAACCGTTCGAGGCTTGCAGCCGCAACATTCTTGCCCGCGCAACACGCGCCGCCGCCGATCTCGGCTATGTCATGAACCTGGGGCTTGAGGCCGAATTCTACGTGCTGAAGGAGACCGAAGCGGGCGGCGTCGTTCCCGTGTCAGAGCGCGATACGCTCGATAAACCTTGCTATGACGGCTATGGCGCCCTCGACAACCTGCCCTGGCTGTCGGAGCTGGTAGGGGCCATGGACGCTCTCGGCTGGGACGTCTACTCCTTCGACCACGAGGACGGTAATGGCCAATTCGAGGTCGACTTCCGCTACGCCGACGCCATGACCATGGCGGACCGGTTCGTGTTCTTGCGCATGATGTCGAATGCCATCGCCCGCAAGCACGGCTACTTCGCCTCGTGGATGCCGAAGCCCTTCGCCAACCGGACGGGGTCCGGCGCGCACTACAACATGTCGCTGGCAAGCGTTGAGAGCGGCGAGCCTCTCTTCAAGGACGATCAGGACCCTCGCGAGTGCGGCTTGTCGAAGCTCGGTTATCAGTTCATCGCCGGCGTCTTGCGGCATTTGCCGGCGATCAGCGCCGTCGTGTCGCCTACCGTCAACAGCTACAAGCGGCTGATCAAGCAAGGCTCCATGTCGGGGTCAACCTGGGCGCCGGTGTTCGTCTGCTATGGCGACAACAACCGCACCAATGCCTTGCGGATTCCGTTAGGCGGGGGCCGTGTCGAACTGCGCGCGGCCGACTCTGCCAATAACCCGTATCTAGGTGCGGCCATGGTGTTGTCGGCCGGCCTTGAAGGCATCCGCGAGGAGCTCGATCCCGGCGAACCGCATACCGAGAACATGTACACCAAGTCGAACGCGGAGCTCGCCGAGTTGGGCATTCAGTTGCTGCCGCGCAATCTCGAGGAGGCCATCGACGCCTTCGAGGCCGACCCGCTGTCCCGTCAGGTCATGGGTGACGCCATGTTCAAGGCCTATGCGCGCTTCCGCCGGGAGGAGTGGGAGGCCTATCACAACTACGTCTCCGACTGGGAACGGGACCGCTACCTCAAGTTCTTCTAGCGCCCCCCAGCATCGCCGATCGTTTGGGCAAACCGCCGCCCTCTTAGGCAGACTCACAACCGCGCTTTCGAGCCCTCTTTGGGCAACCTGCTGATTCGCAGCACTCTCCCCGCGTGGCATGGTTATTGCGAGTAGGAAATATTGTTTCCTGTGGGGAAACACGCATCACAGCGTCAACCAGGCTCCGGCCCAGGCCGGAGGCCACGTCGATCGGACGGGGAGCTGCTCAACAATGGAAGAACAGATTGCAGAACTGACGAAGACGAGCGGCATGCTCGGAACCGTCGACATGGAAATCTTCTACTGGTGGTGCACCGCCATCATGGTGCTCATTCATGCAGGGTTTCTTGCGTACGAAATGGGCGCCTCGCGCGCCAAGAACGTGTTGGCCTCGGGCGTGAAGAACATTCTCGCCTTCGCCTTTATCATCCCAACCTTCTTTTTCTTCGGCTGGTGGATTTACCTCGCCTTTCCGGGCGGGCTCATTCCCAGCGCCGATGGCAATATTGGCCTGCCTTGGGCGCCGGAGATGGGGCCCAACCTTGCGGACAATGCGACCGGCGTTTTCTGGGCGGCCTTCGTGCTCTTCTCAGCGACGACGGCGTCGATTTTCTCCGGCGCGGTCATCGAGCGCATTCGCGTTTCCTCCTTCATCTTGCTCGCCATCACTCTGGGCTCCATGGCTTGGATTCTGGCGGCCTCTTGGGGCTGGCACCCGGATGGCTGGCTGTTGAAGGACTGGGGCTATCACGACGTCGGCTGCGCCGGCCTCATCCACGTGGTGGCTGGGTTCTTTGCCCTGGGCGTGCTGATCAATCTCGGCCCGCGCATCGGCAAGTATAACGCCGACGGTACGGCCAACGATCTGCTGCCGCACAACATACCGATGGTGCTTATCGGCCTGATGCTCATCATTGTCGGCTTCTTCGGCTTCCTCGGCGCCTGCTTGATCTTCAACCCGGGTGCTCAGTGGACCAACATCTACGGTCAGCCGGCGACACTTTCGGCCTACGGCTTCAACACGCTCATGTGCTTCTCGGGCGGCATCATCGGCGCTTGGATCACGACGCGCGATCCGTTCTGGATGATGTCGGGCGCACTGGCCGGCATCTTTGCCGCAGCCGCGGGCCTGGATGTCTGGTATCCGCCGCTGGCCTTCCTGCTCGGCATGCTGGGCGGCGCTATCATCAAGCCCGGCAACGACTTGCTGGTTAAGATGGGCATCGACGACTCTGTGGGCGCGGTTTCGGTCCATGGCTTCGCCGGTACGATCGGCGTGCTGGCCGTTGGGATCTTCGCCGCAGGATATCCGAATGTCGGTGATGCACCGCCGATCTCGTTCGCCGGTCAGTTCGTCGGCCTCATCGTCATGATGCTGTGCGGCTTCGTGCCGGGCTATCTCGTGTCCTTGGCGCTCAAGGCCGGTGGCGTCTTGCGGGTGCCCGACAAGGTGCAGGAGATCGGTCTCGACCTTACGGAAGTTCCGTCGAAGGCCTATCCGGAAGCCGCCGGCTCCAAGAGCGTAACGCTGCTTCCTGCGGAGTAGGCGCGGACCAACAGAAAGGAACTCATCATGAACTCAAGTCCGATTACATCGTGGGAAGGGGCGGAAGCCTATTTCACGTTCGCAGACAAGCCAGGCGTGCTCTACGTCATCCTGGCTGCGGCGGTGATCCTCTGCTTCGGCACGATCATCAAGGCGGGCATCCATGAGATCGAAGCCTTCAAGAAGATCGAAGGCGACGACTAGCGGATCATCCGTGCGAACAGGCCTTGTCGGCCCCCATTTGGGGTTGGCAAGGCCTTCTCGTGTCTAGAAACTCAACACAGTTCAGAGGATCAAAACGGTGGAGCAGAAGCTGTCGGACGATACAGCGGCATTGAAACAGGCGCTTGCAGACCAGGGCGTCAAATACATGATGGCGAGCTTCGTGGACATGCATGGTGTGTCCAAGGCGAAGATGGTTCCCCTCAGCCACATCAATCAGATGCTGCAAGGGTCGGAGCTTTACACGGGCGCCGCGCTCGACGGTGTGCCCCAGGACGTGAGCGACGAGGAAGTGTCGGCGCGTCCCGATCCCAATTCGGCCATCGCGCTGCCTTGGCAACCGGACGTGGCCTGGTTTGCCAGCGATCTGTGGTGTGAAGGCGCTCCGTTCGAGCCTTGCTCGCGCAATATTCTCAAACGCCAGCTCCAAGCCGCGCTCGACCAAGGCTACGTGATGAAGTTCGGCATGGAGGCCGAATTCTTCGTCTTCAAGGACACCGAGGACGGGGGTATCGCGCCGCTCTCTACGCTTCCGCATCTCGACAAGCCCGCATACGACGCCACCCGGATCCTGGACAATCTGCCGTGGCTGTCAGACTTGGTGGAGGCCATGAACGGGCTGGGTTGGGGTGTCTACTCCTTCGACCACGAGGATGGCATCGGCCAGTTCGAGATCGACTTCAATTATGCCGAGGCTCTCACCATGGCGGACCGCTTCGTGTTCTTCCGCTTCATGGCGAACGCGATCGCACGCCAGCATGGGGCGTTCGCGACTTTCATGCCGAAGCCCTTGGGCGACCGGGCAGGCTCAGGCGCGCATTTCAATATCTCCCTGGCCGACCCGGAGACCGACGCCAATCTGTTTTCTGCCGCGACGGATGCCCGCGGCAACAAGCTGTCCGAACTCGGCTATTTCTTCCTGGGCGGCGTCCTCCGGCATGTCCCTGCAATCTGTGCCGTGTGTTCTCCAACGGTGAACAGCTACAAGCGGCTCATCAAACAGGGCTCGATGTCCGGCTTCACTTGGGCGCCGGTGTTCGCCTGCTACGGCAACAACAACCGCACCAATTCGCTGCGGATTCCGCTGGCGGGCGGCCGCGTCGAGCTGAGGCCCGCCGACAGTGCCTGCAATCCTTATCTCGGTGCCGCGCTCGTTCTCGCGGCAGGTCTTGAGGGCATTCGCGAGCGGATCGATCCGGGCGAGCCGTACCGGGACAACATGTACCGCAAGACGCCGGAAGAGCTGGACGCGCTCGGTGTCAAACTCCTGCCGCGAACCCTCGAGGAGGCCATCGACGCCTTCGAGGCCGACCCCCTCACCTGCGACGTTTTCGGACCGGCCATGCACAAGGCCTGGATCGACTTCAAGCGGGAGGAGTGGTCGAGCTACCATAACCACGTTTCCGATTGGGAGCAGGACCGCTACCTCAAGTTCTTCTAGAGCGCGACCGATGGCCGAGGGCAAGTTGGATGAATTCGTCGCCGATCTTGCGCTGCAAGGCGGTGCGGCATTGCCTGAGGCCCGTCTGGTTTACAAGACCTACGGGACGCTGAACGCCGACCGGTCCAACGCGATCCTGTTTCCGACGCGGTTCGGCGGAACCCATGAGCAGAATGAGTTTCTCATCCGGCCAGGGTTCGCGCTGGACCCGAACCGCTATTTCATCATCGTGCCGAATATGTTTGGCAACGGCGCATCGTCGTCGCCCGCCAACACGTCCGACCCTCACGGTCGCGGCGCGTTTCCGGACGTCACAATCTATGACAACGTCCTGCACCAGCACCGCCTCATCACGGAGGTACTCGGCATCGATCGCTTCGCCATGGTGGTGGGCTGGTCCATGGGGGCGCAGCAAGCGTATCAATGGGCGTGCCTCTATCCCGATATGGTGCCCCGACTCGCCTGCCTCTGTGGAACCGCGAAGACCGCCGAGCACAATCGGGTGTTTCTGGAGAGTTTGCGGGCGGCGATCCGGGCCGACGGCAGCTTTAAGGACGGCTTCTACGACGCGCGCCCTCTGGGAGGCCTGCTTGCCGTAGGCCGCATCTATGCGGGCTGGGCCTACTCCCAGGACTGGTACCGGGCACGGGGCTATCAAGCGCTCGGATTTGAGACCCTGGACGACTACTTGGTCGGGTATTGGGACGCCCTCTACGCAGAGCGCGACGCCAACAGCATCATGACCATGACGTGGACCTGGATCCACAACGACATCAGCGCCAACGACGTTTTCAACGGCGACTTGGCCGCCGCGCTCAACGCGATCACCGCCAAAACGCTCCTGATGCCCGGGATGACGGATCTCTATTTCCGGACCGCCGACAACGAGGCAGAGCTGCAGCACATCGCGGACGGGCGGCTCATCGAGATCGCCTCCTATTGGGGGCATATGGCCGGTGCCGGCCAGAACGAGGCCGACACCCTCTTCATCGACAAGGCCTTGCAGGATCTCCTGGCGTCATAGCCCGCTGACGTCAGCCCATTAACGATGCGGGACGGGAAGCCTGGCGGCGCGCGGACGGCGTGGGTTCAATTCCCCGCTATCGGAGCGGCCTCCGGCTGGTCCTGGGCCCGTTCTCTCCCTAGAATCGCGGCCAAAGCGGCGCCAGGCACGGCCAACTCTTGCCGCTTCTTAATGTTGCCGGCCAGGCGCTTCCATTACCATGGGCCGGACAGCCATTTATGAGAGCCCCTATGGACTTCCGCTTGGAGCTTAGAGGATCTGCAGTCCGTGTTCTGCCTCTAGCGCGGACCGCGGCCGTTGCCGGCCTGATCGCCGCGGCGGCGCTGTATCCTTGCACTCAAGCCACGGCCCAATCGATCCCGCCGGTCGAGACGGAAGTCGTCCGCGAAGCGCCTGTGGTGCGCAAGCTGGAACTCTCTGGCACGGTGACTTCGCCGCACGCCTCGCAGGTGTCCACGTTGGTGGAGGGCCTAGTCAGCAAAGTCCACTTCGATAGCGGCGCCCATGTCAATGAGGGGGACCTCTTGCTGGAGTTGGACGCGGAGCTCGAGGAAGCGGCCTATGAGCAGGCGGAGGCGCAAACCGCGCAAGCCGCCGGCGAGGTCGAAGACGCCGAGCGGCGGTTGCGCATTGCCGAAAGGCTCGCCAAGCGGGACTTCGGCCCTCAAAACGAGGTGGAAGCGCGAGAAGCAGAGGTGCACATCGATACCGCAACCCATGACGCGGCGAAGGCCGAGCAGAAGCGGCGCGCAGTGATCCTCGCCCGCCACAAATTGCCCGCGCCCTACGACGGGGTGATCTCCAAACGCATGGTGGAGGTTGGCCAATGGGTGACACCCGGCACGGCAGTGTTCGAACTCGTGGCGATGCGGAACTTCCGCGTCGATGTGCCGGTCCCGCAACAATACTATGCGCGTCTCAAACAAGGTGCGGACGTTCGAATTGAGATCGACACCATGCCGGACGATCCCGTCCCAGCCACGATTGGCGCCCTCATCCCGGTAAGTGATCCGGATGCCCGCACGTTCACGCTGCGTGTTTTGCCGAAGCGCGACGATATTCCCATCACGCCCGGCATGTCGGCCCGGGTGCTCCTCGATCTGGACACCGGGCGGCGCGACGTGGTGGTCAGCCGCGACGCGCTCATTCGCTACCCGGACGGGCGCATCACCGTATGGGTCGTCAAAGAGGATGGCGGCACGGTGAGCGTCACCGAGCGGCGCGTCGAAGTCGGACTGGCGTCCAACGGTCGCGTTCAAGTGCTGTCGGGTCTGGAAGCGGGAGACCAGGTCGTGGTTCGCGGCAACGAGTCCTTGCGCGAAGGCCAGACGGTCGAGCTCGCAAGCTGATGCGGCTCGCGGGCGGGAAAACACCCTGATGCTGGAGCAAATCGTCAAGCGCGGAACTTTGGTGACGGTCGCCGCGCTGATCGTGTGCGTGCTCGGCATCATGGCCGCCTTCCGCATTCCGGTGCAGATGATCCCTGACCTGGAAGTTCGTACGATCACCGTGCAGACGAATTGGCCGGGCGCCACCCCGCAGGACATCGAAAAAGACATCATCATCGAGCAGGAGGAATATCTGCGCTCGATCCCCAGCCTTGAGCGCATCATCTCGCGCGCATCGAGCGGCCAGGCGCGGATTACCCTGGAGTTCCCTTACAATATCGACCTCAACGAAACGCTCATCCGTATCAACAATGCGCTGAGCCAAGTGCCGTCCTACCCCGAGGACGTCGACCAGCCGCGTGTTCGGGCAAGCTCCTTTAGCGCCAACGCATTCATGTTCTTCCGGGTCTCGCCGCTCCCCGGCAACCCGCGCGAGCTCGACATGGACATGATGCGCGACTTCGTCGACGACAATGTCCGCGCGCGCTTGGAGCGTGTCAAAGACGTCTCCGATATCTATATCGGCGGCGGCGCGCAGAAGCAGATCCAGATTCTCTTCGATCCTGCGGCTCTCGCCGAACGCAAACTCTCCCTGGCGGATGTGCGCCGGGCTGTAGCCGACCGCAACCGCGATACCTCGGGTGGAGAACTCGATAGCGGCAAGCGGCGCTACTTACTGCGGACCGTCGGTCGTTTCGACGATCCTGAAGACTTGAAGGAACTGATCATCGACCGGCGCGGCGACACGATCATCCGGCTTGAGGACGTGGCCGAGGTGAAGCTTGATCATTTCGAGATCACCACGCGCGCCTTCGTGAACGACCGGCCCATTATCTTCTTGGCGATCCGCCGGGAAGCGGGCTCGAACGTCATCGCCATCAAGGAGGCGGTGATGGAGGAGGTCGAGGCGATCAATCGCCAATTGCTGATCCCGGCTGGCATGGAGCTTGAGCGGACGGCGGACGACGTCACCTATGTGCAGGCGTCGATCCGCAATGTGTGGACCAATCTCAGCATCGGCGCGGTGCTGGCCACGCTTGTGCTGTTCTTGTTCCTGCGCTCCCCAAAAGCCACGGCCGTTGGCATTATCGGCATTCCCATCTGTACCATCGCGGCCTTTATCGGCCTCATGCTGGCGGGCCGAACGGTCAACGTAATCTCGCTGGCTGGGGTCGCCTTCGCCATCGGCATGACCTTGGACAATACGATCGTCGTCCTGGAGAGCATCGATCTTGAGCGACGACGAGGGCTCGGGCGGCTCAAGGCGGCCATTGAGGGCGTCCGCAAGGTCTGGCCCGCCGTCCTTGCCTCTACGCTCACCACGATACTCGTGTTCGTGCCGATCGTGTTTATCCAGGAGGAGGCCGGTCAGCTCTACTCGGATATCGCCATTGCCGTGTCCGCATCGATCTTGGCCTCGATGCTGGTGGCCATCACCGTGGTGCCGACTGCGGCTGCGCATTTCGACCTGAAGCCGCAAGAGAACAAGACGGTGGACATTGCCGACGGCGCTATCGTCAAAGGCGTGGGCTGGCTCGTGGGCAACACGCTGCGCCGGGTACTCTGCGTACTCGGCGTTGCCGGGGCGAGCGCCGCAGTGATCCTTCTACTGACGCCGCCCGCCGAGTACCTTCCTGAGGGTGAAGAACCAAAGATGTTCGCCCGGCTGAGCGCACCACCGGGATACAACTTGGAAGCGACGTCGAAAATCGGCGCGGACCTTCAGGAATGGCTCATGCCCTTCGTCAACGACGACCCGGCGCGTTTCCACCGCGGCGAGGCGGAGGTCCCGGCCCTCAAGTACTTCTTCTTGAGCATGGATCCCAGCGGGCTGCGCATCATTGCGGAGACGGTCGATTCCAACGACATCGGCGCGTTAATGAAGACCGTCACCCGCAAGTACCAGACCTATGCGGGGATGCGCCCGTTCGTATCGCGCGGCTCGATCATCACGAGCAACGATGGGGGAACGCGCAGTGTCAGCCTCGACATCTCCGGGCGCCAGCTTGAGAGCGTCTACAGCGTCGCCTCTGCCGCCTACCGCCGCGCCGGCGAGATCTTCGACGGTCCGCGCATCCAAGCGGAGCCACCGACGCTGACCTTGTCGCAGCCTTTGATCGAAGTGCGGCCCAACTGGGACCGCGCGGCGGAACTGGGCATGTCGGCGGCCGACGTGGGCTTCACCGTGGCGGCGCTGACCGATGGGGCCTATGTGGGTGAGTTCTTCCGAGACGATGAGAAGATCGACATCTACTTCTACAGCAACGATGCATTGGAAACGTCGCTTGATGAGCTTCCACGGATGCCGATCTACACGCCGCAAGGCACCATCGTGCCGCTGTCTTCCGTAGCCGAGATCAGAGAGACGGTGGATACGAGCACCATCCGGCGGATCAACGGCAAGCGCACGGTGACGCTCAACATTATTCCGCCGGACGATGTGGCCCTTGAGACGGGCGTGCAAATCGTGCGCAGCGAGCTCGTCGACCATCTGAAGCGCGCCGGCGAAGTCCCCTTCGATGTGAGCATGACGATTTCTGGCGCTTCCGATCAGCTCGATGCCACGCGGGAAGCGCTTGCCGGCAACTACGTTGTGGCAATCGTTATCATCTATCTTCTACTCGTCGCCATCTTCACCAATTGGGGCTATCCGCTCCTCATCATGACCACGATTCCGCTCGGCGTCGCCGGAGGCCTGGTCGGTCTGGCGCTGATGAACGGGGTGGGCGCGATCCTGCCGCAGTTCGGGCTCGATCCCATCATTCAGCCTTTCGACATGATCACCATGCTCGGCTTCCTCATACTCATGGGCACCGTGGTGAACAATCCGATCCTGATCGTGGACCGGGCGCTGTCCAATGTCCGGGAACGGGGCCTTGATGCGAAGAAGGCGGTGATGGAGGCGGTGTCATCGCGGCTAAGACCCATCGCCATGTCGACGGTGACCACGATCTGCGGCCTGGCGCCGCTCGTGTTCCTTCCTGGCGCCGGTACGGAGCTCTATCGCGGCGTCGGCGCGATCGTCTTGTTCGGCATTCTGAGCACGGCGATCGTGACGCTGACCTTCTTGCCGGCCCTGTCCATCACCGTGTTCAAGCTCGCGGGCTACGGCGCCAGGGCGGACGCCAAACGGGACCGCTTGGCGCCCTCGCCTGCACCGGGCGAGTAGCGGCAACCGCCGCAACTCTCAGCGAAACTTCCGCGCGGGCCGAACATGTGGTTCAATCGGCCCCGGAGGCGCACTCGTACCCAATCTGGTCTGGAGGATGGGGGTTGCAATGAAGAAGATTACGCTAGCGCTTCTACTGTCCGGCCTTGTGATCAGTGCGGCCGGACCGGCTTATGCGGAGGGACGTCGCATGCTCATCTTTGCGATCTACGGTCCTGACGGATCGACCGGGAGCTCCGCGACGACAACGGTGGTTGATTTCACGACGCAGGTCGCGTGCCGCGAGGCGCGGCGGGCGATCCACCGTGACCACAATCTCGCGGAAGGCGGTTTGCGCGTGATTGCGACTTGCGTGGAGCCGTAATCGGCCGCCGCAGTTCGGCGTGAGCATCGCGCCCTGGTGGGCGTGCCCTTGTGATGGTTTCTTGATTGACGTTTAGGAGGCCGCAATGACTTCAGAGACACTCGCTTGGATTGCAATCGGCATTAGCATCCTTGCGCTTCTGATCGCCGTGTTCGACTAGGCTGTTCGGGCCCGCGAGTGCGAGGCCTGCTAGCTAGGCGTTGCCGAGTTGCGGTGTGACGCCATCGGGGGGCGCGCTCTCCTGCGCCGGCACCTTCGACGGGAGCTTACCCTTGCGCGCCAGGAGCGCGAAGGCGGGCGGCACGAAATAGAACGACACGACCGTCGAAAGAAGCACGCCGCCAGCAATCGACATGGCAAAGGGCGGCCAGAAGCCTCCCCCGGCGAGGATGAGGGGGACGAAACCCCCGAAGGTCGTCAAGGTGGTCGAGACGATGTGACGGCCTTGGGCCATCACCACATCCGCGATTCGCTTTATGTCTCCACGCAAAGCGCGCGCATCCGCTTGCAGCGCGGTGATGATGATGATCGCGGCGTTGATCGACACACCGATCGAGCCGATGACGCCAATCACCGCCTGAATGCCGAACGGATACCGGAACAGCGCGAGCGCCAGCAAGCTCAGACCCATCGATAAGATCGCCACCGTGGCGGTGAGGAGGGACAGCCTGTAGGAGCCGAAGGTCAGGACGATGCTGGCGACCGTCAAAGACACGATCAAGCCTATCGACCCCAAGAGATTGCGCAGGACCTCGTCACGCGCATCGGCATCGCCGCCGACCTCGATGCGGTAGCCCGGCGGGAGGGTGAGGCCGCTTTCGGCAATCCGGTCCTGGACCTGGCGTAGCGCGACTTCCGGCAGAACCTCCCGTTCGACGAAGCCCTGTACGGTGTTGATGCGCTCACCGTTGCGCCGGTGGACCGGCGTCTTGGCGGGCACGACCTCCACCTCGCCCAAGGCCGTTATGGGAACACCGATATAGCCTCCTTGCGAGTTGGCGAGGGGGCTGACGAAATCGAGATCAAGGACCGAGCCCACACTGCTGCGGGCCTCGTCCTTCAGGCGCACGCGGATCGGCAATTCCTCGCTTGCCTCAATGAGCGAACCGCCAACGGTCCCCTCCAGGCGGCCCTCCAACTGCTGCGCGATCGAGGCCAGATCGAGCCCCGCCAGCCGCGCCTTCTCCTCGGCAAGCTGGATACTGAGTTTTGGCGCGCCTGACGCAATCTGTGTGCGGGCCAGCGTGATGCCCGGAATGTCGACCATCAAGAGCCGAATCTCGTCGCCGATCCGTCGAAGCACGTCGAGACTCTGCCCGACAACACGGATCTCCACGGGCGCATCGACAGGCGGACCTTGAACCAGACCGCGCACGACAACACGCGCCTCGGGCACCTCGACATCGAGGCGGCGTTGAAGCGCATCGAGCATGGCTTCCGTCGCCTCCGCCGACCGCGTGGTCACAAGCGCTTCGGCGAAACCCGGGACACCGTCCCTGTCGGCGATCATGTTGTAGTAGAAGGCGGGCGCGCTTTCGCCGATGACCCAGGTGAGGCCCGCGATGTCGGGCTGGGCGCGCAGGCTGGCATCGATGCGGCGGGCGATGCGCTCTGTCTCTCGAAGAGCCGTCCCGTCGGGCAGTTCCACCTGCACATAGAACTGGTTGCGGTCCACTCCCGGAAAGAACTGGGGCTTTAGCGTTGGGAACGCGCCAAAGCCTATCACTGGGAGGATAAGCGCGAAGAGAATCGAGAGCTTCGGATGAGATAGGGCCAGACGCAGGCTGGAGTGAAACAGTGCTCCGGCGCGCTTAAACGACACGCCGCTCGTCAGCCAGGACCCTGGCTTGTCGGCATCCGGGACCTTCAACAGCAATCCGGCAAGCGCGGGCGTGACGGTGACCGCCAGAAACAATGACGACAACAGCATCATGATGACGGCGATCGCAATCGAACCCACGAAGTCGCCGGCAGGTCCAGGCAGCAGGACCATGGGCATGAAGGCAAGAACCGTCGTGACCGTCGATGCCATCAGCGGCGCGAAGAGCCTGCGGACCGCGTGATCGACGGCGCTCAAGCGCGAGGTGCCGGCGGCCAGCTTCTTGCGAATCTCATCGGTCATGACAATCGCAGCGTCGACCAAAAGGCCGAGCGCGACGATGAGGCCCGTCACCGACATCTGGTGGATCGGTACGCCGACCAAACGCAGCCCGGAGACCGACAAGACCGTCGCCAAGGGGATGACCAGCGCCACGATCAGCGCCGAACGCCAGCCGAGAGTGATGAAGAGAACGGAGATCACGAGCCCCATGCCAATGAGCATGTTGACCATCACTCCCGATAGGCGCTCGCTGGTATAGGTCGATTGGTCGAACAGGCGATGGACGTGCAAGCCGCCGGGAATCTGCGCCTCGAAGGCATCCAAGACGCCATTCACGCGGCCGGCCCAGACATCGACCTGAAGGTCGTCTTCCATACGGGCGGCCACGAGGACGGCCTCCCGGCCTTCAACCAGCGCCAGACTTGCCGGCGGCTGCCGCACGGTGCGTTCCACGGTCGCGATGTCGCCCACACGGACAATGCGGCCATCGCCGCCCTCGACGACGGGGATCGCCCGCAAGCGGTCGAGTGCTTCGATCTCTCCCTCGACTTCGATCAGGAGGTCCGTCTTCGCCCCGCGAACATGACCCGCGCGCACCTTGGAGTCTGCACCGGAGATGGCCCTGGACACGGCATCCGCTGTGAGCCCCAAGGACTCCAAGCGGGTTCGATCGACCGTGACGGTGATCTCTTCGTCTTGCTCGCCGAACAGATCGACGAGCTTGGTTCCAGGCACGGCGCGCAGCCGGTCCTGCAGCATCTCCGCCGTGCGGCTGAGGATGGCCGGGCTCACCTCGGTTCCGGGATCGGACTGAAGCGCGACAAGGGCCGTGAACGCGCCAGTGCGGTCGTTGTCGAACTCCGGCGGTGGAACGCCTTGCGGCAAGTTTGCCGCGGCATCGGACAGCGCGTCTCGGATTTCCGACCAGATCTGCTCGATGGCGTTATCCGATATGGTTTGGGACAACTCCACCGTGATGACAGAGATACCGGTGCGGGACACTGAGACGATCTCATCAATTTCCGCGATCTCGCGCAGCTCCTCCTCGATCTTCTCGGTGACGAGCGCCTCGACGCGGGCTGGATCGGCACCTGGGTAAGGCGTGACGATCGTGGCAAAGAGGTTGGTGATGGTGGGGTCTTCCTGGCGGCCGATCGTCATCAGCGCGGAGGCCCCCGAGGCGACAATCAGCAAGATGACCAGGGCCAGCAAACGTCCATCGCGGTAGAAGAGCGTGGTCATCGTCTAGCTTCCCGCGACGGCCACGAGCTGCCCTGGAACCAGGCGATTGGTGCCGCCTGAGATGATGGTCGCGTCCGGTTTGAACGTGCCGCGCACATACGCGCGCTCGCCGTCCACATGGAGAACCTCAGCAACCTCCCTTCGCACGATCGTCTCGCCGTCCTTGTCCTCGACGGTCATTACGCTCCAGAGTCCGCGATCACTCTCCTTGAGCGCGGTGAGCGGGACCCAAGCCCCCGGCTCGTGGATCTCCGCTTCGAGAACCAGCGCCACGATCTCACCGAACGGTGTGCTGCCTTCGTTTGGAACATCGAACAGGGCGGTGACGGTGCGCGTGCCGGACTGTAGGTCGGGACGGCGGGCGTAGAGCCGCGCTTCCGCAGTGCCGCCGCTCATCTCAAGGCGGTAGGTCTGCCCGGGGTCGAGCCCATCGGCCACATCGGGCGGCAGTCCGATCCGCGCCTGACGGTGGCCGGCGTCGAGCACGGTCAAGATCGGCGTTCCCGGTGCGACCACGGCACCCTCGTCGATCGACCGCGCGGCGATGAGGCCGTCGAACGGCGCTCTGAGATCGGATTTCTGGAGGTCGATGGTGATGGACTCAATCTGGGCGGCGACGCGATCGATCGCCGCCGAAAGCTCGGCAAGAGAGGCCTCGGCCTCGTCGAGACGCTGCTCGGGGCTCCAGCCCTTCTTTTGCAGTGTCGACTGCCGCTCCAAAGTCAGCCGCGCCAAGTCCCGGCGTGCCTCCAACTCACGCATCCGTGCCTGGAGCTGCTTGCGGCTCGCTTGAAGCTGCGCCACGTCGAGAGTCGCCACCACCTCGCCTGCGGCGACCACATCCCCTTCGTCCTTGAAAACGGCGGTCACCAATCCCTGCCGCTCAAAGGAAAGCGCGGTCTGCCGGGCTGGCTCCAACTGGCCAACATACCGGACGGCCTCCCGGTAGCTTGGCTCGAGCCGAAGCGTGAACGTCTGGACGGAGACCGGCGGATGGGGCTTGGGCAACGCCTCGGCCGCGCTGCGCCAGTGCAAGGCCGCGATGCCAGCGATACCGGCGCTGACGAAGACCGCGGCGATTGCGCCCACGGCCAGCCGTCCGAGGACGCGCCGCGCGCGGCTCTTAGGGAGCTGGCCTTTGGGGCTCTGGCTCCTGCGAGGCTCGCCTTCAGAGTTTTTGGGGGAATCGCTCGATACCGCGCCAGACATAACGCCACTTCCCTTCTCTCGGTCCCTTGCCTCTGCGAAGTTAGTCATGCTAACTTATGTTAGTCTCACTAACTTGCAAGTGAAAAGTTAGCTCCGCTAACTTTTTTGTGAAGCCCCACACGGGGGCGCGAAGGACATTCCGGCGTGACCAACTCAGCGGCGACAAAGGCCAAGGCGAAGTATCATCACGGCGATCTGCGCGAGGCCCTGATTCAGGCCTCCTATGAGCTTGTCCGGCGCGATGGGGCTGAGAATTTCGCGCTGGCGGAGGCCTGCCGGCTGGCCGGCGTGTCGACCGCAGCGCCCTATAAGCACTTCAAGGACCGCGACGAGGTCTTGGGGCTCGTTGTGGCCCGCGGCTTCGATGAGATGTCGTCGCAGTCGATGGCCGCGGTTGAGGCTGCCGGTGTCGGCACGCTTGCAGGACTAGCCGCCATGGGCCGGGCCTATGTGCGCTTTGCCGTGGAGAACGAGAAGCTGTTCCGTCTGATGTTCGGCCAGCACCCCATTCTCAAGGCCGACGAAAATGTCGTTGGCGAGGGGACCGACTGCTTCTCCAAAGTGATCGAGCAAGTCGCCATCTACTGCGAGCGCAACGGCGTGCCCGGCAACCCGGACGAGATCGCCGTTCGCCTGTGGACCTTCGTGCATGGCGCAGCTTCGCTTCTGATCGACGGAGATTACGCGGTGGTCGTGCCGGACTTCGACATCGAGGCACTGCTCGACGGGGCGACACCATATTTGCTGGGTTTGCAGGGACTGTCAGATCGATAGCGATCGGCAGCGAACCTACACCGCCGACATTGGCGACGCCGGCAGCGCGCCGAAATTGTCATTCATCAGTGCGAGAGGTTGCCGCGTCCGCCGCGCCGGACGTGCTCAGGAAGCCTGTCTGCAAGCTCGGGGAGCAATTCGCACGGCGGCACATAGTGCGGGTGGCCACTTGCGAATCCATCGGCGCAAAGATGAGGATGGGCGCGCACCACATCTTCCAGAATGCCCGCGGAGAAACGCGTCGTGTCGTAAGCACAAACGAGAGCATCCTTGTAAAGCGGCAGGATGTAGTTCAGCCGGCTCTCATAGATGGCGACCTGCTCGACACCAGAGACATCTTCCAGTGCCCACTCCATGTTGCCCCACGCTCGCATCCGCTTGAAACCAAGGCGGCGCGAATCGTGGATGACCTCTTGGACTTTCGAGAGCATCTCCTCCACATCGAAATGGCCGCGACCAAGGTAGAATTCATCCCAGCTTGAGATCTCAAGCCGACCTTCGCGCTCTGCCTTCTCCACATCGATTCCCGCCTCTTTGAGGCGGCGGCGGCGCGCTGGGCCTTCTCCAGGACCGGCGACAGTGATGACGCGGTCGCCCGCCTCAAGCCCCTCCTTGAGGTACGGAACGAGGACGGCATCTTGCTCTCCCGCATCTTGGTAGAGAGCACAAGCGTGAAACGGGCATGGGAGCGCCGACCCCGCCAAGGTGGCGGTGGTCGCAGCGGTTTCTCCGCCGTGCCCAGAGCCGGTCATTTGTGCACCCATAGGTATCTATTGAGTTCAGCTTTCGCGCGCACGACGTCCTCCCCATTCCTCCATGGTATATCTTGCAAGAAAAAGTGGGAAGGTCTGTGACCTTGTTCACGCAAAATTGCGCCGCGTTTGGCAGGATCGATTGCCAGGATTGGCAACCAATACACGAGCTCGGGGCGCACCGCTCGCCTTGGACGCAACGGAGGCGCCGCCGCTGCCCCTTGGGGGATTGGGCAGCAGCGTAACCGTGGCGAGCCGTGCTGCTCTTCAGACTTCGTTGTTTACCAATCGATTTGAGCGCGCATTCCGAAGCCCGATATGGTTGCGCCGTCGTTGGCACCGCCGGAGATTTCCGATTGGGTGAGGTTGAATTTGATCGCCGTGTAATCGGTCATCCACCAATTCAGGCCGATGAGCCAAGTTTCCTGGTCCCCACAATCCACGCACTCTTCCGCGTTGCGGCGCGTCGAGGTGTTGAATGCGGCAGCGCCGTCGGCAAGATTGATAACGTCGTAGCCCCCGGCAAGCTGCCAGGCGCCCCAACCACCACTCCCGCCAAACACCGGGTTCTTGACTCGAATTCGCTTAAACTCGCCCGGATTGGCATCGTAGCTGCGCATGTCATCGGTCAGGAAGACGCTTCCTTCGACGTACCAGCCTTGATAGGTCGGGCTGACATTCGCGATTGTTTGCGCGGCGTCGGCCGTCAACTCGGCATACTCGCCTTGAACCGACCAACGGCCCAACACGACCGCACCTTCAAGTACATACATGTCGTCACGCTCGGCGAAGCGCGGCGTTGCAACGAACCGGTCAGCCAAGTGCAGGTCTGCGCCGCGCGCCCGGTAGCGGAACAGATCGGCGGAGCCCGTTTCTCTTTCCGTTCCGGCATTGCGGTGGCGATAACTCGCTCCGACGTGAACGACCCGCCTATCGGTATTGATCGGCGCCGCGGTCGCCCGGATCGCCCAAGTTGACGGGTCGTCAAAGAACGTCTCCTGGTTCTCCGACCTGGCGCCGGTGTAGCTGGTCTGGAAGGACCAATGATCGCCGCCAGCATGGAGACCGAGGCCAATCTCACGGTCAATATCAAACGCACTGATGAATGCCGCGCGCTCCATGAAGGTGACATACCGGTTGCTGGTCAGATCCTGGAGAGAGTTGGCGACCTTGAAGTTCCCCAAGAAGATCTCAAGATCGGCAAAGTCTATGCCGGTATAGGAGACGTACGCGTCCTTCACCTCCGATTCATCGCCCGCGAAGTCGATCTCGAACTTGTAATTCCAGTCATAGAAGACGACGCCCTCAACGCCGATACGCGCGCGGCGGATCTCGACGCCATTGACGTCTTTCTCGCCGGTGATGGGAAAGTCCTGGTCGATGCTGTTGAAGTCAGCTTGCAGCCGGCCGCGGACCTTGAACTCGAACTTGCCGTCTTTGCTCGACAGCTCCGGCGCGCCCTTCCACTTCACCTTGAGATCTAGATCGTCGTCGCCCGCTGACGGTTTCGCGGACGCCGCCTGGGCTTTGGCCTCGTTCACTTGACGCTGCAACTCCTTCATCTGAGCCTGCATTGCGCGCATTTGGGCCTGCAACTGTTCGAGATCCGCTCCATTTGCAGACGCCGGGTTCGCTTGCGAAATGCCGAGAATGCTCATACCGGCGATCACACAGAAACTGTTGAATGTCAGTCCTCTGGTCATAACCCCCCCCCAATTTTTGTACACGTTTTGTTCGTGAACTCGCCGTTTGCTCGGATTTGCCAGCATTCCGGGCAAGGGCGCCGCGCTCGCATTGAGCGCAACGTCCTTTGTAACACGCGTCTTCAGACGCCAAAGTTGTGTTGCAGCGATCCCAGCATGCGCCTCAACCAATCGGCGCCATTGTCCGCTTCTGGCAGATTGCTGCCGCACTGCGACAGGACCTGGCATGTCTGCTTTCAGGGGGTAGAGCGGACGCAATACTCATCAATCGAAGGCACCACGACATGCACGCGCCCGAGTGGGGTCCGAATAGCCGATCTCAATATGAAAAGTGGCGCGCCGGGGAAGATTCGAACTCCCGACCCCCAGATTCGTAGTCTGGTGCTCTATCCAGCTGAGCTACCGGCGCTAAAAGCCGAACCGCGACAATGTTATGCGGGATTGGCTGACCGTGGCCGCGTCCTTCGTGCGGCTCCGGTGCCGCCTAGGTAATACCTTGGGACATTGAAGGCAAGACTTCGGAAGTTGGGGCGAATCGGCACCGATTTCGGATATGGTCTCCCGCACCATCATAAGGGAGAAACACCATGGACCGTTTCCTGAGCAAAGCCGCAGCCGTCCTTGGCGCGGCGTTCCTGGCCTTGGCCGCGGCCGGTTGCGACGCCCCTTCCGGCGGCGATGCCGGCGGCAGCGGCGTGGTCGGCACCTACAAGACCACGGACACCCAAGGCAACCCCATGACGATCATGCTGGGTGAGGAGGGCGCCGCGAGTGGCGAACGCCAAGGCGACGAGATGACCGGATCTTGGAAAGAAGAAGAAGGCGGCGCGGTGATGATCACCTGGTCGGACGGCTGGAGGACCAAGCTCGCCAAAGACGGTGACACCTACACCAAGACCGCGTACAGGCCCGGCGACCAGGAGGGTGTCAGCACCAACGCCGAGAAGGTGAAATAGCGAAGATCTACCTAGCGACTTAGGCGCGGCGCCGCCTCGCCCGCTTCAGCTCGACGACCACGTCGGGAATGGTGATGCGGAAGGTGGCGCCGCCCTCGTTGCCGACGAGCGCAATCTGCCCGCCATGCGCCCGGATCAGCTCGGCGGAGATGGCGAGGCCAAGGCCTGAGCCTCCTTTGCGCGCCACACTCTGGAACGCCTGGAACAAGCGCTCTTGCGCCTTCTCCGGCACGCCGGGGCCGGTATCGCCGACCTCGATCAACACCACGCTGCCTTCGCGCCGCGCCATGATCATGATGGCGCCCAGACCATCGCACTCGCTCTCCAGCGCCTGCACGGCATTGCGGCACAGATTGCTCAAGACGCGATAGAGCTGGTCGCGGTCGGCGTCGACCTCCAGGCGGTCCTCAAGATCAAGCTGCCAGGTGATCGCGTCGTCACGCGGCAAGCCGAGGCTGTCGCCAACCTCCTGGACCAGCGGACCCAGCGCAAAGCGCTGACGCTGCGGCGATGCCTCTTGGGCCTGGCCGAAGTCGAGTGTGTGGACACAGAGCCGGATGGCCCGGTCGAGCGAGGCGATCAGCTTGGGCACGAGCCGCTGGACGGTGGGGTCCTTGACCTCTGCCAAGCGATCGGACAGGAGCTGCGCGCTGGACAGCATATTGCGCAGGTCATGACTGATCTTGCTCACCGCCAGTCCCAATGCCGCCAGCCGTGTCTTCTGCGACAAGGTCTGCGACAGCTCGTGTTGCATGGTGGAGAGCTCGCGCTCGGCGGTCCCGATCTCGTCACGCCGCGCCGACGGCGCGATGATCCGCGTCGGGTCTTCGGGTTGCTCGGCGAAGCGGACCATGTTGCGCGTGAGCTTCGTCATGGGCTTCACCAAGATCGCATCGAGCGCGAGAAAGACGAGCGTCGCGGTGATGACAGAAATGAGAATCGACAAGATGAGGATGTTGAGGCCGTATTTGAGCATGGCCGCCCGGAGGGGGCCTTCTTCCATCACCACATCGATCGTCTGTCCGTCGTTCAGGTCGGGCTCGCCGACGACACGGATGACGCGGTCGTCGGGCCTCACATAGACCATGAGCGCATCGGCGATCAGATTGATCCAGGTGGCCTGCCGCAGATCGTAGGAGGCGTCGACATGCTCGGGCATGTTCATTTGGATGATGAGCATGCGCTTGTCGGCTTGCTTCACCGAGATCGCCTTGACCCTGGCGCTCTCCAGCAGCTCGTCGCGTAGAGCTGCGGGCAACTGGCCGCCTGGCGCCGCTTCCGCAGCAAGCGAGGCGATCTGCGCCACCTGTAGGCGCTCCATCAACCACGCGCGGCGGAAATTGGAGACCGACGGCACGAAGACGAGCACCTCCGCCACCATGACGAACAGGATGGTGAGCAGAAGAAGCTTGGTCGACAGCCCCGCAACGGAGCGGGACATGCGCTTTTGAGCCGGCATCTGAGGTGACGCTTGATCGTTCAAGGGCGACGCTCTTCGCGAATGGTCTTAAGTCTGTGGGAGCCCCAAGCTCGATTCTAGCCCCCTAATTATAGCGAAATTTGAGCGGGCTTTCCCGAAAACCTCGGCTTAACCCAAACGGCGCAGCAACCCGATAATCGTGCGCAGCCAGCCCTTGGCCAGGGTGGGCCGATAATAGGCGAAGGCCACACGCTTGGAGAGTTCCGACAGAGTCGGATAGGGCAAGACCAGGGAAATCAGATCGCCAATGCGAATGTCCCGCGCCATGGCCATGATCCAGAGCTGAAGCACCTCCCCGGCCTCGGCGCCGACGATGGTAACGCCGAGAATGGTACCGTCCTTCTTGGTGACGACCTTGATGAACCCTTCGGTTTGCTTCTCGCACTGGGCGCGGTCGTTGTCGGCATACGGCGAGCGGTAAATGCGGATGCGCCGGTACTTCTTCTTGGCTTCCTGTTCGGTCAAGCCGATTTGCGCGAGCTCTGGGTCCGTGTAGATGACCCTTGGGATATTCACCGCGCTGACATCCGGTTTGAGCCGGAACAGGGCGTTCTTGATGACGATGCTGGCATGATAGTTCGCCAGGTGGGTGAATTGCTGACCGCCGATCGCATCGCCGATGGCATAGATGCGGCGGTTGGATGTCTTCAGCTGTTCGTCAACCTTGATGCCGTCGGCGGTGTGGGTCACGCCTGCGCGGTCGAGGCTCAGCTGCTTCAAGTTCGGCTTGCGCCCGGTCGCCACCAAAAGATGCGAGCCCTTGATGATGACGCTCTCACCGTCCTTGTGGAAATGCACGGCGACGCCTTGGACCGACGGTTCCACGCGCTCCACCCGCGTGTTCGGGTACATCTCCACCTCGGTGTCTTCCAGACGCTTGAGCAGGACCTGGGCCGCCTCGGGATCCTCGTTGGCGATGAAGTCCGCCGTGTCGAAGATAGTGACATGCGAGCCCAACATGCGATGCGCCTGGCCGAGCTCGACGCCGATCGGTCCGCCCCCCAGCACGATGAGGTGCTGAATGCGTTCGCCGATATCGAAGATGGTCTCGTTGGTGAGATAGGGCACTTCGTCCAGGCCGGGGATAACCGGGATCGTCGGCGACGACCCCGTGGCGATCACGAACCGGCGCGCCCGCACCAACACGCGGCCCGCTTCCACGGTGAACTTGTCCAAGAAATTGGCTTGCGCCTGGATCACGCGGACGCCAAGTCCGGTCATCCGTTCTACGGAATCGTTCGGGGCAATGGCGGCGATGACGCCATGAACGTGGTCGTGAACCCCGCGGTGATCGATCTGCGCTTCGAGCACATCGATACCGAAATTGGACGCGGTGCGGACGGCGTCAGCGCGTTTGCCCGCGGCGAGAAGCGCCTTGGATGGCACGCAGCCATAGTTCAGGCAATCGCCGCCCATGAGGCCTTTCTCGATCAGCACGACCGGGACGCCGAACTGAGCCGCTGCGGCGGCAACCGAAAGGCCGCCTGAGCCTGCGCCGATGACGCAGAGGTCGGGCTTGAGCACCTCTTCCATAACCGCCTAACCCCCCATCGCCACGCTCAGGCAGCCCGGCGCCTGAACCACTTCACCGCTACCGGGACAAGTGACACGATCCCGAGAGCCACTAGCCCGGCAACCAACTCCGGCGTCAACAACGCGCTCGGATCGAGCCCGTATGGGCACGACTCTTGACCGCCCTGTCCTGCCTTTGCAAGGCACGATTGGTGCGCGGCCTGCTGGGCCAAGATCACGCTATCGAGCCCATTGCCGGCCAAGGCGAAGGCGAACGTCGCCGGGATAATGCCAAGGATGGTGGTGATGACATAGGTCGTGAACGGAACGCCCAGAAGGGCGGGCGCCAAGTTGACCAGCCAGAACGGAAAGACCGGCACGAGGCGCAAAAACAGGAGGTAGCTGAAAGCGTCGCGGTGGAAGCCCTCGCGGAACCGGGAGAGCCTCGGCCCGGCCCGGGCCTGGAGCGCGCTCGAAAGAGCGCCCTTGGCGATGACGAAGATGGCAGCCGCGCCGATCGTGGCCGCGATCACCGAGACCACTCCGCCGACAAACCAGCCGAACAAGAACCCGGCGGCGATGGTGAGAACCGCGCCCCCGGGAAGAGAAAGCGCGACAGTGAGGGCGTAAAGGGCCGTGAATGCCGCGAGGGCCAGAAGGAGATTTCCGTCGATGAAGGCACGAAAGGTCTCGCGGTTTCCAGCGAGTTGCTCCAGGGACAGATAGCGGTGCCAACCCATGGCGAAGATGAGCCCGCCAGCGCCGAGGATGAGCAAAAGCGGCCACAGCCGCTTAAGCCAATCCGAGGCGCCGCGCGCCATCTCCGACACTGAATCCATTATGAAGGGTACTCCATGGCCGCTCACAGCCAAGAGATAGGCAGACCCAGATGCCCCTGAAAACGGCTTTTCGCGCCCTTGTGATGGGCCGTCACATGACGTGATGGCAATCGGCGTGGGGAGCGCGGCGTGGGGGACGAGCATGCTTTGAGACGGAATCCAGAGGCGGCCGGCGACGCGGGCCCTCAGGCGGCTCGCCCGCAACGCCCGGCTCCCTTGATACACCAACTTTTGTGCGCCGCAACAATCCTCTGGCCCGAGCGGCCTCGCGCACGGCCTCAAGAGGTCGGTTTTGCCGGAGAATCGGCCAGATTTGTTGACTTGGCGCCGCCCAGAACCTATAAGCCGCCCCGAAGGTTCAAGCCTCCAGGCCCGCTCCGCTCATCGGAGCGCTGGCGGATGGCAGGAGAAAGTCCTTGAAACGCACTTATCAACCATCGCGGCTTGTCCGCAAGCGGCGTCATGGGTTCCGCGCACGCATGGCAACCAAAGCGGGCCGGAAAGTGATCGCCCGGCGCCGCGCCAAGGGGCGCAAACGCCTCTCGGCCTAACGAGCGGCGGGGATCCGCCTCACCCGGTGACGGCCATCGGACGTCTCAAGACCCGGCCAGAGTTTCTCTACGTGAAGGGCGGCACCCGTTTCACCACGCCTTCGCTTGTGCTCCAGGCCCGGCGCAGGCCGAGAGCATCGCCTGAGGCTCCGCACCTCGCCCGTTTTGGCTTCACCGCGACCAAAAGCCTCGGAGGCGCCGTGGTTCGCAACCGTGCCAGACGGCGCCTAAAGGAGGCAGTGCGACTTACCGGCCCAGCGCACGCGGCAGACGGCTATGATTATGTGTTGATCGCACGGGGAGGCACGGTACAACGGCGCTTCACCGAATTGATCAAGGACCTTGAACGCGCGCTGGCCAAAGTGCATGAGCCCTCTTCGGCCAGGACGCGCCGCAAGCCCAAATCGAACTCGTGACTTCCACGCTTGACGGATAAGCGGCCCTTCGAGCTGAAAGCGACATGGACGAGAACAACCGGAATTTCCTCCTCGCCATCCTGTTGTCGATGGTCGTGCTGTTCGCATGGCAGTTCTTGTTCGTGCCCGAGACGCCGACGCCGGAGCAGCAGGCCAGTCAGCAGGCTGAGCAAGGCCCGCCGACGCCCTCACCCGGCACCGAAGCCGGAGGGGTGCCCCAGCCCGGCGCCAGCGCCCTGCCCAGCCCGGGTGCAGGCACAGCGCCGCAGCCCGAAGGCTCGCCCACCGGATTCACCCGGGCCGCAGCACTTGCGGCATCTCCCCGGGTCGAGATCGACACACCGAGCGTCAAAGGTTCGATTGCCCTAAAAGGCGCCCGCCTCGACGACCTGACGCTCAAGGACTACCGCGTCACCGTGGATCCGGATAGCGCACAGGTCATCCTTCTGTCGCCGGCCGGAGGACCGCATGCCTACTATGCCGAGCGCGGCTTCGTCGGCGCCGGCGGGAGCGACTTGGGTCTTCCCACAGGCGACACGCTGTGGACGGTGGAGACCCCTGGGCCGCTAACCCCGAACTCGCCCGTCACGCTCTCCTACGACACCGGCAAGGGGCTGAAATTCACCCGCACCATCTCCGTCGACGACAAGTACATGTTCACGATCGACGACAAGGTGACCAACACAGGCACTGCCGCCGTCACGCTCTACCCTTATGGGCTCATCTCCAGGCACGAGCTCCCGGAGATCCAAGGCTTCTTTATTCTGCATGAGGGACTGGTCGGCGTCGTCGACGACGGGCTTGAGGAGATCGACTATTCGACGGCGATGGATGAACCGCCGGTCACCTTCAAGAGCAAGACCGGCTGGCTCGGCATCACCGACAAGTACTGGGCGACCGCCCTCATCCCAGCGCAGAACAAAGGCTTCGACGCGAAGTTCGCCGGCTCCCAGAACGGCAATACCACCCGCTTTCAGACCGATTACCTGATGGGACCAGTGACCATCCCCGCGGGCGGCACGGAACAGATTTCAGGAAACGTGTTTGCCGGCGCCAAGGAAGTGAACGTCGTCGACGGGTACGCGACCACCTATGACATTCCCAAATTCGACCTCCTGATTGACTGGGGCTGGTTCTACTTCCTGACGAAGCCGCTGTTCTACGTGCTGGACTATTTCTACCGGCTGGTCGGCAATTTCGGCGTCTCGATCCTCATCGTCACCGTGCTGATCAAGCTCGTCTTCTTCCCGCTCGCCAACAAGTCCTACGTGTCGATGAGCCGGATGAAGAAGCTCGCGCCGGAGATGCAGAAGATCAAGGAGCGCTACGCCGAAGACCGCATGCGCCAACAGCAGGCGATGATGGACCTGTACAAGAAGGAGAAGGTGAACCCGGCCTCGGGCTGTTTGCCGATCCTCGTGCAGATTCCGGTGTTCTTCGCCCTCTACAAAGTGCTGTTCGTCACCATCGAAATGCGGCACCAGCCGTTCTTCGGCTGGATCCAGGATCTGTCGGCCCCCGACCCCACCACCATCTTCAACTTGTTTGGCCTCATCCCGTGGGATCCCCCCATCTTCCTCATGGTCGGTGCGTGGCCGATCATCATGGGCTTCACCATGTGGTTCCAGATGAAGCTGAACCCGGCGCCGCCCGATCCTGTTCAGGCCAAGATCTTCACCTGGATGCCGATCATATTCACCTACCTGCTGGCCTCGTTCCCAGCAGGTCTCGTGATCTATTGGGCCTGGAACAACTTCCTCTCCATCCTCCAGCAGTCCTTCATCATGTGGCGCCAGGGCGTGGATATTCCGCTCCTTGAGAACCTCGGTATCAAGCCGCCCAAGGAGCCGGCGGACGAGAGCGACGAGGTCAAGTCCGCGAAGGCCGAGGCGGAGGAGAAACGCAGCGCAAAGGCCTCGCGCCGGGCGAGCCGGGCCGCCAAGCAGACGAACTCAGGTGACGAGCCCAAAACGGCGACACCCCGGAAGACCGGGGCTAAGAAAGCGCCGCGCAAGCGGGCCGCGAAGAAGGCGCCCGCGAAGCCGGCGGACAGGGAAGCCGACGGCGAGAGCCCGGCGTAAGGCCTGAGGCTCGTCTTGCCATCGCCCGCGAAGCCGGGCACTCCATGGCGATGGAAACCCTGGAAGTCACACCGGAGGCACTCGCGCGAGGCGAGGCGCTGTTCAAGGCGCCGGCCGAGTTCATCAAGGGCGTCACGGCCATCGCCGGCCTTCCCGATGACGGCCAGGCGGAGATCGCTCTTGCCGGACGGTCGAATGTGGGGAAGTCGAGCCTGATCAACGCGCTCACCGGGCGCAAAGCCCTGGCGCGCATCTCCGTGACGCCCGGACGGACGCGGGAGCTCAACTTCTTCACGCTGGGGCCCGAGGGGAGGCTCTATCTGGTGGACATGCCCGGCTACGGCTATGCCAAGGCTCCCAAGACGGCGGTCAAGGGCTGGACCCAGCTGATTCAGGACTATCTGAAGGGCCGCCGCGAGCTGAAACGGGTGTTCGTGCTGATCGACGCGCGCCACGGCATCAAGGCCAACGACCGGGACACCATGACGCTCATGGACGAGGCGGCCGTCTCTTATCAGGTGGTGCTGACCAAGGCGGACAAGCCGAAGCAGAGCGAGCTGGACGCGGTGATTGCCAAGGTCACGGAGGAGGTGTCGAAGCGGCCTGCGGCCTATCCCCAAGTCCTTACGACGTCGGCCAGGACCGGGGCCGGCATCCCAGAGCTTCGCGCGGCGATCGCCGCAGCGGCCCCAAACGCCGTTGAACCTCAAGCCAAAGCGCCGCTATAAGGCGACGTGGCCAAGACGAAGACATCTCCCAAAAAGTCGAAGGAGCCCGCGGGTCCCGCGCCGGCGCTCGCGGACGTGCTCGCCTCGGTGCACGCCAAGGCCAAGACCCTGTCGGAGGCCCTGCCCTACATGCAGCGCTACGACCGCAAGACGGTCGTGGTGAAGTATGGCGGGCACGCCATGGGTGATCCGGAGCTTGCCCGCGACTTCGCCCGGGACATCGTGCTGCTGAAGCAAGCCGGCGTGAATCCCGTTGTGGTGCATGGCGGCGGCCCGCAAATCGGCAAGCTCTTGGAGCGGCTCAACATCCGGTCTGAGTTCAAGGAGGGATTCCGCGTCACGGACCGGGAGACCGTGGACGTGGTGGAGATGGTACTAGCCGGCTCCGTCAACAAAGAGATCGTGTCGGCGATCAACGATCAAGGCGGCAAGGCGGTCGGTATTTGCGGCAAGGACGCCAATCTGATGCGGGCCAAGCGGATGGAGCGGCGCGTGCGCGATCCGGACTCCAAAATCGAGGAGATCCTCGACCTTGGGTTCGTGGGCGAGCCCGGGCTGGTCGAGCCACATATCATCGACGTCATCATCCACTCCGATTTGATCCCCGTGGTGGCGCCGATCGGCGTCGGCCCTGACGGCGAGACGTTGAACATCAACGCGGACACCTTCGCCGCGGCCGTTGCCGTGGCCCTGAAGGCAAAGCGGCTGCTGCTCCTCACCGACGTGGACGGCGTCCTCGACAAGGAAGGCCGTCTGGTACGCTCGATGACCACGACGGAGGCTCAAGGCTTGATCGAGGACGGCACGATCACGGGGGGCATGATCCCCAAGATCGAGAGCTGCGTGGACGTCATCGCCGACGGCGTCGAAGCCGTCGTCATCATCAACGGTAAGGTGCCTCACGCGGTGCTGCTGGAGCTCTTCACCGAGCATGGCGCGGGTACGCTGATCGAGCGCAAGCGCCCCAGCCGAAGCGGCACGAGGGCACCGCAATGAGTAGATCCCAGGACACGGGCTTCGGCCACATCGAGACGTGGGTGTTCGATCTGGACAACACGCTCTACCCGGCGGATTGCGATCTCTTCGCCCAGATCGACCGGCGCATGGGGGCGTTTATCGCCGAGCAGTTCGGCTTGTCGCTTGACGACGCACATGCCTTGCGGCAGCGCTACTATTTCGAGCACGGCACGACGCTCGCGGGGCTCATTCGGCTCCACAGCGTCTGCCCGCACGCCTTTCTCGACTACGTACACGACATTGATCTTGCGCCCGTGGTGCCGGCGCCGGACTTGGCGGCGGCCATCGATGCCCTGCCCGGGCGGAAGTTCGTATTCACCAACGGCTCTCGCAAGCACGCCGAGGCCGTGTCGGCAAAGCTCGGCGTCCTCGATCACTTCGAGGACATTTTCGACATCCATGCGCTGGAGTACGTCAATCCCAAGCCTACAAGGGAGGCCTTCGAGCGGTTCACCGGCGCCCACAGTGTCGAGGCAGCGCGGGCGGCGATGTTCGACGACCTCCCCCACAATCTTCAGACCGCGCACGCAGCCGGCATGACCACGGTGTGGATCGACTGCCGTGCCACCGGCCGGCCAGAACATCAAGGCGAGGACTGGTCTACCCTGCCCGTACATATACATCACCGTACCGAGGCGCTCGCGCCTTTCCTCACCGCCATCGGATCGGCGCTTGCGGAAGAGACGAAGGAGAGCACTTCGTCCTTGCCGCGAGCTCAGTTCTGCCTGACCTAAGGGATTCCATGTCGCACGATCACCTCAAGAACTTCATCGACGGAGCTTTCGAGCACGCCGCCGAAATCACCTCTGACAGCAAAGGCGTCGTGCGTGACGCGGTCGAGGAGGTCTTGGACCTGCTCGACAAGGGCGAGCTGCGCGTGGCGGAGAAGACAGGCGGCGAGTGGGTGGTCAACCAGTGGGTGAAGAAGGCCATTCTGCTGTCGTTCCGCCTGGAAGATGCCCACCGGATCGAGGGCGGCCCGGGTGGAGCGTCCTGGTGGGACAAGGTGCCGGTCAAGTTCGAGAAGTGGAAAGCCAAGGATTTCCGGGAAGCGGGCTTCCGCGCCGTGCCGGGCTGCGTGGTGCGCCATTCGGCCTATATCGCGCCGGGTGTGGTGCTCATGCCCTCCTTCGTCAATCTGGGCGCACGGGTGGATAGCGGCACCATGATCGACACGTGGGCGACCGTCGGCAGTTGCGCGCAGATCGGCAAGAACGTCCATCTGTCGGGCGGCGCGGGAATCGGCGGCGTGCTGGAACCGCTGCAGGCCAATCCTGTCATCATCGAGGACAATTGCTTCATCGGCGCACGCGCCGAAGTGGCCGAGGGCGTGATTGTCGGGGAGGGCTCGGTGCTCTCCATGGGCGTCTATATCGGCCAGTCCACCAAGATCGTGGACCGCGCCACGGGCTTCGTGCACCAGGGCCGCGTACCGCCTTACTCCGTGGTGGTGTCCGGCTCCATGCCCGGCAAGCCCTTGCCCAACGGGTCCGCAGGCCCTTCGCTCTACTGCGCCGTCATCGTTAAGACCGTGGACGAGCAAACCCGCTCCAAAACCTCCATCAACGAGTTGCTCCGCGACTGATTGCATACATGCTTCGCGGGACAACGAACTGGAAACGCCGCGCCGCCAAGGCCGAGAGACACGGAAGGCCCAACAAGACTTCACAGAGTTGGGATGATATCCCTCTTCGCAAGCGGGCCGTTCGGCCTTACAACCTCAGTCCTCAGTGAAGGGCCGTCCCAGGGGGCAATGATGGACCTGCAATATCTCTTCACGTCGTTCGACGGACGCATCAACCGCGGGAAGTGGTGGGCCGGTGGGGTCATTCTCCTGATTGTCTTTCTCGTGCTTACGATGATCATCGAGCTGATTTTCGGGACAGGCTTTTTCGGCGGTTTCCTTGCAACCCTGATTGTGCTTGTCCTGTTCTATCCAGGCTATGCGCTATGCGCGAAGCGCTTTCAGGATCGTAACAAGCCCGGTGTCAACGCTCTCTACGGGCTTGCCCCCTTGCTGCTTGCAACGCTCTTGCCGACCTGGGGGCTCGCGGGAGCCCACGAACTCAACGGCCTTGGCTGGCTTTGCGTGCTCGTCTATCTCGGCGTGGGTTTGTGGTTCCTCATTGATCTGGGCATTCTCAAAGGAACGCCCGGGCCGAACACGTTCGGCGGCGACCCCCTGGCCGCGATCAGCTAGGAGCCTGGATTCAGCCTGGTCCAGTCGCGCCGCTTGCCAGCCGGGCGGACCCCGGTCATGTTCCTCCCGGCGCGGCGCTTTGCCCGCGCGAAAACCCGAGGACCGATCGATGACCACGCCGGGCGAAAAGGCCGTTGCCCTCGCACAAGGCTTGATCCGCTGCCCAAGCGTCACGCCAAAGGACGCGGGCGCGCTACAGGTCCTGATCGAACCGCTTGAGAAGGCGCGATTCGTTTGCGATCGCCTGACCTTTGCGGAGGATGGCACACCGCCAATCGACAACTTGGTGGCGCGGATCGGCGACGGGCCTCCTCATCTGTGCTTCGCCGGCCACACCGACGTGGTGCCGCCCGGAGACGAAGCCCTTTGGAGCCACCCACCTTTCGGCGCGGAGATCGCCGACGACGTGCTCTTCGGACGCGGCGCTTCCGACATGAAGGGCGCGATCGCCTGCTTCGCCACGGCCGCGCTGGACTACGCCAAGACGAAGAACCGGGAGATCGACGGGACTATCAGCCTCCTCATCACCGGCGATGAGGAAGGTCCCTCCATCAACGGCACACGGAAGGTGCTCAAGTGGATGGAAGAGAAGGGGTTGAAACCGGACCACTGTATCGTGGGCGAGCCCTCCAACACCGAGAAGCTCGGCGAGACGATTAAGATCGGGCGTCGCGGAAGCCTCAACGGGCGGCTGAAGGTCGTGGGCCAGCAAGGGCATGTGGCCTACCCGCATTTGGCGGCCAATCCCGTCAAAGGCCTCATCGCCGCGCTCGCCAAGCTCTACGACGAGCCGCTCGACTACGGCAGCGCGCATTTTTCGCCGTCCAATCTCGAAGTCACCACCATCGACGTTGACAACCCGGCGACCAACGTGATCCCGGCTAGTGCGGAAGCCAGGTTCAATATCCGCTTCAACGACCGGCATGGAGCGGAGTCGTTGCAAGCTCTGGTGCAGGACCAAGTGAAGGCTGCGCTCGCCGATACAGAACTCTCCTTCACCTTGGACTTCGACCCACCAGGCGACGTGTTCGTCACCGAGCCCGGTCCGCTCGATGCGCTGTTGAGCGAAGCGGTTCACGAGGTCACAGGCCTGACGCCGTCGCTGTCGACCGCCGGCGGCACGTCGGATGCACGCTTCATCAAGGACTATTGCCCCGTGGTGGAGTTTGGGCTGACCACGGAGACGATCCACAAGGCCGACGAGCGCGCCAAGGTGAGCGATCTTGGACAGCTGACCGCAATCTACCGGCGGTTCATCGAACGCTATTTCGAGACGTTCGCCGGAGGGCCGAATGGCGGGTGACAGCCGCCCGATCGGGGTCTTCGATTCCGGCATGGGCGGCTTGACGGTCTTGCGGGCGCTTACGGCGCGGCTGCCCCACGAACGCTTCGTCTATCTCGGCGACACGGCACGGCTCCCCTACGGCACAAAGAGCGCGGAGACGGTGCAAGCCTATGCGCTGCAAGCCACGCGGCTCTTGCTCGGCGAAGGCGTAAAGATGGTGGTGATCGCCTGCAATACGGCGTCCGCGGTCGCTCTCTATTTGCTGCAGCAATCGTGGGATCCTGTCCCGGTGATCGGCGTGATCGAACCCGGGGCCGCCGCCGGTGTCGCCGCGACGAAAAACAAGCGCATCGCCGTTCTCGCCACCGAGAGCACCGTCAGGGGCCGCGCCTACGCTCGGGCCATTCAGCAGCTCATGGGGGATGCGGATGTGATCCAGCAGCCGTGCCAGGTCTTCGTGGCCCTCGCGGAAGAAGGCTGGGCGGACACTCCGGCCACGATGGCGGCGGCGGCGCACTATCTTGGACCCCTCTTCGAGGGAGACAACGCGCCGGACACGCTGGTGCTCGGATGCACGCATTTTCCGGTGCTCTCTCGTGCCATTCGGCAAACGGTGGGCGAGCGCATCGCGCTTGTGGATTCGGCGGAGACCACGGCAGCCGCCGTGGCCAAGGCTCTCGCCGCCGGCAACCTGGCCGCCGATGGCGCCGGCGAGGTACGTCCGATGCGCTTCTTCGCGACGGACTCGCCGGAGCGCTTTGCCCGGGTCGGTGCCATCTTTTTGGGCCGCGCGATCGGGGCGGACGAGGTGGAGCTGGTGGACTTGCGCAATGCCTAACGGGCTTACGCGGCGCTAGCCTTTGGGCGGCGGCTCGGAGTCGGGCAGCGTGGCGGAATCGTCCGTGACATCCCCGTCGAGGTCGGGCGGCCCCTTGGTTTCCGCGGCCGTGGATACATCCTTCAGAAGTCCCGTGAACCAACGGCGGCCAAGAATGGCAAGGACCAGCGCGAAGTAGAGGATCCCGCCGGCGACCACGAGGACCGCGAGGGCCGTCTCATCGCGGAACTGGGCCGTCGCTGCGAGCGCTTGATCGAGGCCATACGCCCCGGCAAACAGTGCGCCGGTGAAAATGATGCCGATGACGACCAACCTCAACACCGGACCACCGATGGCGTCACCAGAGACGGCGAAGCCTTGGCGCCGTGCGAAGTAGGCCAGGAGGCTGAGATTGATCCAGGCGCCGATGCTCGTGGCGAGCGCAAGGCCGACTTGCGCCAAGGGACCCATGAGCACCACTTTCAGACCGATGTTGATCGCGGCCGCCAGGAGTGCGGCCTTGACGGGCGTTGCAGTGTTGCCGCGCGCATAGAACGGCGCGGTAAAGCTCCTGAGCAGCACGAAGGCGACGAGGCCCACCGCGTAAGCGGAAAGCGTGGCGCCCGCGGCGAGTGCGTCCTCGCTGGTGAAGGCGCCGCGCGCGAACAGCGCCCGCATGATGAGGTCAGGAATGGCGAAGGACGCGGCCGCGCACGGGATGGTCAACAGCAAGGCCAGCTGGATGCCGCGCGCTTGCGCGGAGGCCGCACCCACTTCGTCGCCGGCGGCGAGCCGTCTCGACATCTCGGGCAGCAGCACCGTGCCCACCGCGATGCCGACGACGCCGATCGGCAACTGGTTGATACGATCGGCGTAGTAGAGCGCAGACAGCGCGCCGGTCGGCAGGAAGGACGCGATCAACGTATCGGCGAAGAGCGCGAGCTGCACGCCGCCGGCGCCGATGATCGCCGGTCCCAGCGCCTTCAAGAAGCGCCGCGTCGGCTCGTCGAGCTTCGGCAGACGGAAGCGGATGCCGTAGCCGTGGCCCTCTGCATCGCCGCCAACGAGGATCACTTGGGCGATGCCGGCAATGAGCACGCCCCAGGCCGCCGCGTGGCCCGCATCTTGGAAGTGCGGCGCGAGCAATAACGTGGCGATGAGTGAGATGTTGAGCAGGACGGGCGCGCCCGCCGCCGTGGCGAACCGATTGTTGGCGTTGAGGATGCCGGCGAACAAGGTCTCCAGTGAGACGAGCGCTAGATAGGGGAAGGTGATGCGGGTGAGCGCCACGGCCAGTTCGAAGCGCTCCGGGTCGCCGGCGAGCCCCGGGGCCAGTAGCCCGACCACTTGCGGCGTGAAGAGCAGCGCGACCGCGAGCAGCACCAGGTTGATGGTGACGAGCGCGGCGGCGATCTGATCGGCGAACAGCTTGGCGGCAGGAAGTCCCGCCTGCTCCAGCGTTCGGGCATAGGCCGGCACGAACGCAGCGGCGAAGGCCCCTTCTGCGAAGATGGCGCGGAAATGGTTGGGAAGCCGGAAGGCGACGAAGAAGGCGTCGGCGATCGGACCCGCCCCGAGAACGGCGGCCATGATCACGTCGCGGACGAAGCCGGAAAGGCGCGAGACGAGCGTGAGCCCGCCGACAGTGGCGATGCGCCTGATCATGAGCCTGGCTGGTCCCCCGTTGAAGCCTCGCTGAAGCTCGCCTCGTTGAAGCTCGCTTTGGCTTAATAGTCCACCTTGACCAGGTAAAGGCCGCAAGCGGGTGCCACGGGCCCGCACGCCGCGCGGTCGCGGGCGGCCAGCGCTTTTTCGAGATCGGTCTTGGTCCAGCGCCCCTCGCCAACGGCTTTCAGCGATCCCACCATGGAGCGCACTTGGTTGTGCAGGAAGGAGCGGGCGGAGGCCTCCACCCGGATCACCTCGCCATGACGGGAGACCTCCAGATGGTCGAGGGTCTTTTCCGGCGAGGCTGCCTGGCACTCGGTGGACCGGAAAGTGGTGAAGTCATGGTGGCCGACGAGCGCTTGTGCCGCCTCGTGCATGGCTCTCGCATCGAGCGGGCGAAAGACGCCCCAGGCGCGGTTGCGCTCCAGCGCCAGGGGGCTGCGGCGAGCGATGATCCGATAGAGGTAGTGACGCGCCGTTGCGGAGAAGCGCGCGTCGAAATCATCCGCCGTCTTCTCGCAGGTGAGCACCGAGACCGGCTCGGGCCGCAACTGCGCGTTGAGCGCATCGCGGACCTTGCCGGGCGCCCAGTCCTTGTGAAGATCGAAATGGGCGACCTGCCCGGACGCGTGGACGCCGGCGTCCGTCCGGCCGGCGCCGTTCGGCACGACATCCTCGCCGGAGAAGTCCTTGACCGCTTGCGCCAACCGCCCTTGCACGGACATCTGCCCGTCCTGACGCTGCCAGCCGACAAATGGCGTGCCGTCATATTCGATGATGAGTTTGTAGCGGGGCATGGCTAATCGAGAACCGTACCAGGCGGGAGGTCGATACCGCGCAAGAACGCCTCCGCCGACATGGGCTTCTTGCCCGCGCGCTGGACCTCGGTGAGACTCACCGCGCCCTCCCCGCAGGCAACTGTGAGGCCATCATCGAGGATGGTGCCGGGCAGACCTTTGTCTTCGGCCACACTCGACCCGAGAGCCTTCACGCGCTCGCGCTTGCGGCCCACTTGGATCTCGAACCAGGCGCCGGGATAAGGCGCAAGTCCCCGAATATGGTTGTGCACGACACGCGCCGGCGCCGACCAATCGATCCGCGTCTCCGCATTGGTGATCTTGGCGGCATAGGTCGCCGCCTTATCGTCTTGGGCAAGGCATTGCAGCGTGCCGCTCTCAAGGGCGGTCATTGCCTCCACGATGAGCTCGCCACCCAGTTGGGCGAGCGCGTCGTGCAGCTCTCCCGCCGTCATCTGCGGACCGATCCCAACACGCTCGATGAGACACACTGGACCTTCGTCGAGCCCTTCGGTCACGCGCATGATCGAGATGCCAGACTCCGCATCGCCCGCCATGATGGCGCGGTTGATGGGCGCCGCGCCGCGCCAGCGCGGCAAGAGCGAGGCGTGAATATTGAAGAGGCCGCGACGGGTCCCATCGAGGATGGGCTTCGGCAGAATCAGACCGTAGGCCACGACGACGGCGCCCTCGGCCTCCAGCGCGGAAAAACGCATCTGCTCGGCGGGACTCTTCAGGCTCTCGGGCACCCGCACCTCAAGGCCGGCAGCCTCCGCGGCCTTGTGAACGGGCGATGGCCGCAAGGCCATACCGCGGCCCGCCGCGCGCGGCGGCTGGGTGTAGACAGCGGCAACCTCGTGGCCCGCCTGAAGCAGACCTTTCAAAGCCGGCACCGCGAAGTCCGGCGTGCCCATGAAGATGATGCGCATGGGGCCGGGTCTTAGGCGTGTTCCGGAGGGAAGGGAAGCCGTTTTGGCGGCTACATGGCGCTACTTGGCGCCTACATGGCCTCGGCGCGCTTCTGCTTGGTGAACTTCCGGACGATCATGTCGCGCTTCAACCGCGACAAGTAGTCGATGAACAGCACGCCGTCCAAGTGATCGACCTCGTGCTGGACGATGGTCGAGAGCATTCCTTCGAGGACTCGCTCCTGGGGCTGGCCCTCCCGGTCCAGAAAGGCGACGCGGGTCATCGCCGGACGCTCCACCTCCGCGGTGACCTCGGGGATGGACAGGCAGCCTTCCTCATAGAGACGCATCTCCTCACCGCGGTCGAGGATCATGGGATTTGCCATGACGATCGGGTCCTTGGGCTCTTCGTCCCGGGAGGCATCCATGACGATCAGACGGCGCGAGATGCCGATCTGTGGCGCGGCGAGCCCGACGCCCGGCGCGTCATACATGGTCGCCAGCATGTCATCCATGAGCCGGCGCAGATCGTCGTCGACGCGCTCGACAGGCGCGGCCGTCTGGCGCAGCACCGGCTCCGGGATGGTGAGGATGGGATAGATACGCGTCATGGGTTGAGGCTGACATAAGGACCGGGGCGTTGCCGGTCAACATGTTCCTGTTTTGGTCTGGCCCTGCGAATCAGCCTATAGCTTCCCTTATGGCTTTTGAGCCCATTCAGGTGGGGAGCGTCACGCTCGACCCGGTCCATGTGGTGCTCGCGCTTGCGGGCCTGGCCGTCTTCGCGCTTCTGGCGCTCGCGGTCCTCTTGGCCGTGCTCATCGTTCGGCGAAAGCGCGACGGCGCCGCCCACGACACGCAGCTTGGCGAGTTGCGTGTGCGGCTACAGACACTCGCTGAGATCAGCGTGACCCGACATGGGGAGCTGGCGCGTGCGGTAAACGAACGCCTCGACCGCATGACCCACAAGGTGGGATCGGACCTCAACGAGACGGCCCGCAAGACCCACGACTCCATCTCCAAGCTCAACGAGCGTTTGGCGGTGATCGACACCGCGCAAAAGAACCTCACCGAGCTCTCCACCAACATGGTGAGCCTGCAGGAGATTCTCGCCAACAAGCAGGCCCGCGGCGCCTTCGGCCAAATGCGCATGGAGACCATCGTTAAGGATGGTCTGCCCGCGGGTGCTTACACATTCCAAGCGACACTCTCCAACGGCAAGCGGCCCGACTGCCTTCTACACATGCCCAACACGCCGGCGGGCATTGTGATCGACGCCAAATTTCCGCTTGAGGGCTTCGAGGCCTTCCGCACGGCAAAGCGCGACGACGAGAAGAAGTCCGCCGGCCGCCGAGTCCGGACCGACGTCACGCGGCATATCGAGGCGATGACCGAGCGGTACTTCATTACCGGAGAGACGCAAGACACCGCCATCCTGTTCGTGCCGTCCGAGGCGATCTACGCGGACCTTGCGGAGCACTTTCCCGACATCGTGCAGAAGGCGCATCGCGCGCGCATCGTCATTTGCGCGCCGAACATGCTGATGCTTGCGGTGCAGACTATGCAGGCGATCTTGAAAGACGTTCAGATGCGCGAGCAGGCGCATCTCATCCAGAAAGAAGTCGCGGCGCTGATGGGGGACATGGGCCGCTTCCGCGATCGCGTTCTCGATCTGCAGCGGCATTTCGGCCAGGCGAACGCGGATATCGAGAAGATCCTCACCTCTTCGGAGAAGATCACCAAGCGCGGGCGGAAGATCGAAACCCTCGACTTCGACGAAGCGGCACCGCAAAACTCGATCGCGCCTCACACGGCCGGCGGAACGAAGGCCCTGCGCCATCCGCCGGTTGCGCCGCAAGCCAAGCAGAAGACGCCACGTTCCGAAGCCCCCGGTTCCGAGCCCCCGCGCGCCCGCGTCATCCGGCAACCCGATCTCCTGGCAGGCGAATAATGCTCGAGACGATGGACGGCTCGATGTTCGATCAAGTCGTCGTAGGCGGCGCGGCGAGCCTCACCAATTTGTTCATTCACGCCATTCTGGTTGGCGCGATCATGGCGACGGCCCGCCAGCTGGCCAACACGGACACCTCGTTTCCCGGCTTCTTGCAGTACACGCTGGTGATCGTGACCACGGGGACGCTCCTGGTCGTCGGACATTTTACCGAAGTGGTCGTGTGGGCCTACACGTATGAGTGGGTCGGCGCCACACCCCCCGGCACCGACCTCGTCTACTTCGCCTTCGGGAACTACACGACGCTCGGCTATGGCGACGTCGTGCCGGTGCCGGAATGGCACTTGCTGGGCCCGATGACGGCGCTAAACGGCGTCATGCTGATCGGCTGGTCGACGGCCTTGATCTACGAAATCCTCCGACGCTCGGTGCGCACTCCCAAATAGCTGCGGACGACGCTCCTTGATCGCCCAAAGCCCGCGCTTCGGTGCGAACAAGAAGGCGCCGACGAAGGCAAGCGCCTGGACCAGCACGATGCACGCGCCGGTCGCAGCATTGATATGGAAGCTGATGAAGGTGCCAAGAACGGAGGAGGCGCAGGCGACCGTGACCGCTATCAGAAGCATGCGCTCGAAGCGATCGGTCAGGAGAAAAGCTGTGGCGCCGGGCGCGATCAGCATGGCGATCACCAGGATAATGCCGACTGCTTTGATGGAGCTGACGATGGTGAGCGACAGGAGCACCAACAGGCCGTAATGCAGGACGCGCACCGGCAGGCCAATGGCGCGGGCATGGTTCGGGTCGAAGCAATACAGCAGCAGGTCCCGGCGCTTGGCGAGCACGATGAGCAGCGTACCGCCCGCAATGATCGCCGTTTCGACGAGATCGGCGACCGTCACGCCCAACACATTGCCGAAGAGGATATGGTCCAGATGCTGGTCGGTCTCGACCTTCGTGAACAGCACTAGGCCGAAGCCGAACATCCCGGAGAACACGATACCCATGACCGTGTCCTCCTTCACCCGGCTGTTGTCCTTGAGGTAGCCGGTGAGGAGCGCGCAAGCGAGGCCGGCAACGAACGCCCCCAGCACCAGCGGCACGCCCAGGACGAAGGCGATGACGATCCCGGGCAGCACGGCATGCGCGATGGCGTCGCCCATGAGCGACCAGCCCTTTAGGACCAGATAGCACGACAGCACGGCGCAGACGGCGGCCACAAGGATCGACATCCCGACCGCGCGTTGCATGAAGTCGTAAGCGAAGGGCTCGGCGAAAAAGGCAAGGGGCTCCATCATGCGACGGCCTCCGTCACGGCGCGGCGCTTCCGGCGCGCGGCAAGCACGCCGTGCTTCGGCGCGAAATAGAAGGCCGTGAGGAACAACAGCGTCTGCAGCGTCACGATCACGCCGCCGGTCGCGCCATCGATGAAGTAGGAGAGATACGCACCGACAAAGCTCGTTGCCGCGCCGAAGCTCACCGCGATGACGAGGAGCCGGCTGAAGCGATCCGTCAGCAGATAGGCCGTCGCACCCGGCGTCACCACCATGGCGATCACGAGACACGCACCGACGGTTTGGAGCGCGGCTACGGTGCAAGCGCTGAGCAGCGTGAAGAAGATCAGCGTCAAGCGCCGTGTATTGATGCCAATGCTGCGGGCATGGGTCTCATCGAAAAAGGTGACCATCAGGTCCTTCCAGATGAAGGCCAGGACCGCGAAGGACACGACGGCGATGATGACGACCTGCATGGCATCCTCATCGGGAATGGCGAGGATGTTGCCGAGCACGATGGTCTGGATCGACACGGATGTCGGGTAGAGCGAGGCCATCAGTAGGCCGAGCGCGAACAGCGCGGTGAAGACAAGGCCGATGATGGCGTCCTCGCGCAACCGCGAATATTGCTTGATGAAGGCCATGCCAAGCGCGGCCAGGATGCCGGCGAAGAAGGCACCGACCGCAAAGGGAGCCCCGATGATGTAGGCCGCGGCCACACCGGGCACGATGGAGTGCCCCAAAGCGTCGCCCATCAGCGACCAGCCTTTGAGCATGAGGTAGGCGGATAGGAAGGCGCAGGCCGCGCCGACCAGCGCGCTGACCCACATCGCCCTCCACATATATTCGTAGCCGAACGGAACGAGGAGTTCGGCGACCACGGCACTCACGGGTTCTCGTCCTTTTCGCCACGCTTGCGCGGCTTGCCGCCGTAGAAGACCAGTGGGCGTTCGTCGTCGGTGAGTACGTTGAGTTTACGGGTATCCTCGTCCTCGTGCAGAGCGTGGCCGCCGAGTTCGAAGTTGCGCAACACGCCGCCGAAGGTGCGCTCGAGGTTTTCCTGGGTGAAGGTCTCCGCCGTCGGCCCCGCAGCGAGAACGGTGCGATACAGCAGCACCACCTGATCGCAGAAATCGGGAACACTGCCGAGATTGTGGGTGGAGACGAGCATCAAGTGACCCGCGGCGCGCAGATCCCGCAACAGATCGATAATCGCCGTCTCGGTGGTGACGTCGATGCCGGTGAAGGGCTCGTCGAGCAAGATGATGCGTCCCTCCTGTGCCAGGGCACGGGCCAGGAACACGCGCTTCTTCTGGCCTCCGGACAGCTCGCCGATCTGGCGGGTGCGGTACTCGCTCATGCCGACACGCTCCAGCGACTCATCGACTTTGCGGCGGTCGGCTCTGGTCGGCACGCGCAGAAAATTCATGTGGCCATAGCGGCCCATCATCACGACGTCCTCGACCAGAACCGGGAAGTTCCAGTCCACGTCCTCACTTTGCGGCACATAGGCCACCATGTTCTGGGAAATCGCCTCTTCCACGGGGAGACCGCAAAGCCGGACCTCGCCGGCAGAGGGCCTCACAAACCCCATGATGGCCTTGAAGATCGTCGACTTGCCGCTGCCGTTGACCCCGACCAGCGCGCAGATCGTGCCGGGGCCGAGTTCAAAGGAGGCGTCGCGAACGGCGGTGAAGCCGTTGGGATACGTCACGCTCACGTCCCGCACTTCGATGCTTGCGGGACGGGCTGAAACGACGTCTGGCTTTAAGAGGTCAAGCGCGCTCATCGTCGAACCCTTTGGCAATGGTCTCGACGGTAACACGGAGGAGGTCAAGATAGGTGGGAACGGCGCCGCCTTCTGCGCTCAAGGAATCCACGTAGAGGACGCCGCCATAGCGCGCTCCGGATTCCTTGGCGACTTGCCGCGCGGAGCGGTCGGACACCGTGCTTTCGGAAAACACCACGGGAATGCCCTTCTCACGCACGAGTTCGATGACCTCGCGTACCTGTTGGGGCGTACCTTGCTGGTCGGCGTTGATCGGCCAGAGATAGGCTTCGCGCATGCCGTAGTCGCGCGCCAAGTAGGAGAATGCGCCCTCGCTGGTGACCAGCCAACGCTTGTCCTCCGGAATGGCTGAGAGTCGCTTGCGCAAGGGTGCGTCCATCGCCTTGATCTTCTCCGCGTAGGCGGCCGCGTTCTTGTTGTAGGTCTCCGCGTTCTTGGGATCGTTCTCGACCAGCGCCTTGCGGATGTTCTCCACATAGATGAGCGCGCTCGTGGGCGACATCCAGGCGTGCGGATTGGGTTTGCCGTTATAGGGCCCCTCGGTGATGCCCATGGGCTCAACGCCCTCGCTTACCACCACGCTCGGCACGTCTTTGACGTTCTGGAAGAACTTCTCGAACCAGCGCTCCAGGTTGAAACCGTTCCACAGCACGAGATCGGCATTCTGTGCTTTCACGATATCTCCCGGGGTGGGCTGATAATCGTGGATCTCCGCGCCAGGCTTGGTGATGGACTCAACCACGGCCGCATCGCCCGCGACGTTCTGCGCGATGTCCTGGATGACCGTGAAGGTCGTCACCACGCGGAACTTGTCATCCACGGAGGATGTATCCGATTGCTCGCCGCAGCCGGCCAGAACCCCAAGACCCAGAATTGCAAATGCGGCGGCCAGACCTTGGCGCCAGCGAAGGAACGTCATGAGCATATTCTCCGCCCTTTTTCTTAAGAGACCCATCAGACTGCGGCGATCCTAGATGCAATTGCAAATTAGTCGCAAGAAAATTGTAGGGCTCTCCCTGGGCGTTTTTGGCGCAGGGCCAAAGGGACCACTCAGTGGACGTGGGCGCGAGCACCCATGACGCGGCCACATGAGGCTGTTAAGAACGCTGCATGACGGCGTCCGGGGGAACCACCGACAAACCCGCCCCGATCGAGCGGCGGCATTGGACCGAGATCCTGTTCACCAAGAAGATGCTGGCTTGCATCTTCTTGGGCTTCAGCTCGGGCATGCCGCTGTTCGTGCTCGTCTCGCTGGTGCCGGCATGGCTGCGCGACAACGGCGTCGATCTCGCCACGATTGGGCTGTTCGCCCTGGTGGGGCTGCCCTACACCTGGAAGTTCCTGTGGTCCCCGGTGATGGACCGCTTCAAGCTGCCGTTCTTGGGTCGCCGGCGCGGTTGGGCCCTCTTGACGCAAGTGCTGCTGCTGCTGTCGATCGGCCTACTCGGTCACTTCAACCCATCGACGTCTATTCAAGCGATCGTGTGGATCGTGTTTGCGGTCGCCCTGTTCAGCGCCAGCCAAGACATCGTCATCGACGCGTATCGGCGTGAGCTGCTGGCCGACGATGAGCTCGGGACTGGCACGTCGTTCTGGATCAACGCCTACCGTCTGTCCGGCTTGGTGCCGGGGTCCTTGGCCTTAATCCTGGCCGACCACCTGCCCTGGTCCACGGTGTTCTGGATCACGGGCGCCTTCATGCTGATCGGCATCATCACCACGCTCCTGGTCAAAGAAGTCAGCGACGACGAATTGGCACCGCACACGTTGCGGGAAGCGGTGATCGACCCGTTCGTGGAGTTCTTCAGCCGGGATGGGATCAAGGCCGGTCTTGCGATCCTCGCCTTCCTGTTTCTCTACAAGCTGGGAGACAACATGGCGACGGCGCTGGCTACGCCGTTCTATCTGGACATGGGGTACACCAAGACCGAGATCGGCACCGTGGCCAAGTTCGCCGGGCTGTGGGCCGTGATCGCCGGCGCGACAATCGGCGGCCTCGTCATGCTCAAGCTCAGCATCAACCGGGCCTTATGGCTTTTCGGTGCCGTTCAGCTTCTAACCATTGTTCCGTTTATCTGGCTGAGCCAAGCCGGCCATACACTGGCCGGCCTATTCATCGTGGTCAGCGGCGAATACCTGGCCGTCGGCCTTGGCACGGTCGCGCTCACCGCCTTCATGGCGCGGGAAACCAGCAAGGCCTTCACCGCCACCCAGTTCGCCTTGTTCTCCAGTCTCATTGCCGTGCCGCGCACATTTGCCAATGCCACGACAGGGTTCATCGTAGAAGGCGTGGGCTGGACGATGTTCTTCGTCATCTGCACGCTTCTGGCGATCCCCGGCATGCTGATGTTGTTCAAGGTGGCGCCCTGGAGCCAAGAAGACGAGCGGAAGGAGACGCCGTCATGAATGGCGCGACGCTCCTATGGATCGTCGGGATATTCGCCGCCGCAACCGTGGGCTTGGTCGCAGGCGTCTTTATCGGCGGTGAGATCGAGGCGAGTGTCCACCACGAGTTCCTGGTGAATGCCGACCTGCCGCAAGTCTGCTGGGAGAAGATCAGCGCAGAAGCCGAGCGGATCCTTCAGGAGTACGACGGCAAGTGATCGGCCGATGACGACCGGCAAAGGTCACTGTTGCCCCAGCCAGGCGGCGCAAGGCGCGCCCAGCTCACGGGTCGCCATGCTGTCGTAACGGTCGATCTGCTCTTGGGACAGCACATCCCGCCAGCGGCCGTTTGTGCCCTTGTTGATGAAGGTCTTGGCGCCGCCGGACCAAGCACGCCCGCCCATGGGCGCGGCCTTGTCCGCATTGCGCTTCATGTAGTCGAAGGTGCAGCGCTCAAGGATTTGCGGGAACGCAGCCTCGTCGATCTCGATCTCAAGAAAATCGGCGATCCGCCGGATGCCGCCGGGCAGGTCGTGCTTCAGCTCGGAGAAATGGAGCAGCATGACATTCGGCAGCTCCCGGATCTCCCACCAGCCCGCGACATGTTCAAAGAAGGGCCAGAAGGGATAGCCGTCGCCGTCGAGCCATTCGTCGTAGTACTGGCGGATGTCGTCGACGGGCCGCGGGATCGGCGGTCCCACACGCCCCGGTGTCTCATTGATCGCCTCATACCAGCCGTCATTGGCGTTGACGTGGTGGTTGTAGAGGCTCCACAGGACGTCGCGCCCATCGCGGCCGATATAGAGGTATTTGGCCTTCGGCGACATCACGAGTGCATCCACCGGCAGGTGGGTCTTGATGAAGCGGCGATGGTCTTGCGCCTCGATGGCCGCAAGCTTCGCCTCCTTGGGCGGCACGCGCAGATCGAGCCAGGGCGACATCTCCGAGAGCGCCAAATCTTGGGTACCGCCGAAAATCAGCTGGCCGACGATCTGCTGCACCCAGGTGGTGCCCGACTTGGCGTAGGTGCCGATGACGATATCGTCGTCGCGGAAGGCAAAGTCGTCCCAAACGGTCGAGTCAAAGTGATGGTTATGCAGCTCGCGGGTTTTCTGCGGCCAGGCGATGTGCGTGTCGGTCATGGGTAGAGCCTACTCTTGTGACTTCACATCGCCTTGCGGGCTTTGACGGCCGCAGCGAGGGTGCCTTCGTCGAGATAGTCGAGCTCGCCGCCGATCGGCACGCCATAGGCGAGCCGCGAGACCGAGACCCCGCAGCCGGCCAGCTGGTCGGTGACGTAGTGCGCCGTCGACTGGCCCTCGACCGTGGCGTTGAGCGCGAGCAGCACCTCCGTGACCTCCTCGGCGCGGGCACGCTCGATCAGCTTGGCGATGGACAGGTCGTCGGGGCCGACGCCGTCCAGCGGCGAGAGCGTGCCGCCCAGCACGTGATAGAGCCCGTTGATCACCGCCGCGCGCTCCAGCGCCCACAGATCGCCCACCTCCTCCACCACGCAAATCAGCGACCGATCGCGGGTCTGGTCGCGGCAGAGCGTACACGGGCTTTGCGTATCGATGTTGCCGCAGATCTCGCAGGTTAGGATCGTGTCGCGGGTCTCCGCCAACGCCAGAGCAAGGGGCTCCAGCAAATGCTCCTTCTTCTTGACGAGGTGGAGCGCCGCGCGGCGGGCCGATCGGGGGCCGAGCCCTGGAAGCCGCGCCAGCAGCTGAATGAGCCGTTCAATCTCCGGGCCTGCCGCCGCGCGCGCCATGGGCGTCTAGAAGAGCTTGAGGCCCGGAGGCAGAGGAAGACCGCCGGTCAGCTCCGCCATCTTCTCTTTCATGGCCTCCTCGACCTTGATCTTGGCGTCGGCGTGGGCGGCGGCGATGAGGTCCTCCAAGATCTCGCCCTCGTCGGGTTTGAGCATGACGGGGTCGATCTTGACGCCGGCCATCTCGCCCTTGCCGTTCAGGGTCACAACCACCAGGCCACCGCCGGCGCGCCCCTCGCAGGTCATACGCTCCATCTCGGCCTGCATATCGGCCATGCGGCCCTGCAGTTCCTGGGCCTGCTTCATCATCTGCGTGAAGTTCTTCATCATAAGGTCCTAGTTCGTCCCATCGTTCTTGAGATCCTCGTCCGGCGCATGGTCCAGGTCTTGGTCCTGGGTGGTGGATCGCACCTCCCTGATGCGCGCGTCAGGGAAATATTGCAGCACTTCCTTCACAGCGGGATGGGCCCGGAGTTGCTCCATCTCGCGGGCTTCCTTCGCGCGGCGCTGCGCACCCAATGGCTCCGCCCCCTCCTGCTCGCTGGTCGACACGATCCAAACGCGGCCGGTCCAACGCTTCAGTTTGCGCATCAGGTCCTGCAATAGATCGGGTGCGGCGGTCGGCAGGGGATTGAGTTCGATAGTGCCCGGCCGGAAACGAACCAGGCGCACTTGCTCCAGAAGCGCGTTCTTGAGCTTCAGGTCGCGCTTGGCGTCCGCCAAGGCCACGACGTCCTCAAAGCTCTGCAAGGGCGCGAGCTCCGGGTCCGGCGCAGGCGATTCACTTTCTTCTTCCGGCGCGCGGCTCCCGCCGGCATCCGCTTGCGCCGTCGCCGTGGTGGGCTCCGGCCGGCTACGATCTTGCGCGCGATCCGCACCGCCACCGTCCGTCCCACGGCTTTGCGCCACTTGCCTGGCGACTTCGCCGGGGGGCGGGAGATCCGCCACATAGGCCAGACGGACAAGCACCATGTCCGCCGCAGCGAGGGGACGCGGGGCGTTGCGGACCTCGTCGTGGCCTTTCAGCAGCATCTGCCAGGCGCGGGCCAACACTGGCATGGATAGCCGCTGCGCCAGGTCCTCGATGCGTGCGCGCTCCGCTTCGCTCGTGGCCGGATCGGCACTCGCGGCGCCGGCGGCCTTCACCACCGTGACCGCGTGAACCGCATCGGCCAAGTCGGTGACCACTTGGCCGGGCTCGGCGCCGTCGCGATTGAGGGCATCGAGGACCGAAAGCGCGCCGGCCGCGTCGCCCTTCAGGACGGTCTCCAAGAGATCGAAGATGCGGCCGCGGTCCGCGAGTCCCAAGAGATCGCGCAGACTCTCCGCCTCGATCCGGCCGTCGCTGAAAGCGATGGCGCGATCCAGGATCGACAAGGCATCGCGCACGGAGCCTTCCGAGGCCCGCGCGATCAGCGCCAGCGCCGCGGGCGCCGCTTCAGCGCCCTCGGCCTTCGCGATGCGGTCAAGGTGGGCAATCAGGGCCTCGATCTCGATGCGCTTCAAGTCGAAGCGCTGGCAGCGCGACAGGACCGTGACCGGAACTTTGCGCACCTCGGTGGTGGCGAAAATGAACTTCACGTGCTCCGGTGGCTCTTCCAGCGTCTTGAGCAGACCGTTGAAGGCCTGCTTGGAGAGCATGTGAACCTCGTCGATGATGTAGACCTTGTAACGGGCCGTGTTCGGCTTGTAGTGCGCGCTGTCGATGAGATCGCGGACGTCGTCAATGCCCGTGTGGGAAGCGGCGTCCATCTCGACCACATCGAGATGGCGGCTTTCCAGAATGGCGCGGCAATGCGCCCCCTCCTCGGTGATGTCGAGGGTGGCGCCCTCCCCGCCCGGCCCTTCATAGTTCAGCGCGCGGGCAATGAGGCGGGCGGTGGTGGTCTTGCCGACCCCGCGCACGCCGGTCAGCATATAGGCTTGGGCGATGCGGCCGGTGGCAAGGGCATTGCGCAGCGTCCGCACCATCGCCTCCTGGCCGATCAGCTCGGCGAAGACTTGTGGACGGTATTTCCGGGCCAGCGCCGCGTGGCTGGCGGGCGCGGTCTTTGGTTGATCTTCGGCTTCAGCCATCGAGGGGTCCGGCACTCACGCCACGGCTTTTGGAACGATCGGGGTAGCCCCGCCACGTTCTACGAGACACTGGAGGCAAGGTGGGAGGCTGGACGAGCAACCCGCGAAACGCTCGTTGGGGCTGCTTCCTTCCGGACCTGACCCGGTTGGCGAGGCACGCGCCTGCTGCCAACCTCCCTGGCGCAGTATATCGGGGAACTGAGGGCTTGTGGCAAGCCGCTGGGTTCGGCTCAATGGGGCACTTGGGTGTCATGGAGCAAGCCGGGAGACGGACCTGATGCAGCGCAGTCAGCTTGAGATCTTCAATGCCATGCCTTTCCTGTTCTGGGCCAAAGACGCCGAGGGTCGCTATATCTGGGGCAACCGGGTCATCAATGACTTTGCCAAGCAGGAGGTCGCCGGAAGGACCGACGACGACCTGCCGTGGGCGGACAACGCGGAAGATTTGCGCGCCGACGATCGGGAGGTTCTTCGCACGGGCCAACCCGTTTTCCGGCGCGAGTTCGTGGACAAGTCCGAGAGGGGTCAGGCGACCTTGAGCGTGTGCAAGTTTCCTGGCGAGCTGGACGGGGAACCCTGCGTGATGGGCGTGTCCTTCGTTATCGATTAGGACGATCCGTTGGCCTCCGACAGCCAAGGCGGCAAAAAGGGCGTGGATTTGCACGCCTTCACCAACCTCGACCAGGAGCAGAGCGTGGCGCTCTACTCCGCCGCGCTTGAGGTCTTCGACGCGCTACCGCAGCTTCAGGAGCTGAAAGCGCTTGCGCGCGCCCGGATTCGCCGAGGAGACTCGGTGCTCGATGTGGGGTGCGGGTTCGGCCTAGAGAGCTTGAGGCTTGCGCCGCTGGTCGTCCCCGGCGGCAAGGTGACCGGGATCGACAAGAGCACGGCGTTCGTCGAAGAAGCGCGGGTCCGCGCGGCCCAAGCCAATGCAGACATCGACTTCCAGGTGGGCGACGCGGAAGCTCTCCCCTTCAAAGACAACACGTTCGATGTGGCCCGCGCCGAACGTGTGCTGGTCTATCTTCCCGACCCACAGCGAGCTTTGCGCGAAATGCGCCGGGTGACGCGAAAGGATGGCACGGTCACGGCAATCGAGCCTGATCTCGGGACCGAGGCCATCAATTTTCCGGACCGGCAGCTTGCGCGCCGTATCCTCGACCACGAGTACGACGTCAACGTCCCCCAAGGCCTGCTGGTGCGCGACTTGTCCGGACTGATGCAGGACATCGGGCTGAGGAACATCCGGATCGACACGCGCATCGTGATCATCCCGCCGGACCTCGGGGCGTCGTACTTCACGCAGTCCGGCGTGACGGCGGAAAAGGCCGAGGTGATCAGCACGGCAGAACTGGAGGCATGGACGAACGGAATCGAGAACCTGCGGCACCGCGGCAGGCTTTTCTGCAGCGTCGGCTACTACCTGTTCGCCGCGGAAGCCTGACGGCGTGGTGGCTACGAGCCGCTCCGCTGAAACATACTGGGCTCGTTCAAGCCTTCAGCTTGGAGCGGAAGGGACTGGCCGGGTAGGTGCCGAGCACATTCACCTCGCTTGTGAAAAAGCCGAGCTCTTCCATCGCGAGTTGAACGGGCCGCGACTTCGGATGCCCCTCAATGTCGGCATAAAACATGGTGGCGTTGAACGAGCCCTCTAGCTGGTAGGACTCCAGCTTCGTCATGTTGACGCCGTTGGTGGCGAACCCGCCAAGCGCCTTATAGAGCGCGGCAGGAACGTTGCGCACCCGGAAGACGAATGTGGTGATCACCGGCCCGTCATCCGCCTTCGTCCTCGCAGGGTTCGCGGCCAGCACCACGAAGCGCGTGGTGTTGTGGGCAGCATCCTCGATGTCCTTCTTGGCGACTTTCAGACCGTAGATCTCCGCGGCGAGCTTGGAGGCGATGGCCGCCTGGGTGGGGTCGCCGGACTCACGCACATGCCGCGCCGCGCCGGCCGTGTCGGCCTCGGTGACCGGCGTCAGTTTCAACGCCGCGATTGCCTTCCGGCACTGACCGAGCGCCATGATGTGGCTGTGCACGGTCTTCAGCTTCGCCACCTTGGCGCCTGGCAGCGTCAGCAATTGATGCCGGACGCGCTCGAAATGCTCGGCCACGATGTAGAGACCTGAGTGCGGCAGCAGATGATGGATATCGGCGACCCGCCCCGCCACCGAGTTCTCGATGGGGATCATGGCGAGCTTCGCCTTGCCGGCCTTCACCACGCCCAGCGCATCCTCGAACGTGGCGCACGGCATCGCTTCCATGCGCGGATAGGCGTCACGCGCGGCCAGGTGTGAGTTGGCGCCGGGCTCGCCTTGGAAGGCGATTTTGTTTGAGCGCGTTCGGGCCATGGCCTGGGCTTTGGAGAGTGGTTCGGAAGGTGCCGGGACTTAAGCGGCTTGGAGTATTTCGCGCGCCCGCGCAAGGTCGGCCGGAGTATCGACACCGAGCGGAACCGTGTCAACGAGGCCGACATGAATGCGCATGCCCGCCTCCAGCGCCCGCAGCTGCTCCAGCTTTTCGCGCGTCTCCAGCGGCGAGGGCGGGAGCGCCACGAAGCGCTCCAGCGCGGCGCGCCGATACGCATACATGCCGATGTGATGGTAGAGCGGCCCATCGCCATAGGGCGCCGTGGCGCGCGAAAAGTAGAGCGCCCTCAAGACGCCGCCGCACGGGCGCGGCGTGCCTATCACCTTCACCACGTTCGGGTTGGCCCGCTCCTCCTCACGCACAATCTCGGCCGCCACGGTGCCGATATCGGCACCGCCTTCGTTGAGCGCCCCCACGCAGGCACGCACGAGGCCGGGATCCAGCGTGGGAAGATCGCCTTGCAAGTTGACGATCGTGTCGATGCCACGGTCGGGGTCGACCTGGCGGAGCGCTTCGTAGATGCGATCGGATCCGCTGGCGTGATCGGGCTGCGTCATCACCGCCTCGCCGCCAGCCTCGGCCACCGCCGCAAAGACCGAATCGGAATCGGTGGCGACGAGGACCGGCCCGCACTCGGCCTCCATGGCGCGCCGCCACACATGCACGATCATTGGCTCGCCTGCGATCTCCGCCATGACCTTGTTCGGCAGCCGGGTCGAAGCCAGTCGCGCAGGGATGACGATGAGTGATTTTTCCATGATTGTCAGCCAGTTAGTTCAAAGCGACGGCTTCTGCCAGGAGAGGACGCCGCGGCAATTCTCCGAGTTGCAACAGCAAGCTAGCCCTTATAGTCTTTGCGCGCATTGCAAGAGCTACGACGAAGTAGCCTTTGCCCGCCGGGGGGACCGCAAATATGAAGTACTACTACCTCAACAAGATCGCTATGGCGGTGCTTGTGGCACTGCTGCTGTTTTTCGGCACACGAACGCTTATCGACGTCGTCTACCAGGAGCACCCGCCCGAGAAGCCCGGGTACGTGGTTGCCGGGACCGAGGACGATGCGAAGGATGAGGCCAAGCCGGAAGCCGTGGACGAAGGCGCCGCCTTTATCTTGGCTCTCAACAAAGCCGATCCCGCCAAGGGTGAGCAGGACTCTGGGCTCTGCAAAGTTTGCCACAGCTTCGAGAAGGGCGGCCCGACGATGATCGGCCCGAACCTCTACGGCATCATGGGCATGAAGATCGCCAGCCACCAAGGGGTCAACTACTCGCAAGCTCTGAAGGACCATGGGGGCGACTGGACCTTCGAAGCCATGGACGCGTGGCTGAAGAACCCGCAAGCCTTCGCCGCGGGCACAACCATGGCGTTTCCGGGCATTCCAGACTTGCAGAAGCGCGCCAATGTCGTGGCGTACCTGAACAAGAACAGCGATACGCCGCTTCCCATCCCGGAACCGAAGGCCGCACCGGCGCCCGAGGCGCCCGCTGCGGAGGGCGCAAAGGAGGAAGAAGCGAAGGCGGCCGGCCAGCCCGAAGTCTTGGCGCTTCTGGCAACGGCGGACGCGGCCAAAGGCGACCAGGCCGCTGCTCTTTGTAAGGCGTGCCACACCTTCAATGCGGGCGGCGCCAACATGGTCGGACCGAACCTTCACAACTCCGTCGGCGCGGACATCGCGCACGTCGAAGGGTTCAACTATTCCCCAGCGCTTAAGAACAAGGAGGGCACGTGGACCTACGAGGCCCTCGATGAATGGCTTGCCAATCCGCAAAAGTTCGCTGCTGGAACGACGATGATGTTCCCTGGCGTTAAGGACCCGAAGAAGCGGGCTGACATCATCGCGTACATGATGAGCGAGACGGACAACCCGCCGCCGATCCCGGCGGCAGAGGTTGCTCCGGCCGAGGAGGAGGCCGCGCCTGCTGAGGAAGCGGCTCCGGCTGAAGACGAGGCTAAGCCCGCCGAGGAAGAAGCGGCCCCGGCCGCGGACGAGGCCAAGCCTGCCGAGGACGATGCTGCGGCTTCGGAGACCATCTCCAACCCGCCCACGGTTTCGGAAGACGCACCGTCCGAGCCGCACAAGGGCGAGGCGCCCTCGCCGAACCAGCCGCAGCCGGTCTATCCGGAGGCGGCGTCGGACGATAGCGCGGCCGGGCAGGACGACAGCGCCGACACGGCGGCGCCGGCAAGCGATTCCTCGTCGTCTTGGCCGCAACCGGTTTACCCGGACGGGAAGCCGGAAGGCCTATAGTCCAGCGAAACTCTCAAAGACGAAAAGGGCCTCGCTTCAGAGGCCCTTTTCTTTGGGGCCTGCGGACATGACCGATAATTCATTTGGTCATGGGGTCGGCCATGCTAGCCTTCATCTAGCACTTTCGCGCCTTTGGCCTTGCCTGACCGCGCTAGAGCGGTCGTGCGTTCTTGAAGGCCGGTCCCACAAACATGGAGCTTTCTTACACGCCCATGCCCTTACTACGCCTGACCTTCGCCGCCGCCCTCTGCAGCCTTCTTCTCAGCCCCGCTGTGGCGCAGGACACCGCGCCGGAGGCGCCGGATAAGGGCACGCGGCATCATGCGCTCTCGCTCGTGGGCGAGCCGAGATACCCGGCTGACTTCGCCCATTTCAGCTATGTCAATCCTGACGCGCCGAAAGGCGGGGCCGTGCGCCTGCCAGCCATCGGCGGCTTCGACAGCCTCAATCCGGTGCTTTACCGGGGCGAGAAGGCCGCTGGATTGGGGCTCGTCTACGAGAGCCTGATGCACGACAGCCTTGATGAGCCATCCACCTCCTACGGACTGATCGCGGAGTGGGTGTCGTACCCGGAAGATTGCTCCTCGGTGACCTTCAAGCTGCGGGACGACGCGCGCTGGCACGATGGCACTCCGATCACGCCGGACGACGTCATCTACAGCCTTGAGGTCAACAAGGAGGCAAATCCGCGGATGGGCCTCTACTACAAGAACGTCACCAGTGCGGAGAAGACCGGGGACAATGAAGTCACGTTCTTCTTCGACAGCACCGGCAACCGCGAGCTGCCGATGATCATGGGGCAACTCATCATCCTGCCGAAGCACTACTGGACCGGAAAGGATGCCGACGGCGTTCAGCGCGATCCGTTGAAGACGACAATGGAACCGCCCCTCGGCTCCGGCCCCTACCGCATCAAGGACGTAAACCCCGGCCGGTCCATCACGTATGAACGTGTGGAGGACTATTGGGGCAAGGACCTGCCCGTGAACAAAGGCCGGTGGAACCACGACGACATTCGCTTCGAGTCCTACCGCGACCAGACCGTTGCGTTTGAGAGTTTCAAGGCCGGCAATCTCGACTACTGGCAAGAGACCAGCGCGAAGAATTGGGCCATGGCTTATGACTTTCCCGCCACCCGCGACGGCAACGTCAAGCGTCAGGAGGTGAAGGTCCAGCGCACGCAGCCAATGCAGGCCTTCGTGATGAACCTGCGCCGGCCTCAGTTCCAGGACCGGCGCGTGCGGCAAGCGCTGAACCTGGCATTCGATTTCGAGTGGGCCAACAAGAACCTGTTCTACGGCCAATACGAACGCGTCGGCAGCTACTTCCAGAACTCGGAGCTTGCAGCCCCCAAAGCGCTTCCCGAGGGCCGGGAGCTGGAGATCCTGGAAGAGGTCCGAGGGCAAGTTCCCGAAGAGGTCTTCACCACGGTGCACGAAAACCCGGTGAACAATGACACCGCCGACATGCGCAACAATTTGCGCCAGGCGGTGAAGCTCCTGCGGGAGGCCGGCTGGCAGGTTAAGGACGGCGTGCTCACCAACACCGAAACCGGAGAGCCGATGACCATCGAGTTCTTGCTGGTGTCGCCGTTGTTCGAGCGCATCGTGCAGCCTTATATGCGGCACTTGGAACGGCTGGGCATCAAGAACACGATCAGGCTCGTGGACTCCGCCCAGTACACGCGCCGCCTCAACGGATTCGACTTCGATGTCATCGTCGGCAATTTCGCGCAGTCGAATTCGCCCGGTAACGAGCAGCGTGGGTTCTGGGGATCGGAGGCCGCGGACCGAGACGGCAGCATGAACCTCATCGGCATCAAGGACCCGGCGATCGACAAGCTCATCGACAAGTTGATCTTCGCCAAGGATCGGGCGGAACTGGTCGCAGCGACGCGCGCACTCGATCGCGTGCTGCTGTCCCACGACTTTGTCGTGCCCCAGTGGTTCTCGCCCAATGTGCGGATCGCGTATTGGAACCGCTACGGCCAACCGGAGAGACTTCCGGGCCTCACCCCGGGATTCTTGCAGGTGTGGTGGCAGGACGCCGACAAGGCGCAAACGCTGCAAGAGCCATCCTAGTCCCAATGAGGACCCTTTAGATGGTCACGGCTCTGAAGGTCTTGGCGCGCGCGAAGCTCGCGGTCTTCGCCGCCTTTGTGATGGCTCTGTCGGCCGGCCCGACTGCGGCGCCAGCGGCTGAGCGCGCGCACGGTCTTTCGGCCTTCGGCGATCTAGCGTTGCCGCCGGACTTCGCCCAGTTCCCTTACGTCAATCCCGACGCGCCGAAGGGTGGCATGCTCGTGCTCATCGGCTGGGGCGGCGTGACCACGTTCAACAATCTGAACAACTACATTCTGAAGGGAGACGCGGCCCAGGGGTTGGACTTGCTTTTTGACACGCTGATGACCCGCGCGGCGGACGAGCCCGATGCGGTCTATGGCCTCGTGGCGGAAAGCGCCGAGGTGGCCGATGACGGCCTGTCGGCAACGTTCTATTTGCGGCCCGAAGCCCGATTTGCCGACGGCAGTCCGCTCACCGCGGACGACGTGGTGTTCTCGTTCGATACGCTGAAGACGAAGGGCCACCCGCTCTTCAGGCAGATGCTGCGCGACGTGGTGAAGGCCGAGGCGATCGATCCGCGAACCGTGCGCTACACATTCCAGGGCAACCTGGTGCGCGATCTGCCGCTCACCGTAGCCGGCTTGCCGATCCTCTCCGAGGCCTATTACACGGACAGAGAGTTCGACGAGACGACGATGGAACCGCCGCTCGGATCGGGGCCCTACGTCATCGATGACTTCGCCCAAGGGCGCTACATCACCTATCGCCGCAATCCCGACTACTGGGCCAAGGACCTTCCCGTCAACAAGGGCCGCTGGAACTTCGACAGGATCCGCTACGAGTATTTCCGTGACCGCACCGCGGGCATGGAGGCCTTCAAGGCCGGGACGTACGATTTCCGTGAGGAGTTCACCTCCAAGGTATGGGCGACGGAGTACGACTTTCCAGCGATCCGTGACGGCCGCGTGAAGAAAGACGTCTTGCCGGACGAGACACCGTCTGGAACCCAGGGCTTCTTCATCAACACGAGGCGCGACAAGTTCAAGGACCCGCGTGTACGAGAAGCGCTGGCGCTGGCGTTCGACTTCGAATGGACCAACCGCAATCTGTTCTACGGCCTTTACGACCGCACAGAGAGCTATTTCGAGAACTCGCCGATGCAGGCAGAAGGAGAGCCAACCGCGGAAGAACTCGAGTTGTTTGAAAGCTTGCAAGTGGAGGTCCCGGAAGCGGCTCTTGGTCCGGCTGTCACGCCACCAACAAGCGACGGCTCCGGTCAGGACCGCGCTCTCCTGCTTGAGGCCGGCAAGTTGCTCGACGCGGCTGGCTGGCGTATCCAAAACGGGAAGCGCACAAACGACGCTGGCGAGGTGCTCACGGTCGAGTTCCTCACGTTCGAGCCGACCTTCGAGCGGATCATCGCCCCCTACGTCAAGAACCTGAAGCTGCTTGGCATCGAGTCGCGCATCCGCAGGGTGGACCCCGCGCAGTACCAGCAGCGTCTCAAGGACTTCGATTTCGACGTCACCACGCAGCGCTATGTGATGCGCAATACGCCGGGCGTGGAACTGCGTAGCTATTTCGGCTCACGCGCGGCGGACCTCGATGGCTCGCTCAATCTTGCGGGCATCAAGGACCCGGCGGTGGATGCCTTGATCGAGAGGGTCGTCGTCGCGAAGACCCGCGAGGACATGACCACGGCCGCCAGCGCTCTGGACCGCACGTTGCGCGCTGGCCACTACTGGGTGCCCCATTGGTACAAGGGCTCGCACACGGTCGCGTATTGGGACAAGTTCGGCCGCCCGGAGACGAAGCCGAAATTCGACCGGGGGATTCTCGACACCTGGTGGTTCGACGAGGCCAAGGCAGCGGATGTCACAGCGGCACGGGGGTCCGCTGCGCCTGCGGCCGCCGACGAAGCAAAGACCGATGGCGGATCGCGCCTTTGGCTTATTTTGGGCGGGGTGCTCGCGGTGCTCGTCGTCTTGCTGTTCTTGCGCCGCCGCAAGGCAAGCCCTTAAGCGCGCCTTTTCGACGGGCACTGGCTTCTCAAGACTGCCGATGAAGGCTGGCCTCCGGCGCCGCCCTGGGCGATGATCGGACCCGTCAGACCTTTTTGCGGGGTTTGGGGGATCTCGATTATCGATGGGCTCACTTGGCTTCGCCGCGATTGCCGCGGGCATCATCCTCTATGCGCTGTTCGCAAGGCGGCTGGAAGGGACGGTCATCACGCCGCCTTTGGTCTTCGCCGCCTTCGGCCTCATTGTGGGCGATGCGGTACTTGGGTGGGCCGACCTCAAATTCGAGAACCGGTTCATTCACGGACTCGCCGAGATCACCTTGATCCTCGTGCTGTTCTCCGACGCGGCCCGCATCGACCTGCGCCTCTTGCGCAAAGACCACAACCTGCCTTTGCGCATGCTCGTCGTCGGCATGCCGTTGACCATCATCTTCGGTGCGGCTGTGGCGCTCGCCCTCCCGCTTGGCTTCAGCCTCTGGGAAGCCGCGCTTCTCGCAGCCATCCTCGCGCCGACCGACGCCGCGCTCGGGCAGTCGGTGGTGCTCAGCCGCTTCGTCCCCGCGCGTATCCGGCAGACGCTCAATGTGGAGAGCGGCCTGAATGACGGCATCGCCCTGCCCTTCGTGCTCATCTTCGCGTTCCTCGCCGGAACCTCGGGCATGGAGAGTGAGCAGAGCTGGCTCATCTTCGGCGCTAAGCAGATCATCCTGGGACCCTTGGCCGGCATCGCCGTTGGCGCCGCCGGAGCTTGGCTGCTGGATATCGCCGCCAAGCGAGAATGGACACGCGAGAGCTATCAGGGCGCTGCGATCCTCGGCCTGGCGTTCCTTGCTTATTCCAGCGCGGAGCTGATCGGCGGGAACGGCTTCATCGCCGCGTTCGTCAGCGGGCTGGTGTTCGGCAATTTCGTGCGCGACCGCTGTGGGTTCGTCTTCGAATTCGCCGAGGCCGAAGGGAACTTCCTTGTGCTGTTGACGTTCCTGATCTTCGGCGCGGCGATCCTGCCCACCGCCTTCGGAGCGTTCGACTGGGCGATGCTGGTCTACGCGGTTCTCAGCCTCACGGTGATCCGCATGATCCCGATTGCCATCTCGCTTGTTGGCTCAGGGGTTAACGTCACGACCGTTGTCTTCTTGGGCTGGTTCGGGCCGCGCGGGCTGGCCTCCATCCTGTTTGCCCTCTTCGTCCTGGAGGAAGTGCCCGTACCGGGGGGCGAGCACATCGCCGTCATCACGGTTCTGACCGTGACCCTCAGCATCGTGCTGCATGGTCTAACGGCGGCGCCGCTATCGCGCCGATACGCGGATGCGGTGGCCGGCATGGGCGCTTCGGAGGAAACCGCGCCGGTCAGCGAAATGCCCATGCGCGGTCGGGCGCAGCCGGACGCTTGAGAGGCGCACTTGCGGGCGGGTTTGAGGGGCTTTTCCAGTTGAATCCTTACCAATTTGCAATGACCGCGAGCCCCGGGGTCGGCTTTCCATGCCGTCCAGAATCCAGTAAGCATCAGGCTTCGATCAGGGTTTTAAGGGCGCCGCGGCAGGGCGGCGGCCGGCAAGTCTAGCGACAGGACACCCAGCGACATTGGCCGCCTATATCCTTCGCCGCATTCTTCTCATCATTCCCACGATGCTCGGCATCATGCTGGTGACGTTCGTCATCGTGCAGTTCGCGCCGGGCGGACCCGTGGAGCGGCTGATCGCCCAGCTCGCGGGCACTGACCCCGGCGCCACGGCAAAGTTTACCGGGGGCGGCGGCGACTTTTCCGGCGGCGGCGGTGCGCAGCAGGGCATGCCGGGCGATGTCTCAGCGGCACCGTCGAAGTATCGCGGCGCGCAAGGGCTCGACCCGGAGTTCATCGCCAGCCTGGAGAAGCAGTTCGGCTTCGACAAGCCGGCGCATGAGCGCTTCGGCATGATGATTTGGAGCTATCTCCGCTTCGATTTCGGCGAGAGCTACTTCCGCGACACGAGCGTCTTGGAGCTGATCGCCGAGCGTTTGCCGGTCTCCATCTCGCTCGGGCTTTGGATGACGCTGATCTCGTACGCGATCTCCATTCCGCTCGGCATCCGCAAAGCCGTCCGGGACGGGTCACGGTTCGACGTATGGTCCTCGAGCGTGATCGTCATCGGCTACGCCATCCCCGGCTTCCTCGTCGCCGTGTTCTTGATCGTGTTGTTCGCCGGTGGTTCGTTCTTCCAGATTTTCCCGTTGCGGGGCCTGGTCTCGGAGGATTTCTGGTCCCTGCCCTGGTACGAGAAGATCCTCGACTATTTTTGGCACTTGGTGCTGCCGCTGACCGCCATGGCGCTGTCGGCCTTTGCCACCACGACCTTCCTCACCAAGAACTCGTTTCTTGAGGAGATCCGCAAGCAGTACGTCATCACGGCGCGAGCCAAGGGCCTCGGCGAACGGCAAGTGCTTTATGGGCATGTGTTCCGCAACGCCATGCTGATCGTCATCGCTGGCTTTCCCGGCGCGTTCATCGGCGCGTTCTTCGCCGGCTCGCTCCTCATCGAGACGATCTTCACGCTAGACGGCCTCGGCCTGCTTGGCTTTGAGTCCATCGTGAACCGCGATTACCCGGTCGTGTTCGCGACCGTCTACATCTTCTCGTTGATGGGACTGCTCATCAATCTCCTCTCCGACCTCACCTATACCTGGGTCGATCCCCGTATCGACTTCGAGACGCGGGAGGTCTGATGGACGCACCAACGGATGTCGCCGTCACAGAGGAGGTCGCCGCAGGCGGTATCCCACGCCCTCGGTCGCGGATCTCGCCGCTCAACCGTCGTCGCTGGCAAACCTTCAAGGCAAACCGGCGAGGCTATTGGTCCTTGTGGATCTTCCTCATCTTGTTCGTCATCAGCCTCTTCGCCGAGTTCATCGCCAACGACAAGCCAATCCTCGTCGAATATGAAGGCCAATACTATTGGCCAGTCTTCCAAGCCTATCCTGAGACGGATTTCGGCGGCGTGTTTGAGACGGAGGCCGACTACCGCGACCCCGTTGTTCAAGAGCTGATCACCGAGAAAGGCGGCTGGATGCTGTGGCCGCCGATCCGCTTCTCCTACAACACTCAGAACAAGAACCCGCCCATGGCCTTCCCCGTGAAGCCCACATGGCTCTTGACCGACAAGGATTGCGAGCAGGCGGCGGAGCGCGGCTTCCATCCTTGCGACAGCACGCTTGAGTGGAACTGGCTCGGCACCGACGATCAGGGACGCGACGTGGTTGCGCGCATCATATACGGATTCCGGATCTCGGTGCTGTTCGGATTGGTGCTCACGATATTCTCCTCAATCGTCGGCGTTGCGGCCGGCGCCGTTCAGGGTTATTTCGGCGGTTGGACCGACCTCCTGTTCCAGCGCTTCATCGAAATCTGGACGAGCGTACCGCAGCTTTATCTATTGATTATCGTGGCGGCGGTGATCGAGCCCAATTTCTGGATCCTGCTCGGCATTTTGCTCGCTTTCTCTTGGGTGGCGCTCGTGGGCGTTGTGCGCGCGGAGTTCTTGCGGGCGCGGAACTTCGAATACGTGACGGCCGCGCGGGCGCTTGGGCTGCCCAACATTAAGATCATCTTCAAGCATCTTCTGCCGAACGCCATGGTGGCCACGCTGACCTTCATGCCGTTCATTCTGAACGGCTCCATCACCACGCTGACATCGCTGGACTTCCTCGGCTTCGGGCTGCCTCCCGGATCGCCCTCTCTCGGGGAACTGCTCGCTCAAGGCAAGGACAACCTGCAGGCGCCTTGGCTCGGGCTCACCGCGTTCTTCGTCATCGCCGTCATGCTCAGCCTTCTCATCTTCATCGGTGAAGCTGTGCGCGATGCGCTCGACCCGCGCAAGACATTGACCTGAGGTAAGACCCTGAACGCCAGGATTGAGTGAACGCATCATGAGCAAGACACCCCTTGTCGCCGTTGAGGACCTCTGCGTGGATTTCCGTGCCGGAGACAAGGTGACTCACGCGGTCAAGAACATCTCTTTCGAGATCGGCGAAGGGGAGACCGTCGCGCTGGTGGGCGAGTCCGGCTCTGGCAAGACGGTAACGGCGCTCTCGGTCTTGCAGCTCCTGCCCTATCCGGCGGCCTCGCACCCGTCGGGCGCCATCCGCTTCAAAGGTGAGAACCTGCTGGCCTTGCCGCCGGACGGCTTGCGGCATGTGCGCGGCAATCAGATCTCCATGATCTTCCAGGAGCCCATGACGTCGCTGAACCCGCTGCACACGATCGAGCAGCAGATCTCCGAGGTGTTGCGCATCCACAAGGGCCTTTCGGGACAGAAGGCGCGCGAGCGGGTCATCGACCTTCTGACCAGGGTCGGCATCGAGGATGCGGAAAGCCGGCTTGCCTCCTATCCCCACCAGCTTTCCGGGGGCCAGCGTCAACGGGTGATGATCGCCATGGCGCTCGCCAACGAGCCGGATTTGCTCATTGCCGATGAGCCGACCACGGCGCTCGACGTCACGATCCAAGCGCAGATCCTCGAATTGCTGCTAGAGCTCAAGGCCGAGTTCAACATGGCGATGCTGCTCATCACCCACGATTTGGGGATCGTGCGCAAGATGGCGGACCATGTCTGTGTGATGAATGACGGCAAAATCGTCGAGAAGGGACTGACCCAAGACATCTTCGAGAGACCGAAGAATGCCTATACGAAGCACTTGATCTCTTCGGAGCCCAAAGGATCGCCGCCGCCGGAGAACCCGAAGGCCAAGACCATTCTCAAGACCGATGATCTGCGGGTTTGGTTCCCGATCAAGCGGGGGTTCTTGCGCCGCGTGGTGGGACACATCAAGGCGGTCGACGGCATCGATCTGGAGGTCAAAGAAGGCCAGACGTTGGGCGTCGTGGGGGAGTCAGGCTCCGGAAAGACGACGCTCGGGCTTGCAGTGCTTAGGCTGATCTCAAGCGAAGGCCCTATCGTCTATCTCGGCGACCGCATTGACGGCTACAACTCACGGGAGATGCGGCCCTTGCGTAAGGACCTGCAGATCGTGTTTCAGGACCCTTACGGATCGCTCAGTCCGCGCATGTCCATCGGGCAGATCATCGAAGAAGGTCTGAACATTCAGAACCCCGACATCAGTCCCGAAGATCGCCACCAGCGGGTCGCCCGCGCCCTGAAGGAGGTGGGCCTAGACCCCAGCGCGCGCGATCGGTATCCGCACGAGTTTTCCGGCGGCCAGCGCCAGCGCATTGCCATCGCCCGCGCGCTCGTGTTGGAGCCCAAGTTTCTCATTCTCGATGAGCCCACCTCGGCGCTCGACGTTTCGGTGCAAGCGCAGATCGTGGACCTGCTGCGTGAGCTGCAGGAGCGGCACAAGCTCGCTTATCTGTTCATCAGTCACGATCTGAAAGTCGTGCGCGCGCTCGCCAACTCGCTGATCGTGCTGCGTCACGGCAAGGTCGTGGAGCAAGGCCCGGCACAGGACGTGTTCTCCGATCCGCAGACCGACTATACCAAGGCCCTGCTGGCGGCGGCCTTCGAGCTGGAAACCACGCCCGCCGACGCGGTCTCGACCTAAGCGGCCGGCGGAAGACGCCGCACACTACGTATCTTGAGACCGGCGGCCGTCTCGATGCGGGCGGCGGCTTCCTTCAACGGCTCGGTCTGGACCGCCAGATGATGTGCATTGGCGTGGATGAAATCCTCCGGGCTCGTCATGATGCCGACGTGCCCCTCCCAAAACACAAGGTCGCCCCGCGAGAGCGCAACGCCTTCCGACCACTCGACAGGGTGTCCTGCTTCGGCCTCCTGCATGTCCGCATCGCGCGGCACGGCATGCCCGGCAGCACCTGCGGCCAACTGGACAAGGCCTGAGCAGTCCAGCCCAACGCTGGTGCGACCGCCCCACAAATATGGCGTGCCGGCGAAGGTCTCGGCAACTGCGACGAAGTCGTCGGCAAAGGAGCCGAGCGGCGCCGTGTGGCTCGCATAAACGAAACCACCCGTGGCAAGACGCGCAAATCGGTCGCCGGGAGCGGCAACGGCGATGCGCGCATTGAGGCTGAGCATCGCCAGCGGCGGCACTTTCGAATCGGGTTCTGGAAAAACGTAGGTGCGCAGCGCCGTGATGCGATGGGTCGGCTCCACCATTGCCGTGGCGAGGCCTTCGCTTGGTATGTAGCCGACATAGCCGTCCTCGGCCAGTTGCACCCAGGCCCAGCCTTCGCGCTCGTCGTAGACGGTGAGGGTCTCGCCGTGCAGGGCTTCGGTGTCGAGGGTCGCATCGAAGCGTGGCGCGCGGCGCAATGGCAGTGCGTCGGCCACGACCTGGCGGCGCTTGCCCGTGACGTAGCGCGCGGCCTCGACCCGCCCCCGCAAGTGCTCGGCGGCCAAATCCGCGCGATAGACATGCCGGCGCGGATCGAGCGGCGTGGTCATGACCCAAGCTCTTGGTGGAGTGCCTGGAACAGGGCCCGCGCGCCTTGGGGCTCGCCGCCTTGCGGATAGCCAGGCCGTGCCCGCGGGACCCAACCGTAGATGTCGAGATGGGCGAAGCGCTTGGCGTTCTTCACGAAGCGCTTGAGAAAGAGCGCCGCGGTGACCGAGCCGGCGAAGGGCCCCTCGGAGATATGGCTCACATCGGCGACATTGCTCTTCAGCAGCTTGTCGTAAGGCGCCCAGAACGGCATGCGCCAGACGGGATCGCCGACTTGATGCGCGGCGGTCAACAACTCGCCGGCGAACGCATCGTCATCGGTGTAGAAGGGCGGCAGTTCCGGGCCGAGGGCAACGCGCGCGGCACCCGTCAGGGTCGCGAAGGTCACCAGGTAGTCGGGGGCTTCATCGTCGGCAAGGCTCAGCGCATCGGCCAGCACCAATCGTCCTTCCGCGTCTGTGTTGCCGATCTCCACCGTGACGCCGCTGCGGCTGGTGAGCACGTCGCCTGGGCGGAAGGCATTGCCTGCGACGGAATTGTCAGCGGCGGGGATCAGCACGCGCAACCGCACAGGCAAGTTGCTCCGCATGACCATCAGCGCGAACGCAAGGGCCGACGCCGCGCCGCCCATGTCCTTCTTCATCAGCCCCATGGCGTTTCCGGGCTTCAGATTGAGGCCACCCGTATCGAAACAGATGCCTTTGCCGACGATCGTCACCTTCGGAGCGTTCTCCGCCCCCCAATGCAGATCGATAAGGCGCGGGCTGCGGTCGCTGGCGCGACCAACGGCGTGGATCATGGGAAAGTTGTCGGACAGCAGGCTCGACCCTTCCGTCACCTTGACGGTGCCCCCAAAGGTGTTGGCGAGATCCCGCACTGCCGTCTCCAGCTCCGCGGGGCCGAGATCGCTCGCCGGCGTGTTGATGAGATCGCGGCCGAAGAACAGCGCTTCGGCAAGGGCCAAGACTTGATCGCGCTGCGCGCTCTCCGGCCGTACCAGGCGCCGCGCCTTGTGGTCGTTGGCGCTCTTGTAGCGGGCAAAGCGGTAGGTGCCCGCCAGGAACCCAAGCGCAGCGAGCTCCGGATCGGGCAGCGGATCGGCAAAGCGGTAATCACCCGGGGGGAGCGCGCCAGGCAAGGCGCCGGTCAGCATTGGGTCCGTCTCCGCCCAGTCCGCGCCGCCCGTGCCCAAGAGGACGGAGCCGACCGTACCGCCCTCTCCCGGCATGACCAGCACGGCGCCCTTCGATGGGGTCCAGTCGCGGGCCGAGGCCCAGCTGCGTTCGGCGTCGCTCAGCGCACCGAGATCGTCGGCCGTAGTGACCAGCCTGATGGGGACCGCGCCAGCCCCAGGTTCAAGCAGCAGGTCCTCCAGGTGATGGCGCGTTGTATCGAGCGTCGTCGCTTTGTTGGGCATGAAAAGTCCGGATGCGTCTTGAAGGGATTGCGCATTAATGGCAGGGGAGCGGAAGCATGACAATGGAGGAAGGCGGTTCGATGACAGACGTAGGCTACACGCTGGTGATCGGAGACAAGAACTACTCGTCGTGGAGCCTGCGCCCTTGGCTTGCCTTGAAGGCCTGCGGCGTTCCCTTTCAGGAGGAGCCGGTGCACCTGCGCCAGGCCGACAGCAAGGCGGAGATTTTCCGCCACTCCCCCTCAGGCAAGGTACCGGCGCTCAAGACCGATATCGGCATCATCTGCGACAGCCTGGCAATCATCGAATACCTGGCCGAGCAGCACCCAGGCGCAAAGCTCTGGCCGGAAGACCGGGAGCAGCGCGCGGCGGCCCGGTCCGTCTCGGCAGAGATGCACTCCGGCTTCCAGGCGCTGCGGAACGACATGCCCATGGACCTTCTCTCCCGGCTGCCCTTGCCGCCAATGAGCGAGGCTCTCACCAACAACATCCGTCGCGTCGTCACCATCTGGCACGACATGCGCACGCGCTTCGGCCGAGGCGGCCCCTTCTTGCTCGGTGCCTTCACCAATGCGGATGCCATGTACGCGCCGGTGGCGACGCGATTCCGTACTTATGGCGTGCCTCTGGGCGAATTCGGTGACGACGGCACGGCAGCGGCCTATGTCGACACCATCTACGCCATGCCGGACATGATCGAGTGGACCGAGGGCGCCAAAGTCGAGATGCGCGAAAGAGAACCCGCCTAGCCGACTGCGCTCTCTCAAGCCCTTGGAACAGTGGCCTGAAGTCCAGAGGTCGAGATCATGGTTAAGACTTTTTATACGCCTGTCCCAGATTATGACGGAAGTGAAACCGGCAACCCGAGCGCCGCCCGCGCGCTCGTTAAGGATTGCTTAAATCAATGCCACACGCTTCCCGTCCACGACGCTCAATGGTGCTGGCGCTGCTTGCGACCACCGCGGCCGCGTCGCTCCTTGGCGCCTGCGGTCAAACAAGTCTTTTCTCCCGCAACAGCGGCCCCGATGAGGTCCAGATGACAGCGGCCGAGGCGGCGAGCGCCACCTCCCAATGGGCAAAAGCCCATGCCAAGAACCCGCAAGATCCGCAAACCGCTCTTGGCTACGCCAAGGCTCTTCGCGCCATCGGCTCCAAGGACCGCGCGGTCAACATCCTGAAGTCAGCCTATCGCGCCAATCCCGATAACGGTCAGGTCGCCGCCGAGCTGGGGCGCGTCGCGCTGGAGGCGGGCCAAGTCGAGGTCGCAAGCCATGCCTTGAAGGCGGCTGCATCTCATGGGGTCACCGACTGGAAGACTTTGTCGGCCCAAGGCACGCTGCACGCCAAAAAAGGCGAGCACGACGAGGCGCAGAAGTTCTACCGCGCGGCACTGGAGAAAAACCCTCAGTCCGCATCAGTGACGAACAATCTGGCGCTCTCCTATGCGCTGGACGGCCAGGCCGAGGAAGCCGAAACGCTGCTGCGCAAGGCTGCCGAAAGCGGCCAGGACGACAGGCGCATTCGGCAGAACTTGGCGATGGTGCTCGGGGTCCAAGGCAAATTCGACGAGGCGAAAGAGATCGCCGCCGTGGACATGACCGAGGCGCAAGCCAAGACGAGCCTGTCTTATCTGCGCAACATGCTAGATGAACCCACGCAAGTGGCGTCGGCCCGAGCGCCCAAGCTAACCGCCGCGGAGCAAGAGGCTGCGGAGGACTGGTCGCCCTTCGGTTATGACGAGCCCGCGCCAGAGCCGGCTCCGGCTCCGGTCCAGACGGCGCAAAGCGCACCGGCCCCCGCCGCGACCCCCGCAAAGGTTCAAGTCGTCACCCCGGTGGATGAAATCACCGCTCCCGGAAAGGCCACCCAGACGGTCGGCGCTCCGGCGGCGCCTGTGGCTCCGGCAACCAGCCAGATGACGGCGGCAACGCCGCCTGCGTCCCCGGCTGTGCGCGCCAAGGTCATTCGGGTCCCGGAGACCTTGCCGGTTGTTAGAGCCTCTACAGGTCCCGTGACGGCACAGCAGCCGGCGCCCACAGCCCACACGACGATCGCCAAGTCGAAAACGGTCGCCAAGTCCAAGCCCGCCCCGCGGCCCACCTCGGACACGGCGAAGGCTCCAGCCGGCGGGCAAGGGGGCCGAGACGAAGTGGTGATCGAGATCATCCCGCCGAAGCCATAGGCGGATCTCTTTGAGGGGACGGAAGGGGGGCGCGCTTCGGTGCAGCCCCTTTTCTGTTTGTCTTGCTTTGGTTCACTGCCGGTATTCGCCAGCGCCCTATGGCGCGGCTACGCGGCAAGACCCTCCGGCCTAGCCGCCACCCTGTGCCGCGAAGAACTGGAGCGCGGCGGGCCCCAGAATGACGACGAACAGCACGGGCAGGAAGAAAAGGATCATCGGAACGGTGAGCTTCGGCGGCAGGGCGGCTGCCTTCTTCTCTGCTTCGGCCATGCGCATATCGCGGCTTTCCTTGGCGAGCACGCGCAGGGCTTGACTCACCGCGGTTCCGTAGCGCTCCGCCTGTATCAAGCTCGTCCCGACAGCCTTGACCACTGCAAGCCCGGTCCGCTTCCCGAAGTTCTCATAGGCCTGCCGCCGCTCCTGGAGGTAGGACAGTTCCGCCGTGGTCAGACTGAACTCCTCAGCCAACTCGATCGAGCGAGAGCCGATCTCGGACGCGACCTTGTTCATCGCCGCCTCAACCGACATGCCCGCTTGCACGCAGATCAGCAGCAAGTCCAGCGCATCGGGAAACACGCTCTTGATCGACTTCTGGCGCCGCTGGATGAGATTCGAGATAAAGATGTTGGGGAAATAGAAGCCGAGATAGGCCCCACCAATGGACAGACCGAGCTTCATGATCGGCGCAAGGTCGAAGTCCTCGACGAAGAACAAGTAGACGAACGTCACCAGGAAGCCGACAACCGGCAGGATCGCGCGGAAGAACAAAAACGCGACCACGGGTGCTTGCCCACGAAAACCCGCCATCTTCAAGCGCTCGCGTGTACCTTCGGTCTCCAGCGCTTTGCGCAGGTTGAGCCACTCGACCACCTGCTTCATGAAGCTCTTGGGCTCGCGGCGAAGCTTGTTTTGACGTTGCTCCTCAGCCAACGCCGCTATGCGTTCCGCCCGCATCCGCTCACGCTCGCTCGACACATATTTCATGCGTTGGCCAAGGCGGTCGCCCGCGAGCAGCGGCAAGACGAACGAGGCGACCGTGGCAAAGGCCGCGACCGCCGCCAGCACCATGACCACAAACTGCGGATCGAGTAGGAATTTGATGATCGTGTCCATGGCGGCTCAGTACTCGAAGTTGATCATCTTGCGCATCACGAGAATGCCCATCAGCATCCACACGCCACCCGCCATCAGCATGATCTTGCCGAGATCGTCGGTCCAAAGCAGCGAGATGTAATCGGGAGAGATCAGATAGACGAGGCCCATCACCAGCGGCGGCAGCGCACCAATGATAAAGGCCGAGGCTTTGGCCTCGGCGCTGTGGGACTTGACCTTGGACTGCAAACGGTAGCGGTCCCGTAAGACCGCAGAGAGGTTCGACAGAGCTTCCGCCAAGTTGCCGCCCGTCTGAGCTTGAATAGCCACGACGATGGCGAAGAAGTTGACCTCCTGAAGTGGCATGCGGTCGTACATGCGCTCGAAGGCTTTACCGATCGGCACGCCGACCTTCTGCTGCTCGACCAGTTCGGCGAACTCGCTCCGCACGGGCTCCGGCGCCTCGCCCGCGATGACCTGCATGCAGTCGTTGAGGGGAAGGCCGGACTTGATGCCGCGCACGATGATGTCGATGGCATTGGCAAACTCCGTCAGGAACTTGGCCTGACGCGACTTGATGCGGCGCGCCAGAAGCCACCGCGGCAGCCCGAAGCCACAGGCGAAGGCCGCCAAGAAGGCGACCATTGCAGATGCGCCAGACAGGAGGACGACGAAACCGCCGACGAGGCCCGAGATGACGCAGAAAATGTAGTAGACGCGTGGCTTGACCTCGATTCCGGCCCGCATCAGCTTCACCCGAAGCGTGATCTTCTGCTTCGCCTTCTGCTTCGCCTCGATGTCCTTGATGGAGTCCTGCACTTGCCTGCGCCGTGTCTGCAGTGGCTCCGGCACGCCGACGCGGGTGCGAACCTTGACCTGCCCTTGCGCTGCGGTGGCGACGCGCTTGCTGACTTTGCGCTCGTCGCTGAAGTACGGCATCACCAGGACGTAGATGATGCCGCCGCCGGCGAGACCGGCTAGCACCATTGCCGCCAGCTGTACGAGCTCAGGACTGAGCAAAGCGCTCTCCTATAGGTCGTCCATGCTCATCTCTGACCTCGCTCGCCGCGAGAGTCTCAGTGAGCCGTTGGTCTTCGCCGAAGTAGCGAGCCTTTTCGTAGAAGAACGGACGTGCAATGCCGGTGCTGCGGTGACGACCCGTGACACGGCCGTTGGCATCCTCTCCGACAAGGTCGTAGACAAAGAGATCCTGAAGTGTGACCACCTCGCCTTCCAGGCCAACGACTTCGGTGATGTGCGTGATCTTGCGGCTTCCGTCGCGCATGCGCGAGGCCTGAATGATAATGTCGACCGACGAGGTGATCATCTCGCGGACGGTCTTGCCGGGCAGATTGTAGCCGCCCATGAGAATCATACTCTCGAGGCGGCTAAGGCACTCGCGCGGGCTGTTGGAGTGCAGCGTTCCCATGGACCCATCATGGCCGGTGTTCATGGCCTGCAGCAGGTCGAACGCCTCGGGTCCACGCACCTCGCCCACGACGATGCGGTCCGGGCGCATACGCAGGCAGTTCTTGACCAGATCGCGCATAGTGATCTCGCCCTCGCCTTCCAGGTTGGGCGGCCGCGTCTCCAAGCGCACAACATGCGGCTGCTGCAATTGGAGCTCAGCGGAGTCCTCGCAGGTGATGACGCGTTCGTCCCCCTCAATGCAGCCGGTCATGCAATTGAGCAGTGTCGTTTTGCCCGAACCAGTGCCGCCAGAGATGATGACGTTGCAGCGAACGCGCCCGACGATGGCAAGAAGCGTACGGCCTTCGGGGCTGATGGAGCCCAGCTTGACGAGCTGGTCGAGCGTGAGCCGGTCCTTCTTGAACTTACGAATTGTCAGGGTCGGCCCGTCGATGGCCAAAGGCGGCGCGATGACATTGACGCGGCTTCCGTCTGGCAGACGCGCGTCGCAGATCGGACTCGCTTCGTCGACGCGGCGGCCGACTTGGCTAACGATGCGCTGGCAGATGTTCATCAGCTGCGCGTTGTCGGCGAAGCGTATCGACGCCGGTTCGACCTTGCCTGCAACCTCAATGTAAGTCGTCTGGGCGCCGTTGACCATGATGTCGGCGATGTCGTCGCGCGCCAGAAGCGGCTCAAGCGGTCCGTAGCCAAGCACGTCGTTACAGATGTCCTCGAGCAGTTCTTCCTGCTCGGCAATGGACATCACGACATTCTTGATCGCCACGATTTCGCTGACGATGTCGCGGATTTCCTCACGAGCAGCGTCATGATCGAGCTTGGCCAGCTGCGTCAGATCGATCGTGTCGATGAGTGCGTTGAAGACGGTTGTCTTGACGTCGTAGTACTCCTCGGAGTGAGAGCGCTCGACGGTCTTGCGCTCTGACTTCGACGGCGCAGACGCGGCCGGCTCTACCGGCGCGGCGACCGGCGCGGGGCGTTCAACAACCTCGATCGGTGTCGTCGCCTCGTCTCCGTTGCCGGGCGGGGGCGCGGACGGCGGCTCGGGCGCCGGCGCCTTCTGTGGGGGCGGGGCGGCGGGAGCCGCCGGGTTACTCCGTTTTCCGAACATGGTCTTTATGCGCTTGCCTTGTTGAGCCCCAGCCGGTCAAGCAGCGGGCCGAGGAGCGACGACCGCTCTGTCTTCTGCTCCGGCCTGTCGGTCAGGAGATTGGCCAACGCTCTGAAGGCATCGGCTGCTCGCGAGTTGCCGGAGACTTCCTCGATCATCTGGCCATTGTTCGCAGCCGTTCCGAACAGCTGAGCATCGAAGTCGATGACGACCTTCGGTTCAAGGTCGACGGCCTGAGCGAAATCCTTGACCGAGATCTCCGGGCGTTTAGGCACACCGACCTGATTGATCACCAGCACCGGCGGCCGGTCGTTCGGCCTGGCTGCCTTGAGCTGATCGATCAAGTTCTTGGTGTTGCGCAAGCTGGCGAGATCGGGCATCGCCGTCAGAACCACGTAGTCGGCCTTGAGCACCACCTCTTTGGACCAAGCTGTCCAGAGATGTGGCACATCCACCGTGACCCAGGGAACATTGGCGCGGGCCACGTCGATCACGGTCTCGCAGGCGCTTGCGTCGATGTCGTAGGGGCGCTCAAGCGAGATCGGGGCGGCGAAGAGACTCAAGTGGTCGGAGCAGCGCGACAAGAGGCGGTCCAGCAGGACTTCGTCCAGACGCTCTGGCGTCGCCAGGGCATCGGCAATGCCTTGCAACGGGTCCTGGTTGAAATCGAGGCCAGCGGTGCCGAAGGGAAGGTCGAGATCAGCGATGACCACATCGGCCTCAAGGGTGCCCGCGATGGCGAAGGCCGTGTTGTGACAGATCGTGCTGGAGCCGGCGCCGCCCTTGGCGCCAACGAAGGCGATGACCTGGCCGACCGGGCCTGCTTCCGGGTCCGTGTAGATCGCGGCGATGCTCTCAAGCACAGTGGCGACGGTCAGAGGCGCCACGACATATTCGCTAACGCCCCGGCGCAGAAGCTCGCGGTAGAGCAGCACGTCGTTGACATGCCCGATGATGATCACCTTCGTTCCCGAATCGCAGACTTCGGCGAGGCGCTCAAGATCGGCGAGCAGGGCCGTGCGATCCAGAAGCGATTCGACGACGATCAGATTTGGCGTTGAGGTGTTGCGATAGAAGGCAACGGCGGCCTCAATGCCGCCCATCTGCACGGAGACATGGGCCTTGGACAGACGCCGATCCTCCGAGGCTTGCTGAATGACAGCGGCCGTCTCCTGATCCTCGCAGAAGGCTTGGATGTTGACGCGCGGGATAGGGCGCGCGCGGGGCTCTGCCGACGCGTCGTCCGGCTGCGACTCCTCAGGCAAGTCGGTGAGGGAATATGCGGCCTCGCTCGTCAATTGCCGCCTCCGATCTGGCTGACATCGCTGGCATTGGCGTGCTCGGACGCGTCACGCCTGGAGAGTGTCGGCTCGCCGGCAACGTATTTCCGCCAGACCGTGTCTCGGCGCTCGCCGGGACGCGGCGTCTCCATGCGCGGATAAAGGAGATCTTGCGGATCGGCGATCATGGCCGCGAGGTTCTTCTGGGTCGCGCAGCCGGTGTTCGGCGCCGGGAGGTTCTGCGGATCGCGCGCCAGGTTCTCCGACCAATCCGGGCAATCGGGACCTTTGGCGACGTATTCTTCATAGGAGAGCCGCAAGGGTGCCCGCGGATCGTATTTGGCGAAATAGGGCTTGAGCCGCACCGCCCGCGGACTGACGCCCATCCTGCGCATGGCGTGGCGGACATCGTCATAGGCGCGTTTGACGGCCTTCTCGTTGGCGCTGCCCGTCGGCGTCCTGATGATCAGATCGCCAGTGCCCCGTTCCTGATACCCTGCCAGGTATCCGTAGACTTGGTTCCACTGGTCGGAGTTGAGGCCTCGCGACCCACTGGAAATCGACAGCTCGAGCAAAGCGTCGCCTCGAGAGACCTTGATCGGATGCCGCTCGCTGGGGTTGGACAAGGTGAAAGGCGCTTGCATGCGTGGACCTTGCCAGCATCCGCCCGCCGACGCCGCCATCACGACCGCCGCCAGCAGGGCCACGGATCGCGAGACACGCAGCAGCACGTGCGAGCCTTCATTTGTTGCGGTCATGATGCTGTCCCCCTTCGTGCCCTACTCGACGATAAAGCCGACATCGCCCGTGAAGCTGCCAACAGGCGCTTGCTCGGGATCGCGGCCATAAATGCGGTTCATTTGTCCCATCAGGTTCGCGTTCACATCGGACGCCCAGGCAAAGCCGTCGTCGGGCGTTGCCAGCTGCTGACGGGCCACTGGCTTAACCACATACGGCGTCACGAGAACAACGAGCTCTGTCTCGTTCTTGATGAAGTCGCGGCTGCGGAACAGGGTACCCAGGATGGGCAGGCTCTTCAGCCCTGGGTAGCCGCTGATCGCCTGCTTGGACTGATCCGACAGCAACCCGGCGATAACCAGCGAACCGCCGCTCGGCAGCTCGACAACGGTCTCGGCGCGGCGCACCTTCAGTGCCGGGATCGCGATCGACCGCAGCACAACCGCGCCTTCGTTCGACAGCTCGCTGACTTCGGTAGAAATCTTGAGACTGATTAGGCCTTCCGACATGACAACGGGTGTGAAGGAGAGGCCGATGCCGAACTTCTTGAACTCGACGGATATCTGATCGAACTGCTGGGCCACGGGGATCGGAAACTCGCCGCCGGCCAGGAAGTTCGCCGTCTCGCCCGAGATGGCCGTGAGATTGGGCTCCGCCAACGTATGGAGCAAACCGTTCTCCTCCAGCGCCCGGAGTACGCTTTGCACGCGGCTGTTTCCCGCCTGCCAGCCCAGACCGAGAGTTGCGTTCGATCCGCTGACGCCCGGCGGGAAGGGCGTGGCAGACGCCGCACCAGAGTTCGTCGCGTTGACCGCGCCGTTGGTGAGGAACGGTGCAACCGTGCCCAGCGCACCGTTGATGGGATAAGGCAGGCTCGACAGCGCGGCGAAGGCAAAATTACCGGAGTTGACCAGAGCGGCGAGGTCCACGCCGAACTGCTTGATGATATTGCGCTGCATCTCCACAACGGAGACTTTGAGCAGGACCTGCTCGCGGCCTTCCACCGTGATCATGTTGATGACGCGGCTCGGCCCTGCGGCCGCCGTGCTCGCGCCGCCACCACCGCCGGAGGCGCTTGAGTTGTTGATGGTGACGGCGGCGCCGCCGGCCGCTGCCGAGGTACCAGCTCCGTCCTCGCCATCCCCCAGGAAGCTGTTGACGATTTCACTGGCACGCGTGGCATCGATCGGTGTGGGGACGCTACCGGTGAGTACGACGTTCTCACCGACCGTCTCCACCCTCACGCGGGAGCCAGGAATGAGGCGCGCGATGAGATTCTGCAAAGCACCCAAGTCACGCTCGATCGTCACCTCAAGCGTCGCAACTTGATGACCATTGCTGTCGACAAACAGGATATTGGCTTCGCCGGACTTCTTGCCGATCAGATACGCGCGGGTGGAGCTTTGCATGACGGCGTCGATCTGCGCAGGATTGGAGACCATGACCTCGCGCACGTCGCGCGGCAGCTCCACGATCATGGACTTGTTGAGGCCGAGCTTGATCTGCCGCGGCGGTTCGTTGGGACCGATCCGCAGAAGCGAGCGATGGTACGACTGGGCCGCTCCCTCGACCGGGATAACTGCGGCCGAGAGCCAGAAACTGGCCACCGCAAGAGCTCCGACCGCGACCAGAGCCGTAAATGAAGTGCGACGCATCCGCTTGCCTTTTCGCTTATGGTTTCTTCCACCCGCCCGCATGGTCAGTTGACGCCGAATGTGCGGGAGGGAATGCCGTACTTCAGGATCTTCACCGAACCGGAGTCTTCGCCGATCGTCGCTGCGGACTCCGCCTGGCCAGGGGCCGTGTCGGCAAGACTGCGCAGAGAGAGTGAGATCTCGCCCATGGATTGTGCCAGAGCGAGCACTTCGGCTTGGCGCGGCGACAGCTCAAGCGTGGCTGTTTCGCCGGTTGCGACCTTCTCGCCGTCTTGGTTCTCAAGAGCCTGACCGATGGCGAGCACGCGAACATTGCGCAGCACTGCCTCGCTTACGGACTCTTCCTTGTTCCCGACGCGCATCTTGTAAGAGAGGATGACGTCGACGCGGTCGTTTGGCAGGATGAAGCCGCCCGCGGCCGTCTCCTCGCGAATGGGTGTCGAGATGGCGCGCATCCCCGACGGCAGGATCGCCGCCATGACGCCGCCCTCGGAAATCTTGATCAATTTCTGCTCTTTGATGGGCTCGCCGGCGATGAACGGCGCACGGGCCACGGCTCCGGAGAGCTCCGACGGCGCATCGGGCTGCGCTTCCTGGGTGATGAGGCCCGGGGTGACACCGTCGACCGGCCATTGCTGCCATTTGAAATCGTCCGACCGGACGCTGTCGCCCAGATTGATGTCCTTGGCGGCAACCAGAACGTCGGTGGCGCCTACGGTCCTCTCGACCTCCTTGACCTCGGGCGTTTGCGAGACGATGGCGCGCGCGATCCAGGCAGCACCAAGGGCTGCCGTGATGGCGATGGCAAGGACAATGACTCTCGCTCGTTTCATTGACGGACTCTCTCCTGGAACACCCCACGCGAAGCCTGGATTCACTGTGACCCTGAAATCTCAACGCGAAGTTAATGAGCGTGCCAAATTGGCCGCAGAGCCAAGGCTCTAGCTCTAGAGGGCAGGCGACGCGCCGGCGTTGCGACGGGGCAAGCCCCGCCGTCAGAGTCGAAAAAATGGCTTCCAGAAACGCGGACCTAGCTGCCGAGCGCCGCCATGAAGGGCGTATTGGGGTAGACCAAGAGCCCGGCCCCCGCCAACGCGATCCCATAGGGCACGCCCTCCTCGGGGCTGTGCAGGCGGGTAAGCCAGCCTTGGGACGAAAGCGCCGCGGGCAGCGGGAAGGATCTCAGCCCCAGGATCAGCAGCGTCAAAGCACCGCCCAGGAGCGATGCGTAAATTACATAGAAGAGGGTTCCTTCTGGTCCCAGCCACAGGCACGTGGCGGCAAAGAGCTTCGCATCCCCGCCGCCAATCCAGCCGAAGGAGAACATGGCGAAGGTCACGACAAGCGCCGCCACCCCAACGGCCACATGGAGGCCCGCATCGGACCAGCCCAGCCCAATCAGGGGAGCAAGAAGCGCGAAGCCCGCGATCAAGACCAGGGACACCCAGTTTGGGATGGTCATGGAGAAGAGATCCGTGGCCGCGGCAAAGGCCATCGCCGCTGGAAAGATCGTGATGATGAGAAGATCAATGACCATCCGCCTACGCACCCCGGCTTGCGTCTCTAGCAAATCGGCTGCGAGTGTGTTCGCCCAGGGCTAAAGAGTGCGTTAACCGATGGCTCCAAGGTACGATTTGCCAATCGTTCATCTTTTGGGCGTCTGATGACGGCGAGGAACAATCCTCAGACTTCAGATCAGCGCAAGTGGTGGGGGCGCTAATGGTATTCCGGTTTCGCCCGGAGCAGTCGGCGCGCGGGCTCGTCTTGGCGACGGCGATCGCGATCGGCTCCCTGCAGCCCGGACAGGCTGCAAATCGCACTATCGAAGTCCTGATCGATCAGGCCACGATGCTGCGCCTGGAGAGATCGGCTGCGGAAATCGTGGTGGGCAACCCCTCCATCGCCGACGTCGCGGTCCAGAGCAGCAAGGTTATTGTCTTGACGGGCAAGTCCTATGGCGAGACCAACCTGATCGTGCTGGATTCTCAAGGAAAGACGCTGATCAACCGGCGCGTGGTCGTCCAGGAGCCGCGCGAGGGCTATGTGACGGTCTACCGGGGAACTGCCCGGACGACTCTCCACTGCGCGCCCAACTGCGAGATGCCGCTGGTGATTGGCGACGAGCCGACACATTTCGAGAACTTGGCCAAAGAAATCCGCACCAAGCAGGCGATTGGCCAAACGTCGGCCGAAGGCGAGACCCAGAGCGACTAGACGGCCGGCGCACTATGCGCACCGGCCGTCCCTGTCCTTCGCCCTCGTTGGGCGCGAATTACTTCGCGACCCGCAGCTCGCTCAAGCCTTGGGCGATGTCCTTGAAGATCGACGCCAGCTGAGAATTCGACGGCGAGTTGTAATACATATCCGGCTCGGTGGCGCAGTTCCTCAAGAGGTTCTTCGTCGTGGTGTCGTTCACCTTGAAGCCGATCGTATAGATCACAACGCCCTCAGCCTTGATGTTGTTGCAGACCGTCTGCGTCTTCGAGTTCAACTCTTTCTCCGCATTCCGGCCGTTCTTGTTGCCCAGATGGCCTTTGGCGGCATAGCCGAAGGCGTTGTAGTAAGACTTGTTGTGGTTGGAGCGCCCGCCACCGACGGAGTTCTGGCCGTCGGTCAAGAGCACAATGGCCTTGATCCACTTTTCGTCGTCATAGGGCACGCCCTCGGTGAAGGGAGCGGTTGGGGACAGCACGCGCCAACCCCAGAGCAGTCCGGCAGGGATCACCGTGCTGCCTTTCGGCTTCAGCGCGTTGATGGCTGAGATGGCCGTGCCCTTGGTGCTGGTGAGCGGCGTGATAGGGCGCGGCGGGCAGTTCATGTCATGCCCACGGGAGCTGCTGCTGTACTCGGCGTCCTCGTACTTGCCTGTGTACTTCTGGCAGCGTGCCGGGGTGCGCCTCCAGCTCCTGCGCTGACCGCAATCCCCGTCGTCGATGTAGTTGTTGTTGTAATAGTCACCGTCGTCGTGCTCATCGTCCGGCTCGTCAGGCGCGAAATAGGGCGCGAACAGCGAAGACGCGGTGCCGGACCTCGGCGTGAAGTCTGTTAGCTCGTACTTGTCGCCGATCCGCTCGCGGACACAGCCTGACCATTCCTCGTCGTCCATGTCGTCGAGGAGATCGAAGACCTTCACACCCTTCTTGAAGTCCTCGTACGCGGCCTTGGACTTGCCGTTCTTGTCGATCCAACTCGCGTTAGCGTTGTCCTTGCCGACATTGACGGCGGCAGAGAACGGCACGACAGCCACCTTCAGCGTGTCGGAGGTACTGCCGTCCCCATAGAGATCGTCCACCATCTTCTTCGCGGCATTCTGCATGGCGGTCATCTTGCCGCCCGACGCCATCGAGCCTGTTGTATCGAGCACCAGAGCGAGCTCGATGTTGCGCTGCCGCCGCGTGACGGTCGTCTGCGCCTCAACGTCGAGGGCTGACACGTTCGCCAACCGCAAGAAGCTCGTGGGCACGGAGCCGGAGACTTTGACGATGACATCGTCGCCACTGGGGAGCACATCGATCTTGCCGACCGTGCCCATCGTGGACGACGGATAGTTGGCGTCAAAAAACTGCCGGGCCTTCTGCTTCATCTGGGCTTCGTTGAGCCCCTGCCAGGACCCGACCGCGAGCGCCGCGGTATCCGCGGCATCTGCCATCTGGCCACGCACGGCCAACGCGCGGCCATAGTCCGTGGCGACCCCGACGGCGAGCGCGATCGGAATGAGCGCGAGGCCGAAGAGAATTGCGACATTGCCCTTTTGGTTGCGCGCAAGCGCGCTGAACCGACCTGTGGTCGTTTGCGACATTTGACACCTACCCCTGGTACTCGGCGGCCCTGTTAGATCCGCCACAACTGTTTTTCGGCAGTCTTCTCGGCAATCAAAAAACTTGATGCCGCTTTGTATTCGAGTGTTTTTACACGATGGGTATTAAAAACTGCACTCTGCATCTACTAAAATTTGAATATTAATCTCTATTAGGGTCAACTTGTTGTTCACCTAAACATGCTTACCGCGAAATTTACCTTACCGGTGACAGGATTATCGGGCATTTACGCGCCATTAATCTAGAACTTGCTATCGATTGTGCGTGTTTAGGGGTTCCAACCAGCAGGGCGGCCATGACATCTCGAGACCCGCAGCGTTCCAGGTCGCGGCCCCTTCGCCGTTTCGGACCGAACCAATCCGGCGCCTCTGCGCTGGAGTTTGCCCTGGTGGCGGCTCCCCTGATCCTGCTTCTGCTGGCGATCCTTCAGATCGGTCTCGTGTTCGTCGCCAACTTCATGCTGGAAGGTGCTGTTGAGCGCGGCGCGCGGTTGATCAAGACGGGCCAGGCGCAGACCGGCAAATTCAGCGCCACCGAATTCAAGCGAGAGGTCTGCAAATATCTCACCGCGCCGCTGTCCTGCGGCAAACTGCGGCTCGACGTGCGCAGCTATTCGAATTTTTCCGGTGCAGGCCAGAACTTGACCAACCCGATCGGCTCCGACGGCAAGTTGAAGACGAACTTCAGCTATGACCCGGGCGTGGGAGAAGACGTGGTCGTGGTTCGCGCCTTCTATCCGCTGGATATCGGCACCGTGCTCCCCGCCGAAGTGAGCCTGAGCAATCTCGATACCGGCGAACGGCTCATCGTGGCCACCGCTGCCTTCCGCAACGAGCCGTTCAAATAGAGGATGATGGTGGTGCCCAATCGGTTCCCTTCAGCACACTATGCACTGTGGCGGATCAAGAAGATGGTCCGCGACCGGCGCGGCGTCTCCGCTTTGGAATTCGCTGTCGTCGCACCCATCTTGGTGCTCCTCTACGTGGGCTTCGCGGAGATCGCCACCGCGTTGACCATCTACCGCCGCACCTCGATGGTGGCATCGACGGCCGCGGACCTGACGGCGCAGGTCAAGTCGGTCACCAAGTCCGACATCCGGGACATTCAGGAGGCGGCTTCGAGTATTCTCACGCCGTATCCGACCAAGCCCCTAAAGGTCGTGCTGACCAGCGTGGTTGCCGACGAAGACAACAACGGCAAGGTTGAGTGGAGTTGCGCAACCCAAGGCGTCGGGCGTGCCGAGGAATCGCGATACCCCGTCCCGACTGGGCTCACCGAGCCGGACAGCAGCGTCATCGTTGCCGAGATCACCTATTCTTTTAAGCCGCTGGTGGGGCTCACCGAGATCTTCAGCCCAGGGGCCTTCGACATGAAGCGGACGTTCTACGCCCGCCCCCGGAAGAGCCTCGCGGTCGAGAAGACCGACAACGGCTGCTAGCCCTACCCCTACAAAGCGACCGTCAAGCCCGTTGCAACCACCGGCGATTGGCGCTTATGTGCTGCTCGACAGTCGATCATGGCGATCGCCACCACTTACCTGACCACCGGGAGCAACAGCTTGGCGCGACCGAACATCGCAAGGATGAGGGCCCTGGGCTTGGCGATCGCCGGGCTCGCCTGGATTGCCGCCGCCGGTCCGGGCTTGGCCCAGACGGGCGGCTCAAGCGGCGCGGCCAAGCAGCCGCCGGCGCCCGGCCAGCCCGCCCCCAACACCACGGTCGCCGGCAGTTTCGGCAATTGGACGCTGCTGTGCGGCAAGGAGGACGCGCCTGCGGCCGCCGAGAAGGCCGCCGGCACGGAACGCTGCTCACTTGTGATGCCTTTGGTCGAGAAGGAATCGCAGAAGCTCGTGTTTCGCGTGATCGTGACCTATGGCCCCAAAGGCAATCTCGTGCTGCGGGTCGACGGTCCCACTGGCGTGGCGCTGCAGCGCGGCATGGAATTCTCTCCCGACCTGCAGAAAACCTACCGCATACCCTTCCAAACCTGCCTGCCCATGGGCTGTAAGGCGCTGCTTCTGGTGGAAGAGGCGCTGCGCAAAGAGATTGCGGGTTCGAAGCAAGGCAGCATCACGGTCTACGCGCTAAACGGCCAGGCGGTCAGCACCTTGGCTAAGCTCGACGGCTTCAATGCCGGTATGGCCGCGCTCGACAAGCGGGTGGCAAAGGCAAGATAGGGCGCGGGCGCTAGCGCCGGATTTCTTCCAGCTCAAGGTCCAATGGGGGTGCTCGCATCGCCCTGATCGGGCTCGGCGCTTGGCTCTTCGCCTTGCGGTCCCGCCAAAGCCTGTGGAACGGCGTCACGGCCGGGACCGATCCGAATGCCGCCGAGGAACCGCCCGATGGCCTCGCCCACGGGCCGCCCCTTGAACCTCTTGCGCAACGCCTCTCCGATGCTATTGACCGTATTCGAGGTGCTTTCGGTGTCGGCGAAGAGGCCGCCGATCTTCGGCTGGATGCGGGGCGCATCCAGCGGACCCTCAACACGAAACGGTATGCTCAAGCCTGCGAGATCGTTTGCGCCGTCCCGCCCCTCCGGCCCGGCGACGATCTCTGGGCGCGCCATGATGTCGATATTGCTCCGGGCCAGGTCGACCGTTCCGTCGGCGCCGACCTTCAGGAGTGGACTGATCATCTGCAGATTGCGCGTCTCCGCGATGCCGTCAGAGATAGTGAAGCTCCCGCCCAGAGCGCTGAACGCGGTCTTGGCGCCGGGGCCCTGGCGCAGGTCGAAGGTCCCCGTACCCAGTCCCCGGATTAAGGCGGTGAGGTCCAGCCCCTCGATCGCGCCGTTGCTCACGAGGACGCTGCCATTGCCGCGCAGGGACGATTTGACCGCATCCGCCGTGTTGCCGGACCCGGAGATCTTGAGATTGAGCTTCGCCCGGCCCGACACCATGGTGAAGCGCGCGGCGTCTTCCAAGAGTGGCTGGGTCTCCACGCCGTCCATGCGGAAGTCGCCCTCAAAATCGGGCACCGGTTTCGTCGCATCGACAGTCACCGTGCCCCTGGCCCGGCCGCCATAGAGCTCCATGCCACCGAGCCTTGCGGTGAGCAAGCCGTCGCGGAAGGTCAGGCCCAGCGAGCTCGGTCCGATGGTGAGCTGGCCTGCTTGGGTCTTTCGGATATTGAGGTTCACGTCCGCATCGAAGTCCGCCGGTGCGGCCGCGGGCTGCGCGGCGGCAGCGGTGTCTGAGATCTCTGCCGCGGTGGGTGGTGGCGTGATCGCTTGCTCCACCTGTGCGGCAGGCGGCGCGAGCGGTGGGGCGGCAGGTCTTGAGAACCAGTCCCGGGTTGGTGCCGGTCTTGGCGCGGGCGGCGGGACCGCCTCGCGCGGGACTGCCTCGTTTTTCCCAGCGCGCTGCGCGATATCCGGTGTGTCGGTTTCGGCGCCGTCGAGAAACGGATTGAGATCCAGATGATCCAGCGCCAGTGCGGCGCGCACCTGGGGACGCGGACGCTTCAGCGCGATGACTGCCTGGCCTTCACCGGCCGCGTGCTCAAGCGCGAAGCGCGCATTGCTCAGCGTAATTTCGCCGTTGCTCCAGGATAGGTCGCTCGCCAGCTCACCATCGCCGAGCGCACTTGCGACCGGCGGGCTCTCCTGAATCAAAGCGAGCATCGATGGGATCGAGCGTGCCTTTGCCGACAGCTTGCCCTGGCCCGCGAGGTTTGGGGACGCGACAATCGTGCCGTCGAACCGTGCGGCGATCGCGTTCGTTTCGGCCGCAAGCTGAAGGCGCGCGGGGCGCTTGGCCTGCAAGTCGGCAGGCGACGTCATCTCAAAGCTGAAATCGACCGTTTGGCGTTTCCAGTCGAAGACACCTCCGCCGATGAGCGGGCCGGCGAGGGCCGGCATGCGCGCCTGCCCGTTGATGTGCTCGATCCGCCGCTCCTTGGCTTCGTCGTCCCGGAGGATGACGACGGTCCCGTCCTCGATACGCAGCTCCTTGATGTGCACGGGGCGGTCGTCAGTCGCGGCCACTCCGCTCGCTTGGGCCTTCGCGAAGCGCACAGGCTTCGGAGCCTCATGCGAAGGGGCGACGCCGCTCCATTGGGGAGATGGAGCCTCATCGTCCAAGCGCAGCGTAAGCACGGGCCGCACCAAGACGATGCGTTCGGCCTCGACCGCACCACCGAATAGACCGCCGAAGCCGAGATCGATCTTGAGCCGGCCGATCGAAAGGTCGATGCCGGTCTCTCCGGCCGGATCGGAGATCTTGGCATCCGCCATGACAATGTAGGGGCCCGGCCGGAACAGCAGCAGCGTCGAGCCGCCGACGGCGAATTCGTGGCCCGTCTTCTCCTCGATGTGCTGGGCAATGCGCGCTTCGATGAAGTCCGCCGACAGTAGAATATTGACCGCAACAACTAGGACCACGAGGACCCCGAGGACCGCAACGCCGATCTTGGCGCCAAGGCCCCAAGGACCTTTCAGCCAAGGACCACCCAGCGCAGCCAGGCCCGGCCAGCCAGCCGCGGGCAGCCGGTCTGGGCGCCACCATGACGGTTTAGCGGGGCCCTTGGGCTGAGCGGGGCGAGCCGGGAGTTGCGTCCTCTGGAGGAGCTTGCGGGTCATCGGCAATCGTTGGGGCGGACACCGGACTTAGACGGAGAATTGCGGTCAGAATAGGAACCGCGTGTGACGGATTGGCTGCCCGGCGTTCAAGCCACCAGACTGGCGCAATTGTCCCACTGATACCGCGAAGCATGGCACGACAACAGGCCGTCTGCGTCTGCGGTGACACACGCGCGCAGGTAGCGGCGCAATATCACGTCGAGGCGTTGACCCGCTCTGACTGGCCTAGAGCGAATTGACGAAGGCCAGGAGCCTGTCACGGTCCTCTTTGGGCAAGTCTGCGAAGGCGTCGCGGGACGCCTCGGCTTCGCCACCGTGCCACATGATGGCCTCGGTGAGATTGCGCGCTCGGCCGTCGTGCAGGAACAATGTGTGGCCGTTGACCGTCTCGGTGAGACCGATGCCCCAGAGCGGCGCCGTACGCCATTCGCGGCCATCCGCGTCCCCGTCGGGGCGATTGTCGGCCAGGCCCTCACCCATGTCGTGCAGCAGCATGTCCGTGTAGGGATAGATCAGCTGGTTCGACAAGTGAGGGTTCCCTTCGGCCTTGCCGGTCACAAATTTCGGATTGTGACACTTGGCGCAACCGACCTCGTGGAACAGCGCCTTGCCCTTCAACACCTCCGGATCGCCCGGATTGCGGCGCTTCGGTACCGCGAGGTTCTGCGAATAGAAAACGACGAGGTCGAATAGCTCATCGCCGATCTCGACGTTCTGGTACTTCGGCGAGTTGCCGGACGGCGCATTCATGCACTTCACCTGCTTCTCCGTGCATTCGCCTGCGCCGCTTGGAAACAGCGTGGTGGAGATACCGATGTCGCCGGAGAATGCGCCAGCAGATTGTTCTGCGATGGTGGGCACACTCGCCTTCAGCCCGAACCGGCCGAGCATCATCTTGTTGTGCAGCCCCGACCAGACCATGTTCGGCTTGCCGGAGATGCCATCGCCGTCCTCATCGTCGGGATCGGCGAGGGCGAGGATTTGTTCCTCCGGAACCGCTTCGAGAAGACCGAGCCCGATCATCTGCGGCGCCACACGGGGGCTGGCCATGATGTCCGGGCTCATCGGTCCGTAGCCGAGGTCCGTAAACTCGTAAGTGGGTGCGCGCAGCGACACCGTTTCGCCGCCCGCCAGTTCCACCTCCTCCTCTTCATAGGTGATGATGACCTTGCCTTCCGACTCAAAGCCCTGAATGGAGCGGTCCTGGAGCTGTCCGCCATAGACGGGGTGCGGGATCGAGTTGACCTTCTTGGAGGCAAGCAGCGCCAGTTCCGTATCGGTCTTTGGTGGCACCGAGAGCCGGAACAGCATCGAATCTGTGTGGGTGGGCGCGCCGGTTACTGCGGGCGGATTGCCGCGCCCGTCCTTCAGGTGGCAGCGCTGGCAGGCTTTGGCGTTGAACAGCGGTCCAAGTCCGTCGGAAGCGTCCGTGGAGGCGGGCGCGGAGACCCACAGCCGCTTGAACATGCTATTGCCGATCTTGAAGTCGAGCTCCTTCTGAAAGCTCATATTGCCGGAGGAATGAGAGAAGGCGTTGGTGTTGTCGACCGAGCCGCGCGACGTGGCGTCCCCTCCAGGCTTCTCCTCTCCAGGCTCCAGCTTGGTGAAATCCTCAGGCGGTGCGAGGAGCGCCGAGACATCCGCCGCTTTGTCCGTCGCATGAGTCGCGCCGCTACCCACAAGCATCGGCACGCATGCGCCGAACAAAAACGCGCACCCCAACCATACGGCTGCTCCGCCCGACGGTCGCCGTTGGGTCAGGTGATGGTGATCTGAATTCAACGTCTATTTCCACTCGATGGTTTGTTTGAGACCGCGCCCGCGACATGGGCACCGGTCATCTTTGTATTGCGATGCTTGCCGCGGTCCGATCGTGAACGCGGCAAACGTCGATTAGGTCATCGGCATATTCGAGATTGGAATATTCGATGATGCGTGGGGCAACGTGCCCTATCGATAATGCTGACTCTAGCCGTCATGTTTATCGTGTCAACGTTCCCTGTAGCACTCATCGAATAGAGGTAGAAATGATCTATGTCAGCGACAGAGCGCATGCTTCGTCGTCATGGGGTCGCACCCTGTTCTTCGCGGCAGCCGCCGTCGCCATTCTCGCGCTCCCCGCAGCGGGCAACGCCGAGAAGAGCGAAGGCAAGAGTCCCGACGAGTTGGTCGAAATCATGAAGAAGGGCGGCAACGTCATCTTTATCCGCCACGCGACCACGGAGAAGGACTATGCCGATCAGGTCAACGCCAAGATGGGAGACTGCTCGACCCAGCGAACGCTGAGCGAAGACGGTTGGAAGGAAGCCAAGGCGATCGGCGAGTCGTTCAAACGTCTTGAGATCCCCGTCGATACGGTCGTCAGCAGCCAGTACTGCCGGGCGTGGCAGACGGCCGACCTGGCCTTCGGCGAGTACAAGCAGAACAGCGACCTGAACTTTGAGCCGGCGGAAGAGTACACCGAGGAGCAGACCAAGACGATGCGCGAGCAAATGGTGCCGCATCTGTCGAAGGCTCCCAAGGATGGAACGAACACGGTTTTAATCGGACATGACGATCCCTTTGAGGCCGCAACCGGGATTTACCCGGATCCCATGGGTGTTGCCTACGTGCTGAAACCGGAAGGGGACGGGAAGTTCAAAGTCCTTGGCCACATCGTTCCGGATCAGTGGGCCGCCGTGAAGGACTAGAGACACAAAGCCCGATGGCCCGGACGACCGAGGCC